>Ga0209503_10001675_pt1 | contig 11213 bp, 12 predicted proteins | sample SouAtlMetagenome_2_FD_187448 | JGI IMG/M metagenome (GOLD analysis project Ga0209503, IMG submission 187448) | Marine eukaryotic phytoplankton communities from Atlantic Ocean - South Atlantic ANT15 Metagenome (SPAdes) (version 2) | ecosystem: Environmental > Aquatic > Marine > Oceanic | place...
CAGTTGACTTATTAAACCACCTACAGACGCTTTACGCCCAGTGATTCCGGATAACACTTGCATCCTCCGTCTTACCGCGGCTGCTGGCACGGAGTTAGCCGATGCTTATTCTTCAGGTACACGTCATTTATCCTCCCTGAAAAAAGAGGTTTACAACCCATAGGCCGTCATCCCTCACGCGGTATTGCTCCGTCAGGCTTTCGCCCATTGCGGAAAATTCCCCACTGCTGCCTCCCGCAGGAGTCTGGACCGTGTCTCAGTTCCAGTGTGTCTGGTCATCCTCTCAAACCAGATACTGATCGTCGCCTTGGTGAGCCATTACCTCACCAACAAGCTAATCAGCCGCAAGCTTCTCTTTAGGCACATAAGTTTATCTGAAAAAAGAAATTTATCATATATGCATTTCACTACATCTGCTTTATTTAATAATTATTATTCTTGCAAAAGCATATGGGGTATTAGCAAATGTTTCCAATTGTTATCCCCCTCCTAAAGGTAAATTCTTACGTGTTACTCACCCGTCCGCCACTTGATTTTTAGAAAACCTCGTTCGACTTGCATGTGTAAGGCATACCGCCAGCGTTCATCCTGAGCCAGGATCAAACTCTCTTAAAATTTCCTTAATTTTTTCTTATTAAATATTCTTTAATTACTTATCCGTATAGGGATAATATTTTTATAAATATTAAACTCTAGTCTATATTAAGATTAACTTTTAAATATTAGATTTGAAATATATATTAAATTAACTTAAAAAAATATTTAGAGATAAATATATATTAATTTTCTAACTATTTTTTTAACTATAATAACTTTAATAAAATTCCAGTATTAAAATCATCCAGAATAAAAGTAAATTTAGAATCTTTTAATCTTGTATTAAGGTCCTAAAACTAAATTCGAACTAGAAATTATCTATAATTGATACATTATAAACAATACCTATTATATTTTTATCGAAATTTCAAACATTCGTCTTTATTGGCAAGAATTAGTGGTCTTTGATTGAATGACTGTATTAATTTAGGTTTTTTTACTAATTTGTTAATTATATTTCTCTATTCGTAAAAGTCGTTTATTTAAGATTTTTATAACTTAATTTTATTATTAAAGTTTTTAATTACTTTGTAAATTCTAATTATTACAAAAATTACATGCAAAATTTTGATAGTTTTTATTCACTAACTTTTTATAAAATAATAAAAACAAATAAATTAACTTAATTTATTGTAAATTACTATTTTGATTTTTTCCGTAATTAATATAAAACTAATCACAGAAAAATTAATTTAGACTGTACCTTTTTTAGGTAATATAGTATACTGACTTACAAGTTTACGAAATTCAGGACCATCAATTGTTTCTGAGTCTAATAGTCTTTCAACAATTAAATCAATAATAACTCGATTATCCAAGATAATTTTAGTAGCTATTTGCTCACAATGATTAATAATTCGACATACTTCTCTGTCAATACGATTAATTATAGCTTCATTACAATTACTACCCATGAACATTTGTTCATTATTATCATTTTCAAGAGCAATAGGACCAATATTTGACATTCCATAACGTGTAACCATTTGTCTTGCAATACCGGTAAGTCGTTGTAAATCATTACTTGCACCAGTTGTAATTTCTGGGTCTCCAAAAACAACTTGTTCAGTTACCCGACCTGCTAATGTTGTAATAATACGAGCCAATAATGCTGAGCGAGAAAGTAACATTTGGTCTTCTGATGCAGTAAACCATGTAAGTCCCTTCGCTCCACCTCGAGGAATTAATGTTATCTTTTCAACATCATCATGGTTTTCTAAAACTGATCCAACTACAGCATGCCCAACTTCTTGATAAGCAATTAATTTTTTATTTTTTGTATCTTCCATTGTTGTTCCAGCAATTCCACCAATAATTCTATCAGCTGCTTCATTAACCTCGTTTTTAGTAATTATTGTTTTCTTGTAACGTGTTGCTAAAATTGCAGATTCGTTCAATAAATTTGCTAAATCTGCTCCAGAAAATCCTGGAGTTCGGTTAGCTAATTGAACTAAGGATACATCATCACCAATAGGTTTATTTCGCGCATGAACTTTTAAAATACCAATTCTTCCCAATCGATCAGGTAAACCAACTGTAATTTGCCTGTCAAAACGTCCAGGGCGTAATAATGCAGCATCTAAAATATCTACTCGATTGGTTGCGCCTACGACAATAACACCTTTATTTTCTTTAAATCCATCCATCTCTGTTAAGAGTTGATTCAGAGTTTGTTCTCGCTCATCATTACCTCCCCCAATTCCAGATCCTCGTTCACGACCAACTGCATCAATTTCATCAATAAAAACAATACACGGGGTATTTTCTGACGCCTTTTTGAATAAATCACGTATTCGAGCTGCACCAATACCAATAAACATTTCTACAAATTCTGAACCGGCAACATTGTAAAATGGAACATTTGCTTCACTTGCAATTGCTTTAGCTAATAAAGTTTTACCTGTACCGGGAGGACCTACTAGAAGAACACCTTTTGGTATTTTTGCTCCTACTAAAGTATATCTTTCTGGTTCTTTTAAAAATGAAACAATCTCTTCAAATTCAGCCTTAGCTTCATCAATTCCAGCAATATCATTAAAAGATACTCCTGTATCAGGATTTTCATCAAATCTTGCGGGTGATTTACCTAAATTCATAGGTGATGTATTTGAGTTTTGAGAAAAATTATCTGAATTTTGAAAAAAGAAAATTAAACTGCCAATGAAAATCAATGGTAAAAGTAAATTGCTAGCAATAGTTAGAAAAATACTCTTTTGAGGTGCTGGGTGAGCATCAAAATCAATGTTAGATGCCTTCAGTTTCTGAATCAGTTGTGATGCTCCAACAGGTATTTCTACACGGATAGATTGAGGCCGATTACCAAGTTCAGGACTTGATGCTTGTACTATAGCATTTCGACTATTATCATATAGATCAACTTGTTTAACCCATCCCATATCCAAATATTCTAAAAATCGTCCATAAGTCATTTTAGAACTACTAACATTTAACTTATCAGCTTCAACTAATTTTTCATTCTCTAACCCATCTTCTATAACAATTGCTTTAACTTGTCCTTGAAATTCAGACTCTTCATAAGCAATAAAAATACCAGCTACTAAAAATAGATTGAGAAAAATTTTTTTAACTATATTACGATTCATTTTATTTTTTATCTAATTTTTATATAAATTTGTTCTCAGTTAATTTATAACATAAGTTTCTCTTTGAAACCAACTATTTTTTTAATAATTTTTTTCATTTTTAAGCATTATAATTTTTAAATCCATTAAACTAAAAATTAGATATAAAATAACTAATTTTAACTTAAGGGAAGAATTTAAAATATTATAAAAGAAAGATTCAAAATAGATTCCAAACAATATCTATACCTCATAAATAGAATATAAGCATATATTTTATTTATCATTGACAAGAAAATTATTATTTAATATCATAAAACTAATAGTTTATTATTAAGAAAAAATATAATATTACGCTTTGTTAAACTTTGTAATGGAATTTTTTTCAAATATTGTATTCTAATATAAAAAATTAAAAAAGTATGCCAAAACTAAAGACTCGAAAAGCAGCTTCAAAACGATATAAAGTAACTGGAAGTAATAATTTTTTACGTCGTCATGCATTTAAAGGACATCTTTTGATGAAAAAATCAAATAAACAAAAACGAAAATTATCACAAACAATTCAAGTTAATTGTAATGATCTTCAACCGATCAAATTAATGTTACCTTATTTAATATAATTTTTACTAAAAATTCAAATGGTTAGAGTCAAACGAGGAAATATAGCACGAAAACGTCGAAAGAAAATTTTATCACTTGCAAGTGGTTATAAAGGTGCACATTCTATCTTATTTAGAATAGCAAACCAACAGGTGATGAAAGCGTTACGATATTCATATATTGGTAGAAAACAGAAAAAACGAATCTTTAGAAAATTATGGATTGGACGAATTAATGCAGCTTCAAGGTTGCATGGACTATCTTATAGTCAATTGATACATAAATTTAAAAAATCTAATATTGATCTAAATCGTAAAATGTTAGCTCAAATTGCAGTTCTAGATATATCAACATTCAGTTATTTAATTGATAGTGATTAGTTATAATAATGTATAATTTTTAATGTAAACTATATATTTAGATTATATTAGAAATTATATGATAAACTTTAAGAATAATTTAAAAAGATTAATTGAAAATTTACCTCTATTCCTTCAAAATGATTTTAATAAGTACAACTGTAAAAATGAGCTTGTTGAAATTGTTCTAGATTTAGGTCGACGACCAGAAGTTCGTTATATAACTAAAACTGAATATTTCTCACAAAAAATTATTTCTTGGCAAGATATTGATTATATTACTAAACGACTTACAAAGTTTAGTAATGAAAATCGTGCTGGTCTTGAGAATACTCTCCATAGAATAAGTTGTATTCGAAATAGACAATTTTTGATAAACGGATTAACATGCCGTATAGGTAGAGAGTCTAAAGATATTATTTTTAGAGTCCAAGATTTATTAGAGTCGAAAAAGTCTATTCTTATACTAGGTAAACCAGGCGTTGGTAAAACTACAATTATTCGTGAAATAGCAAAAATACTAGCAAATGATATGGAAAAACGTGTTATAGTTATTGACACTTCCAATGAAATTGCAGGTGATAACGATGTTCCTCATACTGGAATTGGTCGAGCTAGGCGTATGCAAGTACCTGAAACTGAACTTCAACATCAAATAATGATTGAAGCAGTTGAAAATCATATGCCTCAAGTAATTATTATAGATGAAATTAGTACAGAACTTGAAGTTCTAGCCACTAGAACAATTGTTGAGAAAGGTGTTCAACTAATTGGTACGACACATGGTGATTCTTTAGGAAGCTTAATTCGAAATCCGGTATTAAATGATCTAATTGGTGGGATTCATTATGTTACAATAAGTGATGATGAAGCTAAGCGTCGTGGAACTCAAAAGACTATTATAGAAAGAAAAGCTTACCCTGCTTTTAAAATTATAATAGAAATTAATGACTTAAATTATTGGACAATTTATGAAAATGTTATATGTTCAGTAGATTTATTTCTGAGTAATCATTTTGAAATTTTTCAAACTAGATTATTTTCTCCTAGTGAAGAAATACAAATTAAATGTAAGCTTCATAAAGAGTCTTTTTTGAAAGCTCAAAATGATTTAATTTATACTTCTGATAAGGTAACTCTAACTAACTTTCAACTGCTTAAGAGAAAGCAAATGATAAGTTACAAAATTGGTAATGAAAAATATCTAAAATTAAAATCAAAAAGTTTATTAATTTATCCTTATTCAATTTCAATTAATTTATTAAGAGAAGTTATATCTAAGATGGGATTTTATTGCACTTTAACAAATGAAATTAAACAAGCTAATATCATAATTGGTTTGACAAAACATTTAAAAAAAAATTTTAAATTAATAAATTTAGCAAAACAGAAAAATATTCCAATTTACACCTTAAACGAAATAAATTTATATCAGGTTACTAAATTGATTCAAACAATAAATTAATTATATATGATATTTAATGCAAAATAATAGTTGACATCAAATTTAACTTATGATAGAGTATATATGTGTATATGGAAATTAAATTCTTAAATATCAACCATATCAGGGTTTTTAAATAACCGCAGTATATTTTTTAAGATATTAATTTTTCATATACATGAAACTTTCTCTCCTATTATCAATATATTAAATTTAATAACAAATTATATTATGAGTAATTTAATTTTTGAGAGTTACACTATTAATACATTTGAACAAATTCTAGGCAATATAACAATAGCAGCTACCAGTTCAATTAAAACAGCTAATACTTTAACTGAAAAAGCTCAATTTGCTAAATATGATATTGCTAATGCTTCAACATTTTTAACAACAGTGAATATAGGTATAAAGGCTGTATCTGTAGGTTATAATTTTGCGTAAGTTAGTGTTTCATATATATACGCTTTTACAGCTAAAAACATATATTTACGTTGTATGTTTGGTGTTGGTTGTGGCTTTGTAGGTACTACCACTATCAGTTCGGGTCTTACGGCTTTCAATATTTCAATTGGATTAGCTCCAATTACTATGGTTTCTAGTGATACTGGAACGGCTTTTTACTGGTTAAGTAGAAAAGCAAACAAATTAAGAAGAACAGGTGATATACCTGCAGCGTAACTCTATGTTGATTTTCTTAAAGATAGGACACTAGAACGCACTAATAAAGCCATGTCATGTGTCTAGTGTCCTTTTAGATATTAAATATATTTATTTATCTAATTGAAAAATACGCTGTCGTCTTTCTTGATCAGATAATCTATTAACGTGAGCATAAGTAGTATCTAAGTTTCGATGACCAATGGTTTGTTTGACAAACTCGATATCTTTGGAATCTTTCCATAACTGGGTAATATATCCAATTCGAAAACTATGACTAGTAATATTGGGTTTACTAATAATCTCTTCAGAGATCGTACGTGTGACTATATTTACGGCTTTTGTAATAGTTTCACGGGTTAGGATTTTATAATGATTAGATTCATTAGTAAAAACGTAAGAATCTGGTTCTTTCATTAAAAAAATAAATTGGAAATCTTTTTGACGGTCTTTGATCAGTTTTTTCCTTTCTTTCGTTAGAAAAGCTTTATAATTAGCAGGTCCGCGCTTAGATCAGTCAATGGCGATCCAACCTTCTTCAACTAAAGTTTGAAGTTGATAAACTTTCAAAGGCAGCAATTCGTTGATTCTGATTCCAGTGATTGTAAGCAAACAAATAGCAATTCTTAATCGAACGTCGGTATAAGCAGGCCTTTCTGCAGCTTTCAGCAATTTTTTATAAATTTCCACAGTCATTGGGTCGCGTTTGGGTAAACGTTTGCGGTTCATACGAGCTTGCTTTCGAACTTCCTTTTCTTGGCGTTCTTGTTTGATTTGATTTAACTCCATAACAACAATGCCTAATTGCTGTGTTAATTCCTTATTTAGTTCGACTAATTCCTGATTTCTTAAAGCTAGTCCAATGAAGCCTCTCTGCAAATCATTTCGAATAGCTTGAAGTTCTTTCGAATTATTCGTTTGCCCTTTTACTAAAATATTTAACTTAGATTCAACTTCGGATTTTGTAATTAATAGATTATTTTCTTTTTCTTGTAACTTATTTTCCATATGAAACTTTTCCTTTTTTGAATGTTCAATGTGTGTTTATTTGTGATTTAGACCTTGTCAAAAAACTCTCCGTACCTTGGATAATTTTTTAACAAGGTCAACCTTAAAAAATGGCTGAAAATAATGGGTTTTATAAAAATATGTGTTTCAAAAAATGCTTTTTATGTGTGGTCTAACCACATGTCGATTAAGACTATTAATTAAAAATGAATAAATGAATTTTATAAAAATTGGACATTAATATTTTTAAAAACAGCTATTTGTGAAGAGGATGAATTTAAATTGGTAATCGTTAAAAGCTTATTAGATGAAAGATCTAAAACTTTATCCTATAGCTTTACTTCTTGTTGTAATATTTTTAGATATTGGATAAAATATTCTTGTATTTGTTTTTTGTGTTGATTATTTAAAACAGATGGATAATTATCCAAGAATTGTGTAATATTAAATTCTTTTCTGAGATGGATAGAGCTATAAGTTTTAATAATTTCAAATAATACTTGAAATTGGTGCTTATTTAGCTTTTGTTGAAAAATATCAGAAAATAAAAATGGATGTAAGTAATTAAATAATTCTTCTGCAATCCAAATCTCAACCATTAAAATATTTTGTTCTGACTTGTAAACAGATAATTCAGGAAGGGTAACAAGCATCTGATAATACTTATTCGAAAAGGACTCAATAACAAAATTCGTTTTTACCAAATCAAAAAAGGTTTTAAGCTTCTTAACTTGGTAATAATTATAAGTTAGATTATTATAGTTTAGAAAGTCACGAAGTGGGAATCTATATTGTCTCAATTCAGATGTTAAACTTTTGCTCGTGTATTTTAATTTCTTAACATAAGTTAATAAGCGTAAAAGAGTAATTAAATGTTATTTTTCTTTTAATAGCTTGTAATCCATTTGATTAAGGTAGTCAGAATGAATAGCTAATTCCAAAGAGAGTGCGTTTCTATATTGATAGGGTCGTATTCTAGTGACTAGCCAATCGATATGAGAAGACTGATTTAAGGAACTAAATATTTCAAAAGAATATTTAAAAAATTGACAAGTTATCTTACTTTCAAATTGGTGTTCTTCAAAGGAAGATGTAGTTAATAAATCTTGGAAATCTTTAATAAGATCACCTTTTATCTCAGCTTCAAATCTTAAGAGATTCTTCTTTTGATTTGTATAAATTCTATAATGTCTAGAACTTCTTCGATTACCAATTTTAAGAATCAAGCCTTTTTGGTTTCGTTCAGAAAGAAGATTTTTAGAAGAATGTAAGTCTTGAAACTGTATGTAACAAGAATTAATAAAACCTATAGTAGAAATTGGATCATTGAATTTAGAAATACGTTGATAAACTATGTCTAACCTAGAAAAAACTGGATTTGGAAATTTCTCCCATTGAACAGTCCGTTGTTTAATAAGTTTATAAAATTGTTTTCCGCTAACTCCAGGAAATTGAAGTTGGATAATTTCTTTTTGATACGGAATTTTTAAAATAATTAATAGATGTTTAATATATTAAAAGATTGCTATAATCTACTAATACAAAACCAGTTTATTAATATATATTATACTAAATGTCTCATTTTACATATCTTAAAACCCGCTTTCAAAATTTATATTATCTAAAGAAAGCACTAAATGAATTAAATATTAATTATAGAGAGGAGAAGAAACTTTTAAATGATTGTAAACTAGACTGTTATAATACAAATATAATAATTCCTCAATCGAATAATTATAATGTCGAGTTTTTTTGGAATGGGCATGAGTATGAGTTGGTCAGTGACACGTATTTTTGGGAACAAGCTTATTCATTTAAAAGTTTTATTGATAAGATTTCGCAAGAATATGCAAGTGAACTTATAATTAGCGAAAGTCAGAAAATTGGATTTCAGCCTGTTAAGTTCCAACATAATACAGATGGTTCAAAAACATTAGTTCTAGAACGTTATAATCAATATTAATTTTAATTCTCACCTAAAAAAAGGGTCTGTTTTTGAAAAAAAAACAGATCAAACTATTAAAATCAATCGAGTCTATGGTAAACTGTTAACAGTAGACTAACAGAATGATCGAGTTAGTTGAAAAATAAAATTATTCAGAATGAGGAGGAAAATTTTATCTTTAAAACAAAATTAGCAAAAGTAATAGTTATTTGTTTGGTGTATGGTTTAGCAAGTGCATTAACTCAAAGAATTTGGAGGTAAAATGCCAACTTCCTTAAAACTAATGCTTTTCTTTTTGGCAAATAAAACTTGTCGACACTTTTAGTCTGATTTAATATTATATTAACGTTAGTTTGCAATATACAACAATTGTTGCAGTTTTCAGCAGTTAGTGATTTTTCTGATACTGGTCCAAAAGTTTTATTTGAACCAATTATTAGACTTGGTACAAGTTACCAGTTCATAGGAGCTACCCAAACGGTGGCTGAATAAAAAGTCCGGATTGCTAATCTAGCAACTTTTTTATTCATTTCTCGAGTATTAGCTGCTGTAACAGATACAGCAACAAATGCAACCGTAGGTGATATGATATCATCAAAAATTGCCTATATGAAAGCAATACTTACTCGAGATGGTGGGAGTTATAATATAGCAAAATCAATTTCTTCATCTTCATTAAAAGAGTTTGCAATCTTTGTTGATTCTGTAAAAACTCCAGTTTTGAATATTCATCCTTATCGGACAGAATTTACTTATAATAGCAAAATGATTATCGACAACATGTTCCAGGAACATACAGCTCGTCGTTATTTGCAAGGATTTGTACAAAAAACTAAAACAATTATACCTATTTATTTAGCTCCAATGGCATCAGCTTCAACTAAAGTAAATACTACTGCATTGATTGGTTGGAGGTGTCTTGGTTTTGGGCTAATTAGTTTTACAATTTTGGGTTTACTGTGTTTATTTCAACGTGCAGAACGTAAACGTTGAAAAAATCAAAATGATGAAGTTCTAATTAATGTAATCGCTTCTGTTGTTAAAAGATTTTCAACTAGATTCGATATCATAATGGTTTGGTAGTTTGATGAGCTTTTTAATTAATATGATAATTTTAGTGAAGATTATCAAAACGAAGAATTCTATGATTCTATCAAAGACTGTTTCTTGAAACTACAAATAATTAAGAAAAGTGATGAATTATATCATTCTTCTTAATTATATTATTTTATATTTCACCTTCACACTCATTTTAAGGCCATAATTTCACTAAAGATAATATCCTAAATAAAATTATTTGTAATTTTGGTCAATTTTGAAGTGAAATAAGCACATGTTATGTTTATAATACAAAAAATTATTGATGCAAGTCTGACTATGGTTATTTAGCTTTTATTTTCAACTTGTCTAAAATTAATAAAATCTTCAATAACAATTACAATAAAATAAAGAAGTATTTAATTTAACTAAAGAGTAAAAAAATAAGTACAAAAATTATTTTTATATACTTGCTTTCTTAATATAAATATGTTAACATATAGTTGTCTTAAACTTTTAGTAAGTTGTCCGGGATATAGCTCAGCTTGGTAGAGTACCTGCTTTGGGAGCAGGGTGTCGTAGGTTCAAATCCTACTATCCCGAACCTTTCAACAAATTAAATTTCTATTGAAGGAAATTTTATTGAAGAATGACAACTAACTAATACTAATTATAATTAAATAAAATTGATCTAATGGGAGGATTAATTCGTTATGATGGAAGTCAACTTAAATTTCCTTAAGAATATACCAGATTTCGAAGCATCGAGAAAATTTAAATCTATAGACTTTAATTTCTACGTAAATAAGTGGTATTATATCGTTCAAAAATATTACGATAAACTTATGTACAATAAATATTTTGGTTTTTCGAAAAATAATAAAGGAATGCCAACTACGTATACTGACCCAAGATATAGATATGACACTATTGAATATATGAGAGAAGCACCAATACATCAGAAATCAAACTACGAT
>Ga0209503_10001677_pt1 | contig 11194 bp, 11 predicted proteins | sample SouAtlMetagenome_2_FD_187448 | JGI IMG/M metagenome (GOLD analysis project Ga0209503, IMG submission 187448) | Marine eukaryotic phytoplankton communities from Atlantic Ocean - South Atlantic ANT15 Metagenome (SPAdes) (version 2) | ecosystem: Environmental > Aquatic > Marine > Oceanic | place...
TCAAAAAAGTCATCGTCGTTGCAGCCCATAACGATGTTGAGGACACCCTCTTTGACGGGGGCGGCGACGATGACTTTTTTGACGCCGGCGTCGAGGTAGGTCTGAAGGCTTTCGGTGTCGCGGAAGGCTCCGGAGCATTCGAGGACGATGTCGATGCCAGACCAGTCTACTTTGGACGGATGGTCCTCGGAGGTGTAGGCGAGAGCTTGGCCGTCGATGAGGACGCTGTCGTTGTTGCGGGAAATGTTGCGATCCCAGCGGCCGTGGACGGTGTCGAATTCGAGGAGATGGGCGGCGGTTTCGGCGTTGGCCTTGGAGTCGTTGAGTCGGACGAATTCGAGCTCGGGATTGTCGAAGGCGGCGCGGAGGACGAGGCGACCGATACGACCAAATCCATTAATAGCGATTTTCATGGGCGATTTATGATTACAGGAGTGAGAGAGGAAAAGCGGAGAAGTGTGAAGTTTTTTTAGCTAATGTCCCAAGGGGGATCAGAATACGATTGGGATAATTTCAATATGATCGATCAGACGAACCGGGCCGTAAAAACACGCCGTTGCCAGAGTGGCGGGAGCGGTGAGTTTGGCGAGGGGTTGCAGGGAAACCGAGTCGACGAGCTCGAGGTAGTCGATGGAGAAATCAGCCGGGGCGTTGCTGAGAAGGTGGGATTTTGCGGCGTCGAGATAAACCGCGGGAGATTGTTCGCCGGTCTGGACGAGATCTCGCGCCGCGGAAAGAGCGCGTTGGATGCGCGGAGCATCGGCGCGGTGTTCTGGAGTAAGGTTGCGATTTCGGGAAGAAAGGGCGAGCCCGTCGGGTTCGCGGATGGTCGGGTGGCCAACAATTTCGACGGGCACATCGAGGTCGCGGACCATGCGATTAATGAGGGCGAGTTGCTGGAAGTCTTTTTTGCCAAAAATGGCACAGTCGGGCTGGAGGATGTTGAACAATTTCAGGACGACGGTGAGAACACCCTCGAAATGCCCGGGGCGGGTGGCTCCGCAGAGGTGTTTGGTGAGGCGGGATTCTGTGACGAGAATGGAGCGATCCGGGAGATAGAGTTCGTCGGTATTGGGGATGAAGGCGAGATCGACGCGTTCGGCTTCGCAGGCAGCGAGGTCATTTTCAAGATTTTGGGGGTAGTGAAGGAGGTCCCCGGGGCGGTCGAATTGGATTGGATTCACGAAAATCGAGATCGCGACCGTGCCCCGATGGCCGACTTTTTCACGCGCCGCATGGAGCAGGGCGAGGTGTCCCTCGTGGAGCGCTCCCATTGTAGGGACGAGGACGAGGGGACGCGGAGCGGTCGAAAGCGCTTCCCGAATCGAGGAAACATCGTGGCAGCGGCGGATCATCGCGAACAGTCATGTGCCCTTGGGCTATTTTTTTCAAGCTTGGTCCTTGCCAAGTTGGGTGAGGAGTCCATCTCTGGTCTCTTAGTTTTTCACCGATACGAAATTTAATCGCGTGATTGACTCCTGAAATTCTCAAAACCATAATCATCCAAGACCCCGAACTGACATAATTTATGAAAATCCGTTTCTTTGCCCTTCTTGCCGTTTTTTTGATGCTCCAGAGCGGAGCCAATGCCCAGCGCCTTAAAATTGCCACTGTCGATATGGAGCGGCTCTTTAACGAGTATCACAAGACCACCTCGGTTCAGCGTGACATCAACATCGAGCGCGCCCGTATTCAGAAAGACAATAACCTTCGTCTCAAGGATATCCGCGACATCGACGATTCTCTGCAGAAGATCCGTGAGCAGTTGAAAGACGAGGAGCTTGGTGATAAAAAAAGGCAGGATTTACGTCAGGAGATCAGTGACCTGAGCCAGGACGGTATCCACAAGGAGCGTGAGCGTTCTGAATTTCTGGAGCGCCGTAATCGAACTCTGAGTGAGAAGATGACCAAGCAGATGCGTGGTATCCTCGTGAAAATCCAGCGCGCCGTCAGCGAGCGAGCCAAAGCGGGTAACTACGATTACATTTTCGATCAGTCGGGAAACAGTAATCAGGGAATTCCCTTTGTATTGCATGCCCGTGATACCACGGATCTGACTGATTCTCTTTTGGAGGAGATTAATCAAGATGCTCCGGAAGATCCCAAGGAGGGCGAATAACCCTTTTTTCAAGTGTCCCTCAGTTGGAAACAACTCCACGAGCTCGTTGATGTTCCTTGCGAAGATCAGCGGGTCGTTTCATTTTCGGGGATCTCTTCTCTGGATGAAGCGGGTCCGGATGACATCAGTTTTCTCGGAAATCCCTGTTATCAATCGCAACTGCCCGATACTCGGGCTGGAGCTGTGCTTGTTGCCGAAGGGGAATGGGAGGCGCCCGAAGGCTGCGCCTTGATCAGGGTGGAAAATCCCTCGGCCGCTTTCAGTAGGATCATCGATCATTTCCAGACAGCGGCGCGGTACTTTGTTCCCGGAATTTCCTCGGGTGCTCATGTTGCCGACAATGTGGAGATCGATCCGGACGCGGTGATGATTAGCGCAGGGGTGGTGATTGAGAGTGGAGCCAAAGTCGGCAAGGGCACTGTCATTGGAGCGGGTTGCGTGGTGGGACGAAAGTCCGTGATTGGAGAAGATTGCCTGCTCCATCCCAATGCGACCGTGCGGGAAGAGTGTATTCTCGGGAATCGCGTTACTTTACAACCCGGCGTGGTGATCGGCTCTGATGGATATGGTTTTGAGCTCATGGAGGGACGCCATCAGAAAGTTCCTCAGGTTGGCATTGTCGAACTCGAGGATGATGTAGAAATCGGGGCTAACAGCTGCATTGATCGGGCGAGGTTTGGGCGCACCTTGATTGGGGAGGGGACCAAAATTGATAATCTCGTGCAAATCGCCCATAACGTAAAAGTTGGCAAGCATACCTTGATTGTGGCCCAGAGTGGAATTGCAGGGAGCACCAAAATAGGAAATTATGTTACCGTGGCAGCCCAAGCGGGAGTGGTGGGTCATATCGAAATCGGCGATCGGGTGGTTCTCGCGACCCGAACAGCAGCGATGAAGAGTCTGAAAAAGCCTGGTGTCTACATGGGCTCGCCAGCGAGACCAATGGCTGACGAGCAAAAAAAGATGGCTGCGATGCCCCGCGTTCCCAAACTTCTCGCCGAAGTGCGTGAGCTAAAAAAGAAGCTGGATGAACTCGGTTGAGAATGAGACCTTCCGCTTGGCCGATCGAGTGATTCAATTTTTCAACTACTGATTATGAAACGATACCAACTTTCGAACCGACTGACGGCGTTGGCCGCCTTCGCTGCCCTGCTTCTATTGCCCTTGACCGCGAGTGCCGATCCTAAAATGAAGCTGGGCACGGTCAATATGGCGAAGCTGCTGACGGAGTATCATTTAACTAAAGCGGCCCTGGCTGAGGAGGATGTCGAGCGCGAGGAAATCAAAAAGGACGATCAGGAGCGAATCGTGGCGATCAAGGCCATGAATGATGAGATGAAGCTGTTGGATGCCGAGCTTCGTGATCCATCACTGGCGGAGGCCAAGCGGAGGGCCAGCCTGGAAAAGTTGAAGCTTTACGATGCCAAAATTAAGGCTTTGGGCAAGGAGCGGGATGATTTCCTCCAGCGGCGGGGAAAAGCCTTAAATCAGAAAATGGGGAGTATTATGAACGAAATCCGGATCGAAGTGGTTAATAGCGTAGCTGCACATGCCAAGGATTCGACCGATGTGGACTATGTTGTCGATAGCTCCGGCTTGACCACGGCCCAAGTCCCGTTCTTACTTTTTGCTCGTGAAAAGGTAGACCTTACCGATGATTTGCTTAAGCTTCTAAACAAAGAGTCTCCGACGGAAACGACCGAAGAAAAGAAAACGAACTAATATTTAACCAACCTACTCGTGATGAAATTTTTCCAGCCAATTGCCGCTCTTTTGGGCGTTGCTATGATTTTCTCCGCTGCACTCGCTCAGGAAAGTGAGGGTAAGCCCGATAAGATTGCTTCGGCGAATATGCAGAGGCTCCTGAATAGTTTTTACAAGACAAAGCTGACCCAAGATTCCTTCAAGCAATACGAAGATCGTCTAAAGGAGTTTGATAAAAAGAAAGTCGAAGAGATCACCGCTCTCAACGAGGAATCCGAGGCTCTGCGTAAAAGCGGGGAAGGGAGCTCTGTTAATGCCGAGCAGCGCAGCCAGATTTTCCGTGAGGCATCCTTTAAGAAGCAGCAGGCCGATAATTTGCAAAAGGGGCGGGTAGCCTGGGCCAGACAGAAGCAAGCGGCTTTCAGTGACAAAATCAACACGGAGCTCGCCGAGCATCGCAAGGAGATCATCGCGATCATTCAGGAGGTCGCCAAGGCCGAGGGATATGACTTCGTGTTTGACCTCTCGGGATCGAGTGGCGCCGGAATTCCGATTCTTTCCTACTGCAAGGATGCCACCGACATTACCGGAAATCTCTTGGAGCGAATAAATAAGGATGCTCCCGAGGAAAAAGAGGAGGAATAAGCTAAATCTTACTTTCCAGTTGAAACCATCAGGTTCTGGCCTTTAGGTAGGCGGATGAAACTGGTGGTTTTTTTCTGTCTGTGTTTTGGGGTGGTGCATGCTTTGCCCAATTCAATTCTCGGAGTTCTAGGCGTAAGTAATAGCCCGCTTGATGACGAGGATCTGACTGAAGAGTTTCTCGCGGGGGCAGGGTGGAGCAACGATGGTGGGCTCCCCGGTCGTTGGGTTCCCGGTGTGGCCACGGATTATTCAGAGGAGAGCTATCTCATGGCCCGGCCAAAAATATTTGGGGTAGAGACCATTTTGGTGAAAGCGAATCGCCGGGGAGAGGAGCTGGAGGAACTACAAGTGACCTTCGCTGATGCCGGTTCATTTTTTGGATACTATCAACAGGAAAAAGTCCCAAAGGATCTCAGTCGTAAAGAGGCCATCGCAGAGATGCGACGTCTGATGACTATTCGGCAGAAGGAGTTCAAAGAACTTTATCAGGATCGGCTAGAGAAGCTGGAGAAGGAATTGAAAAAGAGATCGGGAAAAGCGCGCGATATTCAACGGGGTCGCACTCGTGCGTTGCGGGCTGAGATGACGGAGTTTCAAATAGATGACCGGACGGTGAGGTTGCTCTCGGCACCGGATCGATTGTTGAGGTTGTCGATTCGCAAGAAAGGAAAGATCCCGGGATCGTGGTTGGATCAATCGGCGGAGAAAATTTCCTCAAGCGCGCGTCTGAGAGGCCTAGCCAAAAAAGCCCAGCGAAGCGAAAACGGCGATATTATTCTCAACGAGGTGCCCATTGTTTCGCAGGGTTACCGGCCTTATTGCGGGTTGAATACCCTCACTATGGTGGCTCGGTATTTGGGGCTCAACCTCGACGAAGACTGGCTCGCGGTTGCCGGAAAATTTCAGAACACCGGCTCGGCTGCTGGGTCGGATATGATGGGGATTTACAAAGCTGTCGCCAAGGAGGCCGGATTCTCGATGGACCGGTCACGCGACTACAGTCACGCCACAGTACGACGTTCTCTGCAAGCCGGGATGCCGGTGATCGTGTGGCGACGTTGGGGGCAGGATCGGGATCGTCTGCATACGCGAATCTCGCGCGACATAGAGGGCGGTGGGGAATCTAAATTTCCAGCGCTGGATTTTAAAATCCTGCCAAATGCCGAATCGCCGCTGCATGCCTCGGTTTTGGTGGGCTTTAATGATGGGCGAAAGGAAGTGCTTTTTCTAGAGAGCTGGGCCGGTCAGACCAAGCCGCGTCGCATGCCCGTCGCCGAGCTCGACGCAACGGCATATTACACCTTTTCCTTCCGACCATGAAACGAGCCATCATGCTCGCTCATGAACAACTGGCTTCCGTTCTTCGATCAGGGGATCTGGCGGTCGATGCAACTTTGGGGAATGGCCACGATGCTCTTTTTCTGGCTGGATTGGTCGGAAAAGAAGGGCGGGTGATTGGATTTGATATTCAGGAACAAGCCATCGAATCGTCACAGAGGCGACTGACAGAGGCCGGAGTGATGGAGCGCTGTGAGTTGGTGGAAGCGAGTCATGCCCGGATGAAGGACTTTGTTCCCGGAGAGGTTTCTGCGGTGACCTTTAATCTTGGCTATTTGCCAGGAGCGGATCAGGGGATGATTACCAGATCGCGATCCACTTTGAAGGCCCTGAATGTTTCCCTGAAATTGTTGCGATCAGGGGGAGTCATCACCTGCGTGTGTTATCCCGGCCATCCGGGGGGGGAGGAGGAAGCCGAGGAGGTATTGGCCTGGGCTGTGCGCCTGCCTGATCATTTCCGCGTGGAATTCCACAACGAAAAAGGCCGCCACGAGGGGCGACCTTTTCTAGTAAGTGTTTGGCGTTTGTCGGTGACCTAGAGATCGAAGAGTTCGCCTTCGTTGAAGAAACGTTTGAGCTCGGCTTCAGCGGCTTCAGGGCCATCGGAAGCGTGGCAGATGTTACGCATCTTGGAATCGCCGGTCTTGTCGCCGTAATCACCACGGAGTGTTCCCGGAGCGGCTTCGGTTGAATCGGTTGGTCCGAGAAGGTCACGGACGCGGCTGATGATATTGTCTCCGGAGAGTGCGAGAGCGACGACGGGAGTTTCCTGCATGAAGCCACGTACAGAAGGGAAGAAAGGCATCTCCGCGATGTGCGAGTAGTGTTCGGCGAGAAGTTCGTCGGAAAGGGACATCATCTTAATGCCACGGATAGTGAAGCCTTCGGCTTGATAGCGGGCGAGGACGGCACCAACGAGGTTCTTCTGAACGGCGTCGGGCTTAAAGAGGATCAATGTAGTTTCGGTAGCCATGATTTCGGGAGGGAACTAAGCTGACCACCGTGGAAGTGTCAACTGCGGGCTTACAATCCGAGGGTAATCTCGAGCATCTGATCACGGACTTCGACTTTCTTAAGAAGCCATCGCGCAGCTTTGGAGGTGAGATCCTTGGGCTCGAGCTCATGGACAACAACATCTTCGAGGTAGTTCTTGGCTAGCACCGTCATGAGCATTTTAAGTGGATCTTCGAATTTCTCCGGAATTTTGGTGCCGGTGAGTTCTTCCACCTCGACGGCTGTTAGACGGAGGGTTTTGTCGGAGGTTTCGTAGCGAATACTTCCGCTGAAAACTGTGGAGGCCTCGTATTTCTTGGAAAAGGGAATGTCGAAACGGGCGGCGAGGGAGAGGCGGACCCGGTTGCTCCCCTCGGTAAATTCAACCTTGGGCTCTTCGATGAGGACGGGAATGACCTCAAGGAGTTTTTCTGTTTTAGGGAATTTCTTGCTCAAGCGCCCTCGAATGTCCTCTTCGCTAAAGGAGAGAGTCAGTCCATCGGAACCAAATCGTCCATTTTTTATGAAGACACAGCCGACAATGACTGCAAGCACTGCCTGAAGACCAAGGATGAGGAGGATGCCTTTTTTCACCATGGAGAGAGTGCGGGAAGCCGCCCAAATCGCAATTTTTAAGAAAAGTGATCTTTTGAACACTTTTTTCTTGAGTGAACACTGTTCATTAGAATAAGTTTAACGCAGTTACCTACACCAAACATTGTCATGAGTACCACTACCGTTAAAACTGCCGCCATGTCCGAGAAGAAAGCCAAAGCGGCTACCACTACCACCTCCGCCGCCGAAGATAAGTTGGCCGTGGCCCGTAAGAAGAACCTCGATCTTGCCATTACCCAGATTCAAAAAGACTTCGGCGATGCCGCCATCATGCGCCTGGGCGACGACACCAGTATGGATGTCGAAGCTATCCCAACCGGAAACCTCCTGATTGACCGCGCTCTCGGAGTCGGCGGCTTCCCCCGGGGACGGATTGTCGAGATCTTCGGACCGGAATCCTCTGGTAAAACCACGCTCACCCTCACCGCGATTGCCCAGGCACAGAAGAGCGGGGGACTCGCGGCCTTCATCGATGTCGAACATGCTCTCGATCCCTCATACGCCCGTCGGTTGGGCGTGAATCTCGACGATCTTCTCGTCTCACAGCCCTCTTCCGGTGAAGAAGCCCTTCAGATCGTGGAAACTCTCGTTCGCTCAAATGCCATTGACGTCGTTGTGCTCGATTCCGTGGCTGCCCTTGTTACCAAGCAGGAACTTGCCGGCGAAATCGGCGATTCCACCGTCGGCGTGCAGGCCCGCCTAATGAGTGCCGCAATGCGAAAGCTCACCGGCCTTATCTCGCGCGCCCGCACCACCTGCATCTTTACCAACCAGATCCGTGAAAAGATTGGCGTCATGTTCGGCAGCCCCGAAACCACTCCTGGTGGCCGCGCCTTGAAATTCTTCTCCTCTGTTCGTGTTGATATTCGCCGTATTGGTCAAATCAAAGCAACGGATGGAACGGTTCAGGGCAATCGGACCAAGATTAAGGTCGTGAAGAACAAAGTCGCTCCTCCTTTCCGCGATGCTGAGTTCGACATCATGTATAACGAAGGAATATCCAATGTTGGATCACTCCTCGATCTCGCCTTGGAATTTGACATCGTGCAAAAGCGCGGCAGTTGGTTCAGCTACGATGGTGCCCAACTCGCGCAAGGCCGTGATGGAGCAAAAGTCGCTCTGAAAGCTGATGAGTCGCTCTACGCCGAACTCGAAGAGAAGGTCCAGGAGAAGCTTTCCGAAAAATAATCGCGGTCTTCAACAGCCCAGATAGAAATTGTGCTTTAAAACGCCGCTCCGAATGGGGCGGTGTTTCGCGTTTAGGCGAAGAGCTTGGATTCAACCTTGCCAAATACGTCGGTGAGGCGGAAGTCGCGGCCGGCGTAGTTATAGGTGAGGCGCTCGTGGTCGAGGCCGAGAAGGTGGAGCATGGTGGCGTGAAGGTCGTGCATGTGCAGGCGGCCGCTGACCGCTTCGTGGCCAATCTCGTCGGTTGCTCCGTGGGCGTAGCCGGGGTTGGTTCCGCCACCAGCGAGCCAAGTAGTAAAGCCGCGCGGGTTGTGGTCCCGTCCGTCTTTTCCTTGGGAGAATGGCGTGCGGCCAAATTCGCCGCCCCACCAGACGATGGTGTCTTCCAGCAACCCGCGTTGTTTGAGGTCCTGGAGGAGAGCCGCGACCGGTTGATCGGTAGCCTCGGCATGGACCTTGTGCTTGGGCATGTTGGAATGTTGGTCCCACTTGGGGTTCACCGATTCATCAGCGTAGTTCACCTGGATGAATCGCACGCCGCTCTCGGCAAGTCTGCGTGCCATGAGGCATTGCCGACCGTAGGTGTCGGTGGCCTTGTCTCCGATGCCATACATCTTCTGAATCGACTTGGATTCGTCGGAGAGATCGAGAATGTCGGGAGCATTCATCTGCATGCGAAAAGCGAGATCAAATGATTCGATGGCTGCATCGAGATTACGATCGGATTTTATGCCGGCTTGCTGGCGGTTGAGTTCTTGCAGGAAATCGAACTGACGGTTTTGGACGTCGGGGGAGAGGTGGGTGTTGTTGAGGTTACGAATGGTCGCCTCTGAAGCGGGGAGTCCGGCCCGTCCGACCGAGGTTCCCTGATGGATCGCGGGGAGGAAGGCGTTCGAGTAATTGCGCGGTCCGCCTTTGCTGGAGGATGGCATAATGGTGACGAAGCCGGGGAGGTTTTCGTTTTCCGTTCCCAGTCCGTAAGTCACCCAGCTGCCCATCGAGGGGCGAACGAGGTTGGTCGCTCCGGTGTGCAGGAAAAGTGTCGACGGGCCGTGGGCGACGCCCTCGGTATGCATCGAGTGGATGAAGCAAAGGTCGTCGACATGTTTGCCGATGTGAGGGAAGAGCTCGCTGACCCACTGGCCGGATTCGCCATATTGTTTGAAATCCCAAAGTGGCTTGAGGAGTTTACGCTCGCTCTTTTTTCCAAAGGTGGTTTTGCGAACGCCGATAAAGTCGAAGCCCTTGCCGTCACTTTTGATGAGATCCGGTTTGTAGTCGAAGCTGTCGACATGGCTGGGACCGCCGGACATGAACAGGAAGATGATGCGTTTGGCGCGAGCGGGGAAGAGCGGGGGCTGTGGAGCGAGTGGGTTGGAAGTGCCCTGCGCGGTGTTGGAGAGCATGGCATTGAGAGCCAACGAACCGAAACCACATCCGGTGGTTTTGAGAAACTGACGTCTATCCGGGCACATCATGAACTGGGAGTGAGTCTAATCTAAAAATCGAAAATCAACACACGAAAAAAGCGTCTGGCAAAGTTGGGTCCAGGCTTCTTCTTGCTGATCCGGCGGGAATTGGGAAAGAAAATCGGAAGTGGTGGCTTGTTCGGAAGTCGAAGGCCGACGTCCCAAGAGGAGTAAATAAGCGCCCTCAATCTTCGCGCCTTTGCTGATGAGTTGCTTGGCGGTGAGGATTGACTGCTCCCGAATGAAGGGGCTGTTCATGAGGAAGAGCGACTGCGTGGGGATATTCGAAGTCGTTCGTTTTCCAACGACGAGGTTCGGGTTGGGCGTATCGAAGACCTCGAAAAGATCAATCATGGAATTGCGGAACCAGGGTGTGTAAATGCTCTTACGGCTGGTGTTGAACTTGTAGTTGAGATCGTATTTCCCTGCTTTTTTGATGGTAGGGCCGCTGCGGTTGGGGTCGAGTTTTCCGCTCACGAGGAGTGCGGTGTCGCGGATGCATTCCGCTTCGAGACGTTTACGATTAGCGCGCGCCAGGAGACGGTTTTCGGGGTCTTGGTCGGACTGAGACAGCGAGGAAAGTTGGTAGGTTCGGCTGAGGGCGATCTCGCGGATGATCGTTTTGACCGACCAGTTGTTGTCGGTGAAGTTGAGAGCAAGATAGTCGAGTAGTTCGGGGTGGCTAGGGAGTTCGCCGGTCTTGCCGAAGTTGTCGGGCGTGCGGACGAGTCCTTCTCCGAGGAGGTGCTTCCAAATGCGATTGACTATCACGCGGGAAGTCAGCGGGTTGCTGGCGTCAGCGACCCAATGGGCTAGCTCCAAACGACCTGAGCTTTTGGTCGAGATCTTGAGTTCGGCTTTCGGATCAGTGGCGACGGAAATGAATCCGCGGGGAATCTTCGGGCCCTTGTTTCGCACAAGACCTCGAATGTGAACGTGGCCGTCGGCCGGGGTTTTCGACTCGCGCGGGGCCATTGTCACCGGTTGGAGATTCTTGATTTTGGAATCCAGATCCTTGTGTTGTTTTTCGAGGGCTTTGATCTTGGCGTTGATGGCTGCCCGGTCGACCTTTGTCTTCTCGACCTTGTTGCCGGTATCGGGCCCAACGAATCCGACGGCATCG
>Ga0209503_10001679_pt1 | contig 11192 bp, 25 predicted proteins | sample SouAtlMetagenome_2_FD_187448 | JGI IMG/M metagenome (GOLD analysis project Ga0209503, IMG submission 187448) | Marine eukaryotic phytoplankton communities from Atlantic Ocean - South Atlantic ANT15 Metagenome (SPAdes) (version 2) | ecosystem: Environmental > Aquatic > Marine > Oceanic | place...
GTATAGTATTCTGGATACTCAAAAGGTTTATATGCAATTCTTTTATCAAATAGTCCCATAATTATTCGTAGTATAAAGATAAACAAATATCAAATAAAAATACATACATTACGTGATCAACTTTTAATTCATCGTTGTTTATGTACTGTCTGTATCCAAATAAAAACCCTGGATATACTCCAAAGCTTAATTCCCAACTAATTAATTTCATCTTCCTTGTCCTCTATATTTAGGGCCAGAATAATACTTGCCATTTACTTGATTTGTATTCCTACTTTTTGAATGGACACCAGGTCTTTTCTTTTTAGGTTTAAATCTGTATGCTTGTAATTTTAATCCTCTAGCCATGTTTTATTAAATTTATAACTTCGTCGCACTCATTTTGTTTCTGAGGTTTAAATAACCTCATTTTAGGGTAATTTTCTGCTATATGTTTTTTAAATAACTTCCAACGTATTGGAAATGATTCATTAGCTCTACCCTTACATTCAATAATAAAATTTGTGCCTTCAAAATCTGGTGTATACTTAATAGGTAAAATTCTTTTGTTACCCCTATTAACCATATCACCCTTACCATTTGACTGTCTTTCATATGATGAATTAGTAAATTCAAATGAAGGTATAAGTTCAAATGTTCTTTTCTCATAATGAGATTTTATCTTAGCTTTCTTTAATGCTCTATACATATAAGCTTCAAGTCCACTAGCAAACTTAATCCCATCGACAGTAACTTTTTTACTAACAACAGGACCTCGTTTTTTTCTTTTAAACTTTCTTCTCATTATGCCCAGCTTCCAGGTTGTCTATGTTTTTTAGATATAGAAGAAGCGCCTGTATATATTAACTTTTCTTTTAAGCATTTTTTAGCAGCTTGTATGTATAACAACGCATCCATTATTTCTTCTTGAGTATCATCTAAAAAATCATTAAGATCTTTCATACCATCCTTTACCTCTTGATCCATTGTTTGCCCATACTTTTCTTGGCCAACTAAACTTCTTTCATCCATCTTCTTAATGACGTCAAGAACTATTTTATCTTTAGTCTTAATCTTCATCTTTAACAAATGTACCGTTTATCATTTTACCTTTTCTATCAGATATTTCTTGATATGCTTGCTCAATACAAGTTTCAATATCAACGCCACTTAAATGTGCTAAGTTAGTTAACACAACTACTGAATCACCAATAGCATCAACTATCTCGTGTTTATCATCTTCTAAAACAGCCTTAGCTAATTCACCAACCTCTTCTTGTAATTTTATTAATTGAGTTTTAACATCACCGTCATCATATATCCCTCTTTCTTCAGCCCAGTCTCTTATATCATCAAACACGTCAATATTATTTTCATAATCAGTGTCATCTAAGCCTGTAATGTGATTTGCAAAAGCCTTGTTATATACATAGCTTCTTTGTCTATTATACATGGATGTTTTTACGTTTTTCATTATCCATGATATGGTATCTTTATCTATTGTAAATCTACCGTGATCTGTTTCCCACTCCATACCGATAACATCAAATAATCTACCTTTGAGTTTATCTACAGGAACTGGAAACGTTGTAGTTTGTTCTGTTACGTTTATTTTCATTTTGGTTTTAGGTTTTAAATTTTTATATAATGTTCGGTCAACTTTATAACCAAACTCTTTCTGCAATTCTATCTCTCTAACAGAGACTAAATCTATATCATTATGCTTCTCTAGTATTTCATATTCATGTGAAGCATAGCCTTGTTGAACAGTGACCCGGTTTATAAGATCACAGGTTACCCCTATCTTTTTACCAGGTATGTGATAAATATAATATATCATAGTTTATCGTTATATAAATGCATGTTATGTGCATGGTGATAATACCATCCTGTGTCCATATTTAATCTCTCTGCGACTAGTTTTTGCAACATACTAAAACAGTATTGGTCGTTACAAAAGCCATACCAGAGATCATTAGATCGCATGTACACAGACATACATAGCTTATTATCTATTATCGTAAACTGTACCGCATAAGTACACGGCGTGTCATACGTATATCTATCTATTTCCTTGCCGTCATAAATACTTACAACAGCATGGCGTGTGTCAGGTTTATCTTTTAATTTATCAATAACCTGATCTAACTGATCTTCTCGATTCCATTGCCATCCATAATTGGATCTTACTTCTCGTTTAGCATCAGCCATCCTTTCCCATATTGGAGGTATTTTACCATATATTTTACCTAGCTTATCTATACTAGGATCACCTGATAAATACCACTGCCATTCAGCTTCGGCATACTCGTGTTTCCAATCGCGTTCTTCATTTACTATATGATTATCTAATGGGTTTTCTATATAAAAACCACAATTAAATATAGCTTTTGTATTACTAAAATCTATACCTTCTCTGATTATTAAATCATGATAGTAATTAAACGCGTGATTTGCATTATAAAATCTCTTCATTAGTTCCATGGTAATTCTTCCTCAACTGGTTTCTCATCAGGTATATAACAACCAGACTTTGGTTCCCATTTAAAAAATGATTCGGCACCGTTTTCACCTAAGTTTTGGAATTTAACTTTTAATACTTTTACTTTTGTGTTTTTAGCTTCATAATCTCTATGTACAAGCAAGCCATGATAACTTGCGTCATACCACTCACCACCACCTTTAATGTTATACATTGTTGGCTCTTCAATTTTACCATCTTGTGTTCTATACATCTTAGTAGGGTGTGCTACTATAATAACTAATACATCATATTTCTTAGCAAAGACTTCTATTTCAGTTAGATAATCTAATGTGTATTTATTAACATCATCAGATTTACAATCAGTATTTCTAACTTTATTAAAAGGATCAATAACTAAGCATTTGATACCTTTACGTTTAACAAGCTCAGCGCCTTTTTTAAGTACTGACTTGAGGTCATACTTATCCATATCAATAAAAAAGAAGTTATCATCCACATGTGATGACACGTGTTTCCAAGTCTTATTATCAATATCAGAGGGTAATGGCAGATCTTGCCAAAACTTACGCATTAATTTATGTGCATGTAAAAAGGTTGGTTGGTTTTCCGGGGAAGCGTATGCTGTTTTCCAGCTGTACTTTTGGTTATATCCAACAACCATTTGGTCTACAAAGTCAGACTTACCTGACGATGGTATCCCTGTTACAGTTATAAATTGACCTGTGTATGTACTAAATACTTTATCAAAGTTATCTAAACCTATTTGATACCCAGGTTTAAAACCATGTTTGACAAAGTCTTTTAGTTCCTCTTCAAAGTCTTTCAAAGTTGAAACACCTTCAAGCGGTACAGGTTGTGCGATCGTTATAGTATTAGCAAGATCTTCCTTACCATATTTTATGAGATATTCGTTTGCATCTTTACAGTCTTTTAAATCTACAGTAAAACAATTTTCCGCACCAAGCCTTCTAATAAACTCTTGCTGCAAAGCAGCGCCAGCTTCATCTTGATCAATTGCTAGTATTATTTTTTTCTTATCTTCAAAATAATCTATACAATTATCAAGGTAATCTAAATTGTTACTGTTTAGTGTAGCACCATTAGGTACTGACACAACTGGCTTTATACCAGCTTCATGTAAAGATAAAGCGTCTACCTCACCTTCAGTTATAACACACCAATCAAATCCAACAACACTATCTATGTTATAAAATATCTTTTCAGCGCCCTTGTATAATTTGAAATTTTTTCTACCATCTCTATATTTAATGTTAATGAGTTCATTACCCATAAAATAATTAAACCTAATGGTATTCTCTTCCTTGCCTGTTTGTGGCATCCACTCTTTACATTCAGTTACGTTAACGTAATCTAAAGTTTCTTGGGATATACCACGATCTGCAAACCACTTTAAAACCTTATCACCAAGCTCAGTGTTGTACTGAATAACCTGTGGTGATGTGCCTGGTTTTGTATATTCTTTATCGGCATCACCTTTTCTTTTATAGGTATGCATTTGAAATGTTGTGTTACAGTTGTGACAAGTGCCGAGACCACGTTCCCAATCATATGAAGCACATTGCTTCTTTTGATTCTTAGGTTTTCTATCAGAAGAACACAGAGGACAAGTCCCCTGCGTATTACCTTCTTTAAGACCATATTGATTGAACTCGTCAATCAAAAATCCATTGATCTCTGTGTTTTCTACTTGCATATATTAAAATGGTATATCATCATGTTTATCTGCAACTGCTTGTGGAGCAGGTTGTGTAGCGCCTTGTGCTTTAACCGGCTCAGGAAAAGTACCGTTTGTCCAAACTACCTTTGAATTACCTAGGTAAACCTTAGGAGCTTTAGCCTCTCTTTCTTCCTTAGTCTGATCAACGATCACAGGACCATTGTTACCAAACTGATCAGGCTCGTCATTAACACTGATAGATATAGGTAAATACTTACCTTTTTTACCTGTGATAATCTTATCCTTAGGAATAAGTGTGAGGTTGATACTTGTTTTTATAATACCAGCCATATTAGTAAGTTGATATTTGGTTAAACATTCTAGACATCTGGTCTTTACTTGCGCCAGTTAGTCTTCTTAAATTGTCCACGGCTTTCACGTGGCTTTGGTTTGTGTAAAAATTATTTACGCTTGTTGTCATGCCTGTTACGTCGCATGTTCTTTTTCTGGTTCTTGCCATAATATTAAATTAAAGTGTTTTGGTTATAAAATATTGCTTAGGATCAAAGTCCTTAGTCTTAAAAAATAAGTCATAAATTCCACTAGCCCTCTCTACCTTCAAATCCCCACGTTGTAAGAATTCATCTGAGCAGTCAAATATTCCTATTTGATTTGTGCTCTTATCGATTACTATGAAAACGAAGTCATATCCAAATAGCTTTTGATATATAAATGCTTGTGAATCGTAATTATAACGATATGCACTAGACTTAAATTTGTTTATATCAGCCGTTGTTTTTAAATCAACTACAACCTTTTCATCATGATTAACAATATCAGCCTTACCCTTCCATTTATTGCCATATAATTCGACAATACCTGGTTCTTCATACTCCACATTATTGCTACCATCTGAACCTAGTATTAAGTTTCTACATACTTCATTGTCCATAATCTTTGCTGTCATAGCCTCGATCATGTCAACTTCTTTTTCTAGTAGGCATAGCTCCCCGCCTGACATCTCTTTATAAACTTTAGTATTACGAGTCGATGACTTTATAATCTTAAAGCTTTTCAATTTGTCTGGCTCAAGTATTGCAGTATGAAAATACTTACCTACTAAAAAAGCAGAAGTTTCAGTACTTGGTTGTCCAAGTGCTAGAGGATTGTTAAACAACGTACCAATGTCGCTATTACTCAGGAACTTCTTTCCATAATCTCCATAGTAAAGCTTGTCATTACGAAGCTTTTCAATCGCCTGTTTATTCATCTTAAATAGATTTAAGTTGTGACTCTATCTCACTTGACATAGAGTACTTCTTCTTAATCGCGTCAACTTTCCCACCTGCCTTAACATAATCAACAGCTTTAGTAAACGAGTCTGTTCCTGCTTTTAAAAAAGCTTTACTAGACGTTTTACTGTGATTGTTAGTCGCATCACTATCCTGCGTATCATCGATTAAGAATAAATTACCAAGCGCGTACTTTTTACCATACGAGCTTGCACTGCCAAATTGCTGCGGCACTTGCATACCTTTTTGAGCAAGGTCTACACCAACAATCGCGGCAGCACTTATTGAATCAGTGCCGTCAGTAATTGTAGCAGTGGTCTTTATTATAGGGCCAAATTCGCCTACAACAAGATCTTCATTAACTATAACAGTTACATTATGCTTAGTTAAATGAGGTTTTACAGCTTCAAGTATATCTTCAGCAGATCTGAAATAATACTTACCAAAGCTATTAAACCTAGTTTTCTTAGCTTTAAAATGTACCTGTATGTCTTTTAATTTTTGGTTTAAATTCATGGTATATAATCTAAAATTTCTGAATGTTTTACATTCTGTTTTAATCTTTCAACAGCTTGTTTTTTAAGCTGTGAAACTCTTACATAAGCACTCTGGCCTTTAATCTGTAGTTTATATGCTATTTCTTTAGCACTGTGTTTTGGACAGTCTAGGCCATAGCTTAATCTTAGTACTTCGTACTCTTTTCTATTTAAATACCTTTGTAATAAAGATTTTAAATAAATACTAAACATTTCTTCATTGTACTCGGGTTGTTTATCCGGTATTTCAAAGACCTGGTTGTTATTCTCAGATATCTCTTCAATACTTAAAAACAATGAGTCAAAGAATTTACTTACAGCATTTTGATCAGCAGTTTGATTCCTCATTTCTGCGAGCTTATGCTCTGGTATACGTAAACCACCTTTATTTATATCAATAGAACGTCTTATGTTTCCTTTGATACGTTTAGATAAAAATGATTTTAATGTATTATTCTTGTCCTTTGATTCATCTAGTTTTTCATGTACAATCTTATCGACAGCGTTTATTAAACCTATGCTACCAAACTGTATAAGATCTAATAGATCTAATACACCTGATGCAGGTTGCGCTGTTGAAAACTTTTTAGCTATATTTTCTACTAAAGGTAGAAACTTGTGTATGAGATCATCACGAGTCATACTCTTGAAGTCCTCACTTTCATATAAGTCTTTTGTTAAGACATTTCCTACGTCGTTTTTATATCTGACATAGTTCTCAACGTTATACTTTCTCATCTAACATATTGTTTAATTGTTCTTTTTCATTTTTTAATTCATCAGTCATATGTCTATGAATAGTTCTTGAAGAACATTTCAAACAATTAGCTAGCTTAGCTATAGTTATCTTTTGTTCCAAGCTGTTAATATTCAACATCCACTCATAAATATCAGTTTTTGATATTCTTCCCCTGCCAATTAACGACCCAACTATTTTTAGTTTTTCTGATATATCAATCATTAAGTTTGGCTTAAATATAATCTTCCTCAGTTTATTCTTAGGAGGCTTCTTAGTTTTAGCAAAACTGTTAATTAAAATATCAAGGGTTTTACTTGGTATTGTAAAGGTAATAAATCCATTTGACTTATCACAGATAAATTGTGATAAATTTTCAAATTTTTTTCTATCAATGTTAGGATTTAACCACCATAAAACGGACAAATGCCACTTTAGAGATCTAAACGTAGTAATTTTAGCTGTACTTCTAAACAACTCATAACATTCATAAGTACCTTGTTGATAATAACTACCCCACCAATATGACTGCGTGGGTTCGTCGTTATCAGGATAACCTCTGTATATTATTCTTTTACGATGTAAGTACTCTAAATTTCTGTGTGACATTAGCCTGTTATTATTATACTATATAGGGCTTTTGTCACCCTATATTAAATCATTTATAAAATGATTTTTCATGGGTTAAGATAACTTTTTCCCATTTACCACCTTTCATTGTTTGTGGTACAAGGAAATCTATACGTTTTCTAAACCTTGAATTCATGCGGTCTCTTACAAACCATATACCGTCAAGAACTCCTGTGCCTTCAATATGAACTTTATCGCCCATCTTAAATTTATATTCGTTTTCAAGATCCCAACTTACAGCTATTATCCTATCGGATAATGGGTCATCCATATTAATTTCATAACCTGACGCTGTTATATTAGGTGTACTGTCGGTTTGTTCTTCAACAGCATGATAAATTGTAGCAGTTACATAAAGTCTCTGCTTTTCATTACTTAAGTTGCTACTGTCATATGACAATAGGCCTGTAAAGATAATAAATAGTTTTAACATATAATAATTATTTAGTTAAAAATTGGTATTTGCTCATATTTATTTTCAGTCTTAGCTGCAATATGAGACTTATCATTAATATAATATTGCCAATAAGCAATAATACTGTCTTTGTGTTTATACTCGTCCGGCATCGCTTGTGGCGGTTGAGTAAACTTTGTTATAGGTATACCCGCAGGTACTTTTGCTAACACATCTTTACATTTAGTTATCGTAAGATGCTCTTTGCCGTATCGTCTAGTGTACTCTCTACCAAGGGCCATCATGTGATTATATAACCACATGTAGTTTAATCCATCGGTTCTTACCCATATAGTTGATGGGTGATTATAATGAGCTTTTTTGTAAGGTATATAGCTACTATCATATCCAAGTTTCTCAGCGTAATGATGATGAGCCGTGCACAACATCTGTGCAGACTCAAGTATCATCTTAACTACATGTTTATTATATTGTAGTCTAGCTGCTTTATCAGGACATTTATCTAAGTAAAATATATTCATTACTCGTAGTTACGTATTGCTTTGAACAACGGATGTCTGTAACTACCTGCTCTTGTTCTTTCAAAGTATGTGAACGTAGCAGTCTTACCAACCCAGTCTTGCATAGCTTTGAAGTTCTTTTGTAGATATGCAAACTTGTTCATGACTGGCATGCCAAACTTAACGCCATCACTGTCAACAGCAATGAACTTGCCGATTGTGCCACGTCTTTTGCCTTTGCCTTCAACCCAGCTTACAATTGTAGCTTCGGTATCACTGAAGTCTTTGAACTTCATAAGATCATAAGATCTACCGCATTTGTATGGGCCATCTAGTCTAAGTATAGAGCCTTCATAGCCTTGTTCTAAGAAACTACCGTGTATTTCTTTAGCTTTGTCAAGGGTATGCACGCCTCTTGCAGGTACATATCGTATGTGTTTACCGTACATGTCAGAGCAAGTTAGTTGATCATGTCGCTTACCATATCTGTTCATATCAGATTCTAGTAAGTTTAGTTTATTTTTGTATGCCATTACAAAGTCATACACATGATATTGTATTAGCTTACGTGCCTCTTTTCTGTCGTCTGGCGTTGGTTTTTGTTTTCTGACAAGAGATACAATTTTTTCGAAATTGTCTCTTAGATCGTGATTATACAACTCGCCATCAAGTACAAGTAGTGGATTTACTTTGAACAACTCTTTTATAGTTTTTGTGTATAAATGTTGTACGTTCATGAACTTTTTACCGTTACGAGAGTAACAGCCATCAGCAGTCATAATGCATCTGATGCCATCTAGTTTAGGTTGGATGTATACTGGTTGTGACCAGTCAACTCGCTTGTTATCGAATTTGTGTGCGAGCATAGGTTTAAAGTGTTTCGTCATATTGTTTTAGTTTTTTTTCTCTGTTTTTAATTAATCGTATTAGTCGTTTTTGTTTAGCAAGTACAAGACCTGCTTTTTCGTATTCTTCTGAATCCACATAGGATTGTTCTATCTCTCTTAGTCTATCAACCTCCCACATCATGTCGGATATTTCAAGTCTTAAATCGAATTCATCAGTATTATCTTTCATATATCGTATTTATATTGTTTAATCGTAACCTGATGGGTGTAGTATATCTTTTGCGACATACTGTTTTTCTTGTTGTGATCTTGTTTGTGTAGCAAAGTCTGTGTAGCTATACTTCTGATTACTATACTTTGCAAGTATCTTTTCAGGAGTAAGCACAAATACATTTGCCGTTGAGTATTGATCATAGCAACTTACCCAGTAGTCTTTGTTATCACCTGTCCATATTACATATGTATAGTTGTGATCTATTTCTTCTGGTGTAGTATATAGGTAGCAACTGTCATAGTACATATCGTGTACTAGTTTAGCCGCAAGCCTAGTGCCATCATTAATTGTTTGGTTATTTAGTAACCAGTTAGCTATTTGTACGCCTTGCCACTCAGGATAACCATCGTGATGCAAGTACATATTGACGTAGCTATGTTCTGCTAGCAACTCAGGGTTTTGTGCAAAACCTAGTTCGTGGTTGCTTGCGTAATCTCTTTCGATTACCATTGTTACATTTCTAGTGCTCATCTAATAATTGTTTAAATTTGTGTTTAGTTATTTCCTCGTTGCAATAAGTGTATGTTGTTTCTTCGCCTTCAGTGACACATAACTCTTTTACTTTGCCTCTTGTGCCGAAGTCTACACATATATCTTTTTTGCAGTCCCAATAGACTTTCCACACAGCTTCTAATGTTCTACGTGGATCGTCAGTAGCGCCGACAATATGCTCATCACCGCATGTAAATCTGTACTTATATTTCTTTTTTTTGTACTGATTTTGTTTGATTAAATTACCTCTTGCATCACTTCTTATTGGCATTGTCTAATATTGTTATCATAGCCATAAAGAATAATGCCATACTTATAATAATAAATATTGATTCTACAGTCATTTTAATCCGCTTTTCATATCTTTAATAATTTCATGGATGTCACTGTGATAGTCACCCCATTTATCTCTGTGTTCTTCATAAAAAGATTGTTCACATCTTCTCTTCATATCGTCTTTTACTATTTCTAATAGACTCTGTAAGTGATCTGTTCTCATCTTTCATCTTTAAATAACGCTAAGCCAAGCTTTGCGTAGTTAATAATATCAGCAAATCTACTATCTATAGACTCTGCTTTCTTTACATTAGCATGATTTACATGCGCAAACACGCTGTTTACTTGCTTGTCAAAGTATGTAGCCCATACTTTTAATGCGCTGGTATTCAGCCTGTTAGCTGTACTTTTAAAGTTATTTAGTACATCATCGTTCATTAGTGTATACTCAGGGCCTTTATCACTCATTATGTTCTTAGACATAAGTGATATAGCTTTATCTAGTTTATTAAATTCTGCTTGTGTCATTCTTTATTATTTTACTTAATAATTTTTCTATTCTTTCTACAGATTTACGCAGTTTGTGAACTTCACTTATGCTTGTTACGTTTCTTCTTATCATTAGTTTATTTTCTTGCCGTTTGGCATATCATTATATAATTCTATTAACGTATCTGTCTTTGCTTCTGCAATTAATCGTTCGACTTCTTGCTCGCCATAATGCGCGCATAGTTCTTCGATCATCTGCTGCTCGTCTAATAATGCTTTCATTCATTAGTATTTAGTATTAAACATGGTTTCAGGCCAAAGAATATCAGTTGATGATACATCACCGAATGCTCTGATCTGCTTAATATCGCCGATAGTTAGCTCGTTGTAGTATTGTGTAGACTTTAGTCTGTCTACAACACTACTAATGCTTACAGCGTACTTGTCACTGTTACTGTGTAACCTTGACTTAATTTCTGGTTTTAATTTTTGGTATAAATTCATATTAGTATTATCTTTTAATAATCGTATTTACTTTGTATAACTTTTAATTCCTCTTCAA
>Ga0209503_10001680_pt1 | contig 11190 bp, 6 predicted proteins | sample SouAtlMetagenome_2_FD_187448 | JGI IMG/M metagenome (GOLD analysis project Ga0209503, IMG submission 187448) | Marine eukaryotic phytoplankton communities from Atlantic Ocean - South Atlantic ANT15 Metagenome (SPAdes) (version 2) | ecosystem: Environmental > Aquatic > Marine > Oceanic | place...
GTTACAGCCATTGAAACAGATTCAGATATCATCTCTTGATATGAGCTAAGAGTTGTTTTTACTTTAAAATCTACCATAGCTTCTTCATTTGGAATGAGCCCAAGCGAGAGTAACTTATTATTTAATTCTGCAACTGTAAAGTCATAGGAATAATTTGATCCTGCTGAAATCAATTGGGCTTCTGAAAAATCTCCGCCAGTTACATCAATCATTATGGTGTAGCTTGGTGCTGCATCGAACCCAAAATCTGAGAGTGTCCATGATACTGTTACGGCATTGCTCTCGGCATTGTCTTCTGTCAATACAATATTATCTGTAGACAAGCTAACAACTGTATTTGCATTAGGATCAAGCTGAACTATGTCTACATCTTCGCACGCTGTAAACAGAGTTGCAAAAAATGCAAGAACAAAAATGGATTTATTTATATGTTTTTTCATAGTCTTATTTTTAATAACCATCATTTTGGTTGAGGTTTGGATTCGCTGAAATTGATGATGAAGGAATAGGAAATACATTTCTAAATGCATCTGTCGAAGTTCCTTCAGGTTGATTGGCTTTGAAAGGCCATAGATAATTTCCTGTTGTGAAATATCCGTATCTTACAAGATCTGTTCTTCTTTGACCTTCCCAATAGAGCTCTCTTGAACGTTCATTCAATATAAAATCTAATGTTAACTCTGATGATGTGATGTTGTGATCTGAATTTCCGTAGCCTCGTTCAATGAGTTCATTGATATTTGCCGTAGCCAAATTTAAATCTCCACCGCCGCCTCTAAGGATGGCTTCAGCATGATTCAAATAGATTTCCGCTAAGCGGATTAAGGCTAAATCTGTATCTACAAAGTTCCCGGAAGAATCTACGCCTTGATTTCCGTTTGAGTCAATATTTTTAAATTTGGTGACTGCATAACCATCTGTAAAAGATGGTATGTCTTCAATTTCTAAATTTTGCCCATCTGTATAAAACATTCCTCTTCTATCTGATTCAGGAAGTACTTCTTCAAGTGTATACGAATTTGTATTTAAATCCAATACAACATGATAAACTCCATCACCAGGGATCACAATGTTAGCACCTCCGCTATTTAAGGAACCATCGGCGCCATCATCTCCATAGTTTTGACCCCAATCTTCATTAAATCTAAACTTCATTTGGTTTCCTAATAAATCGGCGTAAAGCTCATAAACATCATTGCTAGTTTCATACATTTCCATGTCAGGTCCATTCCATCCATTCTCGGTAGCGTCACCTACCAATCCCCAGTCTGAAAGAGAGCCACCCAAACCGTTATTCAAAGCTGCAATGTCAATAATTCCTGCAGGGAATTTATTGACCAAGCTTTTTGTAGTTCGGAGTCCGCCCCAACCCCCATTGACACCAAATTCATTGGCGGGCATACTACCACCAATTGCAGCGTGTACAAGGAAAGTTGTGCCTCCATAGGTTTGAGAGTTTAACCCATCAAAATTAGCAGTAAAAATAAATTCATTTTGAGCCCCATTGGTGTCGTTGTCAGCCAAGAATAATTCATCATAAGCTGTACCATTACCATTGGCGTCGTTGGTATTGATGTTGTAAGTTGAATTTATAACTTCGTTGGAGTAATTAACACAATCTTCATAACGGCTAGTTCCAGTCCATACTTCAGCATTCAAATACAATTTTGACAATAGCGCCCATGCTGCAACCTGATCTACTCTTCCATATTCATTTGATCCACTAGGTAATAAATTATCAATAATTGCTAATAATTCAGTTTCAACAAAATTGAACAGTTCAGTTCTTGAACTTTGTTGAGGGAGATCCGTTGAAATTTCAGTGGTTAGAGGGACTTTTGAATATAAGTCCATAAGGTTGAAATATGCAAAAGCTCTAAGAAATCGAGCCTCAGCCACATAGGTCGGTACAACAGCATCTGAAAGGTTAGCTGCATTTGAAATAAATGAATTACAAAAAGACACCTCTTGAGCGAGTCTATTATACATGGCCTCTGTAAAGTCATTACTTGAAGACCAATACATACCGTGTAAATCTGGAAGACCAGGGTCTCCCCATCCCACTACAGCATGATCCGTTGTAAGTTCATTCAAATTAAATAACATTCTTGTGAATTGAGAGAAACCCTCGTCAATATCAGCAATGTCCGGTTGGCCTGCAGGTCCATTTTGGCCTGTGAGCGCTAGACTTGAATAAAGCTTAGCCAAAGCGCCTTTTGCTTCTTCAGCATTGATAAAAACATTTTCTTCTGTAAAACTGTCTGGATCTGTTGGCACTTGATCTAGGTCGTCATGACATGATACAATACCAAAACTAATCGATAGTATTAAAGCTAATTTTTTCATATTTATATTGTTATGTATTAAAAGTCAATATTTACACCAAAAACAAACGACTGAGGTCTTGGATAGAAATTGTTATCAATTCCTCCAAAAATTTCAGGGTCAAGACCTTGATAATCAGTAACGGTCAAAACATTTTGCATTGAACCGTATAATCTACAATTAACATCGCTATTTGCCCCGCTAATTGTATAACCCAATGTGATATTATCAATCTTTAAAAATGATGCTTCTCTAACATAATGAGAACTTAATAAATTATTTTCTGTAATATTTTCAAATCCTGTTGTCAAATAATCCGAATGAAGGTTTGTCAATATAGAATTATCTGTTGCACGTCTTTGATAGGCAGTACTGGATGCTACGTTATCATATGCATAGTTCCCCAAACTGACTCTGGCAACCAAAGCAAAATCCCAATTTTTATAATTTAAATTGGTATTGAAACCCATCGTTATATCGGCAAATGGTGATTTGTAGAAAAACTTATCATCATCGTTGATAATGTCATCTCCATTTCTATCAACATATACCCCTTCAATTGGAGCCCCAGTGGAGTCATAAACTTGTTCAAAGACATAGAAGCTATTGGGTGTCTGCCCCTGTGTCTGTAATTGAACATTGTTTCCAACACCACCACTTATTCCGCCTGTCGGCTGATCAAATGGTAAATACGTAATCGTGTTATCGTTAAATGCAACGTTGTATCCAACAGACCATTCAAGTAAATCATTTGATACTGGTGTTGTATTTAACATTATTTCCAATCCCTTATTTTCCATATCTCCTATGTTTTTATCCACTCTATTTCCAAAATTTGTAAAGGGATCAACAGACGAAAAGGCTATTAAATCTTTGGTTTCTCTCACGTATGCATTGATAGAACCCGAAACACGGTTATTTAAGAATGCGAAATCTAAACCAAAATTAGTGGTTCGACCAATTTCCCAACGCAACTCTTCATTGAGAGGCTCTGGTCGGTAGGTTTGATAAAATGAGTTGCCAAATTGATAATTGGCTGTCGATGTACTACCAGTATACCTTGTAAGGAATCTATAATCTCCTAGACCATTTACATTACCGACTTCTCCGTAACCTACTCGAAGTTTTAATTCATTGAAGAAATCACCGGACATAAAATCTTCATTGTGTATATTCCAAGCAGCAGCCAATGAAGGAAAATAACCCCAACGGTCATCTGGATTTAATTTTGAAGACGCATCAGCTCTGAGTGTTGCTGTAAGAAGATATTTCCCGTCGTAGTCATAATTTAAACGACCAAAATAAGAAAGCAATACATTTTTGGAAGTATCAATAAATTCAAAATCATTTCCGTCTTCCTCAGCCTCACTGTCATAACTGTAGTTGTCGAACTCAAAAGATTGGTAGGAATATCCTGCTACGGCAGTTAGATTATGCATCTCATTAAATGACTTTTTGTAAGTCAAATAAAAATCAAAAAGAGCGTTTGTAGCTTCATTTTTAAATCGACTTTCCGCGCCATTAAATGTAGGATCAGAGGTTGGCATAAATGCAGAAGTTATATTACTTCCACTACCATTGCTTTGATCTATACCTATTTTCATACTAGCGGTGAGGGCATCCATAAACGGAAAATTATAATCAAAATTAGCGCTAGAAACAATCCTACTAACCTTGGTGTTATCATCCGTTAAATTTAATAATGCAACAGGATTTGTAGGGGCTAAATTGTATTGACTACCAGTTGTGGGGTCAATCCATGAATGAAACCCACCATAAGGAGATGTTTCGTCGTATACACCCTGAGTTGGATCATATGAAATGGCGTTTCCAATAGCACCTCTGTTGGCAAAAGTATTTGAAGTAAGAGAGTACAAGGTGTTAAAGCTCATTTTCAAATCTCCATTGAAAGCAGTTGGTTTAAGATTGATAGAAGCCGTTTTACGTTCAAAATTATCTCCAATTAGAATACCATCGTGGTCGGATAACCCAAGTGATAAACGCACAGGCATTTCTCTAATTTGTCCTGTTAAGCTTAGGGAATAATCTTGGCCCATAGCAGTATCGTATATTTCATCTTGCCAATCTGTGTTTGAATCTCCCAAACGGCTTATAGCATCCGTGTTTTCAGTTAGATTTACCAAATCTGTAAATTGACTTGCATCAAGAACATCTACCTTATCCAAGGCCGTATGACTTGTAGTTGAGGCATTAAAATTGAGTTTAAAATCTCCGGATTTTCCAGACTTGGTTGTGACCAGAATAACTCCGTTAGCTCCACGAGACCCATAAATAGCAGTCGCAGAAGCATCCTTCAAAACAACCATACTCTCAATGTCATTAGGATTGATTAGGTTAAGAGGGTTTCTCGTACCACCTACACCGCCATCATTTAATGGAATACCATCAACTACAAAAAGAGGATTACTGGAAAGGCTTAAAGATCCATTTCCTCTAATTCGAATGACTTGCCCTTCTCCTGGAGCACCACTACCTGACGTTACAGAAACACCCGCAATTTTCCCAGTTATCAATTGCTGAGCAGAAACTAGAGGGCCTTGATTAAAGTCTTCAGTTGTGATGAGATCTGCAGCACCTGTTAAATCTTCTTTTTTGACGCTACCATATCCAATTAAGACAACTTCATCTAATGCTGAAGCATCCTCAATCATCACTATATTTAATTGAGATTGATTGTTAAATGAAATCTCTTGTGTTGTAAAGCCAACATAAGAAAAAACAATAACATCCCCATTTTGTGCAGAGATTTGGTAATTGCCATCAAAGTCAGTAGTCGTTCCATTGGTGGTCCCTTTTATTAAAACGTTAACTCCAGGGAGTGGAAGCCCACTTTCTTGCTCACTTACTGTACCCTTTAAACTTGACTGGCTAAAAGCAATAATAGGAGTCAAGAACATAAAGACAAATAAGCATTTAATTGTTGTTTTCATAAAAATTCAGTTTAAACTAATTTTATTTTTTCTACTTATAGTTCTACTTTTCGAAGCTAATGTATATCTTTAGTATTTGTTTAACAATTATATGAAATTACTATAACGTTTTCGTGTTGATAAGTTTTTAGTATACTACAAAATATAAGCTATTTTAAATTACATATTATAACAAAAAGTACTTTTATTTTATACTTTTGACAATTCAATACTGTTATTTTTCTTGACTTTATGTGTTTGGAATCATCTATCCAAACTAATCTTTACAATTAAATGAAAAAAAGAGTTACATTAAAAGAGCTTGCAAGGGAATTAGATGTATCCATCTCTACAGTTTCAAAAGCACTTAAAAACAGTCCTGAAATTAGTCAAGATACTATTGACAAAGTCAAAGCTTTTGCCAAATTATTGAAATACCGCCCTAACAATATTGCTTTGAGTCTTAAAAACAGGAAAACCAAAACAATAGGTATTATCATTCCCGATATTGTACATCATTTTTTCACAAAAGTCATAAAGGGCGTAGAAAACTACGCCAACACAAAAGGCTATAATGTTATTGTTGGTTTATCAAATGAGTCTTTTTCTAACGAAGTTATCAATATGGAAATGTTGGCAAATGGAAGTATCGATGGATTTATTGTTTCAATGTCTCGAGAAACAATGCAACGCCAGGACTATCAGCATTTTACAGAAACTCTGGATGAAGACATCCCTTTGGTAATGTTTGACCGAATTGTCGCTGAAATCCCCTGTGATAAAGTTATTGTAGATGACACAAAAGGGGCAAGAATAGCCGTTGATACACTAATTAAAAAGGGGTCTAAAAAAGTAGCAATAATAACAACTAAAGATTATATAAGCGTGGGACGATTGCGAACTAAAGGCTATTTAGAAGCCTTAAAAAGTAACGGCATAAATCCTACCTCTGAGCTGATTTTAAAAATTGACGATGATTTATTGTACGAAGAGGACCATCTTGGCGTAATAGAAAAACAAGTCCGGGAACTGTTGCTTCTTCATACTGACGTTGACGGTATTTTTGCTGTAAATGAGCTCTATGCTATTGTTGCAATGAAGGTTGCTAAAGAAATGGGGATTGAAATACCAACCGATTTGCAAGTAATTGGATTTACAGATGGGATGCTTTCAAAACATGCTACACCAGCATTATCAACAGTGAGTCAACATGGAGAAGCTATGGGTGCTAAGGCTGCTGAATTACTGATTCAAAGAATAAATGAGCGTATCGAGGATAAAGCCAAGAGCCCCTCAAAAACTGTTGTAATTTCAACAGACTTAATTTCAAGGGGGTCTACAAAATAATTTGGCTCAAAAAAAAATTATCTCTATGTTTGTCATGTCAAAACTTATAGTTATACTTTTCACGTTTAAGTTTTGATAAACCAAATGTTTATCAAAATAGTATTAATGTTTAAATAATGCTATTATGAAAAAGCAACCCCTTGGTTTTTGGGACATTTGGAACATGAGTTTCGGTTTCCTTGGAATTCAATTTGGCTTTGCATTGCAAGGCGGCTTCATGTCTCGTATATTTCAAACTTTAGGTGCCGATAAGGCAGACATTCCTATGTTGTGGATTGCTGCACCTTTGACGGGTCTTATTGTTCAGCCTATTATTGGCTATTTAAGCGATAGAACATGGCATCCAAAGCTTGGCAGACGAAAACCCTATTTTCTTATCGGTGCTGTCTTGAGTTCTATAGCGCTTTTTTTTGTGCCACATGCCTCTTATTTATGGATAGCTGTGGGCTTTCTTTGGATATTAGATGCTTCCATTAATATCTCTATGGAGCCATTTAGGGCTTTGGTTGCCGATAAATTACCAGAATCACAACGTTCCTATGGATTTGTAGTACAGACCCTAATCATTGGAATTGGTACATGGATTGCCAGTAATTTGCCTTGGATGGTTTCTCAATTAGGCGTGAGCAACTCTGCTATTTCAGGAGTTGTCCCTATGTCTGTCAAAGTTGCCTTTGCCATAGGTGGATTTGTGTTTTTTGCGAGTGTGTTATACACTATTTTGACCACTTCTGAATACCCACCAGAAAATTTGGAAGCTTTCAAGAAAGAAAAAGCAAAGAAAAATAGATTTATCGCTGATATTCTTGAAAATATTGGGCAAATGCCTGCTACTATGAAAAAACTCGGTGTCGTACAATTTTTTTCATGGTTTGCCTTTTTCACCATGTGGAGTATGGCAAATCCAGCATTGACTGAACATGTGTTTAAAACACCTGCACCAATTGAATCGCATTATGATCTTTCATCATCAGAGGGCTTGGCAGCCTTTGATACAGACAATACTAATTTTCAAGAATCCTCAAATGCCGTAGGTTCAGCCATGGGAGTATATGGATTATCGTCTATGGCTTTTGCACTTTTATTTACTTTTTACACCTCTAAACGTACGATAAATCGCAAATATGTACATATGGGTTCACTCACTTTGGGTGGGATTGGTTTTTTGGCGATGTATATCGCCACACCAGATCAATTAAAATATTGCTTTATTTTAATTGGATTTGCATGGGGAAGTATTTTATCCATGCCCTATGCCATGCTTTCTAGCTCGGTTGATTCAAATAAAATGGGGGTTTTTATGGGCATTTTTAATATGTTTATCGTTATCCCACAAATCGCTGCGGCTTTGGGTGCGATTAATTTTTTGTCGAATCTTTTTGGCCCAGAAGCAATCAATAGTATGACCCTTGCAGGAATCAGTTTGATTTTTGCTGCACTATGCAATTTACTTATTACCAATCCATCTGCAATACGATATCAATCTTAATAGTATGAATAAAAAATGTTTCATATTTGATTTAGATGGTGTTATTGTAGATACAGCAAAATATCATTTCCAAGCATGGAAATCATTGGCAAATGACCTCGGAATCGATTTTAATATTGATCAAAATGAACAACTCAAAGGGGTCAGTCGCGTCAAGTCTTTAGAGAAAATTTTGAAATGGGGAGGAATATCACTGAGCGCTGATGAATTTGAAAATAGGATGAACCAAAAAAACGCAAATTATTTAGATTACATTGCTCATATGGACACATCAGAACTGTTGCCTGATGTTGAAAGAGTTCTTGAGTTTCTAACCCAAAACAACCAATTTATTACACTAGGATCGGCCAGTAAAAATGCACGTCCAATTTTAGATAAAGTAAAAATCACAGGGTTTTTTGATGCTATAGTTGATGGAAATGATGTTTCGAAAGCAAAGCCCAACCCTGAGGTATTTTTGAAAGCCGCTCGCCAAACAAAATCTGAACCAGAAAACTGCATTGTTTTTGAAGATTCTTTGGCTGGTATACAAGCCGCTAATGCGGCAGGCATGATTAGTGTAGGAATTGGTAACTCAGCAATATTGCAAGAAGCAAAATATAATTTCAAAGATTTTCTATCGCTTAAAAACGAATTTATAATAGAATTAATAAAAGAGCATAACCCTCACAGATTATGAACCAAAATTATATAATTCCAAAACCGTGGTCAATATTGGAAGAAGGATTTGTACCCAAGCATAATGAATCTTCTGAAAGTATATTTAGCATTGGAAATGGTGCCATGGGGCAACGCGCAAATTTTGAGGAAACATACACTGGTAACACTTTTCAAGGCAGTTATATTGCAGGGGTTTATTATCCAGACAAGACAAAAGTGGGATGGTGGAAAAATGGATATCCAAAATACTTTGCAAAAGTACTAAATGCACCTAGTTGGATTGGAATCAAGGTTGTTATTGATGGCGTTGTTCTAGATTTAAATACCTGCAAGTCTGTTACAGATTTCAAGCGTGAATTAAACATGAAAGAAGGTTGGTTGTCACGATCATTTAAGGCAACCTTGAGCAATGACATTCAAGTATCAGTAAAAAGTTTACGTTTTCTTAGTCTTGTTCACGATCAAATTGGGGCTATCAGGTATGAGGTGACCCCTTTAAATCGATCTGCATGTATTAGTTTTGAGCCATTTTTAGACGGAAATATAAAAAACAAAGACAGTAATTGGGACGATCAGTTTTGGGAAATTTCATCTATATCCTCGATAGAATCAAGCGCATTCATTGAAGCAGAAACAATGAAAACAAGCTTTAAAACCTGTACCTATATGTACAACCATTGCACATTAAATGGAACAGCAGTTTCGCTTTCACTCACAGAGCAAAACACCAATTCAAGAATTGGACATACTTATGAAATGAATGTTGATCGTGGTTCAACTTTTGCTTTAGAAAAACTTGGAGGTTATATTTCGGGTTCTAGTCAAGGCAGTAATTTATTGAAATCTGCTAAGGCCGCAATTCAAAATGGACTGGAGAAAGGATTTGATGGGTTGTTAGAAGAGCAAATACAAGCATGGGATGAAATATGGCAAATGGCCGATATTACCATTGAAGGGGATCTTAAAGCACAACAAGCAATTCGTTTTAATATTTTTCAACTCAACCAAACTTATTTAGGTACAAACCCACAATTAAATATAGGCCCAAAAGGGTTTACAGGTGAAAAATATGGTGGCAGCACCTATTGGGATACCGAGGCGTATTGCTTGCCATTTTACATGGCTACAAAATCTCCGGATGTGGCTAAAAATTTGTTAGAATACCGCTTTCGACATTTAGATAAAGCCATTGAAAATGCCGAAAAATTAGGCTTTAATTCTGGTGCGGCCTTGTATCCAATGGTAACAATGAATGGAGAGGAATGTCATAATGAGTGGGAGATCACTTTTGAAGAAATTCATAGAAATGGAGCCATTGCATTTGCCATTTACAATTATCAGCGTTATAACGGCGATGTTTCCTATACCTTTTCAAAAGGAATTTTTGTTTTGATTGCAATTACTCGATTTTGGTGTCAGCGATTTAATTTTTCTGAACAAAAACAGAAGTATGTTATGCTCGGGGTAACTGGTCCAAATGAATACGAAAATAATGTCAACAATAATTTTTACACAAATTACATTGCCAAGTGGTGTATGGAATTTACACTTCAAACTTTGAATGAGATAAAAGATGTTGACAACACAAGGTACAATGAAGTGATCACTAAAACCAAATTGACAAAACAGGAAATAGACGCCATTAAATTAATGACAAAATCTATCTATTTCCCCTACTCTGAAGCACTTGATATTTATTTACAACAAGACGGATTTTTGGACAAGAAGCTTACCCCAGTTTCAGATTTAAACACCAATGATCGGCCAATAAATCAGCATTGGTCTTGGGATCGAATATTGCGATCGCCCTATATTAAACAAGCTGATGTACTTCAAGCATTTTATTTTTTTGAAGATTGTTTTTCGATAGAAGAATTGAAAAAGCATTTTGATTTTTATGAGCCACTTACTGTTCATGAAAGTTCATTATCGCCATGTGTACACAGCATTCAAGCTGCAAAATTAGGCCGAATGAATCAAGCTTATGAATTTTATTTGCAAACATCACGATTGGACTTAGATGATTATAATCATGAGGTAAGTGAAGGGCTTCATATCACTTCTATGGCTGGCACTTGGATGAGTATTGTTGAAGGCTTTGGAGGTATGCGTATAAAAAACAATCAATTGCATTTCACCCCACAAATTCCTAAACAATGGCAATCCTATTCTTTTAAAATTAATTTTAGAGGACAGACATTAAAGGTCAATATCCAACAAAATGGAGCCACTTTTGAGGTTTCAGGACAGGAGTCCATTAATATTGTTGTTAATGGGCAGCTTACAAAAGTTGAGCCAAACATTTTACATAGCATCTAATGAATCGTCATATAAAAAATACCGTATCAATCTGTATCAGTTTTTTGTTTTTAGTATTGCAAGGCTGCAATTCTAAAAGTGAAATGGGAGTTGAAATGTCACCACTAAAAAAACTTGAAG
>Ga0209503_10001682_pt1 | contig 11180 bp, 10 predicted proteins | sample SouAtlMetagenome_2_FD_187448 | JGI IMG/M metagenome (GOLD analysis project Ga0209503, IMG submission 187448) | Marine eukaryotic phytoplankton communities from Atlantic Ocean - South Atlantic ANT15 Metagenome (SPAdes) (version 2) | ecosystem: Environmental > Aquatic > Marine > Oceanic | place...
CGCTTCAGGAATACAAAACCGAAGCCTACAAACTTTTCGTCACCCTGATGGACAGCATCGATGATGCGTCGACGCACAACATCTTCCGCTTCACCACCGTGCAGCCCATGGACTCCGTCCTCGCCGATGCGCCCCAGCAAACCTCCGGCGGCACGGAAGACAGCGTCTCCAACGACAACGTCGCCTCTTCCGGATCCGCAGGCTCCTCGGCCGGTTCACCGAACGAAGGAAAGCTCAAGCTCAACCTTCCAAAGCGCCGCCCTGTCGCCAAGATTGGTCGCAACGAACCCTGCAGCTGCGGGTCAGGAAAAAAATACAAAAACTGCTGCGGCCGCATGAGCGAATAACCCCCCTCTGGATAACTCTCGAGCGCCTTGTTTTTCAGTCCGGTCCCTTCGGTGATACTCCCTCCCACACAGGCCACCTTGAGGACTGTCTTCTTTGGCACTGAGACCGATAGGCCAAAAAAAACACAGGAGAGTGAATATTCCCTGGCGATCGAACCCGGCAAGTTGTCTCATCATTCGAACCACAACTTGGAATTAATGCCATCCCGCGACAAGCACTCCCTACTTCCCGTAGCGATAGTGCCCGATGATCTTAAAGTCGAAGAGAGCTTCCGCCCAAACCGGACCCCGGCCTATATTGTGGACGATCCATTTCTCCGACTTCCGCGCTCCGGGTCCAGGAACGACAATCCCGGTGTGGGTCTGGCCATTCACGAGGCGCCAAGCCACCACATCACCCACGGAATAGTCTGATTCCTCGGTCGTCATGGCCAAAGCTTCCCCGTTTCTGCTGAAAAAGCGCTGAAGATTGGGAACCCGACGGTGATCGATGTTGGTATCTGGGCCTTTAGCCTTCCAAAGCTGAGGATAAGCGCGGAAATTCGCCTTTAAGTCACTGTGCACCAGTTCCTGAAGGTCGATGCCAAGCCCCCGGAAGCTCCGGATGACGACATCGGTGCACACTCCCTTGTCAGCGGGAACGTCACCATTGGGAAAATCAATGTTATAGTAGGCGGCATCGTAGGTCACCTTGGACTGGGTCCGCTTAAGGGCGGCGGCGGCCAGACGCGAGCCAAAGTCGCCATCAGATTCCAAGAGCTCAATTGCTTCAAGGACATTGGCATCCGAAGTCAGTTCCTGTTGCGCTTTCAAAAACGGAATCATCGGCCGCAGAAAAACCGCGCCGAGCGAGAGAGCGAATGCCACCAACACCCATCCGCCAAAAGAGCTTCGGCGTTTTTTTTTCACCGGTGCAGCGCCGATGTATTCAATGGGTTTCATGTCACTTAAGACTTGTAAGGTTTCTTAACTATTTTTCTACGGGTGGCTAGGGAATTCCTATCGTCAGTCTTGCTAAATCCATCTTTTTTCGTTTTTTGTGAATAAGTGAGGACAATAGAGATCATCAACGCGGAAGTTTTACCTAAATTTGAAAAGTTAAAGACCTACCATAGCTCTCTTACCTCCGACTGGTTCGGACGATCTCTCTCTTCCCCCGCAAACTATCTCTTTGGAATGGATCGCGATTACCTGCACTTCTTCGCTTCGCGAAATTCACATGCGGTGATTCATCCCGAAAGTCGTTCCGGAGAATTTCAAGCCGAGCTCTGGAAGTACGACGTCGCCGAGTTTTTTCTCCGCGCACCCGACTCGAATCACTACCTCGAATTCAATCTCGCACCGAACGGTGGATGGTGGTCCTGCCTGTTCAAAGAAACCCTTGTTCCGATGGAAGAAAACAACCCTCCTCTCCCCGGCGTGATCGCCTCCGGAGAAATCGCCCCCGATGGCTGGAACGCCCACGCTAAAATTCCCCTTTCCTTTCTGACCGAACACCTCGACTTCGGTCCCGAAAGCATGCTCAATGCGACCTTCATTCTGAATTCGCCGGAGCAAATCTTCCTCACTGCCGGAGCTCCAGCCCCCGGAAAGCCTAACTTTCACCGACCCGATGATTTTCCGGGAGTGCACATCCGCTCGGACGTGACTTTGTAAGCAGCCTTCGCTACTTTCCCCGCCATGTCGCACCCGCTTTCCTCTTCAGATCAATCTCTCGCGCAGATTGACGGAGGAAATATCGCTATTTCCTCGCCGGATGCGATCGACGAAGCCTGCTTCAGCGTTCCGGCGGTCCGCGCTATTCACAATGCCCATCCAAATGGCACCATCGTAATCTTCGCACGCGAAGACGTCGCTCCAATCTGGCGAAAAGTCGAAGAAGTCGACGAAGTGATCGCATACAACACCAACGCCTCGGCCCGAAATGTTGGTCAAATTATCAAAAATCTGGAAATTGAATTTACCAAGTCCATCGCTTGGGAAAATAATCCTGCGACACGTGGATTTGCCCAGGCGTTCATTCCAATCAGAATGGGCACTCCCGAGAAGGACCTCCTTCCCCACCTCACTCATCCAGTGGAAGTCGTACGACCCATCGGCCCGATCGAACACCGCGTGCGCCACTACCTCTTCTTCATTCAGAAGCTCGGCGCAATACCCTTCGACAAGTCAAACTTCCTCCACCCCGAGCGACCGCTAAGTGGAGAAAAATTTCGCGTAGCCATCGTCCCCGGATCGGATTTTGGAAACTCCACCGAATGGCCGCTCACCAATTATGTGACGCTCACAAGAACGCTCATGAACTACGCCGACGTGACCATCATTCCTTCGCACGACCGCCCTAGGCCCGCAATTGCTCTAGGCAAGAAAGTGGGCCGCCCTGAATTTGTTTTCCAGGGCGATGACGATGAAGTCCTCGATCATCTCGCGACTTGTGATGGCCTAGTTGGCAACGACGGATCCATTCCCCACCTCGCCGCCTTTATGGGCACGAGGTCACTCGTTCTCTTCGGTCCCAACGAACCGCTGTGGAAACGCCCGCTTGGGAAGCAACACCAATTCATCCGCCACCATGTTCCTTGCAGCGGATGCCTCCTCGCAAACTGCCCGCTCGATCACCGATGCATGATGGAAATTACGGTGGAGGAAGTGCTCGACGAAATGCGCACCCTGTTCAGTCCATAGTCTGATCCACAATTTGGCTTTGAAATCTAAAGTAGAACTGATTTCGAAATAAAGCCCGCACCACCTCTCCATTCTCAATTTCCCCCGTCTCCTTCAAGGCCTCGATCTCCTTGCGGAATTTATCCTCAAATGACAAACGGGCCTGATTTAGAGCGCCATACCAAAGTTCGGCTTCCTCCTTGGTAATCAAAATTTCAGGAAGCTCTTCCTCAAAATCATCGACGCTATTGTCAAAGGCCAGTTCCACTTGCTTCTTCACGAAGTCCACCTGACTCGAAAACTGATCCCTCAGTTCAGGCTCCACAATTTCGTCCCACATCGAATCCTCATCCATCAAAAGCGAAAATCGCTTCGAGAAGTCTTCTGCGGCATCATCGCTGATGGATTTCAGATTATCCCAATCCTGCTCCCTTTCGATGACCAATTTGATGCCGCCATTCAATGTCGGAAGCACAATCATTTCGTCTTCTGCAAGGTCGCGTGGAGTTGCGCGCTGTGTAATTGATTCACATACATTTCAGCCTTTTCCCGCCCACCGCTCCACACGATGGCTTTCCCTTTGATATGTACATCCATCATCAAGGCATCGGCTTTCTCACGGGAATACCCGAAGATGCGGATCAATGTCCGACTAACGTATTCCATCAAGTTCACCGGATCATCGAGCACGACAACCTGCCAAGGCTCGGCAATTTTCTCGCGCGTCTGAGACTTACTCTTCCGCACCGGTGCTTCCACTGCATTCATCGCCCGCTACGCTTCCACTGCTTTTTCCGGAGCTTCGACCCATCGTCCGTGCTCCCGAATCAAATCCTGCAAGCGCTCGACCGCCTCCCCCTCCGGAATGTTGAATTTCACGGCCTGCTTTCCGACATAGAGATTGATTTTTCCCGGCGCGCCACCGACGTAGCCGAAATCCGCATCCGCCATTTCTCCCGGTCCATTGACAATGCATCCCATCACCGCGATACGCACACCTTTGAGATGCCCGGTCGCTTCGCGAATCTTCTGCGTCGTGTCCTGAAGATTGAATAAGGTGCGTCCACAACTTGGGCAGGCCACATAGTCTGTTTTGAAAATCCGTGCGCCGGCTGCTTGGAGAACATTATAGGAGAGTCGGAGCGACTGCCCTGGTGCCTCCTCGCTCTGCACGATGATGGCGTCGCCAATGCCTTCGCAAATCAACGAACCAATCGTGATTGATGACTGAAGTAGGTTTTGCTGAAAATCCTGCTCCCCTTCTCTATGGAGCGTATCTTTCAGCAGAATGGGATGTCGTGCATCGATCTGGGATGCCAAGAGGCGGAAGGCCGAAATCGCCGCAAGATTCAGGCCGTCGGCCACTGTGACCAGTTTCGCAGCGGAAGATTCATTCACCTCGGAAATCGCAGCCTTATCTCGTGGGTCGAGGGCAATCACTCCGGAGCCTTCCAGAACGATCTCGGGTTTGAAGTCCCCCATCTGCTCGATCTTGTGCGCAACCGCATCCCACTTTCTCTGCGAAGTGAACACCCGCGCCAACTCGTTTCCGCCGAGAGCGTGCCCCGCGACTTCCATCACTTCGGAGCGACGACGTTCGTATTCAAAAGGATTCCAGCTCGGCACGACCTGCTCTTCAACTTTCGCTCCAGAGAACTGATCAATCGTTTTCACCAATGCCTGCGCTACGGGAATTTCGTGTATTGCATCCTCGGTAAGACTCACTCGAATAGTGTCTCCAATTCCGTCGGCTAAGAGACTGCCAATTCCAATCGCGCTTTTTATCCGCCCATCTTCTCCGTCACCGGCTTCGGTCACGCCAAGATGAAGCGGGTAATTCCAATCCGGCCCTTCCTCGGCCAGACGAGTAACCAAAAGACGATAAGCTTCGATCATCACCTTCGGATTCGAAGCCTTCATCGAGAAAACGAAATTGTGAAAGCCCTCGTCGCGGGCAATGCGGGCGAATTCCAGCGCACTCTCGACCATTCCGAGCGGAGAATCGCCGTAGCGGTTCATGATCCGGTCGCTCAAGCTGCCATGATTCGTGCCAATGCGAATGGCACGGCCTAGCTCCTGGCAAAGCTGCACCAGCGGCGCAAACTCCTCGCGAATGCGTCCCAGCTCTTCCTCGTATTGCTCGTCGGTGTATTCGCGAATCTCAAATTTCTTCTTATCTGCGTAATTTCCCGGATTCACCCGAATTTTGTCTACCCATTTGGCAGCCTCGAAAGCAGCGTCAGGTCTAAAATGAATATCGGCCACCAAAGGCACCTTGCAACCCGCCGCCCGCACTTCATCGCGGATATTTTCGAGGTTCTCGGCGTATTTGCGGGTTTGCGCCGTGATCCGCACGATCTGGCATCCGGCCTCTGCCAGCTGCAACACTTGAGCCACGCAGGCGTTGGTGTCGCGGGTATCGGAAGTAATCATCGACTGCACCACCACCGGATGCCCGGCCCCTATTTTGACATTCCCCACCGTCACCTCTCTCGACTCCCGTCGCGAGTAGTTAAAAAGGTCCTCACAGTATCGTAATTCGCCAGACATTTGCTCTACCTCGAGTTCTACGCTAAAACCGGACCAACCGCAACGCCAGCCATTGCCAGAGTTTCGGAGATTGCTCCAAATCAGTTATTATCCCAGCATTTCAGGGTGAAATGGATTCCGGCCCTTCTTTGCGCCCTCACCCTCAATGCCCAAACCAAGAAAGCCACCGACTTCATTCGGGTTGATGAGGACGAAGAGGCCGTCCGTCTACAGACCGGCATCACCACCTACCAAAAAGAAGACCTTTCGGTCAGCCTCATCGGAGCGGTTCACATCGCCGACAAGGCCTACTTCAAAAAACTCAACGCCCGCTTCAAAAAGCAAGACAAGATCCTCTTCGAAATGATCGGAGGCGAAAACATGGCCAAAATCCAAAAGAACGCCGCCAGAGATGAAACCGTCGATAGTTCCACCATGGCAAAAACCTACGCTATGGTCGCTCGTTTCCTCAATCTCTCGGAGCAAAAAAAGGAAATCGACTATACCGCAAAGAACCTCGTCCACGCCGATTTCACTCTAAAGGAATTCGAAAAGCTTCAGGAAGAACGCGGCGAGACCATCCTTTCCTTCGCGATGAAGGCTGCAGAAAGGGCCGAAGAACAAGCACAACTCTCTTCCGAAAAGCTCCTGCAAACCCTCCTCTCTGCCAACTCCAACGCGCTAAAGCTCGAAGTCGTCCACTCTCTGGGCAAGGGAGACGAACAAGTGGGTGGTCTCATCGGGCAGTCCGTCATCATCACCGACCGAAACAAAAAATGCTTCGCCGTCCTCGACGAGGAAATCAAGAAAGGCTCAAAACAGATCGGCATCTTCTACGGCGCGGCTCACTTTCCTGACATCGAAAAGACCCTCCTCTCTCGGGGCTTCACAAAACAATCCCACCAATGGCTCACCGCCTGGAACATTCCAAAAAACTAAGTCACTATAATCGATACCGCTAACTGGATCATCAATGCCGCCTCCCTCCTTGTCAGCCCTCGGATCGGGTGGTGGGCCGCCAGAAAAACAGCCAACAATGCGGAGAGCTATTTCCTTTCCGGACGCGACATGCCATGCTGACTCCTAGGAATTTCCATGGTCGCGACGACCTTCGCCGCCGACACCCGGCCTTTCGTCACGCAAATCGTTCATGAAAGCGGCGTCGCGTCGACCTGGACCTGATGCGCCTTTATTTTCTCCAGCCTCCTGACCACCTTCATGTTCGCCCGCCGTTGGCACCGTGCCGGAGTGGTCACCGATTTTGAATTCTACAAATTACGATACAGCGGAAAAGCCGGCGAATTCCTGCGAGGTTTCCGCGCACTTTATCTTGGGCTTATTTTCAACATCAACGTCATCGCCTGGGCCTTATTGCCTCTGCTACGGGCGGAGAAGTCAGGCTTCCTCAAACAACGAAGCCATTTCCGAAGGCTTCTTCTTGCTCAGTAAAAGAAACGCATGCTTGGCGTCGGCAATCAGCACTCTCAAGCATTGCCAATACGGAATCACGAAGATCCTCCGGAATCTTAAGATCCGAGAGGGCATGTGCAAAAGCCACGTCCTGCCCCCGCTCCCGGGCCAACCATTCTCCAAGTTCACGGTCTTCGGTCGCCAAGGAAAGTGCTACGACGAAATCAGGATCATGGGCATCCGCTCCATCAGAACGGAAGCTCTGCAAAATAAATTGAGCACGTTGATTATCCATTGGTCTGGTTTTGGGATTGGGGTTTTAATTCTACTGTCCTTTTATTTGTTATGCTAATTAAGAGCAGATGGCCGCAATTTTATTCCTTCAACATCCGTTCTTTTATCCGACGAATATTCCCGATAACTAATAAACCCATGAAACCACTTGTTTTCCTCCTCTCCGGAGCCCTGACTGGGCTTTCCACCGCTGAACTTCGTTCGGAAAAAACCAACAGTTCCCTGAAAATCTTCGACGGTGACAAACTGATAACCGAATATCGCACTGATAGCTCGGTCCCCTACCTCTATCCACTCGTCGGCCCCAGCGGAACCGGGCTCACCCGCAGCTTCCCCATGGTCAAAGACGTCTCGGGTGAACAAAGCGACCACCCGCACCACCGTTCCTTCTGGTTCACCCACGGAGATGTCAACGGTCACGATTTCTGGCACGACCCGAAACACAACTCCAAAATCCAGCATCAATCGTTCGAGAACGTCAAAGCCGGCACCTTCACCGCCAATCTCCACTGGACACACAAGGAGAAAATCATCCTTAAGGAAAAGCGGACCTACCAATTTGAAAAGCTCAGCGACAAAGCCCTCTCCATCGTGGTGAATTCCCAGATCACCGCCGAAATCGACACCAAGTTTGCCGACACTAAGGAAGGCTCTTTCGCCCTTCGTATCGCGCCCACTCTCCGTCACAAGGGAAATGTCGCCAAGGGATACCTCGCCAACTCCGAGGGCCAAATTGACGGAAAGGTCTGGGGCAAGCGCGCCAAGTGGGTCTCCGTTCACGGCCCCGACGCCAAGGGCCAAGCCACCGTCATCACCATGATGGATCACCCCGAAAACCTCCGTCACCCAACCTGGTGGCACGCCCGCACATACGGACTCATCGCAGCCAATCCCTTCGGTAAAAAAGATTTCGGCGAAAAGGAATCCGGTGACTACAACCTAAAGAAAGGAAAGACCCTCACCCAGCGCTACGGGATTCTTCTTGAAAGCGGTAAATTCGATAAAGAGGCCGTCGCAAAAGCCTACCAAAAATTTGCCAAGTAGCGCTCTCGGGATCGCTGGAGAGATGTCATTCGCTATTTAGATCAATTCGGGCAATAAAATGTTCCGAATTTTCGTTATAGTGACGACAGCCGAGCGATGCCTGAAAAATCAGAACCCCAGCCCAGTCCATGCCACCGTTGGAAGAAGCGTTTTGGGGTTCTTCTTCTGCTCTTGATCACCTTTGGCATCTGGGCCAATGGCCCCGGTGCCCGCTGGGCCGTTGAAACGACCCTCGCCGACCAACTTGAGAAACAAAACCTCTCCGGTGACCTCACCATTTCCGGATCCCTCCTCAATGGCTTTTCCCTCGAAAACATAGCCCTGACAAGCGACGGGCTCATTCAGAAAGCCGAAGCGTCCAAGGTCGCCCTCTCCTGGTCTCTCTCATCGCTGCTCTCTAAAGGACTCCGAGAGATCGAGATCGCGGATCTCGTGATCTATCTCGATTTCGACGCTCCAAGGCCATCATCGCCGGAAGCCCCCTCACCGCCGGCCGTTGATCCCGCCCCTCTCTCCGAAACCCTCAACCTCGTTCGCGGGTTTCTCCAACCAGCCAAGATCACCATCACCCAACTGGATTTCAAAGCGAAAGCCGCTGAAATGGATTTTGGACTCACTCTTGCCGTCCTCAAACATTCTCCAAACGAACAACACTATCGCTTCGAAGATCTCAGCATCACCGACCATCTGGGGCGCACCGCCCGCACTCAATCGAGCACTATTACCTGGAACAACGAGTCCATCTCCATCAACCAACTCCAAATCCTTCAGGTCCTTGGCTTGCGCGACCTCGCTTATAAAATCGATGGCGGAATCACCACCGCGATAGAACTCGCCGGAGCCATGCTCTCAGCATCATCAAATCTCAAAACCGAATTCTCGCTCGCGCTCAACTCACCCTCTCTTGACCTCAAAAAAGCCACTTCACTTTACGACCCGGAGCTCCCCGTTGGCGGAACTCTTTCCAGCCTCTCGCTTACTCAAAACGAGGTCGACCTGACCGGCACGATGATCCAATGGGAGGAGCGGCTCATTCAATCCATCGACCTCAATGGCTCGCTCAACGACCAACAAATTTGCGCCGAACTCGACACCATCTATAAGGACCAAAAAATCTCACTGAACGCTTCCGGAGCAAATCGATTCGAAGTCTTTGGAAACGAAACCAAGATCAAACTCAACTATCAGGATCAGCTCACCGCTGAGGGCTCGGTTTTCCTCAAAGAAGAAATCCTCGAAAGCACCGCCCAACTTTCCTTCAATCTCACCTACCCAAAGGTCCCTGAGACTTCGGGGCAATTGGAATTCGCCAACCAAAAAGTCTCCCTGAATGCCGTTGCCCTGGAAGAAATCAAACTCGAGGCCAACTACGATCTCCAGTCCTCCACCTACTCCGCCAAGCTCCATGGTGAAATTCAAAATGGCGAACTCATTCACGGAACCCTCACCGGGCCTCTGGCCCTCGACCTCACTGCGCAAGGAGACCTCCCAAATGAAGCCCATCAGGGAACTCTCGACCTCCTGCAGGCCAATCTCAAAGAACCCCAGATCGTCACCACTGCGACCGGATCCTGGGATTGGCCCAAGTCCGCCACCTTAAACAACATTCAAGTCCTCGCCCCCGAAGGGCACCTCGAGGGAGCCCTCTCATGGCAGGATGATTTCCTCACCGTTACCTCTCTCAATCTCATCGAATCCGGTAACACCTTACTCAAGGCCTCCGGAAAACTTCCCGCTCCGCTCAATCTCAAGTCGCTCGACGATATCCTTCAAAACGACACGCCCTTCGAATTTAAACTCGCCTCCCAACCCCTCTCCTTTGAGCAACTTCGCAAGTTCGCCCCCATTCCTAAAACCCTCAAAGGTGTAGTCGAAGCCAACGTGAACCTTTCCGGCACTCCATCGGAACCCCAGATTGAGGGAACGGCCTCTCTTGTCGATTTCCACCAAATCGACCAACCCAAACTTCCTCCGGTCGATCTCCGCACCTCCTTTCAAACCGAAAACCAGCAACTCATCCTTAGAGGCCATGCCCGCGAACCCCGAGGCCCTCTTCTCGACATCAAGGGAGACCTTGCCTTCCTCCCAGCCGTCTGGCTGAAGGGTGAAAAAAGCCCGGACGATGCCACCATCAATCTCGTCATTAAATCGACCAAGCTTGATCTCAATCGCATCAAACCCTTCGCACCATCCATTAGTTCCATATCCGGAGATCTCGAAACAAACGCCACTATTTCAGGCACCCTCGCCAAGCCAAACTACTCAGGTGAACTAACAGCCTCTATCAACCGGATGATCCTCTTGGACTCGCCCATCGCCGACTTCCGCGACTCCAGACTCCGCGTTACCGCCAAAGGAAAAACCATCACCATCGAGCCCTCCACGATCATGGCAGCTGGAGGAACCTTGAACCTCGGCGGGAAAATCGAACTCGCCGGAGATGAACCGGTTTTCGATCTTTCCCTCAAGGGCAAACACGTCCTTCTCACCCGCAATGCCGACTATACCTTTCGCGGCCATCCAGACCTCAATCTCCGTGGTCCTCTTTCCAAGGCCACTCTCTCCGGCACCCTCGCCATTGCCGAGAGCCTCATCTACAAGGACGTTGAAATCCTGCCCTTCGGCGTTCCCACCACCACCGATGTCCCCCGACCCAATCTGCCCACCTTTTCTTCCCGCTCGAAATCAAAGGGCTCCTCCCTTCTTGTCGCCGCCCCCTACGGAAATTGGCCTCTCAACATCACTGTCACCACCGCCGACCCCATACTCGCAACGCGCGCGCAAGCGGTGAGACCAAAACCTGCTCGCCCTCGGAGGTAGCCGGGGTGTTGCCGGCACCCAGCCCCGCGACGCGAGACCTTATATGGCGACCGCAGCAGTGGCATCCAGTAG
>Ga0209503_10001683_pt1 | contig 11173 bp, 17 predicted proteins | sample SouAtlMetagenome_2_FD_187448 | JGI IMG/M metagenome (GOLD analysis project Ga0209503, IMG submission 187448) | Marine eukaryotic phytoplankton communities from Atlantic Ocean - South Atlantic ANT15 Metagenome (SPAdes) (version 2) | ecosystem: Environmental > Aquatic > Marine > Oceanic | place...
GATTATTATTCGTTGACAAAAGACCAATTAGATTCTTGGGGTTGTAAATATCATTATCTTAGTTGTGGTGAAAAACCATTATATGACTTAATTATAGATGACAGAGCTAAAAGGATAGAAGAGTTATGATACTAATATCACATAGGGGAAATATAAATGGAGTAACTCCACATCAGGAGAATCATCCTAATTTTATTGAAAACGCTATTAATCAAGGATATGATGTAGAAATTGATATTAGGTTTAATAAAGAAAGTTTATGGTTAGGACATGATGAACCACAATATCCAACCACAATAGAGTGGTTGCGTGACCGTAAAAAATCTTTATGGATTCATTGTAAAGATTTTGCAAGTTTAGCTATTTTACTACCATTAGATTTAAGAATATTTTATCATCAAAAAGAAGATTATACAATAATAAGTGATAAACATATTTGGGCACACAACTTACAAGTACTTGATAGTCAATGCATTATACCATTGTTATCTAAAAAAGAAATAGAAAAATGGACTCCTCAACCTATTTACGGAGTTTGTTCAGATTACATACAAATATTAAAGGAAAAATTATCATGATAAATTTTAAAGAAGGAATATCAACGGATTATCCATATCCGTACATAAAAGTAGAAAATTGTTTTGACGAAGAAACACTTGAAAAACTTATTGAAGAATTCCCTGATGTATCTTCAGAAGGTACAGTAATGGGTGGAAGAAAAAAATTAAATACAGGAAGTCCTAAGTTTCCTGAATGGATAGAAACTGCACCTACTTGGAAAAAGTTTTATGAGTATCTAAACAATGATGAAGTATTTCATAGTTTTGTTGATTACTATGACAACGATTTAACTAATTGGAATAGTAATATAAGCAAAAATAGTTCATTACAAGATGATTGTTTTTTACATATAGATTGGTCATCTGCAACTGATGGTTATGTAAGAGAGATACATAGAGATACTGATAGAAGAATTTGGAACTTTCTGATATTCTTTAATGACAAAGATTGGGAAGGTGGTGATTTCGTTATTCACTCATCAGATAAATTAAGTAAGTTAGACCAACAGATATGGGATTTAAACGCATTACCTGTACACGAAACAATTGAAGCAAAGAAAAATAGAGGAGTATTCTTTTTATCAACACCTGACTCGTATCATTCAGTAGTAAAACAATTTGATACTAAAACACCAAGAAAATTCATATATGGTTCGTATTCCAAAAGACAAGGTGATGTATTTGGAAAAAGAATAAAATAGTTGTATAATCCAAATATTTTTCGTATATTAAGTTATGGATATAAAAGAATATGATAAAAAACAACATCATGAAAACAACTATCAAGTTGCAATAGACTTTGATGGAGTTGTTCATGGTAATTCAAAAGGGTTTCACGATGGAACTGTATACGACCCACCTATTGAGGGTTCTTTAGACGCAATTAAGTGGTTTAAGTCTCAAGGGTATGATATAGTTTTATTTACTGCAAAAGTAAAACCCGATAGACCACTTGTAAATGGTAAAACAGGTGAAGAGTTGATTTGGGAGTGGTTAACTAAATATGAGATTGATACTTATATAAAAGAAATAACTTGTGAAAAACCAAGAGCAATCTGTTATATAGATGACAGAGGTATTAGGTTTGAATCATGGAAACAAACTTTGAAACAATTTAATGAAATCACAAACAAGTAAGTTACGACAAGAACTTCTACAATTAGAAGAGTCTGAAGATAGATTAAAAATATTAAAGAATCAGTATGAAGGTGAGACCGCATATATAATCGCAGGTGGTCCTTCACTTAAAAAGTATGATAAAGAATTCCTTAATAAGTTTATGGCAGATAAGTTATGTATGCCAATCAAACAATCATACAATTTAGTAAAAGATGTTACTGATTTTCATTTACTAAACTTTTGTAACTTCGCACCATATGATTGGTCAGATAATAAATCAATCATAACATGGGCAATCTTTGAACAATTTCATCCTCAAATGATTTTTGATAATAATTTAGAATCAGACCTATTCATTCCTATATTTAGAAATAATCCAAATACAGGCGGTGGAGTTGGTCCAAACAAAATGATTCATTCATTATCAGAAAAAGAAGATTGGGATACTATGAGATTAGACCACCCCGAAATAGGATTTCAACAACCTTGGGGGCCTGGTATTATGTACGAAATGGCATTACCATTAGCACTTTATTTAGGATGTAAAAAGATTGTTACGGTTGGTTGGGACATTGGTGACTTATCATCATTTGAAAATGGAACTGAAGATGATACACAAAGAGTGTTCCAAGAACACTTCTATGGTGATGAACACGAAAAGATTGTATATGCAAAAACATCAATGGGGCCAAGGGAAATAAAATCAGTTGCAAAAGCAACCAAAGGTATTTACTATTGGTTAAAAGAACAAGGTGTAGAATGGGAAATGGTCTCAGATACCAATCCTGGTTATGAAGGTATTCCAAGAATAGAACTATGATAGCAGCAGGTTGTTTAGTACAATGGTATGAGATTGATATGTTCGAGGAATATGTTGATTCTCTGAAAATATCAATTGGTAATCAAAAAGATAAAGTACTGATTGATTTATGTTTAGTAACAAATCAGGATTTAGAAAAATCCACCAAGGATTTATACGACATAAAAAAGGAATTCATAAGAGTCTGTGATAGTTTAAAAAACGATGGGTATGAGTTGGACTACGATATAACTCAAGACTTATATACAATCGCAGATTACAGAAGAGATTTTAACGAAAAGTATTGTGAACTTGTAGATGTATTGTTTTGGGGTGAATCCGATATGTTAGTACCATCACAAGCGATGGAATCAATAATATCATTACATGAGGCAGTCAAAGACCAAACACCAAAGTGGGTTGGGTTCTTTTCAACTTGTAAAATGTGGGATGATTCATGGAAACCATTAGAACATCCAAAACTAACTGATTTACCAAGAGACGCACACGCATGGTATGGAACAAGATGTTATATGGATTATGATAAAATGGAAGAGGTAAATTCAGATGTTGAATCACCACATATAGAATCTACATATAACTACAAATTTAACGGATGTGGTTTAGTAATCTCATCTGAAATAATTAGAAGTGGTGTAAACATACCTAAATCGGTATTCTTTACCCACGAAGATACTGCTTTTATGAATAAAATGTTAACAATATTTGGAAATAACCAAATTCCTTTGTATATTGTAAAGAATATTTTATTAGTTCACAACAGAGAACATCCAAGAAAAAGAAAATATGTAATGGATGAAGTTGGGAAAGATATAAACGAACAAAGAAAGTCAACCGATTGGTATCCTAAAGCAAGTGAGTATTCTAAATATAACGCTTATAACTTTATGAAACAAACGAAAACATATAAATGGGAAGATGTATGGAAAGTCCAATAACAACTTGTATATCAACAAATAATAATCTTGATTATGTAAAACTTGCTTACGAGTCAGTAAGAAAGAATGCATACTACAAAGACCAACCGATTGTGATTCACGCAGAGAATTGTACAGATGGTACAGATGAGTGGTTACTTAATCTAATGCAAGAAGATAAAAATCTAAAAGGGTTTGTAGAACACAATGATGTACCAAGAGGAATTGGTGGTGGTATGGATTTTTGTGTTGACAAATCAGAAACAGAATATGTAAATATAATCCACTCTGATATGTGGATTGCACCAAATCAAGATTTAGAGTTACAAAAGATTGTAGAAGAGGGTGATGGGGTTGATAGAATAATCGCATCGTCATTTAGAATACAACCTAAGATATTCCCAAATGACCCTGATTACAGACCAGGAACAGTATTTGTTACAACTGATGAGTTTGGTGAGTTTCATCATAACTTTGATAAAGAGTGGTTTGATGATTGGTCTCAGAAATTATCAGATATGCCAGAGACTCGTGTAAGAAAAGGTGGTGGTGCAGGATTCTTTTGTAAAAAAGAAGACTATGTTTGGATTGGTGGTAACGACCCACTATTCGCACCAGCGTCATACGATGACATGGATTTATTTATTAGAATGCAATTAGAAGGATATAAATTTGTTATGTCATCTAAGTCAGTTGTATATCACTTCTCAGCAAGAGGCTCTCATTTTAGAGATGAAGCAAAAGATAAACTGAACTCTAAATCAAAAAGACAACAAGAATCAGAATCAAATAATGCAAGAAAGTTTATTACTAAGTGGGGTAGATTACCTCAGAGTGATGAACAAACTTTTGTAATACCAATAGAAGGAACAGATAACCCAAATAGAATACCATTATTATGAAAATATTAGTTACAGGTGGTGCCGGATTTGTCGGTACAAACCTAATTAAAAGATTAGTTACAAACGGACACGAAGTAGTATCACTTGATGATTACTCAACAGGTACAGAAGATAATCATGTAAATGGATGTCACTATGTTGAAGGTAGAATCGAACATATAAATTTTTATTTTGGAATGAATCCAAGTTTTGATTTAGTTTATCATTTGGCTGGATTATCAAGAATACAACCATCGTTTGAAAATCCATCAGAAACTTTCAATGTAAATACAATGGGCACTCAACGAGTTTTAGAGTTTGCAAGAAAACATGATTTAAAAGTAATCTACGCAGGTTCATCATCTAAACATCATGACCCATATCAATCACCATATGCAGCTTGTAAGTATCTTGGTGAAGAATTGTGTAAGTTATATAAGAAAACATATAATATGAATATTGAAATCTGCAGATTCTATAATGTATATGGACCACATGAAGTTCTTGAAGGTGATTGGGCAGCAGTTATCGGTATTTGGCGAAGACAAGTTGAAGAAGGAACTCCAATTACTATTGTGGGTGATGGTGAACAAAAAAGAGACTTTACTCATGTATATGATATTGTTGACGCATTATTAGAATTACAAAGTGTAAATTCAGGTCTATCTTTATTAGACGCATGGGAATTGGGTACAGGTATAAATTACTCTATAAATGAAGTCGCTGATATGTTTGTAAAGTATGGTGGGGCAACCAAAACATATATTGATGACCAACATGGAAATTACAGAGAAACACTTAGAGAGTCTGATGAAGCACTTAATTTATTAGATTGGAGTCCATCGGACAGATTAGAAGATTACATAAAATCTCTTTATAAAGGTAAACAACTAAAATTGGATTTATAATGATATTCGATATTAATGGTGAATATGGTTACGAGTTATTTACTGCGTTACCCTTAGTTAATTGGTATAAGGAACAAGGACATGATATTGTTGTAAATGGTGCGGTAGGAGCAAACCTAATATATCCAAATGTCAAGGTAAATGAGATTTATGACCATAGAGAACCATTTCTAAGAGTAGATATTGATGGTAAATCTTATTATAAACAACACAATCATGTTGCAGGTATTTTTTCAAAACCAGTCGTTGGTGATAAGTTAATGTGGGAAGACAAATGGTCACCACCGAACCTAAAAGAGTATTATCAATCAAAATATGAAATGTCCTTAGATAAACCATTATTAGTAATCTCAAACAAATTTCAAACAGAATGGGGACAGAATCCAGTTAATTATATCAATTTAAGTTCATTATCAAAAATATTTGAGTTATGTAAAGATAAATTTCAAATTGTATATAATAGACCATCCTCAACTGATATTACAAATGATGGGAGTCCACAAAGAGTTTGGAGTGATTGGAATTTAGCAGAAAAAATGGGAATCCCACTTATGCAAGATTTTCAAAAAGATTATCAGTTAGATTACAACACAACACAAATGGCAGTTTTGAGTAATTGTAATCATCACATATCAACACAAGGTGGTAATTCTGCATTAGCAGCATATTTTGGTGGTGAAAATATTATATACGGAGTAAAAGGATACGAAGTAAAACATAAATCATATGAAAGGTTCTTTCCTAAATTATCAGGACAGAAAATATCTCATGTAGAAACATATGATGATTTAATTAAAAAGGTAGAAAGTTATGTTAACTAAAAGTGATATTAGTTTTATTCAACCATCGAGAGATAATTTGAAGTATCTTAAGTGGTCATACGAATCAATTAGAAAAAATGGTGGTCCTGAACCACATATTTGTGTCGCAGATGATTTCAGTTCTGATGGAACTTGGGAATGGTGTCAAGAAATTATGAAAAAAGACCCAAACTTCAAAGCGATTAGAAATGATGGACCAACAAGGTTAGGACATACAATCTTATATGATAGATTGATTAACGAAGTAGCAACTACAAAAGTAGTTGGAATCTATCATGCAGATATGTATCTTTGTCCAGGCGCATTAGAATCATTAATAAAGAATATAAAACCCAAAACAGTAGTGTCTTGGACTCGAATCGAACCACCACTACACCCCGATGGGCCTGAAAAGATTCTTTGGGATGGTAAAACTGAGCCAGAAGATTTCTTAGAAGAAGAACTTTTAATTGAGATTCCTAAATTTACACAAGACAAAATTACAAAAGGTATATTTGCACCTTGGTTTTTATATAAAGAAGACTTTACTTCAATAGGTGGACACGACCCTTTGTATGCACCACAATCAAAAGAGGATTCAGATATATTTAATAGATTCTTACTAAACGGGTACGACCTGATTCAGACCTGGGACGGATTTGTATATCATATGACTTGTAGAGGTTCAAGATTTAACCCAACACTAACTGAAGTAGGTAAAGAATCAGATGAATGGTTGAAACAAAACATGAGGTCAACTCGTAATTTTATCAGAAAATGGGGTCATTTTGTAAAACATGACAAATTTATGTTACCCCAAGTCCCACATAAATATGATATTGAGTTCAATGTTATAAATGGTAATCAACAAATATTAAACATTTTAGAACCTTGGTGTGATAGAATTACTATCGATATATCACAAGAGCGTATTGATAGTTACATAAAATTGGAACAACCAAATACTAATTTTGATTTAAGAGAAAAAATAAATGTACATGAAGACTCTGATATTGAAATAAGTTTTGACGCAAATAAGATGTCAAATAACTCATATTCTTACATTCAAAAGTGGGCAGAAATCTTTGATGGAAACGATTTAGAGGTCGGGGAGTTTGAATTAGACATATTTAATATAAAGGTTAATAGAATAAAATATTACGAAAATGAGTTGATAAATCTATGAGATACTTTATGTTACTACCAGATGATTCCGAAGAAGATGTTGACTATTCAACAAACATCTTAGGTGAAGTCTCATTCAAGAATTTTTGGACTGAGGATGGATTTAATATCCTTGAAAGATTGGTAGAAAAATATCCAGATACACTTACAGAAGTCAAAATCAAAGACGAACAAAGCAAAAATTATACAGTTGAACAATTTTTAGAAAAGATTAAAGATTTAAGGATTATTAAGAATGGGTAAAATTGATGTACGAAGTATAGACTTCGAAGACGAATACTATGAAACATATGAAAAATTTACAAAAAGAAATAGGAAACAAACTATTGATGAGGGAGACCTTCAGCAATCACAAGGGAAGTCTGGTAAAGGACGAAAGGGTGACTCTTATATCACTCAACGAACCAAAGGGCGTAGCAGAGGTTAGTGACCCGTTTGATATCTCTTGGAATATTCCTATAAAATTTTTATTAGATACTTATTAGTAAGGAGACTTTATGCCCGCAGTAAGTAAACAACAACAAAAATTCATGGGTATCGTTAGAGCGATACAAAAAGGTGACGCAAAACCATCTGATTTTTCAAAGGATGCGCAAAAGGTCGCTAAGGACATGAAGAAGTCCGATGTTAAAAAATATGCAGCGACTAAACATAAAGGACTTCATCTAAAAAAAGAAACTTTAGAAAAGAAATTAGAGGAACTCATCAAAAAGATTGATGAGAAATGGTCAGATAAATATAAAAAATCAATCGACTGCAGTAATCCAAAGGGTTTTTCACAAAAAGCTCATTGTGCAGGTCGCAAAAAAAGGAAATAATCATGTCTTATACAAGAGAACAAATAGAAGACGCGGTAAAAGCAAAAGGATATAAATGGTTTACATCGAATAATTATGATGTAAATATAGTAGGTGTTAGAAACGCAGACACTAATGGTGAAGTAACAAATAAATTTGATGACTGGCTTACTATATCATACAAAAATGAGAATGGTGAGTGGAACTTTCATTGTTTTGACGCAACTACCGACCCAGGTTCACATTGGACTGAAAAACAACTTCTAAATAAGAATGGAGTTGCAATTCTAAAAGAGGGTCAATACAGAGGTTCACATAAAATTAGACTTCATCAGGGTAAGTATGAGGCGTTGGGACAACAAAGACCACTAAAAGTATATAGAGATGGTGATAGAGATGATACATATGACTTTATTGAAGAAAATGTACACGAAGGTATTTATGGAATTAACATCCATAGAGCAACTGCAAGAGCAGGTGGTAAATCAATACAAGTAGACAAGTGGTCTGCTGGGTGTCAAGTGATTGCAGCAAACGATGATTTCAAGTTGTTTATGGAAATTTGTAGAAAGGCAAGAGATGTTTGGGGAAACTCATTTACATACACCTTAATTAATTCTAATGACATCACCTGTTAATCGAAAAATAGACTATTTATATTAGTAATCAGTTTTAAAACAAAAGGTTATATTATGTTTAAGTATATCGGGAGAAAATGGATGGCATTTAAAAACATCTTTAAAGACGACAACGACATTAACGAAAAGAATGTGATTGGCTTTATGTCATTTGCAGTAATGACATTATTCGCAATCGTAGACCTTGGAACTGGATATTTCGGTAAAGACCTAATAATCAATGAATTTATATACAACTCTTTTGTATATATAACACTTGGTTGTTTTGGTATCGCAGGGTTAGAAAAATTTGCTAAAAAGTAAAGAGGGGTTAGAACCACAATGAAAAATTTATTATCAATTTTGATGATTATCTTGATGACTATACCAATGGGTGTAAATGCACAAGATGAAAAAAAGAAAGACAAAAAACCAATATTCAAAACTTTCTATGATAACTTCTTCAAATACGCAACAGTATATGGAGCAGGTGATTATAGAGCACCTTATGAAAGTTCAGACAAAAAGTACTTAATTAGACAACCAGAAGGTGCTGGATTATATGATGTACCAATAGTTGAAGATGTTACTGAATATTTTCCATCAGATTATAGAATAGGATTTGGTATTCGTAAATTAGGTCGTTTTGGATATGAAAGAAAGCCGGGTAACTTTTGGACAGGTGACCAAAACTTAGAAAGACAAAACGCATTAATCGCACCAACTTCAGCAGTAACAGGATGGGAATACTTATTCCATTTTGAAAAAGAACGAAGAAGAGGTGAAGAGTGGGAAAACCTAAGATACTTCCTTAGACATACAGGTAAATACCATATCGTAAAAGTTGAACAAAGATATCAAGGTGCATTTGACTTTAACTATAGCGCAGCAGAAGTAAGAGGAAGATTACCAATCGGTAAAAAGTTCTCTATATCAGCAGGTGCAGCGTTTAGAACTCACGAAAGAGTTTATGGTGTAAATCCATATGAGATTTGGGTAAGTGCATTGGATGGTGATGGAAACCAAGAAAACTATTGGTATGAGTTAGCATATGAATATGGATATACTGACGCATATTATCAAACTGAAATTTACAACCCAGTAACGGGTGAACAACAAAATGTAGCTGGTTATTTTTGGTATAATCCTGACGGACAAGTTGTCGCTTCTTCAGACCCTCAATTTAGAGATGGTCCTTATAAAAGATTAATTTCATTATATAATCAAGAAGTATTAGGTAACACCGCAGAATTTGGATTAATTTCACCAGTAGTCGGGTTCGATTTCTATCACTACAAGTCAAACTTTTGGTTACACTTATATGGTTCAGCATTTTTACCATATCACAAGTATGTAATGGGTGATACAGATGATTTCGGTAGAGTTCCGTTATCTTACCTATACAGAAATGATTGGGACCAGTATGGATTAGCAGACGCAGCAAAAGGTGAACAATGGTGGGATTACCAAGCAGGTGCAAACTTTGGATGGAAAATCGGAAAATCAATTGGGTTATTCGCAGAAGGTGAATATACTAAAATGTGGGACTCAGAGTTTTTTATAACAACATTTGGTATAAACTATACATTTAGATAATAGAGGAAGAGATTGTTATGGCAAAGCAAGTATCAGAAGAAACTAAAATTACCCTGGATTTAAAAACAATCGGGGTAATTGTTTTTACACTCGCAACAGTTATTGGAATGTGGTTTACTCTTCAAGGTGATATCCAAGAGGCAAAGGAATTACCAGCACCTGTTATTGATAGAACTGAGTATGATTTAAAGGACGAATTAATTCGCCAGACCATTTTAGATACTCAAGATGATGTAGATGATATAAAAGAACAATTAGATAAGATTGATGAACGACTCTACGAAATACAAAAGAATAGATAACTAAATAGGTTTCAGTATGAAAAAAATGTTATTTTTATTAATGTTACTTCTTAGTGGTAGTACATTTGGACAAAATTGGATTACGGATAGTGATTTTGATGAAAAAATATCTAATAAGTCCGCATTTGGTGACGATGAGATGTCAATTGTTATAGTTGAGTTTTGGGCAAAGTTTAATGACGCAAACGCATTCCAAGATTGGGATAAAGTTGAAGGAATAACTAACTATTACAGAATTGATATATCAAAAGCACCAAACGCTAAAAAAGAATATAGAATAAGAATGGCGCCAACCCTTATAATATTTAAGGATGGTGTTAAAGAAGAAATGTATAAAGCAGGATTGGATTTAGAATGTCCTGTTGATTTGAATGAGTTACAAGAAAACATAGATGAAATTAAATCAGCGTCTCAGTTTTAGAAAGATTATATAATGGCAAGAAAGGCAATAGTTAGTACTTATCATAGTTCCCCGCCTAAAAAGAGGCCGGGAGTGCACGCCAAAACAAAAACCTCAAGAAGTAAAGGAAGTAAACACTATAAGAAGAAATATCGCGGACAAGGAAGATGAAACTTACAGATATACTCAGTTTGAAATCCATGAAATTCATGGATAAACCAAGAGAGAAGGATATAAAAAAGATTAACACAATTCCTAACCTTCTTAAAGA
>Ga0209503_10001684_pt1 | contig 11167 bp, 8 predicted proteins | sample SouAtlMetagenome_2_FD_187448 | JGI IMG/M metagenome (GOLD analysis project Ga0209503, IMG submission 187448) | Marine eukaryotic phytoplankton communities from Atlantic Ocean - South Atlantic ANT15 Metagenome (SPAdes) (version 2) | ecosystem: Environmental > Aquatic > Marine > Oceanic | place...
GTCCTTGTGTGGTGTGTCAGCACGGGTTGGAAGGGCGGCCGCAGTCGACGATTGGGGAGAAGGATGCGAACTACTATGAAGCCTTTGCCACCAAGTTAGCGGAGCGTGGTTACGTGACCTTCGCTCCACAAAACCTCTACATTTTTAAGGATCGGTTTCGCACGCTTCAGTTCAAAGCCAACTCCATTGGTCGCACGCTCTTCTCATTGATGGTTCCGCAGCACCAGCAGATTACCGATTGGTTGGGTGGCCTGGACTTTGTGGATGAGAAACGAATTGGATTTTACGGCCTCTCCTATGGTGGCAAGTCGGCGATGCGCATTCCGCCACTGGTGGATAACTATTGTCTCTCGATCTGCAGCGCGGACTTTAACGACTGGGTTTGGAAGAATGCCTCGACGCGGAGTCCGTATAGTTACTCGAATAAAGGCGAGTATGAGATCTTTGAATTCGATCTCGGCAGCACTTTTAATTACGCGGAAATGGCGGCCTTAATTGCTCCCCGACCGTTTATGGTTGAGCGGGGTCACTTCGATGGCGTCGCTCCCGACGAGCGGGTGGCACTTGAGTTTGCCAAAGTGCGGCATTTATATGCTGCCAAATTGGGGATTGGTGAGCGCGCCGAGATCGAGTGGTTCGTTGGTCCGCACAAGATCAACGGGAAGGGGACCTTTGAGTTCCTCGATCGTTGGCTGAAGAGATAGGGAGATTTCGTGGCTGGAATGGATTTCATATTCTGCTTTCCTCTCTCTGCATGGGTTCCAATCGTACAACCGTCCTGGCCGGCATTGCCGCGAATAACGCTTCGCTGTTTCATCGGGTTCAATTCAGCGTGGGGGATGCAATGGTGATGATCGACTTTGCAGACAAGCCGTCTGTTTTGATTGTCCGGGATCTTGAAATGGACCGGGCTCGCCAGATTGCGAAGGCCGACAGGATTTGTTGTGCCGCTGACTTTACTCCGGAGGGCGGACTCTCCGGTGATCGGGATTCCGCGCTGGCAGAAGCGGCGGCGGAATGTCTTCGCCAGGCCGGCGAGACTTCGGTCACCGTTGATCGGACGCTGCCTTATCTTTACGCTCACTTTATGATGAGGGCCGGTATCAAAATCGAATACTCGGCGGATTTCGGAGTGAAAGAACGTCGCACGAAGAATGCCGAGGAGATCGAGCATTTGCGTCATGCCCAAAAGGTGACCGGCGAAGCGATGACCTTCGCTTGTCGATTAATCGCAAACGCAACTCCTGATGGGGAAGGGGTTCTTCATCACGAGGGGAGCGTGCTCACCTCCGAGCGGGTCCGCGCGATGATCACCGCTTTTTTGGTCGAGCGAAATTTTTCCAATGCCCACGATTCAATCGTCGTCACCGTTCCTCATGTCGCCGACTGCCATCATTTCGGGAAAGGTCCTTTGAAGGCCAATATTCCGGTGATCGTGGATATTTTCCCGATGGATAACACAACGCGTTACAACGGCGACATGACCCGAACGGTGGTTTGTGGCGAACCGAGCGATGAGTTTAAGAAAATGCATGCCGCGGTTTGCAAGGCCAAGGCGGCCGGGTGCGAGGCCCTGAAGGCGGGCACGACGGGGGAGGCGGTGCATCTCGCGACTGCGGCAGTGATTGAGAAACATAGCTACTCGATGGTGCGTGGCGACGCTCGTCACGATGAAGGCGTGCCCACGATGCGCCACGGAACCGGGCATGGAATTGGTTTGGAAGTTCACGAACCAATTCTGTTAGACCACGGTGGTGGAAAAATTTACGCCGGCGAGGTCTTTACGGTGGAACCCGGTTTGTATTCTTCGGTCATCGGTGGAGTCCGGATCGAGGACATGGTCCTCGTCACGGAGACGGGCCACGAGGTTCTTTCGCCGGTGCCGGAAGGGTTGAATTGGAAGGACTGATCGATATTACAGGACTACAATCCGGCCAACGCCGATTGTCTCGTCAAGATCAACGGGAGGTTGGTGCATCGGGAGGTAGTCGGAGTGAGTCCTTTTGATTCCTCGGTGCAGAATGGCGACGCGGTTTGGGTAGGTCTCCGGCTTTCGTGCAGGAGCGCCGAACTGTCGGAGTGTTTGGGGTTCCCCTGCGATGAGGAATTGCTCGAGTGGCTCGATCGTACGCTGGTTTAGAGTGTTTAAAACCATCGTTGGAAGTGGGATCGATGAGAACTAGGGACGAATCGGGTTCCCCAAGCTCGATTCTAAAAAATAGCCTTCCCCTCGGGGTCGTCCCGCGAAAGGTCCTCGTTTTCACTGCGAGCGAGGGTCTTCTGCTTGTTGGGAGGTCGGGTGTTCACCCGATAGATGGACATTGTGGAAATAAGCAGTATCTTCGGGGCGTTATCGTGTCCTAGGCTCGATGAAATCCCACAAAGCTTTGCAGCTTCGAGTCGATGGGCGTTGCCGGGACCAAAGCGTTCACGGAAATGATTTCTGGCAGTGCAACTATGACCCGGCGGAAAAATTCTACAGTCAGACGTTCATTCTTCCTTTTTCTCAAAAAATCCAGACCATCAAATTCAGTTCTCAAAAATAGTTATGAAAAGAATCAAGTTCTTCGCCTTTCTCCTCACCTTACTTGCCATTGCCAAGGGAGGAGCCGCTTCTCCCAATATCGTGTTCATCTTTGCTGATGATTGGGGTTGGGGAGATCTCAGCTGCCACGGGCATCCCTATGTTAAAACACCGAATATTGATCGTCTCGCAAAGGAGGGGACGGACTTTCAACGCTTCACGGTGGCGAGTGGAGTGTGTTCGCCGAGTCGCACCGCGGTGATGACGGGGCACTTTCCAGCGCGCTACAATATCGATGGCCACTTCGCCTGGGTGCCTAGCAATGCCAAGCGGGGGATGCCGGATTGGCTCGATCCAAAGGCCCCGCTGATGACCCGCTTTCTGAAAAAAGCGGGATACCGCACGGCGCACTATGGGAAGTGGCATTTGGCGAACAATATGATTCCGGATTCGCCTTTGCCGAAGGTTTACGGATACGACCGGGCCTGGGCGTTTAACTGTGCCGGCGAGCAAATGCCAGTGCATGAAGATTCCAAGCATGCCGTGAAATTTATCGAAGATTGTTACGAAGAGGGAAAGCCCTTCTTCCTTAATCTCTGGGTGCACGAGCCGCATACGCCTTTTCACACCGTGCCAAAGTATCGCTGGCGATTTCGGGACCTGCCTGAGGCCGATAACATTTATGCTTCGGTTCTTTCCCACGCCGATGATCGTATCGGTGAAGTGCTCGATGCACTTGATCGCCTGAAGCTGACTGAAAATACCCTCGTTGTTTTCAGCTCCGACAACGGTCCGGCCCGCGCAAGCAAGCCGACGGAGTTAGCTCTGAATCACGACACGGCCACCGGCGCAGGTTATGGCATCGGCGCAGCCAAGGGCATTACCGGAGGTCGCCGGGGATACAAAGGTGCGCTCTTCGAGGGAGGAATCGGAGTTCCCTTCATCGCCCGCTGGCCCGGTGAAATCGCGGCCGGAAAAGTGGACGCTGAGTCCCTGATTTCAGCGGTAGATCTTCTCCCGACCTTTTGCGAGATTGCCGGAGCGCCTTTGCCCGTGAGCTACAAAGCCGACGGAGTGAGTCAGGTGGCAGCTCTAAAGGGCGAGCCTGTTCCCTTGCGTGGAAAGCCTTTGTTTTGGAAAATGGGCGGAAACAAAAACCGCGCCGATCACTGGGTGAACTACGCCGTGGTGCACCAGCATTGGAAGTTGGTAACAAACAATGATACCAGCCGAGTCGAACTCTACGACCTCGCTGCCGACCTGGCAGAGAAGGTCGATCTCGCCGCGAAGAACCCCGGGGTAGTTACCAAGATGCTCGAACAATTAAAATCCTGGCAATCCACTCTTCCCGAGATGCCGACAGGTGATGTCTTCTCTGCCGAGAGAAACGCAAAGAAGTAATTTCCCTTCTGTTGTGAGGAGTTGGGACAGGTGTGGAATCAACGATTTACCTGAAGGCGAAAGAAGTGCTGATCAGTAATGACTCCTGCGAATTCAATGGTGACTTTGTGGAGGGAGGGCGCGAAGAAATTTTCATCGATGGTGAGGTTCCCATCAACACCGGCGATCTGATTTTGCCATGTTTCGAGATCATCGGAGAATTGAGCCCTTGGACTGAGGTAACTTGCCTGGGCGGCGAGAGGGAAAGAGGCAAGGGTGTTTCCATTGGAAAACTCAAATAGGAGAGGCGGGTTTTGATCGGGCGTGGCGGGATTGGTTCCGAGGACAAATTCGATACTATTGGGAAGTCCGTCTTTGTCCGGATCGGCGTCAAAGCCAGCATCTTCAACGGTGAGGCCATTGGTAGTTTGAGACCAGATGGTGAATGGGTCGGTATCGCTGATCAGGACGATTCTGCTGCCGCCGAAGGCGTAATCGATGGAATATCCGGCGGGGATGTTGTTGATGTTGGTAAAGGTTCCGGTGAGGGAGCCATAGGAAGCGATGGTATAGATGGGCTCGGTCAAACCACCACCAAGGTCGACGAGAGTGAGCGTTGCTCCAGTGATTTCGAGAGAACCGGTAACGTCAAAGCGGTCATTGGAGGGACCGTCGATTTCGATAAGAAGGGCGCCGATTTTGGCATCGTTTGTTGCGGTGAGAGCTCCGGTGGATTGACCAGGAGAGATTGTCCCGTTGCCGACAATTTCCGCGCCGATGCTTCCTGTGCCGCCGAGGGTTCCATCGGGTCCAACTACGACCTGGGAACTTGTGGTGAGCTTGACTTGGTCCCCGATGGTGAATTGACCTTCGGTGATGGAAGTGGTCCCGGTGTAGGTCGGGCTACTGGTAAGGTGAAGATGGGAGGTTCCGGTTTTGGTAAGATTGGCTGGGTTAAGATATTCGCTGATTTCTCCATTGAGTGTAAAGGTGGCAGTTCCATCGCCGTCAATAGTGAGATCGTGATAGAGGATGAAGGGATTACTGATTTCGTAACTAAAGTCAGGCCCCTTGCTCCCCAGAGACAAGCTGGGGGGCGTGCCGGAGAGGTCGTTGGAAAAGAGCAATTCGTTTCCAGCGATGGTGGCCGATTGGGGATTGGCTCCAATGAAATCACCGGTCATCTTGAGGGAATTCAACATGAAGGTGAGGCCGGTAGGGCGCATCATGTTGTTGTTGGCGGTGTAGGAAAAGTTGTCGGTGGTCGGGAATTCGAGGACGCACCCGGCAAAGGCGTCAAGACTAAGCAAGGTGTCCCGGGAGGCGGTGGCGGGATCGGTCCAAGCGTTTTGGGTAGACCAATTGAGAGCGACCGGAGGGTTGGCGCCGCCGCCGCCGTCGATTGTTCCGCGATCGAGCGTAAAGTCGTCGAGCCTGGCAAAGCCGGATCCTGTTTGGGCCGAGTTGAATGAGACAAACAATTTTTTACCGTTGGCTGAAGCAGGGATGGGTGGAAATAAGGCAATCTCGGTTTGGTAAGAGCTATCCAGTGACGAGAGCTCTGAATCGAGGGATGCAAGAATTGTTGGTGTGCCCGAGAGGCTTTCGTCGGACGTGGTAAACAGGCTCACTCTGATTTTGTCGCCGGTGTCATTCCAGTTTGAGGCATCGCGCCATTGATAGGTCACCCGGAAGATTTCGCCGGTAGCCAGAGTGTGATTGGTTTCGAGCCCGAATTCTCTGGTGGCGCTTTCCGCGATGATGGCGTTTCGGGTGCCGTTGGCATCGAGGGAAGTTTGAGTGGCGTTGAGGCTTCCCGCTCCGGTGCCGATATTTTGCCAGATGGGGGTTTGATCAAAGGTCTGTGCTCCGGATCCGCCCCCGGCATTAAAATCGCCATTGAGGAGAGCCCCACCGACGAGAGTGAGGTTGGAGGTGAATGGTCCGAGATCAACGGGTTGAGGGTTCAGGATAAAATGGTCGTTCAGATTAATGGAGCCCGGTGATTTGTTGAGCCCGGCGTGACGTGGTTTATCTGCTCCAACTTCGAAGGCGGTGAAGTCCTTGAGGAGCTCTTCGACGATTTCAGGATTGGCATTGGCGAGGTTGGTGGACTCGCCAATGTCACTGGAAAGGTCGAAGAGAGAGAATGGGGCAGAGGTACTGTTGCTGGTGAGTTTCCATTTACCTTTGCGCACTCCGACTTTGGATTCGCTGCGAATGGTGAGCACTTCGTGAGGAGGTTCGGTCGTGGTCCCTTTTAGGTGGGGGATCAGGCTGACGCCATCGATGTCAGCAGGAGGAATGGCGCCGGCGGCTTCCAGGCAGGTGGGGAGGATGTCGATGGAGTGGATGGGCTCGTGGTAGGTGTCATTTTCGGGAAGTCCGGGACCCGCGATAATCATAGGGACTCGGGTGCCGCCTTCATAGACGGATCCTTTAAAATTATTGAGAGGAGTATTAACGGTTCCGATGCCATTGGCGCCGCCATTGTCATTGATGAAAATCACGAGGGTGTTGTCGGTAAGAGAGATGGATCCGTCGCCGGCCGGGTCATCGAGTTTGTTGAGAATGTTGCCAATTTCTTTGTCCATGGTGAGGACCATGGAGGCATAATCTTTTCGTCTGTCGGTGAGGCCGGCGAGACGGGGGTCATCGATATCGGGAGAGGGGCCGATGGGGCCGTGCGGAGCGGTGAAGGCGACGTAGAGGAAGAAGGGATCGGGATCGTCGTAGTGCCGGTCAATAAAATCCACGGCTCCAATTCCAAAGGCGTTGGTCACATAGTTGTTGGTGGTATTCCAGGGAGCGGTTGTTTCGAGAACGGTATCGGAAAATGGCGAAGCGATCGTCTCCCGGAGTTCGCCAGATCCAGTCACCGATCCGATAGTGTAATTGCGGGAGCCTTTCCAGATTCCAAAGAACTCGTCGACGCCCTGATTTTCAGGACGGTTGCCCAAGCCATTGTCATTTGCGCGGGCGCCGATATGCCATTTGCCAATGACTCCGGTGGTGTAGCCCTCGGCACCCATGCGGTCGAAGATAGTAGTAGTATCCGGGGAGAGGCCATCGATCGCGGTGGCTCCCATGAGATTGTTAATGTTGTATTCGTAGCCGACGCGTTGCTGATAGGATCCGGTGACAATGGCGGCTCGGGACGGGGAGCAGACCGCCGCGGTGTAGGCGTTGGTTAGGAGGGTGCCGCGCCCGCGCAGGGAATTGAGATTCGGGGTGGGCACTGGACTGGCAGCCTGACCGGGGTTAAGGATCTGGAGGTATTCGTCCATGAATTCCCAGTCGGCGTAACCCGCGTCGTCCGAAATGATCACGACGACGTTTGGTTTTTGAGCAAAAACGGGGAAGACGAGGAGAAGAAGGGCAATCGGAAGATACTGAAGCGACATGGCGGGCTGCGTGAGTATTTCAGATGAATTGAGAGATGTCTCTGCCAATTCTCCAATGCCCGGCCCATTTCCGAGCGGGAGCGGCGGTTCATTCGGGTCCGTGTTGAGAAGCAATAAGTGGCTTGATCTTCATCTTGCGGAATTTCACCCAGCCGGCGTGGTTTTCGGCGCCGTAGGTTTGGATGGCGAAGTTGCCCGGAGCAAGGTGCTTGGCGAGGCGCTTCGCATCTTGGTAGTCGACGATCTTTTTGCTGTTGAGCCAGACTTCAATGTGTGGGCCGAGAGCTTTGATACGGAGGGAATTCCACTCCTTGGGTTTGCGGTATTCGTCTTTGGCATCGCCCTTGTCGAGCCAGTTACCGAGGTAGAGCCCGACTGGTTCGTCGGCCGCTCCCCGGCCGATGTTCACTTGAAGGCGGTCGCCTTTCTGTTTCAGGTCGTAGCGAAGATAGATCCCGCTGTTGTATTTTCCGTGTTCATCGATTTTGAATTCTAGGCTGAGATCGAAATCTTGAAATTTTGCTTTGGAGAGAAGAAGACCCGAGCGTTTGGGATCACCATCCTGACCGCCGGAGAGAATGCCGTTTTGGTAGGTCCATTTGGCGCTGCCCCGGGAGGTCCAATCGTCGAGGGAATTGGACGGGAAAAGGGAGAGCTCTTCGGAATGAAGAAGATGGGTGGCAAATAGGAAAATGAGCAGGCGGAACATGGCAGGGATGGGACAATCAGGCCGGGAATACTCGACAAATGAAAAAGAGGGGGTGCTTTTGTGTCAGGGCTCCCGGCTCTGCTAATTCGAGACGATACGATAATAGCGGGTGGAAGGGCCTGTGGGGTCGGTGAAGGTGAGGAGGCTGTTGTCCGGGACGTTGTTGAAGGTGGAATCGGAGAGATCGCTGAACCAGTTTTCGAGGTCGTCGGAATATTCGACTTGGTAGCTTTTGCCGGTGACGCCATCCCAGGTGAGGGTGGTGGCGGTTTCCCCATCGTGAGTGAGAGTGGGAATGGGTGCGATGAGATCGGCAGGGCCGGAGGAATTGACGGCATAGTCGGCGACGAGGAGGAAGTTGTCACCGTGTCGAGACACGAGGGGGGAAGAGACCTGCCACTCAAAACCGACGTAACCAAGATTGATGTCGGCTGAGTTGGCGGCGGTGGTGAAGGTGGCGTCTTCGAAAAGAGGGAGGCTGGAGAGTGAGGCGGACCAGGTATTACTGGTAAGGTTGATGGAGATGAAGAGTTCGTCGAGTTCTTCGTGGATGAAGTCGGTGAGAGTATCAAACTGTGTTGATGTGCTGCTATCGATGTTCGCTTGTTCCCGCCAGATGCCAAATTGAGTGTTTAGGGCTTCCGAATCCTCGTTGTCAAAGCGGATGGTGGCCATTCGTTTCGCGTTGGCATTAAAAAAGGAGAGGTAGAAGTCGTCGTAATTGTCGTTGCTGGAATCTCGAATGGATATGAGGGCGTCGATTTGGATGATGGATTCCCCGGCGGTAGTATGGTCGTGCAGGATTTGTTTCAGGACACTGACCCGGCGGTTAGTTGGTTGCTCGAGGCCCAGAGCGGCGTAGTTTCCGAGAGCGCCGCCAAATCCGGTGTTATCGATGAAGCTGATTCCGCTAGCGCTGTCCGTGATGGCCCATCCGTCGGTTCCAGCCCATTGGTCATCTCCAACAGTGAAGTTGTCAAAATCGGTAGAGTAAAGAGGGGTGGCTTGTGCGGAATGGATGATGAACGAAAGAGCCAGAAGGAGTTTCATGTGATGCCTACCTGATTAGACTCAGGGCAAATAAAAAAGAGGCAAGCCCGGAAAACTTGCCTCTTTGTAAAAGATATCTGAATTAATTCGCTATTTGCGAGCAGGTGGCTTTTCGCCTCCAGGTCCGGGTCTAGGTCCTTCAGGTCCGGGTTTTGGTCCGGGCTTAGGTCCCTCAGGTCCGGGTTTAGGTCCAGGTTTAGGTCCGTGATGATGGCGGCGGAGGCGGCTGTTGAACTCTTCGAGTGTCACGTCGCCGCTCTCGTCGGCGTCGAGGCGGGCAAACATAGCGTCGGCGACTTCTGCAGTAAGGTCGGCGAGTGCGGGGATTGCGCAGAATTCTGCACGAGTGAGGAGCCCGTCGTCTCCGGCAATTTCGGCGAAATGCTCGGCGCGGCGTTCTTCGATACGCTCACGGATGGCCGCATGTGCGGCTTTCTTTTCTTCACCAGAGATTTTTCCGTCGCCGTCTGTGTCGATGGCGTCGCGGCGTTCCTTGCGACGCTCATCGCGAAGCTCCTTGATGGCTTGGCGCTCCTCAGTGTCGATTTTTCCGTCCTCATTCGTGTCAAACTGCTGAAGGAATTCAGGAAGGGTTCCGTCTCCGACTCCCTTGTCACCAGCCTGGGCGACGGTGAGTGAGCCAGCGAGTGCCGTTACGATTGCGATTTGTGTTAGTTTCATAGGATTGATTGTTTTCCGTTGTCAGATGGAGTGACGCGGGGAATTTGCCCTTGGTTACAAAAAAGGAATTTATTTTTGATGAGCCTGCAGATTAGGGCCCTTTCTCATTTTTGAAGAGGTTGTTGAGGTCGATATCGGGATTTTCGATCTCTTCACCGTCACCAGGAGCCGGAGTATTGGTGTCCGAAGCGGGCTCGATGGTCGGGATGAGCTCTCCGGTGGAAATAGCTTCGTCGAGATCTTCGCGGAGCTGACTGATGATTTCACTCCACCATTCGTCGTCGGCAAGGGCTTCGTCTTCCAAATCTTCCTGTTGCTCCGCATCGAGGAGGGGATACATCGCGCTTTCGAGGCTGGAGGTGGGGCTTTGTGCAGGAATTGAGCTGCCATTGATCACAAGGCCTTCTTGAAATTGCGGGTGTCGGGCGGCGATGAGGGGGAAAATTCCCCGGCGCTGTGAAGTGGTGAGATCGTATCGCTCGGTGAGGGCCTCAAGTTTCTGAAGTGATTCCTCTTGAACAAGGTCGGCGACATTGAGGAGATTGCGGTCGTTGACGGTGACTTCGTAAAAGGTGCGGTCTCTGCGGGATGAGGAACTCATTCCTCTTGTCGAGCCGGTTTGACGAACGCGGGTGGGTGATGCTCCCTTGGAGTTTTGCGCCACTGCCGGATCAGCGTTGGGCTGGTCGTCGTTCTCAAAGGAGATGGTAAAGGTCAGGGTCGCCGATACCACGAGGAGGGCGATTCCGAGGATGAATTGTGATCTGCTCATGGTGTGTGTGGGTTGAGGCTCTGGCTTCGTGGTAACTGAATAAAGCCGCTATTTGAGGCTTCGTTGCAGGTTTTCTCGCTCTTTTTTCAAGATCTTTTGCTGTTCGGAGGTGAGATGGGGGCGAATTCGGTCGTGGAGGGCGAGAAGGCTGAGGAAGTATTTCTGGAGAGTTTCGTTGCGGCTTTTGTTGATTTGCTGGGAAATGAAAGCAATTTCCTTCTCAACAGCTGCTTCCTGTTCCGCGTTGAGCGAGAGGGTTTGTTGGAGGCGGTCGAGGGTGCGTTTTTCCCAAGGCCGGGTGCTGTCTTCTGAATTCTGGATGAGAGGAATGGTGGACGGCGCGAGCTTACGTCCTTTCTTTTCGCCGATGAGATGTCCGAGACCGTAGCCCGAGAGAAAGATCGCCACAAGCGCCATCAGGATGGTGAGGTAATCTCGAAGTTTCGGTTTCATGGCGTTGTTGAGGTGGCGTTGGGATCGGCTTGGATCATAGGTTCGCGAGTCGGTTCGGGTTCGTCATCGCGGAGGACATAGAAGCAGATAAGGAAGGCGAGACCAGCAAGAAGAGCCGCCAAAAGCGACCAACGACGCCACGTCAAGGTGAGGGCTAGGGCCTGTACGGTCCCGCGAAGTTGGCCGATTTTCCC
>Ga0209503_10001685_pt1 | contig 11167 bp, 4 predicted proteins | sample SouAtlMetagenome_2_FD_187448 | JGI IMG/M metagenome (GOLD analysis project Ga0209503, IMG submission 187448) | Marine eukaryotic phytoplankton communities from Atlantic Ocean - South Atlantic ANT15 Metagenome (SPAdes) (version 2) | ecosystem: Environmental > Aquatic > Marine > Oceanic | place...
GGGGGGGGGGGGGGGGTCGAACTTGAAGTGCCCGAGTCGGATGTATCATATTAGCGGCCCGGGTAACCCATGCAACGTAAGGTCGCTCGTTGCAGCCCTGCGTGGGCTTACACCTCACCGGGCGTGCGCACAAGCTGCCCCGCGCGGCTGCTACCCTGGTACGACCGGGCGAAGCTACGGTCAACTTGTTGTACCATCGTGTACCGATTCGGTGTTCTCGGCGTGACGCTGCGACATAAATAATCGACGACTTTTGGGACCGAGGACACTGGCAAGTGCAACGAATTCATAGCCATTTAAGCCTAGGTGCGTCTAAGCGAAAGTAGTCTTCTGGTTTTTGACGATTCAAAACTATACGCTCCGGACTGACCCGAGGCGCCCCCAGACGGTCGCGACGTGTACTAAAGCGTGCGCAACCTCCGATCTGGTTATAGATAACTTCCTTGTGTGCATGAGTGCTGCCCGAGGTGATGAGTGCTGCTCGTGTATGCCACTTTAAGTTAGTGCTCCTCGGTGACACGGCGGTGGGGAAATCGTGCCTAGTCGTCCGTTTCGTCCGTGACGAATTCTTCGAGTTTCAGGAGCCAACAATTGGAGGTACCCCGCCCTTTGTCGCTGGCGTTTATTTTTCTCTCCTAGCTGCGTTTTTAACGCAATCTGTTGCCACCGGAGCTGCAACTGTCAAGTTTGAGATATGGGACACCGCTGGACAAGGTGAGACAGGAAACTTTGTGAGTTACTCCAGATTAGTTCTTCCATAGAGCGTTATCGAAGTCTCGCCCCAATGTACTATCGAGGTGCGGCGGCTGCAATCGTAGTCTACGACATAACAAATAAAGACTCATTTAATGGTGCAAAGTCCTGGGTGAAAGAATTGCAACGACGTGGTGATCCTAATGCTGTCATCGCGCTTGCTGGCAACAAGGCAGACTTACAAAGCAAGCGGAAGATTGATTATCAGGTGTGGTTGTTCGCGGCTGCCCTCAGCGTATTTGTAGTCACAGGAAGCTCAACAGTATGCAGAAGAAAATGGAATCATGCACATAGAAACATCAGCAAAGAACGATACTAATGTCAAATCACTTTTTCATGAGATTGGTACGTATGGGCTGTCTATCAAGGCTCACATCTCCGGCGGCGTAGCGCAGAAGTTGCCATCACAAGCACCCCAATCAGACCGAGAGGCATTTCCATTAATTCCGTGCGTACCAACGAGAGTTGACGTTTTTTTGGCATGAATTTCTTACTACCCTGTGTCAGGCCCAAGCGTGCCGAAACCAAGGCGTGCTGCTAATGTGAATTTATTTGAATGCAACCCCTGAACGCACCGGATTAGCAGCCTGAGGCTGAGCTCAGAGAATCCTGCAAATCATATCAAGTTAGGAAAATCATGATCTATGTGGATATAGGTGGGCTCTCCCAAAAAGGATGTCTCGCTGGAGTGTATGATCTGGCGTCGTCAGGCCGACAATCTCGTGTCTAGCTAGTAGGAATATAGATCGATCATCATGTCTCTAATAATCTCATACATGACAGGGCGCCCTGCCTTTACGCTGTCGAGATGTAGAACCCGCGAGCTCTGGAGGCTAGCTACTAGTATATCCCCACAGTAGTAACCGTAGTTAGCCCCACTGGCGCTTCAAATCATACTAGCTATATCCCTTTTTACTCCAGTGGGGAGCAGCGTCCACCGGCGGATGCCTCACAAGCATGGCGTCCAACGGACTACTAAGTAGATCTAGCAGAGTTACGAGGAATTAGGGGTGCCTAGCGTGGTCTCTGGCTACTGCGGGCCCACGGGGGTTGCGGAACAGTGCCGCCCGTCGAAGCAGCACTCTCGGAATCGGCTCTAGACACGCACGAACACCACCGCGGAGCTCTAGCCCGGCCGCCCACGACTTCAAGGCAACGCATCCCATCACGACGAAAGAGGGCAGTTTTGGAGCCCCAGTAATTCACCTCGTGTGTGCGGACCAGGAGGCTGGCAACGACGCAAGTTTTGGCTTAGTTCTGAGGTAGCGGTACAGCTCTTCTCGACCTGGAACTCCTAACTCACATTTCGCCACATCCTCCGAAGTTCTGATCGCAACATGCTTATGGATGATATCGCACGCATCTGACCATCCGGTCGCCTTCCACACCACGATTTAGTGCTCCGTCGAGGCCGTCGAGGCCTTATCCGCGGGCTGCCGCCAGAGCAGTAACAAGCGTCAAGACCCACCCGAAAAGCACGCGGACATAGAGCTAGTGATCCGTATGCATTGTCGGAGCGGTCGCACGGAGCTTACCACTGCACCATAAGTCTATGTGGGGCCGCTCTACGACGGCTGTCCGAGAGTGTCCGCGTGTTGACGTCAGACCTTGGTGTTGGCGTCGATACGATACCAGGTGGGTGGAGGCGTCGTAGGACGCCCGCGCTGGTACTTAGGCAGCCGCAATACCGCTGCCCCGGTTTCGTATGTACGTGTACGTCGTTTCATAGTCCCCCCCTGGTCTATCCTTGTAGCCGGCGGCCTGAACTTAGGCCGAAGCAAACGCCGTGTAGGTTTGGAGGCCCTTGGCGCCGTATCCAAGCTCGCAACAGTAAAACACAAGTTCGTAAAAAGAAACCCGTGGCTTGCCAATCGTAAGACACCCGTGGCTGCAATGCCCCTTGCAGGCGATTCGGTTGTCCTCCTAACTGCGGGCGGCGGTTATGTATTTGCCGATTGTAAAACTGGGATTAAGCTACGAATTAGCAAAGCAAACTGTAAGGCCGACTCACTAATCTCATCGCAGTATGGTGCTTTGTTCGCAGTGGCAGCCGAGGGGAAGCTCATGCCAGCGAGCCGCAACATTCTGGATCCATGCGCATTATTAGCGGGAAATCGCAGGATGAGTAGCATGCATTCGGGAAGCAACGATAATCGTTACCTGAATGATGACAACAAAGCTCAAATCGTGAATCCAATGACCCTCCGGGCGATGAAAACGAGAGGTGACTCTGGTCTGGCAATAATTGAGGCTCTTGCCTTCGGGAGTTCAACATGGGGTGTAAAGACCAAATACTCCAAAACGAAGTGGCTTAAGCGCAAGGCAAAGAAGTACATGCCTTGGGTGCAGGTTTTAGAACCTACTGCCTTTGTCCTCGCCGAAGCTTACTTTACACGGATGACCAAGCACAAAGAGGCCGTCAGACCGGACGTAATTGCACAACTTCTAGCTCGAAGTAATACGAGGCCTGGAAGTCGTGTTGTTGTGATGGACACATTCCATGGCGTTGTACTAAGTGCGGTCGCAGAGTTGGTGGGTCCACAGGGCAAAACCATATTTTCCCCTAGCGACTTACAAGCTCCAATGAAAACTGTTTCAAAAGCAGACGTACACTGTATGGGACAAAGAGCGTCACTTCCCAAAGTTATTAATTTGAAAACACGTAACGCTGAGGCCGCTGATGTAATTCAGAATTGCGAGATAGCCCCACGATTGCAGCATTTCCCCAGCAAGGTGGATGCTCTGGTTGCCACCGAGCGAATTTCCATCTTTATTTTTGACTCAGAGTCCTAAGGGGGGTTCTTATGTATCTATCCTTAGGTTCTTGCCTCTGGACACGAGCCTCTTAGCATCCTTAAAACCCTACTTCCTCTGCTTCGTGTTGGCGGCTCATTCGTGATTTATTCGGAGCACATCGAACCACTCACACGTGTGTTTATTTGGCTTAGGGTATCTAAAGCTGCCGTTAATTTAAGACTCACGGAAGTTTGGCAAAGGGAGTTCCAAGTTTTAACAAGCTGCTCTCATCCAGCCATGACCACGTCCGGAAATGCAGGATACATTCTTTCGGCCATGAAGATACCCGAGCGAGTGTAGCTCCGGCCTCTCACTTCGTAAGGCTGTGCGCACACATACGCGTCCTTCCTCTCTCCCGCACGCCCTGGGTCTACCGAGGCGGACACGATGCACTACGTGTAGAAATTGGCAGTTACTAGTAGGCGACGGCGAGAGATCATGACGTGACGTGACGCGTGAGGAATTTACAAGCACACCACTTTCATTGCCGCCGCAACCTGCATTCGCCAAAATATTCGCCAAGATGGTTTAAGAGAAGCGTTCGTTCGGGTTCAAGATCTCGAAGGATAACATATCCCGTCGGCGGTCCTTTGGGGGAGAATCCTGACTTGAGTAGCCAATTTTTAGGTCCGATTCCAAGTTGCCCTTTAGCTCAAATTAGAATGAATTAGCCTGCGACGCTTTAAGACTCCTTGGAGACTTCGAAATTCATAGGCGGGTTAGCCCGCGCAATTGTCGACGTTGCGGTATTTGGCGCAATGAGCGTACAGCCACGCGCCGACCAAGCGCCGACCAATGGCGGGAAAATTTTGCTGAGGCACAGGTTCCGTATGCTAAAATAATGGGCAAGTTTTGTACCGTGCAGGCAGCTGCGGCGCGGTGCGATAAAGCAGCTGCGACGCGGTGCGATCATGCGATCACTGCGATGGTCCGACATAAAACCCGCCCGAAACGCAATCGCTCCAAAAGACTGGAGAAATCGGCCTGTAATTCTTCACTAATTATTTCCTATCGTTAGATTTCTATATCGGGCTGCTAGGGAATATTCGGCTTCCGGCCCTGCCTAGCCGAACTTGAAGGCCACATCATGATAACACGAACGTGCAGGCCCCGAGGGGGGTGCAATGGAAATAAACGTCCGATTCACGGTCAAAATCAGTAAGCTTCCACTGGCCGCGGCACGGCACGGGAAAATCAGGCCTTTCTGGTGCCCTGGACTCGGAAAATCAGGCCCTCGACTCGCGGCCGGAGTCCGAGTCCGGCGAGTCGGATTTGTTTTTCGAGTCGAGCCGACCCACTGTTGTTCTATTGACTTCGCATCGAGCCTAGTCCGACGTTCATCCCAATACTCGCGGGTACGGGGCACTCTCCCGTTGTCTAGGACCCTCGCTACATTATAACGCGCTACGACATTCTCTTGCTAGGATAAGATACTGTATTAATTGCTAAATCCTAAGCGTTACGCCATGGGTCTCAGCATCTTGGGACACCTTGGCTTTGCCGGTGGCGAGGTTGCGTTCATTGATCAGGATGTTGTCGTCTACCTTCACGGTAACGGGTTGGCGATCTCCGATTTGACCGGTTTAGCCAACGTTGGACCGACCAAGTTCGTGACAAACAATCTCGAATGTCCCCTTGGCATTTCAGCATTTACCACTAGCGTCCCCGAACATCTCGTCGCATTTGCCCCGCGCTCAGCGGAGCCCTGCATTCACGTCTTAAAATACCCTCAGCTGGATCCATTAAGTGTTTTAAGAGGCGGGACCGATTTAGAATATGAGAGTATCGCAATATCACATAATGCAAAAATGCTGTGTGCAGTTTCGGGCCCATTTGATCATCACTTGTATCTATGGTCTCTTGAAATTGCACAGACCCTCGCCAAGGTTGCGATCGGCGGGAACTTGGCAACACCATGCACTTGGCATAATTGCTCATTCAGTCCAAAGAATTCTTCTATGGTATGCACAGGAGGAAGTTACGGGTTGGTCTTTTGGAAAGTTCAAGTGGTCAATGACCACAAGTTACAGAGGATAAACGCAGTAATCGGCAGTCAAGAGGATGCAGCGGAAGACGGAAATGTACTTCTGGATTCGATAAGTGCGCAGTGCTGGACGCAGAACAACCTCGTTCTTGCTGTTGGCAGAAGCAGCGTAATGGAGTTCGATGCCCAATCTGGGATCCTCACACGCTTGTTCCCATTGGCTGTAGCACTACAAGAATCCTTATGTTTATTTGTCACTGCCATAGAGGAGATAATCCTGCTGCTATTCTCTAACGGGATAGTTCAAGGTATCAGGACAAGTACGTCCGGCTCAACTGAATTTATGCTGAATGTAGCTAAAGAGCCTTGTAGCAAATACTCTTGGTGTAGCTTGCTTCCGAGACGAGATGGTCTCCTGCTGTCGGGCCCCGGAAGAATTCAAATATTGACTTTAAATGGTGCAGATGCATCATCGAGTAAAATTTTTGCAGGCCCAAATGCTGCAGTCATCGACTACCACAATGGGCCGGTCCTGGGAATGGCCTGTCAGTCGATAAACGACCCTACGCTTGTAACTGCAGGAGCTGATGGGGCCTTGGGAGTGTGGACTCGTGATGGAACCCTTGTTGGAAAGCATAAATTCCAAATCTCTGATGTGGATTCGGAGGATTGTGTGGTCTCAATTACATCGATCACATCTGCACCATGCAATTCAAATTTTGCAGTTGGGACCTCGATAGGGTGCATATTTCTTCTATCTGGAAAACCAAAAAGTCAAAATAATGTTCTTGTCGATCTTGTGTCACTTGGCAACTTGCAACTATGCCGCGAACCAATAACAAGTGTAATATTTCACCCAGAAAAAGACATCCTGGCTGCAATATCAGAGTCTAACGCTTTTATTGTTGACACATCTCCTCAGAAGGGTAGCATTTCGCTGTGTGTGCTTGCACACACCTCTTTTGGCGGTCATCACGCTAGCCTATGCGCATTGTGGTGTAATGACTACTTGATGGTAGCATTTGCGGGTCAGAGCATTATTTCATACCTTGTTGACTCTGACGCGCACTCACTAAATGCAGCTTGGAAATTTGAAACTGACTTTCCTTGCGCCGGAATGTCAAGACTTAAATTTGATTCAAATGGTGTCACCTTCTTGGCTACAAGCCCAATCTCCTGTGACATAATGGCGCTTGCGTCATCTGATGCTATGTATAGAAATGGCAAGTTGGTAGTCTCAAAAATTGAGTCAAGTCATGACAAGGGCGTAATGTGTCTGGGCGTATCCAATGGTGGGGAACTTGTGGCCACGGGGGGTGTGGATGGTAGGATTGCTTTGTGGCGAGCCTTGACTGAATCGGGAGTGGATCTTGTGAAGTTGTGTCAAATGAATCTACATACAGGCCCTGTTGCATATACTCATTTCTCTTTAGATACGTCTATTCTCTATAGTTCCGGTAGCGATGGGGCTGTCTTTAGTCTTAACATTTTGGTACCACAAACACTGGCCATTCCTTCAGAGAGACACAAAGCCGAGCACCCCAAGTTGACTATTCAGCATGTGCCAATACCTGCAATGTCTTTTCATCAAGCTACTTGGTGTGAATCGTGTCAGGAGCAAATAGAGAAATTAGCGGCGCTTAAGATAAAATCCCATGAGGCGGCTCAGCGCAGTATCATCGCAAACTTGCGCAGTCGACTGTTGGAATTGGTAGCGAAGAATAACGATGCATGTTTGAATGAAAAACTCGAACGCAATGAGTTTATCATTGACCGCGCGAGGCATCGACAAGTCTTGACCGCAAGTCAACGGAAAGCAAATGAACTGGAGAAACAACTGAGGGTTGAAAAGCAAGCTCGTGATGTTATATCCGCTCGGATAAGACATGACTGTTGGGACTGCATGGAAGTGCAGGCAACTGAATGTCACTCTTTTCTTACCCCTAGATTACTAACTTCAAACTTTCCACTTAAGCTACGTGCTGACAAGCAAAAGCATTGTCTAGAATGTGTCTGTTTTCTACGGAAGCTTGCACTGCGACAAAGTGCATCATCGATATCTTTAAGTTTGGACTCGTCGGTGCTGTCACGTAGACTTTCACACAATATCTCCTGGATGGTCAATCAGGGCAAGTTGCTACCTTCACTCGATCTAATAAACATTGAACAACACGACAGCATAGCATCAATAAAACTTCTTGACGGGGCCTTGGAGAACGATGGAAATGATGATGAAGAAGCAAGGCTCTCAGAAGAAGCTTGGGATGAAAATCTAACTACCACCCAACTTTATCAACCCATTGCGCTCCACACTTCAATTCAGAAGAGAATCCAATGCGTCTTGGTAGGCGAATTACTTCGCCAAGCGCAAGCTGATTTCAATTTTCGATTCGGCTTGCTTCATGATGAAAAGCGCATCGAACTAGGCCGCATCCTGGAGAAGACAGACCGACTCCAGGGGATCTGTAGAGAGTTGGGCATTATGGAAGACTACTTTAAGCACCAATTCGCTGTACCAGAAGAGACACCAGAGGTGATGATCGAGGTTGACAAATCAGAAATCCACAGCAGCACGCCAGAACCCACTACATGCATGGTACGTAAGAGCACTGGACTAAATGCTGATAACACAGATGACCACCATGCAAGCAAACGGGCCCTAGAGGATATGATGTATGGTACCCTCGAAACAAAAAAAGAGACTGATAGACTTCAAACTGTCCTGCAGGCCCCAAGTTGGATAGACGACCAGAACCACGATGATTTGACGAGTGAGCAAAAGAAGGAGCTAGAAGAATTCGAAACGGCGAAGGGGCTTCTTGCGCAGCAACAAGCAAAATATCGAAAGGCGCTCGAGCTTGAGTTCAAGAAGCTTCGTACTGAAGTTAGTGATATCGCATGCAGTTTTGATGATAAGCTTAAGCGCCTTGCCGATCATCGGGTCTTCATAATGAACTTTGTAACAACACAGGAGCTCTACTCCAGCCGCATGTGCGTTGGTTTACTTAAAAATGAAGCTCGACTAATTACCCTGAGTCGACTGGGCTCTCAAATATCTACGCTGAATCTCAAAAAGGATTGTCAAGCAGACATCGTGACTAGTAGCTTATCGTTGGTCAGTGCAGAATCTGATAGGCTTAATAGGCTTCAAGCAGAGGATAAAAATATTGATCGCCACTTGAAGCGTGACCTGCAAGTTGAGAAACAAATGGTCCAAGAAGATATTAAGCTCGTACTTAGCTATTTTAGACGGAAGAATCTATCGCTAGAAGAAAAGCCTGATGACTGGAGGTTTGACGACACCACATGGCAAATGCTCTTATCCTCGCGCAAACATAAAGTAGCCAAGGAAGCAATGATAAGTGATGCAGCAGAAACCTTAGGCAATCTGAGAGCAAAGCATGCGAACTCTCTAGTGCTCTTTGGAGATATTGAACAAGAAATTGTCAAGCTTCGCAAACGGCAGGCAAAAATAAGAGCTGAACTTGCAACGTCTGAAGTAAATTGCGAGATTTTGGTTCAAGTTAGGCAAGGACAGAATGAAGTTGACGCGGAAGCCGCAGTCACAGACTACTTCGATGCAATATTTCTGCCTGTTGAAACAATACAGGGGATAAATCAAGTGATTACCCAGCTAGGAACGGAGCAAATCAAAACCTTGACCAAAATCAAACACTTCAGGAAGTCAATCAACTACATGGAATGGGAAAGCTCATTCTTGAAGGCACAATCTCATGATCTCGAAGAATACTACACAGACTTGCAGCTGCTGCATGTAACAAAAAGTCTACAGTCTGTTCTTAAGGGCAATCAGAGTACCACGGCAGCACCAGAACAAATAGCAAGAGAAGAGGCGAGAATTAGTATACTGATAAAAGCAAATGAGAAGAAACTTAGTACATTAACCAATACAAACTCAAAACTCGTGCAGCAGATACAAGCCCGTGAAGACGAAAACAAGCGCCTTCACCTTCAGCTCAACCATATTAATGATGCAATCCTCGTGCGGGAAGCTATTACAAGGTCACAATTGAATTCCTTTACTGAAGAAGCAAACGCCGAGCAACGTACTAGATACCATATGAAGCGAATTACGCTGCGGCGAAGATTAATTGACTTGGTGCGTCTCATCGCCTATTTTTTTGTGTATACTATCAGTGAGTGACCTTTCGAGTAATAGGCAAAGTTACAAACCGAAGAAGTCGAGTTTTTGAGACAAGAGCTAGATAGGCTCAGGCAGCGAACATTCCCATCGTTCGGCCATGCAACGCGCGACCGACACATGGCGCTGTCAGACTCACATTGATGCAGCCGGCAATCCCAACGACACCATCTCGAACTTCAACTAACAGTGCAGGGTATATTCGAATCGAGGGATGGCTTCAAAACAGTCTCCCAGTCTTCGACGACATCGTGCCTCTGGACGAGCGCAAACGGGCTGTTGAATTGAGCGATGAAGACAAACCCTACGATTACACATAAGACCTGGCGGATTTAAGAAATGCTTCGAGGCGAAAAAGCAACAAGCCAGGAAGAAACCGGTGTCGAAACCTGCAAAAAAGCCGGAGCCGGGGGGAAACGGGGCCGTGAAGCTAAGTTCGCCGTGAGCGAAAGGTCAAGGTGCTCTGGGGAAGTGGTTGGTACAACGCTCAAGTCTTCGAGAACAAAGGCGGTTATTTGATCAATTATTTGCTTGAGGACGGTGAGCAAGATACCCCCAAAAGCGTCCCAGTGGCGTGCATCCGCAAACCCAAGAAGACGATGAAGAAGAAGAGGACGATTTGGAGGAGGACGAGGGGGGCGACCCGGCGGCCAACCGCGCGTGGAGGCAGCCCACTAAATAGACCCACCCCTCTGTCATATCCGATAGGCCAGCGTCCTCCTCCGGTTGCGTTATTTCTGTTGTAGAGCCTGAGACCTCGGGGACCCCCGGGGATAGTTTATACCAGTACAAAGTACTACTAGTACTGGTATAAGTACAACTTGAAGTACTATCTTGTATTGTGGGGCCCGCCGGGTTTAAATTTAAAAAGGAAAAAATCGGGGGTCAAGGAGATATGTTTGTAAAGGAGGTATGATCTCCGCCAAAACTACTCAGGCTATCTTCTGCCAGTGCTGTTCAAGTTCTCACTGGCAGGCTCTCCGGCGAGTCGGTGTCTCGTAGCCTAAAGCCGCCGACGTACCAGGGTAGCAGTCGTCACGGTGCGTGCCAGTGGGACAGCTTCTGCGCGCGCCCGGCGAGATTTCGTGCGCACGAAGGTGGGGGATGTGGCCCGGGCGCTGTATCGAGCACGTCGAACGCTGAGTCGATCTTGAGGTACTTTCCGTACGCTGCTCCATTCACCACGTCTCTCGGCTTTGTGCCAAACCGGTTGTCTCGCGTGAGTATTATAGCTATGCCCTTCAAGTTCACTCGCGTGTTACTGGTATCTATAAAGCTAGACATGTCCGGCGAGTCGGGTTCTTCAAGTTACTATGGGGTTAGCCTCACTTGGGCTTTCAAGTTGTAGGGTCGTTCCCCTAACAATCATTTTTTTTACAGTACGGATAGCCAACCGAGTTTTGCGGCCAATTAAAGTGTCATGCGGGGAAGCTCAGCAATTTCCCCCTTACTAAAACCTGCAATCTCTCCAA
>Ga0209503_10001686_pt1:0-7500 | contig 11166 bp, 7 predicted proteins | sample SouAtlMetagenome_2_FD_187448 | JGI IMG/M metagenome (GOLD analysis project Ga0209503, IMG submission 187448) | Marine eukaryotic phytoplankton communities from Atlantic Ocean - South Atlantic ANT15 Metagenome (SPAdes) (version 2) | ecosystem: Environmental > Aquatic > Marine > Oceanic...
GGCCTTTGGTGGGGTTTTTCGCCACCCCATGGGAAGGGTGGTCAATGTGGGCTTCTATGCACTCGTCCGAAAGGAAGACTTCCTCGCAGAGAAATGGGAATCCCATGGCATGCAGTGGGTGCCGATCAACAGGGTGCCGGACCTCGCCTTCGACCACAATGAAGTGGCCGCCTATGCGAGAGAGCGACTCAAGCGCCGGGTCAAGCGCAGACCGGTCGGTTTCCATTTGCTCCCCGCCGAGTTTACCCTGGGTCAGCTGCAGTCTCTGTATGAGCAGGCACTGGGCAAGACCTTTGACAAGCGGAACTTTCGAAAGAAGCTCTTCAAGAGCCCCCTGTTGACTGACCTCGAGAAGAAGGCCACGGGGGGTGAAAAGGGACAGCACAAGGGCAGCCAACTCTACGCCTTTGACCGAGAGCGCTACCAGCGCATGAAAAGCGAGGGTTACGACTTCCTCTTCTAAGAGAGGGCACCGTCAGGGAAGCCTCCTAAACTCAAAGGCCGAACTCGGCCTTCAGCTTATCGACGCAATCCAAGGCTTCCCAAGGGAAGAGCCTGACCTCGCGGACAACGGTGCTTCCATCAGCTGCCTTGAATTCCTTTTTCACGGTCTCCGTCTTCCGGCCCATGTGGCCATAAGCTGCAGACTCGGTGTAAATGGGGGTGCGCAAAGCAAACCGCTGCTCAATGTCATAAGGCCGCATCGGAAAGACAGACGCAATCCGCTCGGCGATTTCGCCGTCAGAGACACCGACCTTGCCCGTCCCGTATGTGTTCACATACAATCCCACTGGATCGGCCACGCCAATCGCGTAAGCCACCTGAACCAACACCTCGTCACAGACCCCTGCCGCCACCAAGTTCTTGGCGGCATGGCGTGTCGCATAGGCAGCACTGCGGTCCACCTTGGACGGATCCTTACCACTGAATGCGCCACCGCCATGGGCACCGCGGCCTCCGTATGTGTCCACAATGATTTTGCGCCCCGTCAATCCAGTGTCGCCATGCGGGCCACCAATGACAAATTTTCCAGTGGGGTTGACATGAAGCTTATGGTCGCCCTTGAACAGTGACCTGACTCGCTCGGGACAACCTGCAATGACACGCGGAAGAACGATGTTGGCTACATCCGCTTTAATTCGGGCCAACATGGCCGCCTCATCAGCATCAAAATCATCGTGCTGCGTCGACACCACCACGGCCTCGACACGAAGCGGGGTGTTGTCATCGGCATACTCAATGGTCACTTGGCTCTTGCTGTCCGGCCTCAGGTAGGGAATCTCAGTGCCTTCTTTCCTCAAATCAGCGAGCACCATGAGCAACCGATGGCTCAGATCAAGCGGAAGCGGCATGTAGTCGTCTGTCTCGCGGCAGGCATACCCAAACATCATCCCTTGGTCACCTGCTCCTTGCTCTTCAGGTGCAGCGCGCTCAACCCCCTGATTAATATCCGGACTCTGCTCGTGTATGGCACTGAGCACACCACAACTCGCGGCGTCAAACATGTATTCGCTCTTGGTGTAACCGATGCGATCAATTGTATCCCGTGCAATCTGCTGAACATCGAGATAAGCCTCACTCTTTACCTCACCTGCCAGAATTACCTGCCCAGTCGTAACCAGCGTCTCACAGGCCACCTTGGATTGCGGGTCAAACGCGAGAAAGTGATCAATTAGAGCATCGGATATCTGGTCAGCCACCTTATCGGGATGGCCTTCACTAACGGACTCAGAGGTGAAGTAATAAGGCATATGATCGGATTCGGAATGGGATTGCGCTTACGCACTGCGAAGATGCCACTTTGTTTGCTTTAAGCGAAAGACTGAAGGATTGACCCAAATCGTGCATTGGCACCGTCGGAGAATGAAGGAGCAATCCGACAAAACCTCCGTTCTTTGCTCACGTGCAGATGGCCCGTTGAATCCGATATTCAAGGGAACTGACCTCCGTCCGCATGACAGTCATGCCTCAACACAACCCCAACCCTTCAAGGCAAGACATTCTGAGGCTTGACGCCTTGGGGTTGTTGAATGAATTTGCAGGGGACCTCATTGGCATCGAGGACCCGGATGCACTTCTCTGGGCAGTCGCAGAGCGCACGATCAGCAAATTGGGCTGGGTTGACTGTGTCATCTATCTGTTGGATCCCCATCGGAACGTCCTGATACAGAAAGCTGCATTCGGTCCGAAAAGCATCGACTACAAGGCCATTTTTCAACCGCTCGAAGTCCCCATTGGACGCGGAGTGGTCGGCCGCGTGGCCAGCACCGGGGAGTCGCTTCGCATCAACAACACCAGTGAATTTCACGACTACATCCAAGACGATGCAATGCGCCTGTCGGAACTGGCGGTGCCCATCTGCTGGGGCGACACCATTCTCGGTGTCATCGACAGCGAGCATCCAAAGGCCAATTTCTATGCAGTGGAAGACCAGTTGATTCTGGAGACCATTGCCGGCATCACCGCCACAAAAATCAAAAACGCAACCAACGCAAAAGCCAATGCGGACTTGGCACTGTTCTACGAACGGAATCCAAACGCCGTCCTTCAACTGGATCAAGCGCGAACCGTCTGTTTCATCAACAAAAGCGCCCAGCTCTCCTTTCCCGAGTATCCGGAATGCGGCAGCACCCTCAACGAAAAAGGACTAGAAGGGGCACTCCAAAAGGCAGCCATCAAAGGCCATTCCACCTGGCGCTCTATTCAAAACATACCAGAAACTGGAGAAACCAGAACCAAAGAGTTCCAAGTCGTCCACCTCCCATCGGGGCAATTCAACCTCTATGGGAGCGACATTACCCACCTGCTCAACCTTCAAAAAGCAGCAGAAGCTGCCAACGAAGCCAAGTCCCGCTTCCTCTCAGTGATGAGCCACGAAATCCGGACACCCCTGAATGCCATCCTGGGCTTGACCGATCTGTTAATCCACGACGACCCTTCACGAAAAGAGCAGCTCCAACACTTGGCATACATGGAGTTCAGTGGACGTCACCTTCTCAGCCTGGTTAATGACATTCTGGACCTCGAGAAAATGGCCTCCGGCAAGGTGTCCAGCCTGACCAACGAAGTCGATCTCCACGCCTTGATTTCCAACATCATGGATTCGTTCCGGAACCGTGCGAAACGCGGAGGGCTCGACCTTTCTATGGAGCTGGATTCCAGCGTCCCCAAAAAATTGGTTGCCGATGCCAAATGGATTACCCAAATCCTCAACAATCTCATCAGCAATTCAATCAAGTACACCGACCAAGGCCAGGTCCACGTGCGCGTGTCCTCAATCCTTAGTGGCGATTCCAATCCGAATACAACATCCACCATTCGATTCGAAGTCCGCGATACGGGAAGGGGCATTGAAGAAAAAGAACTGAATCGAATCCTGCAGCCCTTCGAGCAAGTCCAAACAGACAGCAACATTGAAGGCACCGGACTGGGACTCACCATCGTCAAAAGCATCCTGGATCAGATGAAGGGAACCTTGTCCATCACCAGTAAGCCCGGTGAAGGATCAACATTCACTGCGGAATTCCCAGTGAAAAACGCGACAATCCAGAATCCCCAATGGCCCTTACCCACTCAAAAGGGCGCCACAATCCCCAACGAAAAGCCCACAGGTCAAATCAAAACTGACTCGGCCTCACCCCTTGGCGAAGACGCACGATCCAACTGTCCCATTTTACTCACTGATGACAATGAATTGAACCGATTCGTCGCTTCAAAATTGCTGTCGCGATGGGGATTTGAGGTGATTGAGGCTAAAAATGGAAAAGAGGCAGTTGAAGCCTGGTCAAAACATGGCCCTTGCATCATTTTGATGGATGTCCAAATGCCAGAAATGGACGGCATCGAAGCCACCCGAAAGATTCGATCAGAGGAAATGAGAACAGGAGTGCAGCGCTCTCCAATTCTCGCCCTGACAGCCGATGCCGAGGAAAAGACATTTGATCGCATCCTCTCCTCCGGGATGGACAACCGAATCGTAAAACCATTTGACCCTCCTGCCCTCAAAGACATCCTCGCAAGGGCCATGATTCAATTCATGGCCAACGCCTCCTGAGCTGGCAAAGCAAACCGGAGAACCGGTTATTTCTTCCGGAAGAACAAGCGAATCGGCACCCCACTGAAGTCGTAACGCTCCCGGAATCGATTTTCCAAAAACCGCTTGTAGGGGTCCTTGATGTACTGCGGCAAGTTGCAATAGAACGCGAACGTGGGAACCTGAGATGGAAGCTGCGTGATGTACTTAATGCTGACGCTTTTGCCCTTGTAGATGGGAGGCGGCTGGTCACGGCAAATCGGAAGAAACTCGTCGTTCAATTCTGAAGTCGAAATCTTCAGCTTCCGCTGATGGTACACGTGGATCGCTGCCTCGAGTGCCTTGAACACACGCTGCTTTGTCACATTCGATGCAAAAATGACGGGCACATCTGAGAACGGGGCCATCTTTTCCTCGAGCTTGGCACGGTACGCATTCATCGTGTGCTCATCCTTTTCGACGAGGTCCCATTTGTTGACCACAACCACGGCCCCGCGATAGCTGTCCAGCACATGCCAGAAAATGTGCTGATCTTGTTTTTCAAACCCTTGCGTGGCATCCACCAACAGCAGACAAACGTCACTTTGATCAATGGCCTTGACCGTTCTCACGGCGCTGTAGAATTCAAGATTGTCATCCACTTTCTTGCGCTTGCGCAACCCAGCCGTATCCACAATCTCGAAATCAAACCCATAAGCATTGAACCGGGTATGCACGCTGTCCCTTGTGGTACCGGCAATGTCTGTGACAATGTTTCGCTCTTCGCCGAGCAAGGTGTTGATTAAGGTGCTCTTGCCCACGTTGGGTCTGCCCACTACTGCCAACTTCGGAAGGCCCAGCTCATCCCCTTCTTCTATCGCGGGCAGATGCTGAACCAAAGCGTCTAGAAAATCCCCAGTACCATATCCGTTGTTGGCACTGATCCCAAACAATTCTTCACCGATTCCCAGGCTGTAAAATTCAGCAGTGGTATACTCCTGTGAGCCTGTATCCACCTTGTTCACCACAAGCATGACCGGCTTTCCACTCCGCCGAACCAACTGAGCGATGTCCTGGTCTAAATCCGTAATACCGGTTTGTGCATCGACCAAGAAGACAATGATTGCCGCCTCTTCCATGCTCGTCTGAACCTGCTCTCGGATGACACCCTCAAAGACGTCATCCGTCCCGGTTGCATACCCCCCAGTATCAATCACCGTAAACACCCGCGCGCCCCACAGCGCCTTACCATACTTTCTGTCGCGTGTGGTTCCCGCTGTGGGATCCGTTATCGCATCCCGCGTTTCGGTCAAACGATTGAACAACGTCGATTTGCCCACATTGGGTCTGCCGATGATGGTCACGAGATCGTTCATGTTGTATTTATAAAATGTGCTATTAACGCACCCGAATTATGAGTCAAAAAAAAGGGGCCCCCGAAGGGGCCCCAAGGTGGCGTCGACATACTCTCCCGCGCTAGCAGTACCATCTGCGCTGGTAGGCTTAACTTCTCTGTTCGGGATGGGAAGAGGTGGACCTTACCGCAATAGACACCTATCGTTCTTGTTGAATGCATTGGGCCGTTGCCTTGCAATCAACGAATGTGTTGACATACTGGTAGAGTAATCTTCTTCATAAGCTTTTGAGCAATTAGTACCGCTCGGCTTTGATGTCACCATCTTTACACCTGCGGCCTATCAACGTGGTAGTCTTCCACGGCTCTCAACGAGATCTCATCTCGCGGTGAGTTTCGCACTTAGATGCTTTCAGTGCTTATCTCATCCATACATAGCTACTCTGCGATGCAGCTGGCGCCACAACAGATACACCAGAGGTATGTCCATCCCGGTCCTCTCGTACTAGGGACGGGTCCGCTCAAATCTCAAGCGCCCACAACAGATAGAGACCGAACTGTCTCACGACGTTCTGAACCCAGCTCGCGTGCCACTTTAATGGGCGAACAGCCCAACCCTTGGGACCTTCTCCAGCCCCAGGATGTGACGAGCCGACATCGAGGTGCCAAACCACTCCGTCGATGTGAGCTCTTGGGAGTGATCAGCCTGTTATCCCCGGAGTACCTTTTATCCTTTGAGCGATGGCCCTTCCATGCGGAACCACCGGATCACTATGCTCTACTTTCGTACCTGGTCGACTTGTAAGTCTCACAGTCAAGCGCGCTTGTGCCATTACACTCTACGTACGATTACCAACCGTACTGAGCGCACCTTTAGAAGCCTCCGTTACACTTTTGGAGGCGACCACCCCAGTCAAACTACCCACCATGCACTGTCCCTGTGGTTAGAAACCAATCAATTGAAGGGTGGTATTTCAACAATGACTCCACCACGCCTGGCGACGCAGCTTCAAAGTCTCCCACCTATCCTACACATCAATTAACCAATTCCAATGCAAAGCTATAGTAAAGGTTCACGGGGTCTTTTCGTCCCGTTGCGGGTAATCGGCATCTTCACCGATACTACAATTTCACCGAGCTCATGGTTGAGACAGTGTCCAGATCGTTACACCATTCGTGCAGGTCGGAACTTACCCGACAAGGAATTTCGCTACCTTAGGACCGTTATAGTTACGGCCGCCGTTTACTGGGGCTTCAATTCAGAGCTTCGCCGAAGCTAACTCCTCCTCTTAACCTTCCAGCACCGGGCAGGTGTCAGGCCTTATACGTCATCTTTCGATTTAGCAAAGCCATGTGTTTTTGATAAACAGTCGCCTGGACCTATTCACTGCGGCTCCGAAGAGCGTCTCTTATTCCGAAGTTACGAGACTAATTTGCCTAGTTCCTTAACCATGAATCACTCGAGCACCTTAGGATTCTCTCCTTGACTACCTGTGTCGGTTTGCGGTACGGGCCGTTCACTCGCTTTTCTTGGAAGAACTTTCATGACTTCGCTTCGCCCGAAGGCTAGGCTCAGCGCACTATTCCGTCAGTACGCAGCCACTACAATTCTCCGTCACTTTTGGTGTGAACAGGTGCCGGAATATTAACCGGCTTTCCATCGACTACCCCGTTCGGGTTCGCCTTAGGTCCCGACTAACCCTGATCCGATTAGCGTTGATCAGGAAACCTTAGTCTATCGGTGAGCGGGTTTCTCGCCCGCTTTATCGTTACTCATTCCTACATTTTCTTTTCCAGCCGCTCCAGCAGACCTCACGATCCACCTTCAGCGCAACTGGAATGCTCCCCTACCATAAAATCTACCGCTTCGGTGATATGCTTATGCCCGATTATCATCCACGCACAATCGCTCGACTAGTGAGCTGTTACGCACTCGTTAAATGAATGGCTGCTTCCAAGCCAACATCCTAGCTGTCAATGCAATCGCACCACGTTAAATCAACTTAGCATATACTTTGGGACCTTAACGGATAGTCTGGGTTCTTTCCCTCTCGGACATGGACCTTAGCACCCATGCCCTCACTCCCGGACATATGTCATAGCATTCGGAGTTTATCAAGATTTGGTAGGCGGT
>Ga0209503_10001687_pt1 | contig 11162 bp, 8 predicted proteins | sample SouAtlMetagenome_2_FD_187448 | JGI IMG/M metagenome (GOLD analysis project Ga0209503, IMG submission 187448) | Marine eukaryotic phytoplankton communities from Atlantic Ocean - South Atlantic ANT15 Metagenome (SPAdes) (version 2) | ecosystem: Environmental > Aquatic > Marine > Oceanic | place...
AAAAGTTCTTGTATGGGAAAGAGGTGCAGGGGCAACATTAGCTTGTGGGACCGGTGCATGTGCGGTACATGTGGCTGCTTATCAACTAGGATTATGTAATGAAGAAACAACAATAAATTTACCTGGAGGTAATTTAAGAATTAATTGGTCCAGATTAGATGATGAGATATTAATGACTGGGAATGCAAAAAAAGTTTTTTCTGGTATATATTTGTTAGGTTAAATGATTTCTAAGTATATTTATCTGGATAATGCTTCAACTACTCCATTATCTAAAAATGTATTAAAGAAGATAACTTCTACATATAAAAATTATTGGAGTAATTCATCCTCAACTTATAAAACTGGAATTAAATGTGCAACTTATCTAGAAAAAACAAGACTTAAGATTGCAAATATTTTTAATGCTGAGCCAGAAGATATAATTTTCACATCAGGATCATCAGAGTCAATATCTATTGTTTTTAGCAATCTTGGTGATAGATATAATACTGGCAGAGTTGTTATTTCTAGTGTTGAGCATCAAGCAACAATTATTTCAACAAACAAACTGAAAAGAAAAGGCTGGGAAATATATCAATGGCCCGTTAATAAGAAAGGCATTATAAATATTTCAGAAGTAGATGAAATTATCAATAAATATACAAATCTTGTTTCTCTAATTTGGGGTCAGAGCGAGATAGGAAGCTTACAACCAGTCCAATTTATTGGTGCTAAATGTAAGGAATTAGATATTTTATTTCATATCGATGGAACACAGATTCTAAGTAACGGCATTTTTAATTGGCAAAAACTAAATTGTGATCTGTTAAGTTTATCAGCTCATAAATTTGGAGGACCTAAAGGTATTGGTTTACTCTTAACAAATTCAAAATCTCGCTTATTATTAAAAAATAGTGATATATCACTTTCTCAAGAATATTCGATAAGGCAAGGAACATCAGCTATACCATTAATTGCTGGAATGTATGAATCGATAAAAAATATTAAGGGGAGAATTAAGTTTGATTCTTATAAAACAGTATTTGAATTAAACAAAAATGACCTTCTTAAAAAATACTTTTTAAATAAAATATCAAATATTCCTAATATTAAAATTACAGGTTGTTATTCTAATAGACTTCCTAATCATATTTCATTTATTTTATTTAATAAGCAATTAAAACCAATAAAAGCTTATAAAGTTATTAACTATATGTCCGATAATAATGTTGCAATAAGCAGTGGAAGTGCTTGTTCAAGCTCTACAGGAAAACCTAGCCTAATTCTTAAAAACATGGGATATGATAGTGACCAACTATATTCAAACATACGTGTTAGTTTAGGATCAATGAATAAGAAATCTGATATGGATAGATTATTTAAACTAATTCAAAATTGTATTAACAAATTCTAATGAATAATAGATATGTGCTTCCGAAAGATCTTAATGATGCTTTAAAAAATTTAGAAAACTCAATAATTTCTAGTTTAAAAACATCAAATACAAGATTAACTGTGGAATTTAAGTTCGAAGGTTTAAAGTTCAATAAGATAGGAATAAATATTTATAAGATTCTTGCGAATCATTTTAATAATAATAAAATTAAAAAAAATGTTTTTTTGACCTATTCTGATCCAGGAGCAGTAGCTTTGGCTCAAAGAGATTATCCTGATATCAAAGAAAATATTTTCACTTTTAAAGGTTTTAATGAGTCCATTTACATAGATCAAGATGAATCAATTCTGATTTCGATTCTTCCGCAACCTTACGATTTTGATTCATTTGAACCATTATGCGAAAACTTTAAAGGTTTTCATTATTCATTAAACCCAAAATTTGAGGATGCAAATATCGGCATCGGTAGTGTAATTAGAGAAAGAAGAAAGAACTTTGTAAAGACTTGGCAAAATATATACTTTCTTCAACCTATTAATAATGGTGCTTTAATGCATAAATATCCAAATAATTGGTTACTTTTTAAAGAAATTAATAAAAGATATTTATTTAAAAAAGAATTTGATGAGAAACCAGATAATGAAACTATTTTTGTGAATTTGTAGATTCTAAACTTATGCGTAAGCCAGATTTATTTATAGGAATTATGTTTACATTGTTATGTATTCCATTTTTAATAAAGTATCTAATAAGTGCAGAAAAAAGTAAATTAATTAATAACATATATTTTAATTTCCCACTATTAATAAGTAGTAATAAAAAATGTCCAAATTATGATGAACTATTATTTAAATCATTAGATAACTCATATAGTGTATCTATAATAAATGAGAATGGAACGCAAATAAGTTCATATTATGGAGATAAATTAAGAACTCCAGCTTCTAATTTAAAGTTATTTTCATCAGCATATGTTTTAAACAAATATGAATCTTCAAAAAGATTTAAAACATATATATATAGAAATGGTATTAATAAATATTATTTAGTTGGTAACGGAGATCCAGATCTTAACTACTCAGATATCTATAAGTTGATTTCTAATATTCCCTATAGTGACAAAATTAATTTAAAAATTTTTGAAATCAATCCTAAATATTATTGGCCAAATGGATGGACAAACCAAGATAAAATGTTTGATTATGGAGCCCCTATTACATCTTTAGCTTTAAATAGTAATCAAAGTAAATATGAAAATATCGAATCGCTAAAAAATAATATTAATAAATATATATTAAATAAATTTCCATATACCTCTTTAAAAATAAAAGTTGTAGAGGACTCTAAGAGATTTTATATGAATTCATCTGTTGAATTAGATTCAATTCAATCCAATCCAATATTATCTTTAATTACCTTGTCTAATTCTGAAAGTCATAATTTCACAGCAGAATCACTTTTTAAAAATGCTTCAAATACATGGAACGATAATGATTATTATAAATTAAAAAACTGGTTAAAAAATAAAGGTTTAAAGGTTGATAAATCCTATTTTGCAGATGCTAGTGGGCTTTCTAGAGACAATAAAGTTACAACAAAATTAATATCTCAATTTTTAAGAAAGATGAAATATTCAAAAGATTTTAGTACCTACCAATCTTCATTATCAATAATGGGCGTAAGGGGAACATTGGCTAATAGATTTAAAAACTCAGATTTACAAGGTAAATTTTTTGGGAAAACAGGAACTCTTTCCAATGTATTTGCTTTATCAGGATATTTATATAAAGATAATAAACCAATTATTGTTAGCATTATTCAAAACTCTGAAAATATCGATAGAGAAAAGGCATTTAACCTATTAAATAATATCTATAAATTGGAAAGATGTATTTAATTTTTTTTAAAATATTCTTTTAAATCTTTTTCAACGGCTTCAGGAACCATATGGTTTATTTCTCCTCCAAATTTAGCTACCTCTTTAACCAAAGAACTACTTAAAAAGCTAAAGTTAGTATTTGTAGATAGAAAAATAGTCTCAATATTACTATTCAGAGATTTATTTGTATGGGCTATTTGAAGTTCGTACTCAAAATCACTCATAGCTCTTAATCCTCTTAATATTAGGTTTGCGTTAACATCTTTTGCACAATCGACAGTAAGACCTTGGTATGAAATAACATTTATATTAGATAGATGTGATATCGCATTATTAATCTGAATGATTCGCCTTCCAAGATCAAAGGTTGGATTTTTACTTGTATTTTCCAAAACGGCAACTACAACATTTCCAAATAATTTCTCTGCTCTTTGTATTAAATCTAAATGACCATTGGTTAAGGGATCAAATGTACCTGGGTAAAGTATTTTCATAATTTAATTATGATTGAATAAGATATTTAGTTAAAATAAGATTAATAAATAAATTTATTATGACATTAAATCTTGATGCAAAAAAAATCTTATTAAGAAAAATTCCTCATGGATTATTTATTTGTGGAGTAAAGGACGAGGATAAAGATGAAGTAAATGGTTTTACAGCAAGCTGGGTTACACAAGGATCCTTTACTCCTCCACTTGTTGTTATGGCAGTTAGAGCAGAGGGTTCTAGTCATGAAATCATTAACAATACTGGTAAGTTTTCATTAAATGTACTCAAAAGTGATCAGAAGGATTTAGCCGCAGTTTTTTTTAAACCACAAAAAGCCCTTGGAGGTAGGTTCGAATCAGTAGAATTTAATTTAGGAGAATTTGGATTGCCAATATTAGTTGATAGTGTTGGTGGTGTGGAATGTAAAGTTGTTGGGAATGTTATGCATGGAGATCATACGGTATTTGTTGGTGAAGTCATATCTGCATATTTAAATAATGATGTTGATTCTTTAAATTTAAATTCCACAGGATGGAATTACGGAGGTTGATGATATAGATGAATGATCCTTTAATTAATGTAATTGATAAAAAATATAATTTTAAAATTGAATATAAACTTATCAATAATAAGCAATTATTAAAATCAAGACTTTCTGAAATACCGAAGTCTTCAGGTTGTTATCTTTTTAAAGATTTAGATAATAATTTACTTTATATTGGAAAATCAAAAACACTAAGAAATAGAGTAAGTAGTTACTTTAATAATTATGCTGATCTATCACCAAGATTAAGTTTAATGGTTCGTCAGATTACTGAAATTGAAATTATTGTTACAGATAGCGAGTTTGAAGCATTAAATTTAGAATCAAATTTAATAAAAACTAATAAACCTTATTTTAATATTTTATTAAAAGATGACAAAAAATATCCATATCTTTGTATTACATGGAGTGAACAATATCCAAGAATTTTTATAACTAGAAAAAGAAGAAATAGGAATAATTTAGATAGATATTATGGACCATATGTTGATGTTGGATTATTAAGAAATACTCTTTTTTTAATTAAAAAAATATTTCCGTTGAGGCATAGCAAATTATCTAAATCATTTTATCGGGAGATTACAGGAGTAGACCTTGAAAAAATATCATCTGAGGAATACAAAAAAATAATGAAACAAGCGTCAATGGTATTTCAAGGTAGAAATGACGATTTAATAAAAGTTCTAGAAAAAAAAATGTCCATTTTTTCGACCGAACTTCAATATGAAAAAGCAGCTAAGATAAGAGACCAAATTAATGGACTTAAATTACTTACTGAATCGCAAAAAATATCAATACCTGATTCTTCCATAAATAGAGATATTTTTGGAATTGTTTCTGAAAAAAACGTCGCTAGTATACAAATTTTTCAAATGAGATCAGGAAAATTAATTGGTAGAATAGGATATAGTCAAAAATTAAATAGTCTTTCCGAAAGAGAAATTCTTCAAAGAATTTTAGAAGAACATTATATAAATGTAGAAGGTATAGAAATACCCTCTGAGATATTAGTTCAATATGATTTTCATAAATTATCTATCATCGAGGAATGGTTAAGTGAGCTAAAACAAAAAAAAGTAAAAATAATAAATCCAAAAAGGAGTAATAAATTAAAAACTATTGAAATGGTAAAAAAAAATGCAAAATTGGAGTTAAATAGAATATTAAATGGAATTCAGGATAATGAGTCTGCAATTGAGGATCTATCTCAAATACTGGATTTAAATATTCATCCAAGAAGATTAGAGGGTTATGACATAAGTCATATTCAAGGTTCAGATCCGGTTGCTTCTCAGGTTGTATTTATTGATGGATTACCATCTAAACAAAATTATAGAAAATATAAAATAAAGGATCCTAATATTTATATAGGTCATAGTGATGATTATGCATCAATATATGAGGTTATTCATAGGAGGTTTAGGAAATGGTCTAGATATAAACTTGATGGAGGCAATCTTAATTCAATAAATAATTCTAGGCAAAGTAGTTTAACTAATGAACTATTTTCAGATTGGCCTGATTTGGTAATGATTGATGGAGGGAAAGGCCAACTAAATTCCGCGTACAAGGCTCTTGAAGAACTTCATTTAGAAAAAGATGTTGTTCTATGTTCATTAGCTAAAAAGAATGAGGAAATTTATATTCCTGGATTATCAAAACCTCTTAATACAGATATGAATCAAAAGGGAGTAATGCTTCTAAGAAGATTAAGAGATGAAGCTCATCGATTTGCACTTTCTTTTCATCGCAATAAAAGATCTAAGAGAATGAATAGGTCACAATTAACTCAAATACCGGGTTTAGGTTCATCAAGAATAAAGGATTTATTAGAACATTTTAATTCTGTGGATGCAATCAGAATTGCTAGCAAACAAGAACTAATGAAAGTAAAAGGACTTGGAAGACGAACAGTGAATGATATTTATAATTACTTTAATAAGGGTTAATTTTTTTAAAATTATTCATAGATGTTGATATTTTTGTATTTTATTTGAATTAATAAGTAAGATTATTTTAATTGATAATAAAATAATGTTCTGGAGAAAATCAAAACTTTTAATTTTATATTCTACTGTTGATGGTCATACAAAAAATATATGCGAGTATATCTATAAAAACTTAAAAGGAAGAAAAAAAATAAGTATTTCATCAATCGAAGATTCTGCAGATATTAAATTAGATGATTATGATGAAATTGTTATGGGAGCAAGCGTTAGATACGGTTATCACAGAAAAAATGTTTATGAATTTGTACAAAATAATTTAATTGAACTTAATAAATTAAAAACTGCTTTCTTTTCTTTGAATTTAACAGCTAGAAAACCAGAAAAATCAACCCCTGAGACTAATCCTTACATTATAAAATTTTTAAAAAAGGTAAAATGGAATCCAACAACTAAAGAAGTTTTTGCTGGAAGATTAGATTACCCAAGCTTGGATACACTTAATAAACTAGCAATTCTATTTATAATGTTTATAACCAATGGCCCAAAAGATACTTCAAAAACTTACGAGTTAACAGATTGGAAAAAAGTCGATAACTTAATAGCTACAATCTCAAAATTTTGAAAATTTTCTATAAATGAATAAAAAAGAGTTAATAGAATTAACTTCAAAAATCAATAAAAATAGCTGTCCAAATAATATAAATTTTCATTGTCATACAAAATATAGTGATGGAAGCTTTGATCCTGAACAATTATTAGATCAAGTATTTATTAATAAATTAAAATTTATAGCCATAACAGATCACCACACCATAAAAGCTCATGATGTTATTGAACAAAATAATATTCTTAAAAAATATCCAGCGAATTCATTTACACTAATTTCAGGAATAGAAATTAATTGTTTGCTACTAGGATGTTTAGTTCATGTTATTGGTTTAGGAATAAATATAAAAAGTAAATACCTTTCACCTTATGTACAGGGAGATTCGCCAATAGGAAATGATCTGCAAATCAATTCAGTTACTAAGGCAATAAGATTAGCAGGAGGATTATCTTTTCTCGCTCATCCAGCTAGATATAGGATTCCTTTTTATAAACTTATACCAGAGTCTAATAAGAAAGGTGTTGATGGAATAGAAGTTTGGTACGATTATGATTTAAAAGAAAAATGGCAAGCGAGCAATTTTGTATGTTCTGAAATAAATAAGTTAACAGAAAGCTTAGATATGCTTAAATCATGTGGAACGGACAGTCATGGGTATTCATTATTAGGTAGATAAACTAAAATTCATTTTTCTCTATTTTGGAATCAGCCAAATTAATAATTTCCTTTAAATTATTTATGGTGTTAGGAGCGTATTCATTCCACATGTCTCTATTAATAATTTCAAGAAATCTTTGAGATATATCCCTTAAAGCCCATGGATTATTCTCCATGAAAAACTTATTAAGATCTTTATCACATATCCATGTGTTATATATCTGTGTATAACACCAATCAGAAACTAGCTCGGTTGTTGCATCATATGCATATAAATAATCTAGAGTTGCGGAAAACTCAAAAGCCCCTTTATATCCGTTTTCTTTCATTCCATCTATCCATTTTGGATTAAGAACTCTGGTCCTAACAACCTTATTTATTTCATGACTTAATTTATTTATTTTAGATAATCGAAATTTAGATAAATCACCATGGTATATCGCAGGAAATTTACCTTTTAATTTTTTAATTGCTGATGATATTCCTCCTTGAAATTGATAATAATCATCTGAATCTAAAATATCATGTTCTCTATTATCTTGATTATGAATAACAACTTGTATATTTTTAAGTACATTTTCTAATTCTTTTTTGTTTTCTGTGGGTTCATTACTATCAGAATATATCCACTTACTCCAATTAATATATGAATCTGCAAAATCATTTATATTTTCCCAACTGGAATTAGATATTAGTTCCTGAAGTCCAGCTCCGTATGAACCAGGAGCTGAACCAAAAATACGATTTAATGAATCACCATTTTTAAATGAGGCTAAAATCGGATTAAAATTTATGTCTTCATCAACAAGAGATACTAATTTAATAGCTTTATAAACTAAAGAAATTAAATTTGGAAATGCATCTCTAAACATTCCTGAAATTCTTAAAGTAATATCTACTCTGGGCCTGTTAAGAACACTTAAAGGAATTATTTCTAGATCAATAACTCTTCTTGAAGGACCATCCCAGATTGGTTTTACTCCTAGCAAATATAAAATCTGGCAAATATCCTCTCCTCCATTTCTCATCGTAGATGTAGCCCATACCGAAATAGCAATATTTTGAAGATCTTCTCCATGTTCTTGTTTATATAAATCAATTATTTGGGAAGCTGATTTACATCCAACAATCCATGCTGATTCTGTTGGTAAACCTCTTGAATCTATAGAAAAGAAATTTTTACCAGTAGGAAGAACTTCTGTTTTACCTCTTGTTGGAGCTCCTGATGGTCCGCTGACTACATATAAACCTCTCAATGCATTAAGAAATGAAAGCTTCTCTTTTGAATGTGATTGAATGATAGGTTCTAAGATTTCTTTGTGAATCTGATAAAAATATTCTTTATGGATTTTTTGTTGACTAAATATTGACAATATCTTTTTATTTTCTATTTTTTCTAAATCATTTATTATTAAATTTTTTTTATAAAAAAAATAATATATTAGATATTTCGCCTGATTATCTAGAAATTCTAATGTTCTTCTTGTGTTAATAACTTTATCATTTAGGTAATTACTAAGTATTTCCTTATCTTTTTTACTAATAATTTGTTCAAAATTATTAGTCCATGGATCAAAATCTAAATTTAGAGTTGAAGCAATATACTGCAATAATCCAATACGGTTAGATGTAGGAACTCTTGCAATACTAAGGATCAAATTAATTTCATTTATATATTTTTGTCTACTTCCAAAAATATGAAGACCAGTTCTAATTTGTGACTCTTTAATTTCGCATAAAAATGAATCAATTTTTTCGATCCTATTAGATTCATCAATAAATGTAATTTCTTTAAAGTCAGTTTTAATAATTTCAAATATAGATTTTTCAATAATATTAATACGTTCCGAATTTAATAACTTAGCCTCATAGTATTCATCTAATAATTGTTCTAAATTCGAAAGCTTTCCATACAACTCAGATTTATCTAGAGGAGGGGTAAGATGATCAATAATTGTTGCGTGTGATCTTCTTTTTGCTTGTGAACCTTCTCCAGGATCATTAACTATAAATGGATATATATTTGGAATTGGTGGACAAATAATACTAGGAAAACATTCATCACTAAGTCCTATAGATTTGCCGGGTAACCATTCCAAAGTGCCATGTTTACCCACATGGCAAATAGCATTTGACTCAAAAATTTTTTCTAACCAATAGTATTGAGCAAGATATCTATGAGGAGGAGGAAGATCTGGAGAATGTATATCTCTATTAGAATCAATATCATATCCTCGTTGAGGTTGAATAAGTAAACATATTTTTCCAAACAAATGACCATTAATTGAAAATCCATTTTTTTCTATATCAGGTGCTTTTGATGGTAGGCCCCATCTATCAATAATTTTATTTTTAGGTGTAATGGGTAATTTATTCCAAAATTCTAAATACTCTTGTAATGATAAATAATCTAATGGTTTATTATTTTGTGACTCAATATCATTTGTTCTGGTTTTTATTAGTATTGACATTAGTTCTGAAGAACTATGAGGAAGTTCTTTAGATCCGAGGTCATATCCCTCATCTTTTAGCCAATGAAGGATATTAAGAATAGATTGTGGTGTATTTAAACCAACACCATTTCCAATTCTGCCATTTTTTACAGGATAATTTGCAATAACAATTGATAGCTTTTTATTGTAATTGTTTAAATTATTTAGTTTTATATAATTAAATGCAAGTTTTGTAATCCATTTAATATTGCCAATATCAACCTTATAACTCGTTATATTGCTACATAAGGTTTTATTAATAGAGATAACCTCCTTGAATGCAGCGGGCTTGGTAGTAATTCGACCATCAAATTCAGGGATTATTATCTGCATTAATAAATCTGTTGAATTCATTCCAATTGATGAATACATCCAATCCTTTCTAGATTTATTAGAGGTTAATATTTGTAGGATTGGAAGATTTAATGATTTAAATATATTTAGATTATTATCTATATTTTGATTAGAGGAATTAATTGCGGATGAAAAAGATGTTGTTGATATAAGTAATTTTATATTTTCTTTTTTAAATAGATTTATCAAATTTTTTTGGACGTCAAAATCTTTTAAGGTAGAAATAAATACTGTTTTAGGTGATAAGCCGATACTCCTAAATTGAGATATTAATTCCTTTGATAATTCAATTTCATTAGCTAAAAATAATGATTTATAAGAAATAATTCCAACTTTAAAACCTTTTTCATCCTTCCAATCGTATTTATAGGGATTTGGATAGAAAATATTTGAAGTATATCTTTGGGGAATATTAGTATCAGGAGTTATTAAATAAGTTAGACAAAAAAGAAATCTTCTATAATTTTCCCGACCTCCAGAACGTAGAAGTTTTGTTATTTTTATTGAAGTATCTAAATCAATACTGCTTAATTCATTTAGTGATAAATCTTCCTCCTCAGTCCCTGAAAGGATTAAAAGCGTTCTTTTAGATTCTAATTCTTGCCATTTTATTAATTTTTCTATACCATAACTCCACGTTCCCTTATCACCAAACAACCTTAAAACTACAACTTTTGCAAAATTAATTGTCTTTAAAAAGTAATTATCTATTTGAGCGTTGGTAATTAGATTTGAAACCTCTAAAGCCCTTATATTATTTTTAAATAAAAGAAACTCTTTCTCTTTAAGTAAATTTGAAAGTATATTAAT
>Ga0209503_10001688_pt1 | contig 11160 bp, 16 predicted proteins | sample SouAtlMetagenome_2_FD_187448 | JGI IMG/M metagenome (GOLD analysis project Ga0209503, IMG submission 187448) | Marine eukaryotic phytoplankton communities from Atlantic Ocean - South Atlantic ANT15 Metagenome (SPAdes) (version 2) | ecosystem: Environmental > Aquatic > Marine > Oceanic | place...
CGTCAGGCTTTCGCCCATTGCGGAAAATTCCTCACTGCTGCCTCCCGGAGGAGTCTGGGCCGTGTCTCAGTCCCAGTGTGGCTGATCGTTCTCTCAAACCAGCTACTGATCGTGGCCTTGGTAAGCCGTTACCTTACCAACTAGCTAATCAGGCGTGAGCTCATCCTTAGGCAGCCTAAACTATTTCACCTCTCGGCATATGAAGATTTAGCAGCCGTTTCCAGCAGTTATTCTTCTCCTAAGGGCAGATTCTCACGTATTACGCACCCGTTCGCCACTAAAGTTAAAAACTTTCGTTCGACTTGCATGTGTTAAGCATACCGCCAGCGTTCATCCTGAGCCAGGATCAAACTCTCCATGGTACTTATGATATCTTAATGATTTCCTTGAATTAAACTTTTAATCTAAAGCAAATAATACCAAAGGATACAAAATTATGTCAAGAGGTTGTCTTGATTAAATCAATAAATATTTTTTATAGAATATATTTTCATTGGTACAGGTCATATAAACGGGAAATCCAAAAATAGTGCTGTTAAAAAAATTATTTTTAACGTCTATCTTGAATTAGATTCAATTTCACTCTTGTAAATGACATAGTGAATAAATACACAAGTAAGAGATATTTCATAAAGACATCTTAATTTAGTAATAGGTTATTAATTCCTTTACTGTTTTTTAGATGATAATTCATATTAAAAATTTTTAATTAATATTCTAATTATCAAGGAACCCTTAAGTTATTTAGCCTGTTATAATACCAGTATCTTTTCACATACAATTTACTAATTAAATTCGAGATATAATGAGCATACTTGTAATTGGGGGTACGGGTACCCTTGGGCGACAGATTGTAAAACAAACTCTAGATGAAGGTTATCAGGTTAGATGTTTAGTTCGTGATTTTCGTCGTGGAGCATTTTTAAAAGATTGGGGTGCTGAATTAGTATATGGTGATCTTTCAATTCCATCTACGATACCTTTAGCATTAAAAGGTATAACGACAGTTATTGATTGTGCAACAATACGTTCAACTAGTAGTTATACTTCAGAAACTATTGATTGGAGGGGAAAACTTGCTCTTATTGAAGCAGGTAAATTAATCAATTTAAAGAAAATTATTTCTTTTTCCGTTTTAAATGCAGCTGAAAATCCTTCTATTCCTTTAATGGATTTAAAATTAAAATTGGAAAAATCCTTAGCAGCATCTGGAATTAACTATACGATTTTTCAGTGTTCAGGATTTTTTCAGGGTTTAATTAGTCAATACGCCTTACCTGTTTTAGAAAATGAAACTATTTGGTTACAGGGAGACTCGGCACCAACAGCATATTTAGATACGCAAGATGCTGCAAAAGCAGTAGTGAATTGTTTAAGTGATGTCATGTATGATAATAAAATAGTTTCACTTATAGGTGAAAAATTTTGGACATCGAAGGAAATTATTGAGTTATGTGAAAGATTGTCTGGGAAAACAGCAAAAATATCATATATACCATCTTTTGCTTTTGCAATTCTACAAAGGTTTTTCCGTTTTTTCGAATTTACATGGAATATTGCAGATCGATTACAATTTGGTGAAATTTCAATGAATTCTCGTTCAAATATTAAACCAACTAACGAAGTTACCTGGCCAACAGGTAGACTAAGTCTTGAAAGTTATTTACAAGAATACTTTGGTAAGATATTAAAAAAGCTACGCGAGACGAATTACCAGCAATCTCAAAAATCAAACGAAATTTCATTTCTTTAAAAGAGCATTTTGCCTTTTCTTTTTAGACTTCTTTTATAAGTGTCTAAAAAGTGGGCAATCTGAAATTAAAGCTACAAATTAATTTGTTGACGAAATAGCAATTCTTCATCTATAATTAAGTTCGTATATTGCTTTAGAGGGACTGTAGTTCAATTGGTTAGAGCACCGCCCTGTCACGGCGGAAGTTGCGGGTTCGAGTCCCGTCAGTCTCGTTTTAAAACACTTAGTATTTTAATTTTTATATTTCGTAAAAGTAATTGAAATAAGATCTGTATAAGGAAATTTCATATAAAAAATCTATTTATCTAAATACCTAGGCGATTGAAGGTATTTTAGATAAATAGATTTTTATTACGCTTGTAATGTTAGACAAGGGCTAAATAACTATATTGTTAAATATTTTTAACCTCAACATCAACACCTGCCGAAATATCTAGATTTCGAAGATTTTCTAAAGTTGTCTCCGTTGGTTTATAAACATCAATTATACGTTTATGTGTACGTATTTCAAAATGCTCTCGAGCATCTTTATTTACGTGTGGAGATGTTAAAACACAATAACGTCTTATTCTTGTTGGTAATGGTACTGGTCCAACAGGATTTAGACCACTTGCCTTTACGGCATCCATTATCTTATCACATGAATTATCTAAAATAGGAGATTCATATGCTTTAAGACTTATTCGAAGTTTTGCTATGCTCATGTATTTTTATGAAAAATTATTCAAGAATTTTTGATACTACTCCTGCACCAACTGTTCTTCCACCTTCTCTAATGGCAAAACGCATTCCTTGCTCAATTGCAATAGGGTTAATTAGTTCAGCAGTCATTTTAATACGGTCCCCAGGCATTACCATTTCAGCTACACTTCCATCATCCCCTGTAAATTGAACAATTGTTCCTGTAACATCAGTTGTACGAACATAAAATTGTGGTCGATAACCTGTAAAGAAAGGAGTGTGTCGACCACCTTCATCTTTATTTAAAATATAAACTTCAGCCTCGAATTTTTTGTGAGGTGTAATTGAACCAGGTAATGCTAATACCATACCACGCTCAATTTCAGTTTTTTGAATACCACGGATAAGAATACCTACATTGTCACCAGCCATACCCTGATCAAGAGTCTTTTGGAACATCTCAATCCCAGTTACTGTTGTTGCTTTTGTATCTTTTAGACCAACTAATTCTACGGCATCACCAACACTAATACTTCCTCTTTCAATACGTCCTGTTGCAACAGTACCACGACCTGTAATTGAGAAAACATCCTCAATAGCCATTAGGAATGTTTTGTCAGTCTCTCGCTCAGGAGTTGGAATATAACTATCAACTGCATCCATTAAATCATAGATAAGGTCAACCCACTTATCAACTCCTCTTTCTTTTGGACCATCTTCAACAGCTTGTAATGCTAAAAGCGCTGAACCTGAAACAAATGGAATATCGTCACCAGGGAAGTCATAACTTTCAAGAAGTTCTTGTACTTCAAGTTGCACTAATTCTAGAAGTTCTTCATCATCAACTTGATCCGCTTTGTTTAAGAAAACGACTAAGTAAGGTACACCTACCTGTTTTGCTAGAAGAATATGCTCACGCGTTTGTGGCATTGGTCCATCAGCGGCAGATACAACTAAGATACCACCATCCATTTGAGCGGCCCCGGTAATCATGTTTTTTACATAATCCGCGTGTCCAGGACAATCAACGTGTGCATAGTGTCGATCAGCTGTTTCATATTCAACGTGTGCTGTATTAATTGTAATACCACGTGCCTTTTCTTCAGGTGCTGAATCAATTTCGTCAAACTTTTTCGTTGCTGACTCGTTAAAAATTGATAATGTCGCTGAAATCGCAGCTGTTAATGTCGTTTTACCATGATCTACGTGACCAATTGTACCAATATTTAGATGTGGTTTTGAACGTTCAAATTTTTCGCGTGCCATATTAATCTTTAAATTTAAATTTTTATACTTCTAATAACTTTTGGCGAGAAAGGTTTTACAAAAAACCTTAGTAATTAGTATCTAAAGTGTGCAAATGCTTTATTAGCATCAGCCATTTTGTGAGTTTGTTCTTTTCTTCTAATGCTATTTCCAGTCTCTTTAGCGGCGTCCATGATTTCATTGGACAATTTTAAAGACATACTTTTACCTGAACGTGTACGAGCAAATTCAGTAATCCATTTTAAAGAAACATTAGTACCGCGGTATGCACGAATTTCTATTGGAACTTGATATGTAGAACCACCAACTCTTCGTGCTTTTACTTCAACTTGTGGCGTAACATTTTTAACTGCTTTTTCTAAAACTAAAACAGGATTTTCTTCCGTTTTTGTTGAAATTTGCTCTAAGGCCGAATAAACAATTTTCTGAGCTAGTGACTTTTTACCAGATTGTAATATACGACTAATTAGTAAAGTAACTAAACGGCTATTATAAATCGGATCTGGTTCTGCTAAAATTCGTTGAGCTTTACTTCTTCGTGACATTTTTTATTGGATTTTTTACAAAGGTTAAAGTTTATTAATTCTTTGGTTTTTTACCACCGTACTTTGATCTGCTTTGCTTTCGATCTTTTACTCCAGCCGCATCTAAAGTACCCCTCACAACGTGATAACGACATCCAGGTAAATCTTTTACACGTCCACCACGAATTAAAACAACTGAATGCTCCTGAATATTATGACCAATACCAGGAATATAAGCAGTTACTTCAAAGCCAGAAGTTAATCTTACACGTGCTACTTTACGTAAAGCCGAATTGGGTTTTTTAGGCGTTGTTGTATATACACGCGTGCAAACCCCTCGCCTTTGTGGACAAGATTTAAGAGCAGGTGATTTTGTTTTCTTTTTGTTTGTTACTCTTTCAAATCTTACTAATTGTTGTATTGTTGGCATAAAAATTATCTATTCATTTGTGTTTTCAATACCATATTTACGCATAAAGCGCTCCACTCGACCTTCAGTATCAAGAATTTTCTGAGAACCTGTATAGAAAGGATGATTTCCAGACCAAATATCTACATCTAATCTAGGTTTTGTTGAACCAACTTTCATAACTAATTGACCATCACAATAAACTTTTGCGTTTGGATACCAGTCGGGATGAATTTCAGGTTTTACCATTTTATTTATAAAAAAATTAACGTTTAGAGAACTGTGGAGCTTTTCGAGCTTTTCTTAGTCCATATTTCTTTCTTTCTTTGCGTCTTGCATCACGCGTTAATAAACCTTCGGACTTTAAAGAAGAGCGGTGCTCAGAAGACATCTGACATAAGGCTCTTGCTATACCTAGCTTAATCGCGTCAGCTTGTCCTTTTAAACCTCCACCATGAGTATTCACGTGAATATTGTACATTTTTTCTAGACCTAAGACTGTTAAAGGCGTTTTTAAAGAATTAATATACTGAGAGTTGTATTGTAAATATAATTCACCAAGCTTTTGGTTTACAGTCATAGAACCAGTTCCTGGAACTAAAACTACTTTAGCAACGGATGTTTTTCTACGCCCTATACCGAAAAAAGCTGACTTCGTTTCTGAAGCAGATAAAGACATATAGTTATTTATTAAGTTATTTTAAATTGTTTAAATTAAATAAGTATTTAATTAAGTTCAAAGATCGGATACTAATCAAAATAGAATACGATTCTATAATCGATCTTGTCTTTTAACAGTCGTTAAGTAATTCTTATGCTTGTTTTTTTTGAAGATCTTTATCAAATTTTACTTTTACGCGTTCACAAACTTCATCTGCAGATTTTTGACCAAAATTTTTAAATTCTAGAAGTTCATCCGCCGAATACTGTAATAGATCGCTTAAAGTATGAATATTTGCTCTTTTAAGACAATTATAAGCACGTACAGATAACTCTAGCTCTTCTATAAAGATAGTTTCTAAATGTTCTTCTTTTTCTTCTTCAAAAGATGAATTATCAATATTTAAAGCTAATGTGGGTAGAGTATCTGTTATTTTGAGTAAACCAAATGTGCTTTCTAAAATTTTAGCTGCCGAACTTAAAGCATCTGCAGGCAAAATACTTCCATTAGTCCAAATTTCTAATATTAAACATTCTAATTCTGAAGAAGCATTATTTCGTGATGTTTCAACAAAAAAGTTTACCTGAGTTACGGGCATAAAAACCCCATCTACAGCTAAAAACCCTGCAGGAATAATGGAATCGATTTTGGTACTACTAATATAGTTTTGACCTCGAGCTATTAAAACCTCCATCTCTAGGTCCCCTTTATCATTTAAACCAGCAATATATTGTTGCGAATCAACTAATGTAATATTATTTGTTAACTCTAAATCCTTTGCAGTTACAATACTGGGACCTTTAACTATAAGTCTGGCTAAAGTAGGTTCTGTAATCTCACCCTTTAATATAATTTGTTTTAAGTTAAGAAGAATATCAATAACATCTTCTTTAACATTTGGAATAGTAGAGAATTCATGGTTAATACCAGTAATACGAGCTCCTACAATAGCAAGACCTTGTAAATTAGAAAGTAATACTCGTCGCAAAGCATTTCCAATTGTTGTACTTTGCCCTTTCATAAAAGGCCCAAGAGAATATTTAGCGTAAAGACTGGTTGGTTCGTTTGATGTAGATTGCAAGCATTGAACATTAAACATGATTTAAATATCCTTTTTATATTTTCACGAATATTAATCGGTGCCTATTTTTTAAAGATGTTTTTTAAACACGTCGTTTTTTAGGTGGACGGCATCCATTATGCGGTACTGGTGTTTTATCTTTTAATACTAAAACCTGTAGACCACACCCTTGTAATGCTCTAATAGCTGTTTCTCGACCACTACCAGGACCCGTAACAACAATTTCCGCTTCACGCATCCCTTGCTCATAAGCAATTGTTGCAACTTTTTCAGCTGTCGATTGAGCAGCAAAAGGCGTACTTTTCTTTGCACCCTTGAAGCCACTTCCACCAGCAGATGCCCAACAAATTGTATTTCCTTGCTTATCTGTTATGTTGACAATTGTATTATTAAATGTAGAGTTAATGTGAACAATGCCACTTGTTACTACCTTTTTCGTTTTTTTTGCGGAAAATCGCTTTACTTGTTTGACCATTCTAATAAGTTTAAGTAAAAAAACAAATGTTTATTTTTTCTTTGCTACTGGTACTTTCACTTTCCCTTTACGAGTTCGTGCATTTGTTTTTGTTCTTTGCCCACGCACAGGTAATCCGACACGATGTCGTCTTCCTTTTGCGCTTCCAACTTCAGTTAACCTTTTTATGTTTTGGGAAATAAAACGTCGTAAGTCACCTTCTGTTTGATAATCATTATCTACTATTGCTCGAATAGCTGTAATTTCGTCATCAGTTAAATCATTACAACGTGTGTTTGGTGGTACATTAGCATCTTTTACAATTTGCTTTGCACTTGTATTACCGATTCCAAAAACATACGTTAATCCAATATCAATCCGCTTATTTCGCGGAAGATCTACTCCTGAAATACGTGCCATTTTTTTTTTATAGCTGTTTATTTACGTTTCATTTTTGCTCGACCTTGTCGAACTTTAAGTCTAGGATCAGATTTACAAATTAAATAAATCCTTCCACGACGCTTTACAACTTGACAATCCTTTGATCGGTTTTTTAAGTTACCAATCGAACTAACTACTTTCATAATTTATGAATTTGTGATTTTTTATTCAGCGAATAATCTTTTTGATAAAACTTTCTGCGAGATTAATTCTTTAAAAATCTCTTAACAATTTATGCTAATGGACACAAAGTAAAAAGTCTACTTTTTTAAAAGCTCTCATAGTTTTGTGATATAAGATATCCTCTAATTTGCGATGATACATCAGTAATAACACCAACTAAAATTACTAAAGATGTTAAATTTTTGAAGACATTAAAATGAAATAGACCACTTAAAACAAAAGGAAAAAGGGCTAAAAAAGCTAAAAATATACCACCCATAAATGCAAGTCGACTTATTATCTGTTCAAGATATTGCGTTGTTTCTTTACCTTGTTTTAGACCAGGTATACTATACGCTAATTTTGTTAAATTTTCCGAAAGATCTTTAGGCTTTAAAACTATAAGCGCATAAAAACTACTGAAAAATATTACTAAAACTAAATTTAAAAAGAATGAGATCAATGTTAAAAAACTTGTTAAGTTTCCACCCATTGCCGCAAAAATACCTGTAAGAAAAATTTGCAACGGATAAAATAAAAGTGTTGCAATAGTTGAACTAAAAACTAGTGGCATAATACCACCTTGATTAAGTTTAATCGGAATATAACTATTTTTTAACTCGGTATTTTGCGGATCTTTTTCATTGGAATTAAAGTTTAATTGGCGCGCAGAAACTATATCGATTTTTTTATACGACTCTTGAACTAAGACAATCATACAAACGATAAAAAGGTACAGTAAAAATACAACAGTTGTTGTAACAATACTTGTAATACTTGATGTATTAGCTAAATTTTGTGAAAATTCATTAAAATTTGCAGGTATACTGCCAATGATATTTATGAAAATAATCATCGACGATCCGTTGCCCAAATTTTCGTTGGTTATTAACTCAGCAAACCACATTGAAAGCATAGAACCTGTTGTTAATGCCACAATTACTTTTAAGGCTAACACGGTACTCCAATTAAATACAATTGGTTTAACTAAAAAAAAAGCTACGCTTGCACTTAAAACTATGGCCCAACCAAACGTTAAATATCGTGTATACTTGCTAATTTGTTGTCGGCCTAATTCTCCTTCTTCTTTTTGTAATTTTTCTAAAGCTGGTATTACAGGTGTTAAAAGCTGTATTACGATAGAAGAATTAATATATGGTAAGATTCCAAGTGAACCTACTGCCAGAAAGGAACTACCTGTCAAATTTTTTGCAAATCCAAAAAGTGGATTTGATACTTGGTTTTGTGAAAAAATATCTAAATCAATATTGGGTACTGGTATATATAACCCTAATCGTATCAAAATCAGGAACCCTAAAATTTTTAATATTTTTTGTTTTAGTAAATTTGTCGTTTCAGAGCCAACCATTTAACTTACGAAATTTCGTTAGACATTATAAGATCTTAGGCTACTTAAACCGTTAATTGTAGCTCTTGCATTATTTAACAAATTATTAGAACCTAATTGTTTTGATAAAATATTTTTAACACCAGCTAGTTCTAATACAGTACGAATAGAGCTTCCAGCAATTACTCCTGAACCAGGTGCTGAAGGGCGAAGAATTAATTTAGCTGCACCAAATCTACCATTTGTCGAATGAGGTATTGAGTTAGAACTAGTTAAAGGTACTGAGATAATATGCTTTTTTCCATCTGTTACACCTTTTCGCACGGCAGTAATAACATCACCGGCCTTTCCAACACCAACACCAACCTTACCTTGTTCGTTTCCGACCACAATAACAGCACGGAAACTCATTTTTTTACCACCTTTAACAACCTTTGTAACACGTTCAATAGAAACAACGCGTTCGAGCCATTCAGATTTTGGCTTTGCTACTCTTTTAGAGCTCATATTAATAAATTAAAAATATAAATAAAGAAGAAAGATAAAAAATTTATTTACCGGTTTTACCGGCTTTTCGTCTTATGATTTCGCCTTCATAAGCGATACCTTTTCCTTTGTAAGGTTCAGGAGGACGGACTGAACGAATTTTTGCTGCAAATTCACCAACCATATCTTTTTGTGTGCCTGAAACAACAACACTAGTTGGGTTTTCAACATTTACAGATAATTCATTAGGTGTAATCATTTTTACAGGATGACTATATCCCATATTTAAGACTAAATCTTTCCCATCAAGTTGGGCTCGATAACCAACACCTGTAATTTGTAATCTCTTTTGAAAACCCTCTGAAACACCAACAACCATATTTGAAACTAGTGTTCGTGAAAGTCCATATAAAGCCTGTGAAAGCTTAGTATCTTGAGTTTTTTCTATAAAAATTTTTTGCTTACTCTCATCCAAAGTACAACAAACTAAAGACGGTAAAATTCTTGAAAGATTTCCCTTTGGTCCGTCAACAGAAATTTTTTGACCATCCAGTTTAATTGTAACTTTTTCTGGGACTTCTATAAATCGCTTACCTATACGAGACATAATTTAGTTGAAATTTTACCAAATATAACATAATAGCTCACCCCCAATACCTTCTTTACGGGCTTGGTGATCTGTCATTAAACCTTTTGATGTGGAAACAATTGCTGTTCCAAATCCACCTAAAACTCTAGGCATTTTTTTTGCATTACTATAAACACGTAATCCAGGTTTACTAATTCTTTGTATTTGTTCAATACACGGTTTACGTTCTTTTTCACTATATTTTAGAGATAATAATAAAGAACTTTTTAAGCCATTCTTTAATTCCTCAAATGAATCAATTAATCCTTCCGTAAAAAGAACTTGAGCTATGCTTTTTGTAATTTTTGTTGAAGGGATTTGCACAACTTGATGTTTTGCTAAATTCGCATTACGAATTCGAGTCAACATATCAGCTATAGTATCAGTAGTCATCGTTTTAATTGTTAATAATAGTTTTAAACTAAAGCTTTGCAAATGGCATACCAAACGCTTTTAATAAAGCATGGGCTTCTTCATCAGTTTTTGCTGTTGTTACAATAGAAATATCTAATCCGCGAATTTGCGTTACATCGTCATAAGATATTTCTGGAAAAATTAACTGTTCCTTTAAACCAATATTATAATTACCACGCCCGTCAAAACCATTCGGATCAATACCTCTGAAATCTCGAATTCTTGGTAAAACGATATGAATTAATTTTGTTAAAAATGTATACATCTGTACCTTACGTAAGGTAACAGATGAACCAACAGACATGCCATCTCGAATTTTAAATCCAGCAACAGATTTTCTGGCTTTATTGATCATCGGCTGTTGACCAACAATTAAAGCCATTTCTTCTACACTAGAATCCAATTCTTTACTATTTTTTGCTGCTTCTCCAATACCCCGATTAACGGAAATCTTAACGATTTTTGGTACTTGTTCAATATTTTTATAACCAAACGCTTCTATCATAGCAGGAACAATCTCTTGCTTATATAAGCTTTTTAAGTCTAGTTTCATGTTTAATAACTTCCGATTTTTAAGATTTAAATGTTCCTTTGCTAAAGTACTTCCGGTGCTAACGAAACAATTTTTGTAAACCCTTTTTCTTTTAATTCACGAGCAATTGGTCCAAAAACACGGGTTCCGCGTGGATTATTTTCTTTGTTTATAATTACGGATGCATTATCATCGAAGCGTAGTCGAGAACCATCTTTTCGACGTGCAGATTGTTTTGTACGAACTATAACTGCTCGAACAACATCAGAACGTTTTACCGCTAGATTTGGTGTTGCATCTTTAACAACTCCAATAATAAC
>Ga0209503_10001689_pt1 | contig 11153 bp, 4 predicted proteins | sample SouAtlMetagenome_2_FD_187448 | JGI IMG/M metagenome (GOLD analysis project Ga0209503, IMG submission 187448) | Marine eukaryotic phytoplankton communities from Atlantic Ocean - South Atlantic ANT15 Metagenome (SPAdes) (version 2) | ecosystem: Environmental > Aquatic > Marine > Oceanic | place...
CTATGTTGGGGTCGGTCAATTGACCAAAGATATAAGATTTCACTTCACCATGCCAAGTAATGTTTCAATAACAATTAAACCAACGGCCCCCACCGTAGTCAAAACAACCCAATAGATTTTGTCTATCTTGCCACCCAATTTCTCTACGTCCTTGTGCACATGTGATACGTCTTGTTTTATGTTATCGAGTTCTCGTTTCACTCCGGTTATGTGTCCTTGTATAGAAATTATGTGTTCGCGTTCTGTCTCTGGTTCCATTTCCATTATACAGTTCCTTTATTTCTCTGATAGTAAAGTTTTTCAGTTGGCGACAAGTATACACTTTGAGCGTCTGTAAGTCCAGTCTCAGGATTAACCGCGTTGCCCGTTCCTTGAGCTATTTGATTTGGTTGTACGACAGGTGTTCCTGTGTCAGGTATCCTTGGCGCCGGTATATTTGTTTGTGGTGTCACTTGTGAAAGTTCTGGTCTTTCTTTGTAAATTGGTTTTTCAGGCATTGTTTCTGGATCAACGTAATCATCAAAGTATCTATATTTATAATTTTCTATTACGTAATCTAAGTCTTCTTTAGGGTACAAATCATAATATCTAATTTTTATACCAGGGTAAGCGTTTCTAATATTATCAGCTCTTTTTTTCATAGCTTCTTTACTGTATGTAACCGGTGTAAATATACCATCAATTAAATTAGTTCGCTGTGTATAACTAAAACCCCTCTTTTTTAAAATTTCTTCAACGTCATATCTATTTAACAAATTAGAATCAAGTGACTTTTTAAACATTTGGTAAACATCAAACTGTGCTCTAAAAGCTTGGTCTTGTATGTTTTCAAACTCAGCAACTAAAACTTCAGCTGGTCTGTTTTGCCAATTGCTTTCACTAAAAAAATGTTCTGTGTTATATGCTTGACCTCTAATTTTTTTAATGTCTGCAACTTTATAATCTAATGCTTTGTTTGGATTAATAACTATTGTTGATCCACCCATTAATTTAAATAATTGATCACCTAAATTTATTTGTTGTCCTTGAGAAATATCAGCTTGTAATGCTCCGTATATTTTTGTACTTGTTGTGTATACACCAGGAGCTATTGAACCTAATATATGTGCAAAAGATTTGTTCCATTTTACATCTTTTAAATCATCTTTGTCATAAATTTTAGATCCAGACTTTGTAACTCCATCACGACCACCTACGGCATAACCTGCAGGTAACACATCAAAGAAAGGCTCTAGTCCAATTGTTTCAGAAATAAATGGAGAAACTAAAGAAGCCAAAGGACCGTCAATAGCATAGAATGTATTAAACATTTGTTCATCAACATTACCTGGGCTGCCTTCTAGTCTCATCATTTCTAAGTTTTGTAAAATACCTTCTATAGGTGCAATCATATAATCGTATGGGTTGTATGCTGACATATCAAAAGCTTTAAAACTTCCGTCTTTTTGTTTAGTTGTAATAGGTATTAACTGGTGAAAACGCATATATTCTGGACCTAAAAATTGTGTGTAAGCATTTATTTGTTCTTCGTTTATACCTGTCATTGCTGAACTAATAGCTTGTGTTGTTTTTCCTACTCCATACAAAGTTGTTAATTGACCTAGTAAACCTTTATAACCCATGGCTCTTATAGTTGGGTTTTCAGAAGCAATGTGTTTTAAAGATAAACCAGCAGCAGCGAATGTTGTTCTCATTATTTCTGCTGGGAAAGATATAAAGTTACCAAAAGGAAACTTTCTTAAAGCTTGTATTACAGGAGGAACTCGGCTGTATGTAGGATACGTTTCCCTAATCATATAGGCTGCCATTTCTTCTATACCTTCTGCAAGAGTTTTTACTTTACCTGTAAATGCATCTTTTGTTTGAAATTCTCTACCTACAACTTTAGCAAAATAATCGCTTACTTCATCAATGCTTTTGATATTTCCTGTTAACTGTGATTTTACATATTCGTGACCATGCCATTTCCAAACATTGTCACCTCCAGCATACATTTTTTGAACAAGTTTTGTTAGTTCTGTGTTACCAACTTTGTTTGTTAAACCAGTAATACTGTATACACCTGTTTGTTGTGATTTTAATTCTCTTAAAACAGCACCTAATTCTTCAGCAATAATGTTTTCATCTAAAACACCAAGTCTTACTTTTCTATTTATGTTCTCAATAACTTTATAAGGATCAACATTTTTACCTGGACCAAAGATATCATCCATTATCATTTTAAATGATTCTCCTACTGTCACTCTGCCTCCAATGTGACCTTGGTTAAGTGCAAATAAACTAGCTGAACCAAAGTTACGTGCTTGAGTAGCAGGAGAGTAAAGTGTTTTACCCCCTTGTACTGTTGCTTTAAATGCTATTAAGTTGTGATAAATTTTATTTTTTAATATGCTGTCGAACATATTAAAACCATTTAATTGACCAACTATTTCTGGAGCACCATAAAGGCCAACAGCGTCTGTTTGTAATAAACCTGTCCCAGTTTCTTTAACTTGTGACGCATTTATAATTTTACCCATATCTCTAGCTTCTTCTGCTGTTCTAAATAACCAACCACCTTCTAAACCAAGTCTAGCTACTCTATCCAATGCAATTTTTTGAGCAGCTTGATGAGATAAACTACTAGCAGTTTGCAGCACAGAAGCTTTTAAATTATTTTCTTCTCCTAATAATTTTCTTAACACAGTTGGCAATTCTTCCCCTGTCCTTATAACAAGATCTTCTAAACCTAAATCTTTTTGAGCTGCTTTTTGCATTCCTATTAAAGGATCATCCATTTCATATCGCAGTGTTTCCATAAAATCTGCTACTCTTAACTCAGCAGATTGTTTTATTGCTTCAACAAGAGGTCTGTCGGGAAAAGCTAATTCTGCTTGAAATTTTAATGTAGGGTCTTTTTCTATCATTTCTGCCATGTATTTACGAGCAGCTACAATAGATTCTTTGCTTGGATAAAAATTAGGGTTTGTAAACATAGCAAAAGATTTTCTCATGTACTCACGTAAATTTGTTTCCATATAATTTTTCATACCACCTGCTGGTAATAAATCTGCAAATTTTGTTCTTAAAGCAGTCAAATGATTGTTCAGACGTTTTGCTGTTTCCCTTAACTCAGGAGCAAGGTGTTGTAGTTTTACTCTACCTTGTAAATAACCAAGTACTTGATCCATAAAATGGTTTTGTATGTGTTTTGATTCACCATACATGTTGTATCTTTTTTGAAAATTTTGTGCTAAATTATAAGATTCATCTTCTATTAAACGTAAAAAACTTTCAGTAGCTTTCATGTTAGATTTTATAAATGATTTAGCTTCTCCTGATAAAAAGAAAGCATCTTTAGATAATTTTCCAATGTCTCTAAACATTCCCATTACATTATCTATTCTTGCTAAATTTTGTTTTAAAGGGTCATAACTATTTACAGAAAACATAGACCAATCTTTTCTGTCAGGAAGCTGCCTTGTTAGAAAAGTTAATTGTGAAACACCTTCAGGTTCCATGTTTATTCCTCTACCATATAAATTCTTTGTAAGAGCTTGTGTTACATCTTGTGCACCAAGTAACGCTCTTGTTACAATTTGTTTACCTACAAAATTATTAATAGCTTGAACTTTTTTAGACACTTGTTGACTTGTTTCAGATATAGCTCCAGTTAACTCAGGTCTCATGCCAGTTACTACAGCTACAGCGTCTTCAGCTGCTCTTGTTAATATAGTGTTTTTGCCAGCTAATGTGTTAGCAATAGAAGTCATAGGTGGATTAATTACATATCTGCCTACAGCACCAATAGCAGAACCTACTTCTCCAGCGGCTATTTTAGTAACAGCCCACGCTGGAGGACCAACTAATGGAAACAACCCACCAATCATAGCACCATCTGCACCAAAACGAATCCTGTTTCTAAAGTTAGCTAAAGCTAAATCTCTGCCACTTAGTCCTGTTATATCTTCTTTGTCAGATAATAACAAAGGGTCTTCAAACAAATCATTGACTGTGCTGTAACGACTCATACCAACAGCGTCAGAAACACCAAACGTACTACCTAAAACAGCAGAACGTTTTGCAATATTACTTACTTTTTGAGCAGCGTAAGCAAAACCTGCAGCGTCTGTTGATTTGTCTACAAAAGTATTTATGCCTTTTGCACGTAAAGCTACTCTAGCACGGTTCATAACTTTAAACCAAATTCCTGTAGGTGCGCCTATTTCAATACCAAGAGCTCCTAATTTACCTAAAAATGTTTCAGGTTGTTCTATATCAAGTTCATCATAAAGGTCTTTTACTTTTTGTTGAACATTTGTATCTGCCATTAAGTCAATACCCATGGCAAGTAAATCAACAAAACTAAATGCTAAATTATTAACGCCTGCATCTTGCATTTTATTAATTTCTTGTATAACAGAAATATATTCTTCTTCGCTTTTAAACTCAGGTTGAAATGATCTAGCAACTTTTAAAAGATTTGGTATTATTTTTTTTACATCATCAAACCCTTCTCCTCTTCCTTCTAACATTCCTACAACATCATCAGCAAAAGCTTTTACACTAATTAGCGGAGCTCGTTGTACCGCCAGTGCCGTTCCTACTCCTTGTCTAATTAAAGGGTTTTGAGTAATTAATTGAGGCAGTTCACTAAATTTAAATTTAACAGGTTTTCCTGGGTTTAATAATTCCCTGCTTTCTTCTATTATTGCACTTACTTTTTTTTCTTTTGGCAATAAATTAAATTTAGTTTCAGCTGCTTTTTGTCTATATAGTTGAAACTCTTCCCCAACAGGCAGATAGCCAGCTTTTCTTTTTTCTTCCATAACATCGTCTTCACGATCAATTATTCTTGCTACTTCGTAAGGATCATACGCTCCCTCAGGTATTTCATTTGTAATTATTCCTTTATCTATTTCTTTTTGTTCTTCCATAAACTCATCTATGTTAAGTCCATATAAATTTTGTCTATAATTGCCTACAGAAGTTAAAGTGTTAGCTCTTATCCTATCTTTCTCTGGCGTTGTTACACGTCCACCAAATTCAAAATCTTCTCTGTTTATAGGAGGGCCGCCTTCTGCGTTGCCCTTATTGTTTATATTTATGAATTCTTCAAGAGGTATAGCGTTTTTTGGAACACCAAAAGCAAAACCAGCTTCTTTAGCTTCTCCCACAAGGTCCATCCCATATTCTTTTAAATAACGTTCTACGTTTTCTTTACCATACCAATCTTCTATTGCTTTTCTAGTTGGTTTAATAATGGTAACAACTTTATTTTGTAATTCGGGATAAGTGTTCTTTATATAATCATTATACTTCTCTATTGTTTTATCTAAACTTCTCTCTCCGTTTTTAAATTTTGATAGTATTCTAGTTAATTCAGATTGAGTTCTGGATATAATTCCTTCGTTTAAAACTTTAGTTTCAGGAACAACAAAATTAGCAAAAGAAGAAAGATTAAATCTTCCTGCTGTAGATATTCCAGCTGGCTCATGTATTTCAAGAGAAGGGTCATCTAAAAAAGCACGTGCTTGTCTTTTTAAATTAATATGTGTTTGACCAGGTGCTCTATTTAAAGAAGAATCTACGTTTTTTGAAAAAGCTTTATAAGAGGCGATTCTATAAAAGGAAAACCTACGGCTTTCTCCACCAGCAGAATTTAATAAATCTTGTGCTAGTTTTTTATTAATTCTTATATTTTTAAATATATTTTCTTGTCCTTTGTTGATTCTAACTGGTAAAACAAAAGAAGTTCCGTTCATTTTTTGCAATAATCTAAGGACAGCATTGCCTGCCTCAGTTGGTGTTGCGTCTTTTAGCACTGATTGTATTTCTTCTAAACTAGGTAATCTTTTTTCTTTTCTTATTATGTTCATAAAAGAATCATTTTGTGAAAGTTTTACAACTCTATCCACTGTTGTGTTAAACAAACCTTGAGCATTTCTTTGACTCCATGCTGTTTTTAATTTTTCTAATTGTGCCTTTGTAGGTTTAGTTAAAAAAAGTTGAGCTTGCATACCTTCAGGTATATTTTTTCTTACAATACTATTTAATAATAAATCAAACCTTGAACCTCCTGATTTTTCATTAGAAAAATTTATAAATCTTTTTCTAGGAATAAAACCTGGAATTTCTTTTGATAAAAGATTATTAAGTTCAGTAATATTTAACTTATCTCCTTTTTTTTTCAAAAAAGTATTGTAATTGTTTAATCTGTTAAAAAAATTTCTTTGATCTTTTACACTTAATTGATCAAAATTTTTAGAACTGTTTATTTTTAATAGAGGAAATAATGGGTCAACTTCTATTTCCCCTTTTTGTATTTTTTCATAAAGATTTGTTAATCTTTTATGGTTTGGAAAATTTTTTTTAAATTTATCAATTCTTTCTTTAAACAAAAAAACGTTTGAATTTACATCTGTCTTTGTTGCTTTAGAATTAAGTTTTTGTATTCCAGACGAACCACCACCTTGAACGGTTAAATCCATCACATCTGCTTGTGCTGAGGTAGGTAACTTTTTCTCTCCTGCTTTGTTAAATATACCGCTAAGTGTAGTATCTTGTTTTATAGTTTTTTCTGCATTTTTTATTATAGAATTTACAAGACCAGGATCTACCCCTCTGTCCATTAAACCTTGTCTTAATGAATTAATATAAGATTCTGTAGTTTTTATTATATCGTCTTGCGTACCACCCATCTTTTGTATTAAATCAATTCTGTTTTTTAAAACTGGGTGAGAATTTTTAATAAAGTCTAATGATAGCCTAGCTTGTTGTAACCCTTTCCCTGCAGAAAAACCAAGTTTATACGGAGCAGTTGCAATTTTAGTAATGCCGTTACCAGAAGCTAAAAAAGCAGCTAACTCTACAGCATTGTTTCCTCTCTTAACACTTTCAGGAAGTGACTCATAAACGTCATCGGGTAAACCTATTTTATTTTGTATTACATCGTTTGTGTAATCTGTAAATTTATCTACAAAACCTGCTGGTCCAGCTAGTCCTTCTTCTCCAAAGCTTTTTTCTAAAAGATTAAAAAAGTAATTACTATCTTCTGGAATATTTGCACCCATTATGGCTTCGTTAAAACCACGAACTTTTTCTCTAGCAGCGTTATTTCCAACTGAAGCTAAACTAATTCTAGGAATTACTGCCGCTAAACCAGAAGCAAAATCTACAATTTCTTCCCCTACATCACCTGCTGTTTTAACAGCTAATTTTGGATCATCTTTAACAGCAGATGCGTAATCCGTTACATCTGCACCAACGGGTGATAAAAGACTAGACATAGCTGCTCCTTCATATGCTTTAGAAGCATTAGCTGCCATACTGTACCCTAAAAGTTTTTCAAAAAAACCTTTCTTTTTACCTTCTTCAGTGTAGGGAGCGTTCATTATCTCTGAAGCTCGATCCATTATGTCTTGATTCATAATAGCTATAGAATTTCTATCAATTCCTGCACCAAACTGTTGATCGTGTTTGTTTTTTAAATACTTATCAACAAGTGCCATACGCTGGTTATCACTAAATTTATCTTCAGGGTCAAATTTTTTTATAAAAGCATTTATTTCTTCTTTATATGGATGAATATTTTGGTCTAAAAATTCAGAACGGTAATAGTTATCCTCATCATAAATATCTCTTAAGTTTATTATACCACTTGGTTTGGTTCTATCTGGCATTTAAGCCACCTGTGTTGGTAAAGTTAAATCCGTGCCGTATTTTTGGTTAAATTTATTAATGTCTGCTGGAACTTGTATGCGAGTAAAGTCAAGCAAAGCTTCTTGGCTTTGTGTTAATAGTGTAATTACTTTGTCAGTAACTTCTGGTGGTAATCTTTTACGTAACTCAGCAAACGTTAATTGTGGTGATTGTTGTTGCTCCATAGTTGTAGTTTGTGTTGCATTTGGACCGGGCATTTGTTCTAACATTGGATCACCGCCGTTTTGTAATCCAACACGTCCACCTTCTGCGTAAGCACTACTTGGGCTGTAAATATTATCTACTTCTCCTCTAACTGCAGTAATTAAACCACTTATATAAGAACTAGCAGAACCTTGTACTTTATTTTGAATTGCTTCGTAAAATTCATCTGATCCTTCTTCATATTGACCACTGTCTACAATTTCACGTTTTGCAGTATTAAACCAAGTTGTATACAGTTCTTTTGGAATACCTTGTATAACCTCAACAACAGCCTCTTGGCCTAATGTACCTTGTAAAGGAATTTGTATCTCTTGTTTTTTACTTCTAATTTTATTTTGTATTTTGTCCATTAGATCTCTATCATTATTAGCAGTTGCCTCAGCTAGTGATATTTCTAATGATGCTATGTCAGAACTTAAATCTCTAAACGTTTTCATTTTTTCTGTAAACTCAAATGTTTGATTATCTATTTCATATTTTAAACGTTTAAAATTTTCTGCATTTGTATATTTTAACATTTCATATTCAGCAGCCTGTTGATTTTCTAAAGCTACTCTATTTGCTTCACGTAAATTTTGTGCATTAGTAAGTTCTAAATTAATTTTATTTCGGTCTCTAATTGACTCAGCTTTTTGTTCTGCTATTCCTAATTTTCTTGCGTATTGTTTTTGATCATATAAAGCTCTACGTTCACCAAAAGACTCACTTAAATCTTTACCTGCAGAAGAAAGAGCAGGTGAGGCAGATTGTAAAGCACCCATTAAACCTGAGCCTCCAACATTAGGAGCGCCCATAATGTCAGCTCCCATTGAAGCAATTCTTAAATAGTCTGAAGTAGTAAGTCCCTTTGGCATTGCTTCCATTGTGTAAGCTTCTTCGAAAGCTTTCGCTGCATCTTCCGGTTCAAAGGTTAAATAATTTGGCACTGCTTTTGTATAAGCTAGCGGATTATTTTGTTGACTTGTGTCTATTTTAGTTTCTTCATCATCTGGTACAACACCCCGAGGAGTCATTCTAGCATAACCTTGTCTAACACTTCCACCACCTGCAAAGCCAGATACAATGCCATTATTGCGAGAAGAAACTTTACCTCCTCTTCTAAACATTGGTCTTCTTAATGATCTCATTTTATGCTCCTGTGTTGTTTCCACCAAACATTCCACCAGCTCCTAATAAACCTAGGATACCTATTCCGCCACCTAGTAGTGTTTGTGCTGTAGATGGATTAGGTGTTGTGTCAAATCTTGTTTGTGCTTGACTTCCTTGTGCTTTTCCTAACATTTGTCCTAAGAAACCTGCCGCTTGTTGTGGTGCGTAAGCTTTAGCCTCGATCCCCGATCTCATTGCATCTAACATAGCTTGGTTGTACAATGTTTGTTTGTCGCCCATTTGTGTCAATGCATTAATTTGATTTCCTAAACCAGCCATTTGGTAATTACCCATATCCATTTGACTAGCTGCAGCTCCACCTAAATTAGCTAGTTGGTTTTGTAATGCTGCTTGTTGTGCATTTGCTAAACTTAATTGTCCTTGTGCAGCAGTTCCATATAAAGAAACATTTTGATTAGCTTGATCCATAGCTGCTGAGCCTAAACCCATTTGTTGATTGTATGCTTGATTAGCTAATTCGTTTGCTTGTCCAAAACCTTTTTGTCTTAAGTCTGCTAATGTTGCAGCCATACCTCTTGCACCTTGTCCAAGAAGCTCTCCTTCAGCTACACCAAAACGTCCACCACCAAAAGCATTACCTGCACTAGCTCCAAGGTTAGCTCTTTGTTTTGCTAGTTCTGATTGGTAGTCAGCCATTGTTGAATCAATAACTTCTTGTTGATACGGTGACATAAATTGTTTGTATGCATTAGGTCCAGTATATCCTGATGCTGCAGCTAGATAAGGATCACTTGCACCTTGACCAGCCTTTGCTGCAAGCTGTGCTGCGTCAAAAGCAGAACCAGCGTTTGCAATAGCCCCGGCGCCCGGTCCTGGCTTTGCTTTTCCTGTTACAGGATCATAAATTAAATCTTCAGCGGCACCAGTAAGGTTGCCCGCTTGGTCTAAATACTGTTGATAACCACCAAGACCACCAGCTAAATTTCTCGCTGCAATTGTATAACCAGATTCAGGAGCAACAAAACCGGCTCCTGTAAAAGAAGAAGGGTCTACGTAAAAAGGAGAAGATGTAATATCTGTATAACCTGGATTAGGTGTTGTTCCATCTGGCATAAATGGATTGGCAAAATAACTACCAAACTGTTCTCCCATTCCGGTTACATAAGGTGCTGGTAATATTTTTGTAGTTGTAGTTGCCATTATGCTACTGCCTCCATTTGATCCATTAACTCATACATTTTCTGTGCTGCTTCTCTAGGGTTTCCTGATCCACCTGTCATTTTGTCAAACCCTTTCATAGCGTCAGCTGTTAGTACAAATTCATTTTTTGACAACATAGCAGGTACGTCATCAGCTTTTTCTTCAATACCTTGAGATACAAAGATACCATCACGGCCATCTAATTGCATACCTTGTGGCATGCCAGGAGCCGCTGCAATAATACCTGTATCACCGCCCATATTATATCCTACTCGCCCGCCGTTTGCCAACAAATGTTTGTATTTATTATATTTGTCAGTAATAAAAGGATCGGGTGATTTACTTTCACTATAATCATATCCTGTAAAACCTTTATATTTACTAAACCATTCAGTCCAAATTTTTCCTTCTTCTCGTTCATCTTTAATACGAGCTTTTTTAAGTTCCTCAGCCATTGGCTTCATTTGAGTAAATGTTGTTATACTTCCTATAGTTGCTACGGAATCCTCAAAATTACCAAATCCTGGTAATATTTTACCACTAGCAGCATCAAAAAACTCTGTACCTTTTCCTATCAATCTGTCTCCAAATTTCAAGCCTTCTGATGCGGTTCCTACAAGATCATCATACTGTGCTTGATCTATAATTCCTGCATCTAACTGTTCTCCTAATTGAGTTTTTGCATCTCCAAACTTTTCAAGTCTTTTAAATCTGTTGCTAGTTCCTGTTGCACTAGGTTTTACGTTTTGGAAACCTTCTCCAAAACCGCTTAGTCTTTCTCTTAATGTAAATTTTTGTCCAGGCAAACCTCCAGGATTATTAAAACTTCCAATACCAGAACCTATCCTGTCTGAAACAGAAACATAGTCTGGATTAGCTGCATTAAATGCTCTTGCTGACATTACTGTACCAAGAGCAGTCATTGGATCAAGCTTGCC
>Ga0209503_10001690_pt1 | contig 11127 bp, 9 predicted proteins | sample SouAtlMetagenome_2_FD_187448 | JGI IMG/M metagenome (GOLD analysis project Ga0209503, IMG submission 187448) | Marine eukaryotic phytoplankton communities from Atlantic Ocean - South Atlantic ANT15 Metagenome (SPAdes) (version 2) | ecosystem: Environmental > Aquatic > Marine > Oceanic | place...
ATCGCGATCCCGTCGTAGCCCGCAAGGACGTCGCCCACGTACTTCCAACCGTAATCCCAGCCGGAGCAGACGTCGCAACCAGTGCTCTTTCCACCCGCTTGCAGCCGCCGGCCGAAGATGCTTCCGACGTCGGGCGTGCTCGCCTGGCCCTTGAAGATGCCGGTGATGCCGAAGGCGTCGGTCCACGGCGGCGGCGGCGAGGGCGGCGGCGGCGGCGGCGGCGAGGCGGGCGGGGGCGCGGGCGGCGGCGGGAGCGAGGGCGAGTCGGGCGGCGGCTGCGGGCTGGGCGGCGGCGAGGGCTGCGGCGGCAGCTGCGGCGGCTGGTAGATCTCGCACGCCTCGATGTGCGGCGCCTCGACGGGGTGGTGCGGCCACCACGTCTCCTCGTGGCACCACTCGTGCGCCTTCTGCAGCGCGGTCTTCTCGCCGTCGCCCGGGAAGGTCTGGAAGGTCTCGCAGATCCACTCGCACGGCTGGAGCGGTGGCAACGCGGGCGAGGGCGGCGGCGGCGGGTCGGGCGGCGGCGGACTCGGGGTTGGGATCGCGGGCGAGGGTGGCGGGTGGACGACCTCGGGCGGCGAGGGCGCCGGCGAGGGCGGATGGGGCGGGGGGCTGGGCGCCGAGATGCACGTCTCGGCGTCGTTGAACACGCCGGGGGTGACCTCCACGGTCTCCTCGTGGCACGTGAGCCCGACGCAGCAGCTGAGGGCGCCCGAGCAGTCGCCGCCCAAGGCGATGCACGGCGTGGCGTCCGGCGGCGGCGGCGGGTCCGCCGCCGCGCCCGGCGGCGGCGGGCGCGGCGGGCTGGGCGGCGGGTTGGGCGGGCCCGGCGGGCTGGGCGAGCGGAGGTGCACGACCACGGGCGGCGCGGGCGGCGGGCCGGGGTGCGGCGGCGGCGACGGGCTGCGAAACCGGCCCGTCGAGCCCGAAAAGAGGAGGCCGGTGGCCGCTTCCCGCTTGTCCTCGCGCGGTATGAGCGTCAGCGCGAGCCACACCCCGAGCGCGAGCACCGCGAACAGGAGCAGGCGCCGCCAGCCGCGGTTGGAGCAGCCGCACGTGCTCTTGGCGAGCGCCGCGTCCTCGTCCGCCTCCCGGTTGGCCCGCCTGTCGTCCTCGTCGGGCACCTCAACGACGACGGGCACGAGCTTGGCGCCCGTGGGCACGCGGTGGTGCCGGTGGCCGTCGCGCTTCCACGCGTCAAAGGTCAGCATGATGCCATCTCACCCATGTCTAGCCGTGTGCATAACTCGCTAAATGGAAACGCCCGGGCGCGCGCTGCTTGCAAAAAATAGCGCGGCGGTGCGAGCGGGACCAGGGCGCACCCCATGCTGGACCGGTGGGTCATCGGTGCCATCGCACTGCTGGTTCTGGTGTGCCTGCTGTCGGCCTGCGTGTCGGTGGGCGCGTGGCTTCCCGACCGCCGGGAGCGCGCGCGCATCCGCGCGGAGCGCGTGGAGCGCATGCTGCGCGATGAGGGCGACTTGGAGATGGGTGAGCGTCACTGAAGCGCTAATCCGCCGCGCGCGCCGAGGGCGGCCAGCGGTCGCGGCGGCGCGCGCGCGGCGGGGCGATGGCGCGCATCTTCGCGGTCGACGACGTGCCGAAGGTGCTCAAGGACAGCCTGGCCAAGGCGCTGCGTCCCGAGGACGAGGCGGTGATGCTCCCCTCCGCCGACCTGGACACCACCTCGGGCAAGTACGAGAACATCGTCTTCCGCTTCGACGGCACGGAGAAGGACGTGCCGCACACGGTCTTCTCGCCCGCGTGGGGCACGGGCGTCTCGGCGATCAAGGTGCACGGCGTCTGGGTCGACCGCATCCTGGCGGACCCGCAGCACCGCCAGAAGTGCCTGGCGAAGCTGCGCGAGCTGATAGACTCGCAGACGGCCGACCCGGACACCGTGGTGGGGCCGCACCTCGACGGCGACGAGAACGACCGCGACCTGAAGGAGTGGACGGCGGGCTTCGACGGCCCCGCGTGCTTCGTGGGCCTCTACTCGGCCGAGCACTCGTGCGCGCCCGAGCAGAACGTGCGCGGGCGCGACCGGTGCCACTCCACCAGCTTCCTGGTCGTCAAGGCGGGCGCCGGCCAGGCGGCCGACCAGTTCCACTCGCGCTTCATGACGGCGCTCAAGACGGGCGCGTCGCTCTCGGACGTGTTCGCGGAGGGCGACCCGAACAGCCTCGCGGCGCCGCTCCGGCGCGTGACGCGCGCGGGCTCGCGCAACCGCTCGCGCATCCTGATGCTCGCGAGCGAGGCGCTCGGCGCGCCCATGATCGACTCGGTGCCCGACCAGAGCTCGTGCGGCCGGTACCGCGCCGCCGTGACCGCGGTCGACGTGGGCGTCAACGTGCTGCGCAAGGTGGAGGAGCGCAAGGAGTCGAAGCAGTTCCAGTACAGCACGGGCGTCGACGCGACCGTCTCGCAGGGGCTGCTCGCCATGTCCAACCTCGCCGACGGCGTGGTGCTCTTCCTGAGCGAGAACGGCGACGTGCGCCAGACCCTGCGCAACGAGGCGCACTCCTCGCTGCCCTTCAGCTCGCCGCGGCTCGTGAGCGACCGCGACCTCACCGCCGCGGTGGTCAAGGAGTACAAGGCGGCGGCCAAGCAGGGGAACGGCAGCCACGCCAACGTTGACCACGCCTTCATCCGCGACCGGTTCACGTGGAAGAACCGGCAGTTCGCGCCCACGGACGCGGACATCGAGCCGCTCGCGCTCTGGGGCTCGCACGACCGCGAGGGCTTCTTCGCCAAGTTTGCGCGCGAGCTGGGGGTGGCCAAGTGCCAGGTGGTGCGCCTGCGGCCCATGTGTGTGTGCGTGGCGGGCATGGACGGCGGCAAGCTGCGCGCCGCGCTCCGGAGCATGAAGGTCTGATCGGGGATTATTTAGAAACTCCCTACTTTTTTGTAGGGAACGACTTTGTTGACCACTTGGCCATTCGGTCAACAAGTGAGCAGCCCCCGAAGAAAAATGCTTCTAAATAATCGGTCATTAATGCCTTCTAAATTATGGCGATTATTTAGAAGGCATTAATGACCGATTATTTAGAAGCATTTTTTCCCCGAGGCTGCTCACTTGTTGACCGAATGGCCAAGTGGTCAACAAAGTCGTTCCCTACTATTTTTTAGAAGATTATTAATAATCGGTTCGGCCCGCCGCATTTGCAACTCGCGTCGCCGAGGCCAAGCGATCAGGGACCTCACTTTCTCCCACCAGGGCCTCTGGTCGATGCCCACCGCCATCGAGCGGCGCGAGCGCCGGCTCCGCAAGCAGCACAAGTGGGATCTGCGCTGGGCCGAGGCGAACGCGGAGGAGATGTGGGTGGCGTTCCAGGCGGCCAAGGCGCTGCGCCGCGCGCGGGGGAAGGCGTCCATGGTGCAGTGCTTGCTTGAAGTGCGCTTCGGAAAGCGCTGAGGAGCCAGGCTCGACACGCCCCTTGCGTGTCGACCCCCGCCCACCCGACCCCCGTGCTCACGAGTCGTCGACAATTGCGCCCGTGCGCAGGATGCCTTGGCTGGGGCAGACGGAGAGGGAGGCAGCGCAGGAGCGCGCGAGCGATCTGGCGTACGAGGCGCACCAGGAGCGGATGCGCGAGGCGTACGAGGCGGATAAGGAGGAGGAGTATCGGCAGGAGAAGGTCGCGGAGGGCGAGTGGTTCCACGGGCTCGTAGGCGGCACCAACAAGGCCCTTGAGGAGATCGAGCTCAAGAGCTACATGCGGCAGGCGTGCATTGACTCAAACGTGTCAACCAAACGGCTCGTGACGCGCGCGTGCGACCTGGGCTACGAGATCAAGCCGCTCGCCCAGGTCACCCAAGCGCCCTCGGTCGCCTCACCGCACGGTGACGAGGAGGTGACGATGGTGAACGTCGGCGAGACGCTGCGCGGCGTGCACTTCACGCTGCCCGATGGCAAGCGGGTCATGCTTGACGCGTTCTACTACGAGACCAAGAAGCGCGACGCGCGTGGCTTCAAGTTGCACCAATACCTCTCGGTGGAGGCGCTCCGAATGCTCAAGCTGGCCGACGTCCACGCCGACCTCGCGCTGGCCATGAAGATGAGCGAGGACCCGGACCCGCCGTGGAAATTCGACGGCCTTCGCGACGGCGCGTTCCCGCGCCTCGTGTGGTTTGGCGAGCCTGTAGAGGAGGACTAGAGCGTGTGTGTGTGTGCGCGTCCGGTCTCTATAAAAAGTCGAGGCACCAGGTTTGACAAGGTTTTCCCCCGCACGCCCGCCCGTGCTCACGACCCAGTCGACAATCGTCCGGGTGCGTGCCCGCAGATGGCGCAACAGGTCCACAATCACCTTTCGAGCGGCACCCACCCGGCGCCGCTGAGCTGGGCGCAGACCAGCACGCCGGCGCACGAGGCGGCCAAGTCGAACGTGCGCACCCGGGTCCTGCGCCTCAGCCGGGACCTGGCCAAGTCGATCAAGCGGCGCCACCGGGGCGTGCTGATGTACCTGCTCCGCGTGGGCGTGCCGATCCACCCGCAGGTCACCGTCGGGCAGGAGGTCCGGTCGCTCATTCAGCTCGCGCTCAGGAAAGACCTGCCCAGCGCCATGCTGATGCGCGCGCACCACGCCAAGCTGCAGCTTTGCGGCGAGAGCACCGACCCCCGCGGCAACCCGACGCAACGGCTGCTGCGCCACATGGTCGACCACCCCGAGCAGTACGAGCCGGGCGCGCGCGATTGGGTGGCGTCGTTGCCCGCTCGCGGCGACGGGCCGGTGGCCACCCGCATGCACGCCGCGGCCATCTCCATGGGCGCCAACATGCCCGCGGTGCACCCCACGTGGCCGCCCCCGGGCGTCGCCATGGACTACAACGGCAGCAGCCTCGAGCTGGCTCCGGAGCGGCGTCAACACGTGGAGCAGTACTGGTCGGAGGTGGCGGTGCTGCGCCGCGAGGAGGCGAAGGCCCTCGCGCCGTACTACTGGGGCAAGCTCCGGCGCGCGGTGCGCGCGCGCGCGATCTACTTCTACTGGCTGGGCCTGGCGCAGGAGACCCAGTGCGCGGCGGGCGGCGCGGGCCGGCGCGCCGACGCGGCGGCGTATGTCGAGGACGGCTTCGCGGGACCGGCGTAGCGCGTGCGTGTGTGTATGTGTGGTTACAAGCGTGATAACCGTTTCAGGTCGGTCCCCTAATTGTGGGCGCCCCTTGTCGACGAACCCACCGGCCGTCCCCCGTGCTCACGACCGCGCGTGTCGACATGCCGGGCCCGAGCGAGCCCTCGGCGGGGGACAAGTGGGTGGCCGATGGCCGGTGGATCCGCCAGGTGCCGTACGAGGTGCTGGAGCAGCTTGACCCCGACGAGCTGCAGCGCAGGCTGGGGGAGGTGCAGCTCTTCAAGCAGCTGCACAGCGCAACGACCGACGACGAGAGGGGCATCCTGAACCTGACCGACGAAGACGGCGCGCCGCGCGAGCTCTACCTGCACCAGGTGGTGGCGGCCAACCACCTGCTGGGCAAGGACCAGGGCACGGATTGGGACAGCCGCAACGCGAGCCTGCTCGCCGTGCACGTGGTCGGGGCGGGCAAGACGGTCACGGCCGTGCTGGCGGCGGCGGGCGTGCACCGGCTCACGCCGTACCCCGCATCGAACAAGACGCTCGTCATCGTGCCCAAGGCCGTGCTGGAGGTGTGGTACGAGCACTTCCAGGCGTGGACCACGCTCGGCGAGCGCGTGCTCAAGGTGCCCAAGCAGAAGGACGTGACCTTTGACGAGATCAGGGAGGCGGAGGTCATCCTCACCACGCCCGACGTGCTGCTCGCCGCGTACAAGACCTTCCACTACAAGAGCAAGAAGCCGGAGGACAGGGGCGACCCGTACAAGCGGAAGCCGAACGTGCCGGCGCACCCGCTCTTTGAGTTGCTGGACGCGCCGGAGGGCATGATCGGCCTGGCGGTCGTCGACGAGATCCACCGCGTCAACAAGCGGACCAACATCGGCGCGCAAGTCGTGCGCATGTTCACGAAGAAGGCGAAGTACAAAGTAGGGCTCACGGGCACGCCCGTCTCCAAGAGCCCCGCGCAGGTGGCGGACCTGGCATGGGCGCTCAACGCGCTCACGCCCGAAGGGAAGAAGTGGATGCAGAAGCCCGAGAGCTTTCAGCCGGCGAGCGGCGACGCCCGCAGCATCAACGAGGGCAGGCAGCACAAGTTCAACGCGTACCTCGTGGACCGCGTGGACAAGCACTTCCTCAAGCTGCCGGAGAAGACGGAGGTGTCGCTCTACTACGACCCGTTTGTGGGCCTCAAGGCGGACGGCACGATGCACGCGCCCGCCCGAAAGAAGCACAACGAGCTGCTCAGGGCGGCCAAGAAGTCCATCGCCGAGAAGGACATGAAGCGGTCGGCGGCCAGCGGCGCGCCGTCGGCCAGCGCGCCGGCGCCGGCGCCGACGACGGCCGACGACGACGACGACGACGACGCGCCGGCTGACGGGCCCGCGGCGGCGCAGGACGAGGACATGCCCGAGGCGCCGATGGGCAAGCAGTGGGACAAGGGGCAGGCCCTCGTCTTCGCGGCGATGGTGGCGCTCGGCAACTACGAGTTCTCGTACGTGCTGGGCATGCACGGGGCGACGGCGCTCACCGAGGACAAGAACGGCAAGATCCTGGCCAAGGCGGTCGCCGACCCGAGCCAGGCGATGCAGCTCATCGAGCGCGTGATCCGCGACCGGCAGGCGGCGGGGCACCACCGGATCGCGGTGTTCTGCCAGTCGGTGGCGCAGCTCAAGATCCTGCACGTGTTCCTGTACGCCAAGGACATGGGCGAGCTGTTCCTCTACGACAGCAGCCTGTCGGCCAAGCAGCGCAACGAGATGGTCAAGGCGTTCCTCAAGTGCGACAAGGGCGTGCTGCTCTTCTCGGGCGCGGGCGGCATCGGCATCACGCTGTGCCCCGGCTGCGAGGTGCTGCTGTCCGTCGGCTCGCTGCCGTGGAACGCGACGGACATGGACCAGGCGTTCGGCCGCGTGTACCGCATCGGGCAGGACAAGCCGGTCGAGATCATCAAGCTCGTCGCGCGGCGCTCGATCACGGCCGCCAAGCTGAAGCTGCACGACGACAAGCGCGACCGGCTCCAGCGGGCCGTGGAGGACGAGGACTACTCGCACTTTGCCGACGGCGACCGCACGTGGCGGTGGTCGGCGAACATGCTCAACGGCTGCGAGCTGCTGGACCAGGCGGGCAACTATCCGGTCGGCGACGACCAGGTCGAGGCGCTGCTCGCGCACATGGCGCTGCTCAGGGAGAACCCCGAGCTCCAGGTTGCCAACGACGACGAGACGCTCGTCCGGCCGCCCGTGCCGGCGAGCCGCGCGTACGTGCCGCGCGCCGCGTACCCGCTCCACTTGATGGCGAACGAGACGCTGCAGCCGGCGTGGGAACCGTCCATGTTTGAGTAGGGTCGCGTGTTCTAATAAAACGCGCGCGATAACGCGCGCGTTCCGCCCCCCCTAGTGGTGGTGGTGCACCGGGTGGGGTTGTCGACGCGGCCATGCTGCCCAACCTGGGTGGGCTCAGCCTGCGCTGCGCCCCAGAGTCGACAAGCGCGCCGCCCATGACGGCGACCGCGGGGCCCCGTGCTCACGAGTCGTCGACAAGCGGCGACGCGCCGGAGTCGAGGCCGAGGTCAAAGAAGCAGAAGGCGGACCCCAACGAGCCCTCCGCGGAGGAGAAGCAGGCGGCGTACGCGGCGCGCAACGCCAAGGCCGAGCACGACGCGCGCATTGATGCGGCGACGGAGGCGCTCGAGAAGGCGCGGGAGGAGGAGCTGGACATGGTGTCCGAGTTCATGGGGCAGCTTCCCGAAGACAAGGAGGATGAGTACGACGCCCTGGTGGCGAAGATCGCCAAGCTGAAGGCCGAGGTGGAGGCCCTTGAGGAGGCGCCCGCGCCGGCCGAGGTGGAGCCGGAGCTCTTGCCCCACCAGACCGCGGCGCAGAAGCGGATCCAGGACCTGCAGCGGAAGCAGTCAAACGCGGGCCTGACCCCTGAGGAGGAGGCGGAGCTGGAGGGGCAGCGCGTCGCGTTGAAGAAGCAGCGCATCGACGCGCAGAAGGAGGAAAAGGAGGCTTGGCTACTTGCGCTGGCGGCGGCCAAGGTGGAGAACCGCCGGAAGGCGCTCGACGACCCGAAGAATTGGAAGAGGCACCTGAACGGCGGGAAAGCAGGGGAGCCGCCCAAGTACGCGCTCACGTGGTGGCTGGGGATCGGGCAGCACATGGCGGCGCAGAGGGCGGCGCGCACCTTTGAGGCGCGCGCGGAGGCGCTGGCCGCGCAGACGGGGCGCGGGCCGCCGCCCGCGCCGCCGCCCGCCCACCGCCGCATCGCCTGGCCGCTGGGCAGCACCGTGCCCAAGGACGTGGTGAACAACCTCAACCGGCAGCTGGAGCAGATGGGCCTGCTGGAGACCCAGGCGCTGCAGACGGCGCACCAGGCCACGGAGGCGCGGATGGCGCCGGTGCGGGCGGAGCTCAAGCGGCTGGACGCGGCGGCGGAGCAGGCGGCCAAGGAGGCGGCGGTCCAGGCCGCGAAGGAGAAGAAGGAGAAGAAGGCGGGTAAGCGCGCCAAGGACCAGGCGGCGCAGGCGGCGAGCCAGGCGGGGGCGGTCGCGCAGGACGCGCAGAACGCGCAGGCCAGGCGGCAGGCGCTGGCGCGGCAGGACGCCGAGGCGCACGCGGCGCGGGGGGCGGGGGGGGCGTAGCGTGTCCGTTCGTACGCGTGTACGTGTCGAGGGCGGTTAATAGACTGGCTTCCCCCTACACACACGCGCGCGCGCATCGACAAGCGGACCGTGCCCCGTGCTCACGACCCGCCCGTCCGGAATGTCGACGAGCGCGGAGACTGCGGAGCCGGAGGCCCGGTCGGGCAAGCGCAAGGCGGAGGACCCTCCGTCGGAGGAGGAGGCGGAGGGCGACGAGGACGTGCTCAAGGAGTACCTGTGCCCGATCACGCAGGAGCTGCCCACGGTGTTTTGCACCGCGGAGGACGGCCACTGCTACGACCGGTGGGCCTTTGAGAAGTGGCTGGAGCAGCAGAAGACGACGCAGGTCAAGTCGCCGATGACCAACGAGACGATCGGCAGGCGGCTCGTCCCGGCCGTGCAGGCGCGCAACGCCGTTGAGCGGCTGATCGACAAGGGCATCATCAAGGGCGAGGGGGCAACGAAGTGGATGAAGACGCAGGCCGAGCTGGCGGCCATGACCGAAACGATGCGCAAGACGTTTGGCAATGCCCACAAGGGGCAGGCGAAGGCGCAGCGCGTGTACGCGTTTGCTTGCCGCGACGGCACCGACGGGGTCGGGAAGAGCTTGCCCAAGGCCTGGGAGTGGTACCACAAGGCGGCCGCACAGGAGGACGCCACGGCCGTCGCCAGCATCGGCGTCTTCTACATGAACGGCCAGGGGACGCCCAAGGATCCGTCCAGCGCGCTGGTTTGGATGACCCGCGCCGCCATGATCGGCTCGGAGCACGCGTGCATCTGCCTCGGCAACTACTACGACGAGCCCAAGGGCCTGTTCCCCAAACCCGACCAGTTGCAGGCCGGGTACTGGTACACGAGGTCGCTGCGGCAACCCCACAAGGACTCGACCGAACCGGAGCACAAGCGGCGCGACGAGTGGCTCAAGGAGCACGGCCAGTGGGAGGCGCGGGCGTCGTGAACGCGTGTGCGTCCGTGTACGTGCGTGTTCGTTTAATCACACACGTGTCGAAGCAGCTTGGTCCGTCTCCCCCCCCCGCCCCCGTCCGCTCCCCAAGTCGACAAACGGCCCGCCCCGTGCTCACGAGTCGCCCACCGCGTGTCGACAGGTGCGCGCTTGTCAAGGGGAGCATGTCGACGATTCTGGGGATCGAGGCGCCGGAGGAGGTGCGCCTGAAGCGGCAGCGCGGGCTCGTCGTGCTGGCGCCGGCGGCGCAGGCGATCGCCGACGAGGCGATGCCGCGCATGGACCGGCTGTACGAGTGCCCAATCCAGGGGATGGCGGCCATGGGCCGCGTGCTGGAGGCGCAGGGCGAGACGGACACGCCCACGCTGTTTGACGGCTGGGCGCGGCTTTTGTACTCGGACGTCGCGTCCAAGCGCGAGGCGGCGACCCAGGCGTTTGACGCGGCGATGGACATCGTTGAAGAGGAAGACGCCCGTGACGACGCGGGGGTCGACGGGGACAGCGTGTTTTGTGCCAACACCCTCATGGACCCCGCAGAGCGCGCGCGGCTGAACGCGCTGGGGGCGAACCTCGACGAGTACGGCGAGGTCATGGAGCCCCAGGGCTGCCTGGCCGGCGGCTTCGTTCGGGTGGACCCGAAGGTCGTCGCGGAAGATCAGGCGAAGAAGGCGGCCAAGGCCAAGGAGGTGTCCAAGTCCGTGAAGCGCGCGCGCGAGTCCGCGAAGACGCTTGAAGAGGTGCTGCACAAGGACGGCGACCAGGCGCCGGCGCCCGCGCCGGGCAAGCTGGCGCAGGGCGGCACCGGCGGCTCGCACAAGGGTCAGATCCTCAAGGCGGCGCTTAAGTACCACGGCTACGACTTCAAGGACACGGACAAGTTTGGCGTGATCCTCTTTGGCAAGGACGGCGGCACCGACGCGGTCAAGTTCAACGGCAAGGTCTTTGACCACAGCCTGCCCCAGGACGCGGGCATGGAGGATTTCGAGGGCACGAACATCCTGCCCGTCAACCTGGGCGACCCGACGCCCGAGCGGCCGTGGGGCGAGAAGGACCTCGACTACTACTACGACGCCGTGGACGTCGCGTCGCGCTGGCTCAAGGCGGGCAAGACGGTCATCGTCGCGTGCGTCGCGGGCGCCAACCGCTCGGTCGGGGTGTGCCGCGCGCTGGAGCCGGACGGGCACAAGTGGCCGGCGCCCACGTGCCCGTCGATGGACGCGGCGGCCGCGGGCTGGCGCGCGGGGCGCGACCTGAAGATCGCGCCCCTGGCGCCGCCGCCGAAGACGGCGGCGACGCGCGCGGGCCGCAAGTGAACGGGAACTGTGTGTGTGTGTGTGTGTGTGTGTGGGCGTGCGTGTGGGCGTGCCGTTCTAAAAGCTTGCGCGTTTTCGTTCCGTGGTTATCACCCCACCCATGGTCGGCGCGAAGCGCTTGCGGCCGTCGACATTGGG
>Ga0209503_10001691_pt1 | contig 11126 bp, 4 predicted proteins | sample SouAtlMetagenome_2_FD_187448 | JGI IMG/M metagenome (GOLD analysis project Ga0209503, IMG submission 187448) | Marine eukaryotic phytoplankton communities from Atlantic Ocean - South Atlantic ANT15 Metagenome (SPAdes) (version 2) | ecosystem: Environmental > Aquatic > Marine > Oceanic | place...
ATTGGGCGGAGAGCACGCGGACGCTTTCCGGATGCTTTTGGAGAAAGGCTTCCAGCTTGGGCATGGCGTCACTGCACCGGCCGGAAAGGGCCAAGTCTTGGGCTGCAGCGTAAGTTTTCTCCGCGATGTCATTCTCTGAGAGCCCCACGATTTCCGGCAGCTCATCGAGTTGTCCGCGCTCCACCAGGAGGGGCTCTACCAACAAAAAGGCGTCTTTGGTGACGTCGTCATCGGGGTAGGTGGTCGAGATGGTATTCCAGTAATTGAGCGCATCGTCTGGTCGGCCCTGTTTGACGGCAATGAGTGCTAGGTCCACCAGGGCGTTTTTGGCGTAGGCACTTCCAGGTAGTTCTTGGCGAATCCGTTCAAAGGCGCCTTTGGCGTTGACCATTTGGTCCCGTTCGATTTCTGCCTTGCCAATGGCTGTGAGCGCATCGCCTTTGAAGGTTGTCTCCGGGAAGTCCTCGAGCAATTGGTTCAACCCGGTCACAGAAGCACCGAGCTGACCGTGGAGCCCGAGACAACGCGCCCTTTGGAACCCCGCATATTGGGGTTGGGTCGTTTGGGATGCCAGGGCTTGGTCATAAGCGTCCACAGCCCGAGCGTAATCCTTGTCGATGTAAAAGCAGTCTCCAATGCGGAGCAGGGCGTCTGCCCGATGGCCGTTTTGTCCATCACCAGTTGCTGTGGCATCGACATACTTCCGGAACCCAACTTGGGCGTCCCGGTATTTACGTTGTCTGAAGAGGGCATACGCAGCACCATACTCACCCTCATCATACAAGGGGGAGTCGAATGCACCGGGCGCATTGAGAAAGGCCCGGTAGTGGCTGAGGGCGATGGCGTCCTGGCCAGCTTTCATCGCAATTTCCCCTTGCCAAAAGTGGCTCTCCGCAGCAAGCGTGTTGTTTTCGGGAAAGGTTCGGCTTCTGGCGAAATAGGCGTTGGCGTCCCCTTGCTTTCCGGAGCGGAAGAGGTCTACTCCGTGGTTGAAAGCGAGGCCTTGATAGGCCTGCTTCTCTTGCGGGGACTTTCGTTGGATTCGATCGAGCGCATCCAGTGCCATGTCGTGGTTTCGTGTGGTGAGGTAGACGTCCAGTAAGAACCCGTAGGCCTCATCCCGTCGCGGGCTGTTGGGGTACTCTTCCAAGTACTGTTCGAAAGAGGCGATGGCGTCATTGAATGGATTGAAATCTGTTTCAAAGGCCAGTTTGGCGTGATTGAACAGGGCGTCCTCCCGGACTTCCAAATCGAAATCAAAAGCTGCTGCCTGGGCAAAGGCCGCTTGTGCTTTGGGCTTTTCGTCGTTGGCCAAATAGGCCCTGCCCAAGGCGTGAGTGGCGTATTGGTCCAGTCGGTCCGAGCCGCCTGTGGCCCGCATCAGGGCGAGGATGGCCTCTTGTGGGTGGTTGTTCTGCAGTCGGCAAGACCCAACGATGTAACTGAACCCCGGTGATTTTTTGCGGGTGTCCATGGCGTACCAGGCTGATTCGAGGTGGGGTTCAGCATCGCTGCATTTTCCCAGATGAAAAAGGGCGGTCCCCAACAGCCGAGACAATTCAATCTCGTCATTTTCTCGCAGGTCGAAATCGCCTTCTAGCCAAACGGGAATCTGTTTAGCGAGGTCCTCATGTCGGTCCAGCTTGTGCAGGATTTGGGCGATGTACACCGGGACAGCGTTTCGAAACGCCGCGACTGTGGACAAGGCTTCAAATTCGGTGAGTGCCGTGGTGAGTCGCTCTTCTGCATACGCGATGTGGGCCAGGTAGTATTGGGCTGCTTCTAGGAATTCTGGCCTTGCGTCTGAGCTTGATGTGACCTTCAGCAGGTCGCCGCGTGCAGCCTCGAGTTCTTTTTGTTCGAAACGGGCATGGCCTCTTTTGAAGTGAAATTCGGTCCGCTGGACCTTGCTGAGGCGGCGAGCCTTTAAGGGGGCAAAGGCGTCGAGGGCCAAACCCCACTTCTTTCTCCTGTACTGATAGTTGCCCAGCTCCCAGTGCAATTTGGGGACCCAGGTGGATTCTGGGTGTCGGGCGATGAATTTATCAATGCGCCAGACTGCATCCTTGTGAAACAAGTAAATCGCGCAGAGGCTTGCGCGGTATTCAGCTTCGACGCGGCGAAGGCGCTCGATTTCGCCTGACGCACGGTCGCCCATGAGGGGGGCGCGAACGAAGCGGTCGAACCCTTCGAGTGCAGCAGCATACTGGGCGTGTTCGAAGTGGTGGAGTGCCCGGTTGTATTCGGCCGCGTTCTCTCGGTCTGTTGCGGGCACTGTGGTGCCGCCGTTGAGGTCCGCTGTTTGGGCTCCAGTGGCCAGGGGGAGCCAAAGGAACAGGAGCATTGCGGTCTTCGGGAATGGGCGCTTGGTGGGAATCATGGGATGGCGCATGGACAACGTGAAAATCGGCAGTCTGCGCACCCGGTCGAGGCCACTTTTTTCTAATTATCCACGCCCGAAGCCGGGGTTGTCTGACTTACTCGTCTAGAATCCGGAATTCGGTGCGCCTGTTGTTGGCCTTTCCGGCCTCGGTGGCGTTGTCCGAACGGGGTTTGGATTCGCCGTAGCCTTGGGCTGTGAGTTTGTCTCGGGGGACTCCACTTTGGACGAGTTGGTCTCGGACCGCATCGGCTCGCTGCTGGCTCAACAGCAGGTTGTCGGCGTCGTTTCCTACGTCATCGGTATGGCCTCCGATTTCTACGGAAAGTTGCGTGCCCAGCAGATACTCGGCAAAAAGGTCGAGCATCAACAGGCTGGTGCGGTCGATACGCGCAGAGCCTGTCGCATATCGGATGTCTTGAATTTCGAATGCTGCATTTCTCTCTTCAACAGACCGAATGGACAGGTCGGCCTGCACCAAGGCGGGGTCTTCTTCGTCTCGGTCCACAACAATTCCTGCGGTGAACGCAGCGCCATAGGCTTTGGCTACAATTAGGACGTCTTCTGATGATTCCAAATCAACAATGGCGGCGTAGGCTCCGTCATCTCCCAGTTCGATGGCCTGTGCACGGCGGCTTTGGGCATACCGAAGTTCCAGTGTGATGGGCGTGTCTTGCAGGTCATCGCTCACGTCCAGTTGGCCGCGAACCACCACCGATGCGCGGGGACGAAGGGATGCTGGCAGTGCCCATGTCATGATATCGAGCCCCTGTGTTCCCGGTCGGCGGCTGGAGAAATATGCCGTTTCCCCATCGGCTGAGATGACGAGTCCGTGTTCATCTCCTGATGTGTTGAGTGGCATGCCCAGGTTGACAGGGGCTGTCCAGCCACCGGGATCAAAAGGTGAGCTGAGGCTGTCTAATTTGGACATCCAGATGTCGTATCCGCCACCGCCGGGTGTGCGGTTGGAGGCGAAATACAGCGTTTGACCATCGGGGTGCAGGAAGGGGGCCTTGTCGCTTTCGGGACCGTTGATTGGAGATGGGAGGCGCTCGGCTGGTGTCCAGTCGGATCCATTCCAGGTGGAAGCCAGCACATCCATGGAGGGGTGCCCGTGTTCGTCGGGCGTTGTTCCCGGGCGCACTGCAGCAAAGTATAGGGTCTGGCCATCAGGGCTGATGGCGGGTTGGCTTTCCCATCCGTCCGGTGTGTTGAGTTGGGTGAGTGGCGTCGGGTCTGTCCACAGGTAGACCTTGTCGTCTCCGGTGTCTTCAAGAAGAGAATACCGTGTCGAATAGAGGTCGATGTTTTCAGGGTTGCCGGGGGCAGGGGTTTTAATGGCCAGGTAAAGCGATCGGTTGTCCACGGAAATGGATGCGCCACCATAGCTGGATGAGCGATTGAACGGGTCTTCCATCGGGAGGCCCAAGTCAAATGGGACCGATGGGCCTCTTCTCCGCGCCCAAGTGAAATCCTCGAAGGGCTTGCTGACGATGTCGCCCTTGGCTTTTCGCTGGCCGGCGCGGGTGAAGAAGAGCAATGTGCCGTCCGCAGACAGGGCGGGCAGGTATTCGGCGTCTCTCGTTGAAACTTCGTGAAGAAGCCTGGGCGGGGGGGCGTCTCTGTGTGCCGTGTATTGGATCAGAAAGTGCAATTCGGGAAGCACCTGTTCCACCTGCTCCAGTCGTTTTCTATGATGGGGAGAGATGGGCCGTCCGGTTTTGGACTCCCATTGCAAAAACAGGTTGAACCAATCCAGTGCTTCTTTTGGCCTGTCTTCCGCATAAGCAATGGCCCCGAGTGTGTAAGGAACCTCTTCATTGTAGGCAGGACATGCTGTGTGGACGGATGTCAAGAGTTCACGCGCTTGTGTCAACCCTTCGCCATTGCGTCGAGCCAGCGTATGGTAGAGGAGGCCCAGTGCAAGGGCGACCTCGACCGAGGTGTCGTCTTCTTCTCTGGCGTCTTCGAGGTAGCCCCTGCGCTTGTCGATGTCGTACTTGCGTTTGTCCGTTCCCTTTTCGAGAAGTTTGGCCGCCTTGCTGGATGGTTGGCCCGAACAAGGGGAGTCCTCTTGGCCGAGAGCAAGGGGGCAGAAAAGCAGGCCACACAGGCCCAAAAGCCAGGTTTTTTTGCGAAGCACGGCGGGCATGGTTCAGGTCTGGGGCACCTCGAGTTCTCCTTCACTGTGGGCAATGAGCGTGGAGACCGCGCCATCTCCAGTGACGTTCACCACGGTCCGGCACATGTCCAAAATGCGATCCACAGGGAAAATGAGTGCGATCCAAGCGGGGTTCAGTCCCACGCTCTCCAAAACGATAATCATCAGCACCAGGCCTGCGCTTGGCACGGCTGCCGCTCCTATGGATGCCAGAGTGGCGGTCAGCACGATCACGGCCTGTTGGCCAAAGCTCAGGTCGACCATGTGAAATTGAGCGAGGGAAACGACGGCAATGGCTTGGTACAGAGAGGTTCCGTCCATGTTGACGGTCGCTCCGATGGGCAATACAAAACTTGTGGTCCGCTCCGATACGCCAATGCGGTTGCGAACGCAGTCCATTGTGACGGGCAGGGTGGCCACGGAGCTCGACGTGGAGAATGCCGTGATTTGGGCGTCTCGCATGCCTTGCATGAAGCGTCGGTATCCCAGTTTTTTCACAATCAGAGCAACCAGCGATGGATAGAAGAGGAAGACCATAAAGGCCAGACCCAAGGCCACGACCAGGCTGTATTGTAGCAGGTATTCTAGAAGCTGTCTGAACATGTCTGGGTCACTTCCGGCAGCGTTCACAATCTGTCCGGCCATCAAGGCAAAGACGAAGAGGGGCATGGCCTTCATCACAATCCAGACCATCTGGACGAAGACCTCATTCAATGCTTCTATTCCCTTGATCAGCGGCGCAGCGGTATCCTTGGGCATGCCCACGAGGACAACCCCAAAGAACACCGCGAAGAAGATGATTTGGAGCATCGACATGTCCGCGAGTGCCTGAAATATGTTGGTTGGAACTACGTCCACAAGGGGTTGCAGTGGTCCGCTGGCCTTGGTCTGTTCGGCCTTGGTCAGTTTGTCCACCACCCAGTCGTTCATCTGGACCTGCTCTTTGGTGATGGCGGCCACCTTGTCTTGAAGCGCGGGATCGTTTCTGAGTTGAATGTCATCCAGCACTTGAATCCCATTGGCATCGCGCCACAATTCATAGCGGATGCGATTGGACTCCAATAAATCACCGGACACCCGAGCGCCGGGTTCAAAGAGGTTCACCAGAACCAAACCGACGATGACTGCGGTCATGGTGGTCAGGAGGTAGGTCACCACGGTTTTGATGCCGAGGCGCCCAAGTTTGGCTGGGTCACCGAGGCTGGAAACACCTGAAATGATGCTAAAGAGTACAAGGGGTACCGCTATGAGCTTCAGTATGTTGATGAATATGTCGCCGAACGGCTTGATGTAGTCGATGGTGAAGTCATTCCATCCGAATGTGATGGAGAGCCAGGCGTACAGAACGCCAATTGCGAGGCCGATCAGGACTTGCCAGTGGAGGGCGAGGCGCATGGGTGGGTTTGGGTTCGTTCGGGTTGCAAGCTACCGATTCAGAGCCGTGCGGAGCGTTGTCGCAGGGCGTGATCCGCCAACACCAGCAAGACCATGGCTTCTACGAGGGGAACGGCCCTGGGCAGAACACAGGGATCGTGACGGCCTTTGCCAGCGACAAGGGTGGGAATGCCATCGCGGTTCACCGTGCTTTGGTCTTCTACAATTGTTGCGACAGGCTTGAACCCGACCCTGAGGACGATGTTTTCGCCATTGCTGATACCACCTTGAATGCCACCGCTGTGGTTGGTCGCGGTGCCGATTCCGCTTTCTTTGGCCACAAAGGGGTCGTTGTGTTCCGACCCCTTCATGAGGGTTCCGGAGAACCCGCTGCCTAATTCCAACCCTTTGACTGCGGGCAAACTCCAAAGTGCCTTGGCCAAATCCGCGTGGAGCTTGTCAAAGACAGGGCTTCCCCAACCAGCGGGAATTTGTGTCGCAACAACGGTCACGGCGCCACCCACTGTGTCTCCTGTTTTCCGGACCTCTTCAATTCTGGCGATCATCCGCGCTGCGGTTTCCGCATGGGGGCAGCGCACTGGGGTCGCGTCCACGGTCTTTCTGTCGTGGAATGCCGGCGCTTCTGGCATGGCAATGTCTTGGACGCGCTCGACGTATGCGGAGACTGCAGGCGGTGCCTCGGGCGTCATTTGCTCCAGCATTTGTCGGGCAATGGCCCCGGCCACCACACGGCTAACCGTTTCTCGAGCGCTGGCCCGACCACCGCCCCGGTGGTCGCGGTGTCCGTATTTGGCTTCGTAGGTGTAGTCTGCGTGGCTTGGCCGGTAGCGGTCGACCAGGTGGTCGTAATCTGCACTGCGGACATCTCCATTGGGGATGGTAAATCCGATGGGTGTGCCTGTGGTCCGTCCTTCATGGATGCCGGAGAGCAGTGTGACGGTGTCGGTTTCCTTGCGCTGTGTGGTCAGCTTGCTCTGACCCGGCCTTCTCCGGTCGAGTTCTTCTTGGATTCGCGGGAGGTCGATGGTGACTCCCGCGGGGACGCCGTCTAGGATGCCGCCCATGGAGGGGCCATGCGATTCTCCAAACGTTATGAGCTTGAAGGCCGATCCGATGGAATTGCCGGACATGGAACAAAGGTACGGGTGAGGTCGCCTCGGATTGTGCGACATTCGGGCCATGGAAACAGGATTTGCAAAGGGCCGACTGCTGATCAAGGACATTGGACACTTGGTGGGCTTTGGTTCTCAGCCCTTGGGACGACTGTGTGGAGGGGACATGCGCAAGCTGCCTGTGTTGGAGAATGCGTGGATGGCCATAGAGGATGGCCGAGTTCTGGACGGGGGTTCCATGGCAGATTTTCCTGGAATTGCCGATTGGAACGGGCTTGAAGTGGTGGAAGCCGACGGCCGTGTGGTTCTTCCTTCATGGGTGGACAGTCACACCCATTTGGTTCATGCGGCATCCCGAGAAGGGGAGTTTGTGGATCGGATTCGGGGCTTGAGCTATCAGGAAATTGCCGCCCGGGGAGGGGGCATTCTGAACAGTGCCCGTGCCCTACGGGAGATGAGCGAGGATGAGCTGTACGACCGGTCTTTGGAGCGGTTGGAGCGCATGACGAGGATGGGGACCGGCGCCATTGAAATCAAGTCTGGATATGGACTCGACATGGCATCGGAAATGAAGATGCTCAGGGTGGCCCGTAGACTGGGGGCACTGGATTTGATGCCGGTGAAAACCACGTTTCTCGGCTGTCACGCTGTACCGGAAGGGTGGTCGGATGCCATGGCCTACACGCGGCATATGGTGGAGGAGGTTCTTCCTGCCGTGGCTGAGGAGGGCTTGGCCGATTTCGTCGACATCTTCTGTGAGGAGGGGTATTTCGGTCTCGAGGAGACGCACCTGCTGCTTTCTCAGGCTGCACTGCGCGGATTGCCTGCCAAGGTTCACGTCAATCAATTCACTGCAGGTGGCGGTGTGGCGTTGTGTTCGGAGCTCGGAGCTTTAAGTGTGGATCACCTGGAGGTATTGGAGGCTGAAGATGTGGCGGAACTGGCGTCGAGCGAGACAATTCCGGTCGCCCTGCCTTTGTGCTCGTTATTTCTTGATTTGCCCTACACGCCCGGTCGAACCCTGGTGGATGCGGGATGTGCCTTGGCCATCGCAACGGATTTCAACCCGGGTTCAGCGCCATCCGGAAACATGCATTTGGCGGCTTCATTGGGCTGCCTCCGAATGGGATTGGAGCCGACAGAGGCTCTGGCTGCTGCCACAGTAAATGGCGCCGCCGCCCTCGGCCTGCAGGATGAAGTCGGCGGGCTTGCGATTGGACAGGAGGCAAGCCTCATCATGACGCGTCCTTTGCGTTCGGTCGAAGAGGCATTGTATGCCTTTGGAGACCCCCTTCCAGAGCGTGTTTTGCTTCGGGGCCATTGGGTCTCCTGATTGGGTGTTGTATCTTATTTGTTGGACCATCAGCCTGCTGTCGATCAGGTCACGTTCCGATGAAGAAATCGAATCGCTTGTTTTTCTTGTTTACGCTTACGGCCGCGAGCTTGGCTGCGGCAGGACAGTCTGCACAGTTCACTGACCACAGCATTCAGGCGGGATTGGGGGGCAATTACCTCAACCACACGGCATCGGTTGCGGATTACGACCTCGACGGCGACCTCGATGTCTATGTGGGCAGTCGACTTGCCTCCAACACCTTGTATCGAAATGAGGGTAATGCCGTGTTCGAGCCGGTTATCGCAGGGGTAGAGGACGATGGATTCACCATGGCCTCCCTTTTCTTTGACTTCGACAACGATGGCGATCCGGACTTGTTCAGTTGCAACAACGGTGATGTCAACCGCTTCTGGAGAAACGATGGAGGGGCTTTCACGGATGTCTCGGAGGAATTGGGTTTGAACAGTGAGGGCCAGTGCCGCAGTGTCCATGCCGCGGATGTCAACCTAGATGGCTGGCTGGATGTGTATGTGGTCAACATGAATGAACCCAATGAATTCTGGATATCAGATGGACAGGGGGGCTATGTCGATGGCTATTTGGCTTCTGGTGCCCTCGACGACTTGATTGGAATGGGCGCATTGTTTCTGGACATTGAGAACGATGGGGACCTTGACCTTTATCTGACCCACGACGGAAACCAAGCCAACAAGCTTTACATCAACGACGGCGCGGGTGTGTATTCGGAAGAGGGAGCTTCATGGGGCCTTGCTATAGAGGCACAGGGAATGGGAGTGGATGCAGCGGATTTGAACCACGACGGGTTTATGGATCTCTATATCTCCAATAACCTGCCCAACGATTTGTTTCTGAACCCCGGCCCTGCACAAGAAGGCGGTGGCATCGCGCCGTTCACCAACATCACAGATGGAGCCGGTGTTGGCGATCCCGGCATGGGGTGGGGCACGGTGTTCATCGATCACGACCACGATGGTGAGCAGGACCTGTATGTGGCCAATGAGTATTCGTTTAGTCCTTACCCCAACCTGCTGTACCACAACAATGGGGACCTTTCTTTCACGGACATAGCACCGGGGTTGCCGATCGCAAGTCCATACAGTGGATATGCCACTGTGGCAGCTGATTTTGATGGCAACGGAACGGAGGACCTTTTGGTGGTCAACACGCTGGTCAGTGCCAATCCTGGGTGCCAATTGTTCCTGAATGAGAATGTGGAGCATCACTGGATTGGCTTTGATTTGGAGGGGGTGGAGTCTCCGCGGGATGCAGCAGGTGCGCGCGTGGTGGTGCATGCTGCACCAGATTTCATCCGGACAGACCAAAGCTTTCTCGGATACGGCTACAGCGCATGTGGACCGCTGACCTTCAATTTTGGTTTGGCGGATCACGCATCGGTGGACAGTGTGGAGTTTTTCTGGCCCAGTGGCATTCGGACCGTGATGTTGGCCCCGGAGGTGGACACTTACCATACTGTGGTCGAGAGCGCTTGTCTTGTTGTGGCGCCTGATTTGGACTGGCCAGAATCCGTTGAGCTCTGTCCAGGTGATTCCGTTGTCCTCGGGGTTCCCACAGGTTGGACGGGCGAGGCTTGGACAGGTGGAGCGTCCGGAGCAGGAGGCCGCATCATCACAGAGGCGGGTGCAGTCCAGGCCATCCTTGTGTCTGATGATGGATGCTCGGTCTTGTCACCCACTGTCGAGGTGTCCATGGTGTTCGAAACGCCTCCTGTCATTGCGTTGGACGGGCCGGGTAAATTTTGCTTGGGCACCCTGCGTGTCTTGACTGTCCAGGGACAGCACGATACGGTGTTGTGGTCCAATGGGACCGCGACTGACACGCTGTATTTGGCGAGTTCGGATACCGTGACCGTGCAAACGACCAACGTCTGCGGCCATACTGACACCTCTGATCCAGTTGTTGTGTCGGTGTTTGCGGTGCCGCAGGATCCGATTGTTCCGTCGGCCGTTGTGTCGGTGGGTGCGGTTCATACGTTTGAGCCCATTGTCCTGGACGACGCGGTCCTGCGGTGGTACACGCCATTGGGCCCGACCGTGTGGGAAGACCTGTTGGCTGGCACAACGGGGACGTTGGGTGCCTTTATAGTCGAGGCCCCGACCTTCACCACCGAACCGCTTGCGGCATCCACTGTATGGTGGGTTCAGGCCCATGCCCAGCGGGACGTTCGGCAAGCCAGTGGAGGCAAAATGACGAGTTCATCAGGGGGCTTCCTCGATTCCGATTCCCAAGGCTTGCGTTTTGATGTCCATGAACCCGTCGTGCTGGAGACTGTGCGCATGCGTGCCCAAACAGCTGGTCCTCGCGTGGTTCAGGTTTCATTGCCTCAGCTGGGCGAAGTGATGAGCAAGACTGTCGTTCTCGATATTGGGTGGAATACCGTTGAACTGGACTTTGCACTTGAACCTGGGGTGGGCTACATGATCAAAGCGCAGGGTGAGGACTTGGGGTTGTGGCGTGACAACAGTGCTGCTGAATTGAATTACCCGTATGAATTGGATGAGATGGTTTCCATTCAGTCCACGACCATACCCAATGCGGCTGGATTGGGCTATTACTACTTTTTCTACGACTGGAATATCCGAAGTCAGGGTTTGACCTGTGGAAGTCAGCCTGTGGCTGCTGTTGTCGAGGTGGTGGATGGTGTCTCGGGGTGCACGTATTCGTTTGCAGCCAACTACAACCCGCTCGCCTCGCTTGACGATG
>Ga0209503_10001692_pt1 | contig 11122 bp, 7 predicted proteins | sample SouAtlMetagenome_2_FD_187448 | JGI IMG/M metagenome (GOLD analysis project Ga0209503, IMG submission 187448) | Marine eukaryotic phytoplankton communities from Atlantic Ocean - South Atlantic ANT15 Metagenome (SPAdes) (version 2) | ecosystem: Environmental > Aquatic > Marine > Oceanic | place...
CGAGGTGCACCCTTTGGGATTTCACACCAACCGTGGTCCCATCAAATTCAACGTTTGGGATACTGCTGGACAGGAAAAGTTCGGAGGTCTTCGCGACGGCTACTACATTCAAGGCCAGTGCGCAATCATCATGTTTGACGTTACGTCTCGTATTACTTACAAAAATGTGCCCAACTGGCACCGTGACTTGACTCGAGTTTGTGAAAATATTCCGATTGTCTTGTGCGGAAACAAGGTTGAGATCAAGGATCGTAAGGTCAAGGCCAAGCAGATCACCTTCCACAGAAAGAAGAATCTTCAATACTATGATATTTCAGCCAAGTCGAATTACAATTTCGAAAAGCCATTTTTGTGGTTGGCTCGCAAGCTCTCTGGAGATAATGCGCTAGGATTTGTCGAGGCACCTGCCTTGCAACCTCCAGAGTTCCAGTTCGACGAAAACTTGAAAAACCAGTACGAACAAGAACTTCAGGCAGCCGCTGCCCAGCCTCTTCCCGAGGACGACGACGACGATCTCTAAAGACCTTATTATTTGTGCGACGTAGACTTTTGCCGAGCACATGAATTTGATATGTTGTAGTTGGCACCAAGTATAGCGGTTGCTCAATGTATTAGGTCAAAGTAAAGGAGACGGTATAGTAATAAACAGCAAATGACTGAATCAAAGCATCATGAAGAAAAACGAACTATACAATTCAAGATTTCCCAATGGTTGATTTGATTTTTGGCCCATTCAATTTCGTGTTCATTGTATGAACAGAAAACGTTTAGCGAAGGATGGGATCATAGATATATAGTCATACATCACAATAAGAATTGATATGATAGACAAATGTAAAAGAAAAACTTAGTATCATTCATGACTTTAGTATTCTCGGCACTAGAAGGGTTGTGGGCATTGTGATAATGTCGTTTCGACCAACTGATGTAAATGAGAATTTACACTGGTGTGTTCAAGATCTCATTGTGACTACCGAGGTGAAATGAATTCCATCACCATCTTCTGCCGAGACGACAATAAGAAGGAAACGATTGCATTCAAACTGCTCGAATACACAAAGCCCCCCATAGACATTTTGCACGAATTTTGGAAAATTGTTTCCGTGTACAGGACGAAATGAGATCGAAAGGCTCTTCTACGGAAGTCATTTAAATTGTAAATAGATGGCAAAATGAGCACGTGGTAAAGTTAAATCTAGAGCAGAATGAAAGGAACAAAATAAGACTCCAGATGATGGCAGCCAAAAGCATCTTCCTTGTATATTAAATGTGTTTTTCGTGTGATGCAATATACGAATTCAAGCTACGAAAGAAAGTTAGCAGTCGATCGTTGTTGGTTTTTCTCGTTTTTCTCTTTTTTTTTCTATTTAAAATATGAGACCAAAAGCAGCCGGTCTAACTATCAGCAAACGTCTAGCCATATCATCAGTACGGCCTGGTCGAAATCTAGTTGTTGAGAAGGGGAACGGATCCGGGAATGAAGGTTGCCGAAAAGTATCCAGCGATGCCGATCATCGCCAGACGAGCATTCTTAAGTTCCTTCATGGCCATATCTTCCTTTTGCGTGTCGGTCATTTTAGCCCAGTTGCCGGTCCAGTCGATGCAGGCCTCTTTGTCGATTTCGCCCGTGAAGGACTTTCCTTCCATCTCTCCGCGGTACTTGATTCCCTCGATGGTTGCGCAGAAAATGATAAATTGGGCCCACCATTGGGTGTCAGCCTCGAAGAAAGCTTTGATAGGGTCAGTAGTTTTGACGGGTCCCTCGAGGGTCCAGAATTGGGGGAATGTCCATCCAACAACGGCCAGCATAGCCGATCGTCCGTTAGCGAGCTCCGCCTTTCGGAGATGATCGAGGGGTGCCCACTGTGCCAATTCAAGTGGATCCCACTGTGAAGCGAAACGAAGCGATTGCCAAAAATATGTTTGGGTGAGTTTATATCGAGTCAACTTTACAAAAAATGAACATTGTATTTGCACGTTTGTATAGTAGGTGATGTGTCCCGGACACATCAAATGCAAAAATTGATGGGATGATGGCGTAACAATGTCAAACGATAAACTACAGAATTGGAACTTCGACGGCATGTATCAAACCCAACAACATATTACTCTATTCCCAAAACACTCCAAGTTTCTCTGTCTGGCATTTCTGTTTGGGCAAGAAGGAACTACTCACAACCTTGTTTCCCGTTTCGGGTCCAATACCCCGAAGAGTTTCCAAATCGGCAGCATTCAATCGGGTCTGTGACGTAACGGATTGGCTAGCAGGTGCAAAGGCACTAGCTCCTGCAAGAGCACTCAGTAAGATGGCAAGTTTCATATTTACAATGTTCCAAGAGTGTATTTTGATGGGAGTGAGGGCTTCTAGCGAGCTTATTTGTTGATATTCTCGTTCGAATCGACAGACAGAAAAGGGCTACAAGAAGGCACTGCCACAGCAAAAAAGCACACATGCGAGGCGTCCCGATCGCGTACATGATGCACGAAAGATCGCAGCATTCTTTGTTCAACTTTCTCCGCTATTAGAGTTCGAGTTTATTGACAAACTCGAACTCTAAAACATCATTACATTCGATTGACGTTCCATTTGATTTTTACCGGTATTTTTTTTAAAAACGTTCATTTTGTCGACACTACCTCGTATCGTGTCACGGCTTGGAAAGAGCATCGCAAATAACAATTTCAGATGAAACGTAATTTGTGGTCTTCAGAAAATTGAAAGTGAACATTGTGATATCGCAGGAGGTTGGCAAAAGTGCTGCTTCGATCGATCGATCCCTTCGTCCCAATAAGATTAATACATGTGTACTTGGGCTAGAACGAGCAAGAATTCATCAGAAAGAACTTTTGGATTTATTTGAACTGATTGCTGGCGCAACAACACATGCAATAATTACATAATAAACACTCCCTGCATATCAATAAGCAACTGGTGCAGTTCGCAAGAGCTAGAATGGAGCAACTTGGTCCCGAACAACTCGAAAAGGCCAAGATGGAAATTTTGATTCGGATTCCTCCCCAAGTTGTCGAGGGATGGGAGTATGTCGTTGCCAAGGGTGAATATTTTTCCAACCTTGCCTCTGAAAACTACCAATATATGCATTCCGTTTTAATCGCCAATCAACGCAATTCCTTTTTTGTGATCTTGAGCATGATCCTCTTTTGGCCATTTTACGCCTACTGCTTTGTGGCTGTTACCAGTGCTTCAACCTGGATTCTATGGCTCCTTGCATCGGTTTTGGTGGGGATTGTCCAAATGAATTTTGTGGCATATCAATTCTTCATGATATCCCTCGACATCTTTGCTTTGACACTTCTCAAAACCTATAAGACAATCATGCGCTCGAGAATGGCCCAGTTCGTATTCTTCTTCAGCAAAAATATCAAAATATCGCGAGAAAAAATGTGGAGGCGGAGAGCATGGAGAAAAAAGTGTGCCGAGGTTCAAAGTTACTCTGAGTATCTGAAACTTCCGGTATGGGAAAAATCTGCGAGTCTTCAGGTGGCAAGAGCGATGGCGATTCCTTCCGAAGAGGACGCCCCCTCTACCCATGATTGTCCGTCAGAGCAACCCGCGCTTCGTAGATCAATATCATTTTCTACCATGAAGTTTTTGAAACAAGCCCAGGCTGTAGCACAAGAACTTGATAGTGATGATATGGACAGCGATTCTATTTCGCCCCCGTTGTCACCCAATCGTCTTTCAGCGCATCAGAGGCATCACTCCCTCAATCGATTGAATGATCTCCAAGACGCAGCTATAGAGGCTCATCATACCCAAAAATTCTCAGACATTGAAAAAGATTTAGGGCACTCTACAACAGACTTGTTGATTTCAACGACTGCGAAAATTAAGGAGGAACGAATAAAGTTACAGAAAGGAAAGGATTCGGGCCTCGAATTTCTTTTGTCCGGAGTGGTCAAACGGAATCACCTGGGCCTCGAAAACCTTCTCAAATCCAATGCACGAGACGTTGAGGTCTCGGGCCAATACGGATTTTCCATCGCAACCAGGAAAGCTATTGCAGCCTATTATGACGAAGTTTCCCTTGGACTTGAACTCTTGACGGAAGAAGATGAAACAGCTAATGAAGATACCAACTACGCGAGGAAGGCAGCAACCGCTTCGAAACTACGGGAGCGGATACTCCTATTTCGCAAAATGAAACAAAATATGGGCCGGACTGCACTTATGTTAAGTGGGGGTGGAGCTCAAGCCATGTATCACCTAGGAACAATGCGAGCACTCATCGATGCGAACCTTTATCACAAAATCAAGGTTATCAGTGGGACCTCCGGCGGGTCCATCGCGGCGGCCTGCTGTGCCATGTTTACGCCTGAGGAAATATCAAAGGATATTTGTCTTAAAACCGTTTCAACAGACTTTCGATTGACAGGAGAAATGAAACGAAAGAACATCCGATGGTTCCCACCCATTTCGGATATGATATCGTATTGGCTAAAACATCGCATCCTGATTGACAGCGAGGTAGGTATTTCCATAGATTGAAGCAATTATCATGATTGGGACACCGCCGTTGGTGGTTGATAATTTAGCGAGAACGACAAACTGATGGGACAATTCGATCTTTTTGGTACAAGTTCTCATTTCTTTGCCTTTTTGTTTTGAAAACTTGTTTTTGTGCTTGAAAATTTAGTATTTTCACAGAACATGTGAATTTTATTGGGGAACCACCACCTTTGAAGAAGCGTTTGCAAGAACTGGAAAACACGTATGTATCACGGTCTCCGCAAGCCGTGCTCAATCTGATGCCGCTCAACGCCTCTTGTTAAATCATATTTCGACACCACATGTCACACTGGCAAGTGCTGTTTCGGCGAGCTGTGCCTTACCAGGAGTTATGAAACCGGCGAAGCTCAAAACAAAGGACAGTAATGGAAAGATAGAAGATTTTGAGGTTGATGGCGTCGAATGGATTGATGGATCGGTCCAGGCTGATCTACCATTTCAGCGTATTTCTACGCTCTTCAATGTGTCTAATTTCGTTGTGTGCCAAACAAATTTTCATGTCGTTCCCTTCTTGAACAAGGAGCAGATTACCAAGAGCGCTTATCAGAATCTCTTTCAAACAATTGAATGGGATATTCGCAGTCGTGCACTAAAATTAAGTGGGTTAGGACTTTTCCCCAAGGTTTTTGGACACGATATAAGTGAGTCTCGTCTTTCGTTCTTGTATAAATGACTTTTGTATGCAATATTGTTTTCAAAATCTTTCTATTCAATGAATTATGTCTATGACTAACGTATATTGCTCTTTTATTGAACATGTAGGCAAAGTTTTTAAACAGAAGTATCATGGTAACCTCACATTAGTTCCTCGATTTACAACTATGCAAACTTTTGGTTTGCAGGTCCTAGTAAATCCGGGTGTGAAACATATGGAGCAATACATACACTATGGTCAACTTGCTGCTTGGCCTTATTTACGAGTCATTCGTTATATGCTACGATTAGAGATATCCTTGGACGAAGGTTTGGAACGTCTTAAAAGTAGGGTTCAGGAACTTGGTCCTGATATCGATGAATCGGACGACTTGGATTCTATTGCAGGTTCCATTGCGTCATGTAGTACCAGCGCAATAGCTATGACTCGGATGAATCGCTCAGTACGCTTTGCGATGCCTTCAAGACAAGTCGAATTGCTCCAAAACAAACTTGCTGCGATGGAACTCGAGAACACCATGTTGCGGAATGAGCTGCAAGAGCTGCGACTGCGTTTGTCAGGTCGAGATAGAGTCGATGAAAGCAAAGCTACCGAGGAGAAGGAATCGGAAGAAAAGGTTGATGCATCACCAGTAGAACTCAGTGAGGGCAACGTTTTCAACTTAATGCGAGGGTTCGTGAAATGAACTGTATATAGAATTGAGCCTCTCCTGCAGATTGGATAATGTTGGCATACCAAAGTCTTGACCATAGACGTTTCGATTGTCGACGAATTATCTTTGGCTTCGATCTTCTCTGTCTTTTTTTGAGCGCTAGAAAATATTTGTTTGTATATAGTGTTTGTAAATAGATAAGCAATATTGACTTTTTAAAATTATAGTTGTGATCTACAAAAATACACGTTGCGATTGAGTCAGATACCCTTAGATGTAACCACTATTCTTGACCTTGGAGGCTGTGGAAAGCCAGTAATCAGCGCCTTCGGTCAGTTCATACAACTTTCCATCCACTTCACATTTGAAGGATCCACCTGTTGTAAAATCGGAAGATTCCTTCGTGGAAAGAACACTCTTCACGGCGTCATCTAGAGTGTCCTTGACGGCAACTGCGGGGCGGCAGATAGAGACGACAACCTGCGATCCTCCGACGTCAACTTTATCACTCTTCAGCACAACACTCCACTTTGGTGCAAATCGCTGGGGGAGAGGAATAGAACCCTTAAACTTGGCATCAAGGGTATCGATATTTTTCTTGACCGCATCTTCGGTCGTGGTAACACCTTCTTCCTCATCGAAAAAGACTTCGACGACATCCTTCAGCTCTAGACCGGCGGATTTTCGTAATTGTTGAATGTGGTTTATCAATTCACGAGCCATGCCAGCGGAGAGAATGGCATCATCTTGAGTAGTATCCAATGCAACGACGGTAGCGCCATCGGCAGACGGGGTCGATTCCCAGTGGTCGCCTTCCTTCGAAAAACTTAGTTTGGAAATCAACTCGGTGACGGTATCCAACTCAACCTCTTCTACTACCAGCTTACCTTCTTCCAAACACTTGACTGCCTCGCTGTGCGTCATATTTTTTACTGATGTGGCGATAGCCTTCATCTTTTTTCCGACCTTCTTTCCGAGCACCTTGAAATTTGGTGTGAGCGAAAGTGTGACCCAGTCCTGCTGTTCTTCCTCAGGGATAACCTGGAAGTCCCAGGCATTGAGCTCAGACAAGATGTATTTCTTGAGCGGTCCTGTTAGTCCTTGGACAACGTGATCTGGAGGGCTGCGGAGAATAGCAACGACAGATTTCACCGGAGTTCGGAGACTAATGTTTCGCTTCTCTCTGGCATTTCGACCCTGTTCGACGATAGTTTGAAGCGCTTCCATAGCCTCGACGGCTTCGGCGTTGAGACGAGATTCATCATATTCAGGAATATTCAAAAAGTGAACAGAATCGCTCTTTCCTCGCTTGATGGGGTTGGTACTACCACCTCCGTTGGCTGCCTCATCGAAAGAGGGTTGCAGCTTTCGTAGGTGTTGATAGAAAAATTCGGAGAGGAACGGTGTGAAGGGTCCCAAAACGACAGTGACATCCAACAATACATCGTATAATACCTGCAAACCGGTTTCCGCTTCAATCTCAGCTTCGCTTCCCTCGCCCTCCAACCCCTTGAGCCGGTCACGATTCAATCTGACGTACCAGTTCGTCAGTTGCGTGACGTATGTGACCAATGCAGGTAAAACCGTGTATAATCGATAAGCTTCCATTTCTTGTCGGACAAATTTGATAAGACCTTGCGTGGCGGCAGAAATCCAAATATCGGTGGGATTCGTTGTCTTCTTAACCATATCCAGGGAGGGCACGAACTTGCGCCCCGATTCCAATTCCCATCGTTCCATGTTTTGCAAGAAGAATCGGAAGGCATTATAACAGGGTAAGAACATCTCTTTTACAACACCCAAGACACCGGCCTCCTTAAACTTAAGTTCCTCAGCACGAACCACAGGCGAATTGATCAAGTACATTCTCAGAGCATCAGCTCCATACTTGTTGATGACAATAGTGGGGTCAGGATAATTTTTCAAACTCTTTGACATTTTCTTTCCATCTTCGGCCAGCACTAGACCATTGACAATTACATTGTTCATGGCTTGCTTCCCAAAAAGTGCCGTTGATAAGATCATTAAAGTGTAGAACCAACCACGAGTTTGGTCCAAACCTTCAGCAATAAAATCAGCAGGAAATCCATTTTCAAAGCTGTCCTTGTTCTCAAACGGGTAATGCTTTTGAGCGTATGGCATGCTTCCCGATTCGAACCAGCAATCAAAGACCTCATCGACGCGTTTTAGGGGAGGTCCATCAGGATTTTTCTGTGAGGGGATTTCCAGCTTATCGACGAACTCGCGATGAAGGTCTGTCACCTTTTGTCCGGTTAGCTTCTCTAGCTCGGCAATGCTGCCAACACAGATCATTTCACTACCATCCTCGTTTGTCCAGATAGGCAACGGAGTTCCCCAGAACCTGCTACGAGAAACAGCCCAGTCACGGGCATCCTTCAGCCAATTATTGAATCGCACCTTTCCGACGTGTTCGGGAACCCATCGGACGTTGGTGTTGTTTTCTACGATCTGGTCTCGGATTTCTTCTACCTTGATGAACCAAGATGTGACAGTCTTATAGATCAAGGGCGTGTTGGACCTCCAGCAGAAGGGATAGGAGTGCATCAGCATGTCCTTTTGAACCAATCGGCCACGGTCTTTAATATCGGCTATCAAGGTATTGTCGGCTTCTTTTACATGAACTCCCTTTGCAATGGTTACCTCGTCCGTGAAAAGACCATCGGCATCGACTGGGCAAGGGAAATCGGCTCCCTTTTGTATGATTCCATTAGCCATACACACGCGGAAATCGTCCTCTCCAAAGGCGGGTGCCTGGTGAACAACACCTGTACCAGCGTCATCGGTGACGTAGGTATCCGTTACAACCTGAAAGTATGATTCTGGACCGGTAAAAAAATCAAACAAAGGTTGGTACCGCTTACCCTTGAGGTCAGATCCCACCATAGTCTTCTCGATGGTGTACAGTTCGTCAGCCATCTTGGGCTTCCATTTCTTCTTGTTCATAGCAGGATATATCTGCGGAAGACGAGATTTGGCCATCACATATCGGTTGTTGGATTTCTTATCCAATATTTGGACGTATTCCATTTTGGGGTTGACACACAGCGCCAAGTTTGAAGGTAATGTCCATGGCGTGGTCGTCCATGCAACTAGGGAAACACCTTCAAAGTCGGCGTCGACAATGGGGAACGCCACCACCACGGCAGGATCGCTCACATCTTTATAATTTGAGCTGGCTTCAGAATTCGAAAGGACAGTGGAACACCCAGTCGAATAAGGCATGACCTTGAAACCCTGGTAGACCATACCCTTTTCCCACAATTGGGAAAATACCCACCAGACGGATTCCATAAAGGTAAGATCCATTGTCTTGTAGTCATCTTTGAAATCGATCCATCGACCCAAGCGGGTGACAGTGCTTTCCCATTCATTTGTGTACCTCATTACAATGCTTCGGCATTTTTCATTGTACTTGTCAATCCCCATCTCCAACACGTCATCGCGGAATTTGATGTTCAGCATCTTGTCGATTTCTTGCTCGACAGGCAAACCGTGGCAATCCCATCCCGCCCGTCGACTGACTTTCTTTCCTGTCATAGCGGCATATCGGGTCACGGTGTCCTTAATAGTTCCTGCGAGAATATGTCCATAATGCGGTAAACCTGTGGCAAAGGGTGGGCCATCGAAAAAGACGAATTCCTATCGGTCATGTGTGGGATTGAAAAACATTGTGATGAGACTACAAGAATAATGCTTTTGGTGACTATCACAGCAAACCATTTCTTTTTGTTCTACCATGTATTGGTCATAATACGTAAGGCTAGGGATTTTTCACTCACATCATCTCCACGTTCGTCGGCAAGCTTGTTCTGTTGATGAAAACTGTTCTCTTCTTTCCACTTCTTGCAGATGCCTTCTTCGGTCTCGGCAAAATTTAGGGCTGGTGGAAGAGACGACATGATAGAATAATGCTACTTTCGTGTCTCGACGAAATCAATCTTTGTGTTCAGTGGTTTTTGTACAATACTATCCGTCGCGATTAGAACGAAGGATTATTGTTATTTTCTGAAGGAGAAGTTTAAAATTAGTGCAGCATTGTCGGTTCTTTCTTGCGTCGTTTTTGGATCCAAATTGCGCCAACTGGTTGCATTTCAACCGACGGTTGACGGACAGTGCGTGTGGCCAAGAAATGACATTCATATGCCCATCAATGAGACATTCCCATGCTGGTTCAACAATACCAAAGAGTTCAGTGTTGACAACAAAGGCATCTGAGTTCATGCATAGCTTTATCATGGGTGGGCCAACTGGTCAAGACAGGCTGCGACAAGGCTGCAAATTGGTTGAAGAGAGAAGACAATTGATTGGATTCAGAGTTTGAATTGAATTGAAAATTTCTGATTATGTTTGGCATTTATTTATGTTGTATTCCATTATTTATGTAATGACATCTTTTAAGTTGACTATTCAAGTTTGTCCAATTGGTGGTGTTTTGCCAGCCGATACAATATATCCATTTATGATCTTCCTTCTGAGATACATCTGGTTGCCAGTCAGTGGTGTGTAGCCACTCCCATCCAAGCGTGCAAATGTTCAAATTCTTGATAACAATGATTGATGAGACCATGATTGGTCGCCCGGAAGATTAGAAAGTTGTTACGGCTTTGACCTACTCAATCGATAGTGCTCCCAGAAGAATTGAAACACCGATAGACAATTAAAAATCGTAGTTGACTTTTTTCTGATGAACGCTATTCGGGTGTAGGTTTATCATCCTCATTCAATCTACTTTCAATATAGGACTTGAATAACTTCGGTTGTTGATAGTCATGTCTGATACATTCTGGCAAGTAAACAAAGCTCAAGATTGCTACTGTCATAGCACCGAGTGCCGTTGGTGCTTTTAAACCGGCGTATAGTACCATTGCCAGTTCCAATGGTGTAAGTATCACTTGACTCCGATGCTGGGATAATTTGTCGATTACATGCTTATCTTCTTGTGCGTCATATTTCTCATCAGCACCTATCTTCAGCCAATCTTCGTCAGAATTGGACCACCACGGTAGTTCAACATGTGATCTTTCATCAATCGCTTTCATTGCCTGTTGAGAATCAAAAGCCCCTCTATTTCTTATGGCAATTTTTGATGAGATCTCTTCGCTTTTGTTCTGCTCATCATTCTCATCACCGCGGATGTCATCATTCGCTTGATCACGTACTTGAGTTTGAAGATCTCCTGGAAGCCATCGCAAATCAAGATTAGGCTGTTTCGAAACACCAATCTCTTCTAAACGATCCTGCAGATCTTTACGATTTTGATACG
>Ga0209503_10001699_pt1 | contig 11108 bp, 6 predicted proteins | sample SouAtlMetagenome_2_FD_187448 | JGI IMG/M metagenome (GOLD analysis project Ga0209503, IMG submission 187448) | Marine eukaryotic phytoplankton communities from Atlantic Ocean - South Atlantic ANT15 Metagenome (SPAdes) (version 2) | ecosystem: Environmental > Aquatic > Marine > Oceanic | place...
TCGTAACGAGCCTAGGCTCCGCTCTTGCCGTAATTTTTCAGTTTTTTTCTTCTTCTAAGATTCGGACGCATTACCCCATGAGTCCTGCGAATCTCAATACCGCGTGGAGACTTCAAAATTTATAAGGGGTCGAGCGCTACTAAATAGTCGACGTTGATTTAATTTTGGCGCAATGGCGTACGTAAAGCCACGCGCTGACCGAATGGCGGGAAATTTTTGCTGTCGCGCAAGTGTGAAGTTTCCCGCATGCTAAAATAATGGGCTGTGCAAAGTTTGATACCATGCGGGCAGCCTCGCGCCGAGAAAGCAGTTGCGACGCGGTTCGATCCGAGATAAAACCGCCTCAAATCCAAAATCGCCTGGAGCTAGTGGGGTGATTTTGCCGTCCGCTGGGTTCGATGGTGGCTGTGCTGCCTGCCTTGCGGGCCGCTATTCATTCGCCAAGGCAGGTTGGCGTGGGAGCTCCTTATGGTGCCGTCGGGTGCCATCCATGCAAAGCGGGCTGCCATCAAATTAGGCGCACGCTTTTTATTCAATTCACGCTGCAACGCTGCCAAAAATCACGCTGTGACGCCATCGGCGCGAGGGGAGGGGGGGGGGCTTGGAGCCCTGGGCGCCCGAGACACAGACTCCTAGGAAAATTTAGATAAATTTCGGAGCACCCCCTCGCGTCGCGTCCCCTCGCTTCGCCTTCCGGGGCTCCTCAGTGTCAATTATCGGTCACGGGGACTGATCATACCCGGCTGCTCTCGCGTAACTTGATTTGGTTGTTTCGGTGCTTTTAGTCGACTGCAAGACGGTCCCGCCCGAGACACATAATACCAAAGTCTCTCCAGCTTCTCCAAGGCGGCCGCAGTGTCCGAGGGTACCCCACGCCTGTGTCCGACCCATTGTCGTCTTTCGGACATGCCGTCTGGCGATTTTTGAAGGTCGCGCCCGCGGGGCGGTACGCCGCACTTGATCTCAGCGACAGAATTGGTGCATATAGCTGCCCCTGCGCGTTCTACTGGCTTCAGTACTTTCTCGGGCAGCCTTGGCTCAGCGAAAACTTTTCGCGGGGAGCCTAGCGCGGCCCGCTAAGGGCGCGTCGAAGGGCCGAACTTCAGGCCAGCTTTTCTCGGCCGCGTCGCGTGTGCGACTGCCACCGCCAACACGGCTGTGTAGCCCTGATTGTGGGCTTTCCAGCGCACCAACCCGTGGCACTCGCACACGCGATGGCGCCGAGCTAGCCGGATGTAAAGCCCCCACTGCCGCAGCCCCCAGCCCGCTAATCGCCCTGGGACGTATAAATTGAACCATAATTACGGAATAAATTATTTCCTAGCGTTCCATATCTATAATAGACTATGTAGGGCTCAAAGGGAATTTCCGGCTTCTGTCTAGGCCGACAAGGCTCGCTCGGCCTATGGAATGCGGCTAAGTACTTCGCGACCGCGTCTCGCCTATAGAGTGGGGAGGCAAAAGTGACCCTCCCTCTACTACCCCTCCCCACACGCCGCTCTCAGGTCGACACGAATCTGAACCTCCTTATTCGGGATAAACTCGCAGTTATCAAAGGCTAAAACTCGCAGTCCCGGGAAGTAGACACGCATTTGCGTCTGGCCACTTCCCTTTTGCAACTACGCGATCGCATTCCCGATTGAAACAATGCGCGGCCCGGTCACCTCGCCCTTTTCTATGGCAAGATTAACCACTCTACAGCAGGCAAGTTTCCCAGGCGCATTAATTAATTCTATCAAATGATAGTTTCCTGTGGTCAAATTAGCACGAGTGTGCTTAATTACGGCGCTGGACAGCTGTTATCCGATCGCCGAGTGAAAGCGCAATGCCCTGGGTTTTTGAACGGATGCGAATGTAGCCACTCAGTTTTCCATCGGCATCTTCTTTTTTTTCGACAGATACATTGACAAGAGCATCTTCTCCAAAAATGGATTTCGCATAGAGGTTCGCGGCTAAAAAAGATGAAGTGCCGCCCAAGGCAGATTGCGGAGTCAGACAGCGCATATTTGTCTCAGATATAATATGTTCTAAAAATGTTCCAAGTTCACTGATCGCTGTCGCAATAGCTACTTTGTTTTCCCACTCAAATTCAGCCCACATGGCACGGAATGTTTCGTCAGTGCAAAGAGCAGGTCGTATGTAATCCATTATATCCAAGTGAATACTATTTAAGTTGATAATACTTTTTTCTGCATTCGACGAGTTTTCGTATACAATGGTGCCAAATATGTGGCCGGTTTCCGTTGAAGAAACCTTGATATTGGCACTGATTGATCGTTGATCAAGAGGGCCGATTGTTAGAGAAAGTGGTCTTTCAACAAGTTTCAAGTCGCCCATTGTAGCCAATTCGACCGTCAGATTTGTTAGTGTAGCGGCTGTTCGGTTTATGATGAGAATTTCAAGAAGGATATCATAGTCATGTACTGTGACGTACGCCTCTGCGTAGACTGGATCTGCGAAGCCTGTAAGTTGGTAAACGTGACTAAGCCGCGTTCCTGTGCCATCACTATTTTCAAATGAACCAGTTGCCCGTAGTAAATCGTCCCCATCACACAAGTCCAAATCACCACTCGCCGATGTCACCTGACGTAACTGTCGCCAAGAAATCAAATCATCTACTTGTGCCAAGGCGGGGGTTGACAAATTCTTTGAACTTGGCTCAACCACGAGCGTAGAATTTGATGCATGACGGAGATATTGGGAGAAAGATATCTTGCTGTCACTGAGATATGCCTCGACAGTTGCAGCTTGTATTTCTGTGTCTAGTATGAGTCTCGCGAATAGAGCCAAGCGCTCAATGCAATCAGCAGATGCGCCCGAAAAAATAGGAGAGGTAGAATTCACAGATTTGCAGGGCGAGTATTGCTTCTCTGATGTCGAGCGTTCAATGAGGTCTGCTACTCCACAGCAGACTGCCAGCATTACTAGCTGACGCTGCTTGGTTAAAGTCGAGTTCGTTCCATATAGTGCTCGTGATTTAAGTACGATCTTTGTCAACGAACTTACCGCCACAGTGCCTAAGAAACTATCTCCATTCGAAACAAAGGCCCTCAGAGGAGAAATGTTCGTCTTGTCACCGTACGCTTGTGATTCCATAGCCCCTGCTTGTGAAGCGTATGTTCCATCAGCTAGGACGACCGACCTTGAGTTTTCTGATATGCGTCCAGGATTGGTGTTGGCTGCATCTGTCACTTGGCAACACACAAAAGGTGGGTTGCCCATAGCATTAGCAATTTCGTCAAATCCTAACTTAAGCAATTCCTCGCCTTCTGCATATTCTCCAATTATCCACAAAGAGACAGAGAGGACAGGTGACGACCTTATTTCACACAATGTATTCACCAGTTTCTTTAACAGTCCAGAACGAAGTGGAGCATTTTGCTCCATGTTTGCCCTAACAAATACAATTACATCCATAGCACCGTCAACGCCAAGAAAATCCATGAGAACATGCACTACAGATCCAGCAATTTCGGGATATTTCAAGGAACACGTATGAATCGCTTGGATAAGCATCGTTCGGTACTCTGAACAATTTTCTAGATCAGAATCACGGGTTCGGACGACTTCGCGCTTCAGTACACCAACAACTTCCTCGATGTTGCGTGGTGACACTAGATCAATAGCAATTTCAAGAGTTCTCTTGCAAATATCTACATTTGGTGATGAGAGGGCTCTCAGCATATCCATTAGCACTTCTGTCAAAACTCGCGACTGCCGCTGCTTCATTTCGGCTAGTCGCTCCAAGACAATGAGCTTCACATTATTGTCAGACTGCGATGAAAGCAAGGCAGTGTATGTTGCTGCCGCTGCACGTACCGCAGTAGGCGCTGATGATAGGCTCACGAGAGTCCATGCTGCTTCGTAGCTGACCGCAGCCGATTGGGAACCGAGTAACTGGAACAAAAATCGGACAAATCGTGATTTTTGCCGCGGATCGCGTCGACAGACCTTTCGGGTTAGTTCAAGGACAAGTAGAGCAAACCCGTCGCCAAAGTCGTCTAGTCCATCAGCATGGGCTGCTAGGAACTCAATTGCCACCTCTTCAGCCTCATTGAACAACATGAGGAAGGCATTTCGCCTCGAGCCAACTTCAGTCTCTGCCCTGATGAAGTCGTTCATTAGGTCTGCGCCATCCGGCACCAAGGCTGACCCATGGTGCTTGTGAATGTGGTATATTGCAAGTGCGGCATTTTTGCGGACATACGAGTGCCGATGATTCAAACAAGCTTTGATTGACGGAACAAGCGGTTCGATAATTTCGGGTTCTCTCAGCTTACACAGAAAACGAAGCATGGAGCCTCGGACATATTCGTTTGAATGATTTAGGTCGTTTCGTAGTGCATTACATACCTATCATCTGTATATAAGCAATAGAGCAACTCCACAAGCATTACCAGTATCATCTCAGGGAGCAACTTTTTTTCGGAATCGTACTTTGGAACAATCTCCCAAAATAGCATTAGTAATTTCTTGAACTCGTGGTGTTCAGTGTTGATGCAGAACCGTATCACAGTCATTAGTATTCGAGGGATAGGTTCTCCTCCGAGCATCATCAAAATTGCAGACTTTAATGCCTTAACTTTCATCTGCACAACGCGTCATGACAGGCCCGAGCTACCCACGTACCTTGTCATTTGAGTCCTCTAGCTGCTTTAGTATTTCCTCTTGACTAACTAGATTTTGCTTATCAGTATTCAGGAGAACTAAATAAGGAGTCAGTCACGGAACTATGAATGACCACGACACAAGTGCACCTGTACAGTTATCTGAGACCGACGCCATTACGCTTGCTTTTGGACCCTACACTCGTCCTGCTATACTAGGGCCAAGTTAGGCAGCCTCTCTAGTGGCGGTCGGGGCTGTCTGAGACCGCATCCGGGCGGTGGGCCCCGAGAACCTAAATCCAGGGCGGGTCCGGACTCGCGGCTTGCCCGAGATCTAGCAAAAAACGGCGAGACGCTGCGAGACCGTGACTGTGCTAGTGACGGTCGAGCCAGGCGGGGTCGGCTAGCGAGTACCTGAGACCGGGCGATAGGCGGGCCCAAAGCGCAGGGCGGCGGTCCCGGGCCGCCGGTAGCCGCCAAGATCCGTCCCTGTGGCGCTCTCAATGACTACTTCTTGGCCTGGTACCGTGGACCGCCGTGGCTACTTCTTGATCCCACTCGACCTACTTGCCGGCTACTTTAGACATTCATAAGCGTAAGGAAGACGCCAGCAGAAGTAGGAGTGAGTTTGAGGAGGTGTGAGGGGGGTCCGTGGCTACCTATGACTGCCCTTGCTTCAACCTTACTTCAACTTGAGGTTGACGTGGAGGAAAGTTGAAGCTAAGGAGTATAGGGTGCGGGTATTGAAGGGCACGGAGGCCTGTAGTCTCGGAGGGCCAGCGTTGCACGTTGGGGGTGGTGCGCGTTTTCTTTCATACCAGGGAGTGGCCCCAACCCCCCGCCAGCCCTGGTATTCGGAAAGGTCCTAGGATAGTAGCTTTCGAGCGATTCCCCGCGGTCGGCGTCGCTGGCTTAAGGTCTGTTCCACTTGCGCGGCGCGTCATTCGAACGTTCGCTGGAATGTACACGTACGTCCTGACGGTCGATCTTTTGTCGAGAGGCGTTCAAGTGGCCCACCATGGACATCACCGAATATGGACAACTGGTGGACTTCTTGAGGTGCGTCGCTGCGCGCGTGGGTCGGGCGCTCCTCTACCAGCAATTTGGAGATCTATTCGCGGTCGCGTGCCGATTTAGGGCCTCGCGCAGAGCAGCAGCTTTTGGGCACTCGCAGACCGCCGAGACGGGTACCTAGGACCTCCACACGCGCCTGGTGGCTGCCCCGTGCCGCGCGCGGCGCACGGAGAGCGCGTTAAACCTTAATCGGCATAAGCATCCCCTCCCCTTAATCGATAAGTCTAGGCCTAGTGGGACTAGTGGTTGTAGTCACATTAGGTCCCGTCAAATGAGTCGTGCTGTGTCCTTGGGCAGGGTAGGAATTGAGTGACATCTTACTTCCTTTCGGGAAATAAGTTTTGGTTTTGGGTCGGACTACTTTTGGGTTTGGGTCAAGGCTGAGACCGGGACTTAGTACTGGTAACCGCGCGGCGCCCCGCGCCGGCGAGTCGCCGCCCTCGCGGAGGAAACAACCGCCGCCTCCTGAGCCCCCCAGGCCACCAAGGACACAGGCATGGGCCTGCCGGAACCACATTTTACCACATTTTACCCGTCAAGGCCCGGTTTTTTGACACTAGCTGACGGGTTTTGCTAAATTTACCCCCCCTTTTCAACTTCAACTTTACGTTGAACTTCGCAGGACTTTGGTTCCGGAGCCACTGATCAGGCCGCCGGGAAGTAAGGTTCAGATCTCGATTCCTGCCCTGTCCTTGGGGTTCCCCTGGGGTAACGGTGGCCCGGGGATTTCAAGTTGGGCTATTAGCTGAGAATTCCCCAAAACCCAGTCCACCGTCCCACGCCAGCCCAGCACCGGCCCAGCGCCAGCCTAGGGGGGCATGGTGCAGATTTTCCGTCACGCCCTGACGCCAAGATACCAAACGCAGCGCGAACTGTAAGCCGATTCTAGTGGTCGTCAAAGCTCGATCAGGCTGTAGCTAGGTTCGGAGCGGCCACACGCGGCATTTATAATTGCTCTCTGTGGTCTCATAGGTCGTATTACGATTAATAGCGAAATTCAAGAGCGACTGATTTGATGAAGCCGCCGGGAAGAAAGTAAGTCTCACCAAAGTGCATGCTGGCGTGGCGGGTCATTTTATTTGAGGCTGCATATATCTGCGAGCCGTCTGGCGCTTTACCTATCACCATTGATGAAATACGGCCAGCTAACCTTGCCTCATTAAGTGTGTTAGGACATTTGCATTAAATTTGTCAGAACACAAGAGCAGAACACCAATAGAAGGGTATAGAGCAAGGTACAAGCCGATTGCGAAGACCAGGCACTGTGTCTTCACAAGGCTTCGGGACATTCGAGATGCCTCTAGGGCTGATTGGCCGAGACCAGGTAATTGTAATTGTTTACAGGCCCAACCCAATCTACAACGAATGCTCAAAGAATCTCTTTGGATACTAGATAGGCACGCTTTGCTATTTCTTGTTTTTTTTTTGCTACACTGCAGAGTATAGGTACCGGTTTGCTATACTGGGAATCCACCGGGCTTTCAAGTATAATAATGGTCTACTAAATTGCAATCATTTTCGCCTCTGGTGGCCAGTGAGGCCCTCTCCTAAGTTTGGGAACACCCCCACTCTAGACGAATTTGCCATGGGTCCTCTCGTTGCCTTGCCGGCACTCATGCGCTGAATTTTCTTTTCTCGCGCTGACCTCTTACGATTGGCAACAGCTACAGGAACCTCAGACTTTTTTAAGCTATTGGTAATCTTCTGCTGTTCCTGATCGTGTTGAATATTATCTCGGCAGTCCACGCAACATACAGTCTCAACGCTTGCTGAGAACTCCGCTGTTGTCGCACCGTCTGGGGGATTTACTGGAGTCCATTTAGCAATACCCAGGGCCTCTACCTTCCCAGCTGCGTGCACGTAGACATGACGTACTCTTTCAGATCGCTCTAGTGCTTCTGCAAGTATCCGAATTCCGTGGGGCGTCATCCTATTTCCGCGAAGATCGATGGTACTAATATTGGACTTACCCGCCAAGACTGATGCTAAGGCATGAACCCCATCATCTGATATCATGTTGTCCCGGAGGATAAGCTGTTGGATTGACATATCACCACGCAGAAGTGCCGAAATTGCATGTAGCTCTTCATCAGAGATCGACGACTCGGGGAGCTGTATCACGCCAACTTCGTCTGATTTTTCTACACTTCTTACAATGCTAGGAATACTGGCATTTTTAACTGAATGGACATAGCGTAGAAGAGTACGCCTTTTGGCCTCTTCTTCAAGATGAAGCTTTTCCTGGACGTGTGCACATTTACGTGCAACATGCTCGATTTGTTGTTCACAGTCTTGCAAATCCCGGTACAAAGTGTCCCTGCCTTCTTCTTGAGCCATCAACATGCCATAACATCTTCCTATATGTTGAATAAGCAACTCCCTAGTATTGGGTGAATTCTGCGCGCGTTTGAGTATCTTATTTGCATCATGTGCTTCAAGCCAAGTACTCCAGCTTGCTTTCTTGCCTTTGAGCAAGATTAAGTCGGAAGAAGTGCTGGTGTCCAGTAGAAATCGACCATTCGCTTCAGCAGGACTTACGTGGGGATTTTGGCCAGAATCATTCCCGTGGATTTTGGCTGTGCTAGATTGAACGTTTTCTGTTTGCCTGCTGTCCAAAAGGGCATCAAATCTAGCTTTTGTCGTGTCTAGCTCCTCTTGTTTGATCCTACTCGCCTGTGATATGATACGATTAGATTCATTGGCATCATCCAGTTTGGCTTGCAGCTTGGATAGATGATCATTTGAAGTCTTTAGCTGTGCCTCGAGTTTTCGCATCTCCTCTGTTCGCACAACCTTGGCTTCTTCATCTGTCTGCATCTTGTTTAAGAGAAACCCAAGGCGACCACTAAAAGTCTTGACCTTTTCCACCGCAACTCCTTTTTCTTCACGCTCTTCTAGCTTGAGGCGAACCTCTTCACGACAACGAGATGCCAGCACAGAGTTATGCTTTCTGACTGCTCGTAGCTGGTCTTGTAATATCTTTTTGTCAAGTTCAGCTTTCACTCTGCCTCGTCCTTCTCTTGTTGCTTCTTTCAGTAGCCTTGCATTTTTCTTCGATAGTGCTACTGCTTCTGCTTCCCGCTTATTAAGCTCCTCCATGGCCCGAGTTTTACTGAGTTCTGCTAGTTTGAGCCGCTCGAGCAGCTGGAAAACTTTTTCGGCCATTTCTCGCAATTGGTCACCACTGTCCCTTGCCTCTGCTTCTATGCGGAGTCTTTCGCTATCCGCAAGATTTGACCGATTTCTGACTTCTTTGACCTCTTCCATCAGGTTATTAAGGTCAGCGGTCAGATTGCGATTGCTTTCTTCTTTCATGCGACGGTTCCGTGTTTCCACCTGTAGGTGTGTGTCCAATTCCACGCTTTTGGCATGCAACTGGCGTAGTTTTTCTTCCATGCTACTTACTTGATCCTCTGCTAAACGCTTAACCCTATCTTGTGCCTGCAGCTTCTCGAGTAGCTGGTACTGTTTTTCCTTCCGGACCCGTAATTGCTCGTGGAGTGCCTCCAGCTCAACTTGAGCTTTGAGCTTTAACTCTTGGTTCAAGGTTTTGAGTTGATCAATCTCAGAACGCAGGATGCGTACTTCATCTGCGCGGAGTTGGCCTTCATGTGCTGCTCGATTTGCCATTTCTTCGTGAGTCTTCGCGGTGGCAAGTAGAGTCCCATATTTTGTTTTCAGTAAATCCAATTCGCTACCGTAGTGTTGATTTTCCGCACTTAACTTCGCGCTTTGAGCTTCTTCGGTCTCCAACAAACGTAACAACTCTGAATTCTGATCAGTTATGACCCTAAGCTGCTTATCCTTCTCGGCAGCTTCTGTTTTCATTGATGATAACTGGGCATCCGCAGTTCGGGATCTGCTTAGTAAGCGAAAGTTCTCATCGCGCAGCGTTCGGTTGTCAGATTCGGCCGCAACCTTCTCGAGCTGTATGGCATTCGCATCCTCCTCAACCCTATCCAGATTACGCAGCAGCTGGACATTCTGATCATTCAACATACGCAATTGCTGCTCCTTCATTGCCAGGGCATCGTTCGCTCGAGTTTCGCGTGACCTTTGTAGTTCGTCGATCGTCTTCGGCGGCTGTCGGCGAGAATCCATCTTAACGCGCGGATTAAAGCGGCGGTATAGAATACCTACAGAGTATCCTATACCGCAGTACCGTACCAGTAGGTACCATAGGTGCCTTCGTATAATTTGTTTGAGCTAGTGACTGCGTTATTAAGAAGAACATGGTTTGACAGCGTTTCGGACCGGGCCCAGGGTGCCTGCGCAAACTTAAAAAGAGCCCGGGCCCGGGCCCGGGCCTGCCAGTGCAGTGAGACCCGGCGGGCCAGTCCGACTCGGAGTCCTGAACACCGAGATTCTGTGGCGACAATCCGTCGTTTTTCACAAACAGATACCATTCTTCTGAGATGTCATCTCCACCGCCCAGCGAGATGTTGCGCGTACTACGAGCCTGAGGATCATCATGATGGGGATTCGCCTGTCACGGTAGCTGCCAGTGGACCCGAGTCTTGGCGCCACGTACGTCTTTTTATGCTGAAAGAAAAGCAGAGTATCCCGCATTTCCGGGCGCTCGGGCAGAGTGGTGCACCTATGATACGGCCCACTCCGAGTCCGAGTCAGCTGAGGCTGGAAAGCGCGCCTGACGAGGATTATCTTTTTTCGGCCTGGCGGCTCACGCGCGAGAATCCGATAAAAGAATGACAACAACCAAATATCTGGTTCGCATCAATCGCGTCCCCACTGCGGACGCGACGACTAGAGTATCTGGTTTTTTTGAAATTCAAGTTCAGAGATTCTGCCTCAACAACCACTACGAGTCTTTCCTCAACAACCTCGTCCAGAGTGAGCGCAATGTGCCATGGGCCATCGACTGCCGCGTCGAAATCAACATCAGTGTGCCCTGGATCTCTCTTCATCAATGCAATGCCGAGACTCGACTCTGCTGTGCGCTTCTTCCTCGCGCCGGCCGTGCATCACCTAGCAAAACGAAAAACATGTTGCGTATCGTAGCAGTGGGCGAAATACGAGGACGACGCTGTTTTTAGCTGCCCGGCCGCCTGAATGGGCACATAAGGCTGCAGAGTTATGACAAGGCTTAGGATAAATCAATTGGCGAAGAGCCCGGGCCTCAGACGCTCGCGGGTTTCGAAGTCAAACGCTGTCGACGTATAAACCCGCGAGCTCAGGAGGCCCGGGGCTCGATCGCCAGTGATTTATCTTTAGCTTTGTCTTAGTTTCGAAGTCGACAGCTTTAGGTTTCTGTCTTTAAGTCGATGTTACGGTGCTAGGACTAGTGGGCGGAGCCCCTGGGGGGGAGACACCGCGCGTCGCCGATTCATCGGCGGCGGGCGCGGGCCGCTTCTTTCATAAAAGCGTACCTCCTTCTAAGCTGAACCGCCTCGGCAAACCCCCCCCCCC
>Ga0209503_10001701_pt1 | contig 11097 bp, 10 predicted proteins | sample SouAtlMetagenome_2_FD_187448 | JGI IMG/M metagenome (GOLD analysis project Ga0209503, IMG submission 187448) | Marine eukaryotic phytoplankton communities from Atlantic Ocean - South Atlantic ANT15 Metagenome (SPAdes) (version 2) | ecosystem: Environmental > Aquatic > Marine > Oceanic | place...
GAACAAAAAGCTAAATCGAATAAATGCTCTTTGGTTGTTCTATAGCCTAATTTATATATAACAGGTATGTATTTATACTCTCCCCATTTGCTATGGCCATCAATTTTTTTAAGTAATTGAGGTTGAATTTCTGCACTTATATTATTGATTAGTTTAGATCTTACTTTTAATCCAATTACCCCATTGGAACCTTTTTGGCACGCTTTTGTACCGGTATATAAATCTCCATCACTTAGTTTATGGAAGTTTTTGTATCGATTAATTATTTCTATAGATTGATGAGGAGACCAAATTCTATTTGACTTATTGCCGTGATAATCAAGCCAAGCTTTTCTTTTGCATCTTAGAAAACTTTTTAAATGAAGATTATTCAAATTTATTTGCAAATGCAGTTTGAATTTATACTTATATAAATTAATATAGATAATTATTGGAAATCAAGGAACTAATTAACTTTGTCTGCAAATGAACTAGATATAATAAAATTCGGAACTGATGGCTGGAGAGGAATAATTGGTTTTGATTTCAATTTATCAAATCTCTCTAAGGTTGTTGTGGCTTCATGTCAAGAATTAAGTTATCAATACTTCGAAGAAACTAATTCTAAAAAAATACTTATAGGTTACGATCGTAGATTCATGGCAAATGAATTTGCAAGGGAGATAGCTTCTTTTGTTAAAGGATGTGGTTTTGAACCCATTCTTTCCACAAGTTATGTTCCAACACCTTCATGCAGCTTATACGCCAAAGAATTTAGGTTTTTAGGTTGTTTAGTTATTACAGCAAGTCATAATCCTTATAATTGGCTGGGATTAAAGATTAAGAATTTTAAAGGATGTTCTGTAGATGAATCTTTTACAAACGGAGTTGAGAGAAGGTTGATTCTTGGAAACTCAATTGAAAGATTGGAAGGTGAATATGAAAAAGTCGATATTAAGAAGTTTCATTTAGATCACATTAAATCTAATTTTAATATTGATTTTATATTAAATAATTTAAAGAAAATGAATTTGCATATTTTTGTTGATTCTATGCATGGTTCAGCAGCCAATTGCATTAGTCAGATCTTTGATGATTATGATTCAAAAATATTTACCGAAATCAGAGCAGATTACGATCCTTTATTTGGCGGAAATCCCCCGGAACCACTGCAGAAATATTTAGAAAATTTAACTCAAACTCTTACAAGACATTCTAAAAAAGGCATTAAGACTCTAGGCATAATTTTTGACGGTGATGGCGACAGGATTGCTGTAATTGATGAAAAAGGCAGATTTTGTAGTACACAAACATTAATCCCATTCTTTATAAGTTATTTAGGAGAAAAGAATAATAATTTATATCCAGTACTTAAAACTGTAAGTGGCTCAGATATTATTAGTAACATCGCAAAAAATCAGAATAGACAGGTTATTGAACTTCCTGTGGGTTTTAAATATATTGCACAAAAAATGATTAAGGAAAAAATACTTATTGGCGGAGAGGAATCAGGAGGGGTTGGTTTTGGTGAATTTATGCCAGAGAGAGATGCTTTATATGCAGCTATGATTTTATTAAATGGAATTGCAGAAAAATCAAAATATCTATATGAGACTTTAGATGAAATCCAAGAAAAATTTGGTCCAAGTTTTTATAAAAGAATTGATATTAAATTCCCAAACCAGTCAGCAAAAGAAACTCTTGAACAACTGATTAATATTAATATTCCTTCTGAAATATGTGGCTATAAGGTTATCAGTATTTCAAATATCGACGGTATAAAATTGAGGCTCGATAATAATTTTTGGCTATTATTTAGATTCTCAGGAACAGAACCTCTTTTAAGATTGTATTGTGAGGCGAAATCTGAAAGAAATCTAAATGAGATTTTAGAATGGAGTCAAAAATTCATACAAATATTAAAAATTAAAAAATGAAAAAATTATATTTAGCAAGCAAAAATCTAGGTAAAATTGAAGAATACAAAAAATTACTATTTAATGTAAATTGCCAATTGTTGCTGCAACCAGATTCAATAGAAGTTGAAGAAAATGGAATTACTTTTAGGGAGAATGCAATAAAAAAAGCAAGCGAAGTTTCTAAAAAAACTAGAAACTATGCAATAGCTGATGATTCTGGAATATGTATTGATGCTTTGGATGGTAAGCCAGGAATTTACTCATCTAGGTATGCAGAAAATGATCAAAAAAGAATAGAGAGAGTTTTAAATGAGCTTGATGGAGTAGACAATAGAAGTGCTTTCTTTATTGCAAATGTTTGTGTGTGCTCTCCAAGTGGGAATGTAATATTAGAATCCCAAGCTAAGTGTTTTGGAAATATTATTCTAAAACCTAGAGGAATAAGCGGTTTTGGTTATGATCCTATTTTTGAGGAGGTATCAACTAAATTAACTTTTGCCGAGATGAATAATAAATTAAAGGATTCATGTAGCCATCGAGGGAAAGCTATTAAAAAAATTATTCCTCAATTATTAAAAATGTTTGCCTGATTACGAATCAACCCAAGATCCATGCAATCCATGTGGAATAGATATAGGAAGCTCATAAATTGCTAATTCATTTAAGTTTTTAGCATCTAATATTACCAGATCACTCCCTCTTCTACTACCATTCCATAGCAAAATAAATAAGTACCCATCATCTTCTTCCCTCGATAAATGTGAAGGCACCATTATTGGTTCACTAACAAATCCACTAGGGGCGGCTGACCAATAAATTTCCTCTTTGGTATTCAAATTTATTTTTTTAATAGCTTGTAAAGGAGCATTACCTACTTTTTTATCAGTACAAGCCATCCAAGAGTAAGTTGCTTTTAATCCTAAGAATTTGGGATTTACAGTAGCAAATTCGCAAGTTTGTGTGCTTAAAGATTCAAGTTTAGACTTTTTATTTTTTAAGTCGATAATAGATCTTTTTAAATTACCCGCTGGATATTTATCAAAGTCAATATCTCTAAAATTTTCATCGGGTCCAACAGAAGGAAAATCGTCGTAAAAAATGCTATCTAAAATTATATTTGAATCTTTTTCGAATGCATTAACATGATGAAAAACAAATCCATCTGGAGCATCTATAGTTATTGGAGGTTGCCCCTTGTATAAACCACTTTCTCTTGGAATTATAAAAAATTTAGCTTTTTTATTAGGGTTTGATTTTAGGCATTGAGCGGCTCCTTTTTGGCCCATTACAAATGGAAGAGGATTAAAGTCAATGGCATTTTGTAAAAATATTGCCCAATTGGTTGTAATTGCAAAATCATGAAGGAAAGCAAATCCATTAAATGTATCTTTCCTATCTATTATCAATTCACCAGAATTTTCACCAGCATTTGAAAATTCCATAAGTCTTATCGTGCTTTTTGGGCCGGTTTGTACTCCAAAAGTCACTAAAAGTTCAGGGGAAACGTTTGAATTGAAATCAGCTTTTGGATGAGCACTAAATGCTTCGTTGGTTTTTAAAACTCCACTTAAATTTGTTAATCCAATAGTATCAAGATTATTAGGATCTAATGCATGAGGGCCAGCTGCTTCCCATAAAGCAAGTACTTCATTCCCAAGTTTTACAACGTGTGTATTAGCAATATTTTTAAATTTTAAATCCAGAGCATTATTTAAAATACCTCCACTTTTTTGAGTTCCAAAAACTCCTCTATAAATAAATTTATTAATCTTTTTTTCTTCTAAAAAACCTTTGGTTCGTACAAACTTATTAGTAAATGTTGGTTTCCCATTTTCAAATCTTATTGCAGTAATCATTCCATCTCCATCAAAAGGATGGTGAACCCATTGGCCTCCTCTTTCTAATATCCCAGGACCGTTTCTGAATAGAGTTCCATTTAATTCTTCAATATGTTTGCCTTTAGTTGGATTTATTGGTTCATTTGTTAATTCTTTTTCTACATTTTTATATGCACTAGACCAATCTTCTTTATTAAAATCTTGATTAGTCTTTATTTGTTTTTCTTGAATATAAGTCACTTTAAATTATTAATTAAATCTATTTTCGCCAATAATCTATGAAATTGTGGCTAATTAAAAAAAAATACTTGAATTGACTATTTAATCAATTTCTAACATTCCTTTACTACTGGGGATAGAGCCTGATCTCCTGATGTCAATTTCAGTAGCCATTCTCATTGCTCTTGAAAAGGCCTTAAAACATGCCTCAACTATATGATGAGAATTTGTGCCTCGTATTTGATTGATATGCAGGGTTATTCCACTACTATTTACAAATGCTATAAAAAATTCTCTTACTAATTCAGTATCGTAGTTTCCTATTCTTGGTGCTTTCAATATTAGATCGTAAGACAAATGAGGCCTTCCTGAACAATCTAATGTTACTTGAACTAAAGCCTCATCTAAAGGCGCAAAAAAATGCCCAAATCTGTTTATCCCTTTTCTTTCACCTAAGGCTTTAGTAAAGGCTTTCCCAAGGGCAATACCTACATCCTCATTTGTATGATGATCATCAATATGTGTATCTCCAATTGCTTTTATTCTTAAATCAAATAATCCGTGACTGGATATTTGATGCAGCATATGATCTAAGAAAGGTATCCCAGTATCAATTTCAGAAATTCCATTGCCATCTATATTAATAAAAATACTAATATCTGTTTCATTTGTTTTTCTTTTGATTTCGGCTTCTCTTGAGGATGACATTGTATCTTTAGAATTTTGATTTACATTCCATTAATGCAATAACCTGCATCAACATAAATAGTTTGGCCTGAAATGCCACTTGAAAGATCACTTAAAAGAAAAGCAGCTGTATTACCTACTTCAGTTTGAGTAACTGTTCTGCGTAGGGGGGCTTTTTCTTCAACATTATGAATCATATCTAAAATGCCACCTATTGCAGAACTCGCAAGTGTTCTAATTGGACCAGCACTTATTGCATTTACTCTTACTTGCTTTTCAGGACCAAGTTCTGCAGAGAGGTATCTAACTGAAGCCTCCAAAGCCGCCTTAGCTACGCCCATAACATTGTAGTTAGGTATGGCTCTTTCAGATCCTAAATAAGTTAAAGAAACGACCCCAGCCCCATCACTGAAAAGTGGTTTTGCTGCCTTACAGAGAGGAGCCAATGAATAAGCACTAATATTTAAAGCCCTATCAAAACCTTCAGATGAAGTCGCACTATAATCTCCAACTAATTCATCACGGCCTGCGAATGCAAGACAATGAACTAAACCATCAATTTGCCCCCAATTGTTTTTAATATTTTCAAAAATTTCTTCAATTTGAGAAGGATTTTGAACATCAAGTGGGAGGAATAATGATGGGTTTAAATCTTTGGTTAGTTCTCTAACTTTAGACTCAAATCTCCCTTTTTCATCAGGTAGATATGTAATTCCTAGTTCAGCTCCTGCTTTTGAAAGTTGCTGAGCTATTCCCCATGCTATTGAACGATTGTTGGCGATTCCAGTAACTAGAATTTTTTTGCCAGTTAAATTTAGAAGCATTTTATTTTTTATTTATTTAATTCTCCTACAAAAAGTACACTTCTTTGCGTATTACCGCAAAATATACAATAATTTTCAACTATAGGGAATATTTTTTTAAGTATGGTTAAAACAAATTCAAATTTTTTGGAATTAGGGACTCAATTACCTTCTTTTGAAATGATTAATGCCAATTCATCTAATCAAGAAAACTATAATTTATCAAAACTAGATAATAGACATTTACTTTTAATGTTTATTTGCGCCCATTGCCCTTTTGTAAAATATATAGAAAATCATATTTCAAATTTAAGTAGTGATATTGAAGATAAAGTTCAAACCATCGCAATTTCAAGCAATGATATTGTAACTCATCCTTCTGATTCACCAGAACTTTTAAGAAATCAAGCTCAATTACAAGGCTGGAGTTTTCCTTACCTTTATGATGAAAGTCAAGTTTTTGCCAAAAAGTTAAAGGCTGCATGTACTCCTGATTTCTATCTTTTTTCCAATACTGGAAATAGAAAATTTTCTCTTTTTTATCATGGACAACTTGATAGTAGTAGACCTAGTAATGACATTCCGATAACTGGAGAAGATTTAAGAGCAGCTATTAAAGATTTAAATAAAAATAGTGATTATCCTAATCCTCAAAAACCCTCCCTTGGATGCAATATAAAATGGACTCCAGGTAAAGAACCTGATTGGTTTAAATGAATTAAATATAATATTTTTCCCAGAGAAAAACCTTTAAAGCTATTATGGTATTTATGCAAATACCTACATTTACCCTTGATAGGCAGTTCCAAGAAATTGGATCTGAAATTGAAGATGCGGTACTGAAAGTTCTTAAAGATGGACAATATATAGGTGGTCAAGAGGTTAACAAATTTGAAGAGAAATTCGCATCTCTGATTGGAGTGAATCATGTTATTGGATGTAATAGTGGCACTGATGCTTTAATACTCGCTTTACGTGCACTAAATATTGGAGACGGTGATGAAGTTATTACTTCATCATTTAGCTTTTTTGCAACTGCTGAGGCGATAAGTGCAGTAGGAGCAATTCCAGTTTTGGTTGATATTAATCCAAATGATTATCTAATTAATATTGATTTAATAGAAGAAGAAATCAACGCTAATACCAAAGCTATTATGCCAGTGCATTTATTTGGTAATGCTGTCAATATGAATTCAATAAAAACATTAGCTAAAAAATATAATTTAAAAATAATTGAGGATTGTGCTCAAGCAACTTGTACTATGTGGGAAAATTCTAAAGTAGGCAGTATAGGAGATATAGGATGTTTTAGCTTTTTCCCAACTAAAAATTTAGGAGCTGCTGGAGATGGAGGGGCAGTTACAACTTCAGATAAAAATATTGCACAAAAAGTAAGAGAGTTGGCGGTTCACGGAAGTCCTAAAAGATATCACCATACTAAAATAGGATATAACAGCAGGCTAGATACCCTTCAAGCAACGGTTTTGAACGTCAAAATAAAGTTCTTATCTAAATGGATTAGTAATCGAAAAAAAATAGCCAATACTTATATTGATTTATTAGAAAAAAATAGTTTTATTCATTTCCCAAAAATTAGTTTTGACTCCGTTTCTCATTCTTGGAATCAATTTGTAATCAAATTGAAAAATGATAATTATGATCTAAACAATAACTTTTCTGAATTATTTGAAACTGATTTCAATAAATATAATTCTTTAAGAAATTTATTGAAACTTAGACTTTCAGAAAAAGGAATCAATTCTATTATTTATTACCCAATTCCAATTCATGCTCAAATAGCTTACAAAAATAAAAAATTTTCTAGAGAAAAACTTATTCATACAGAAAAAGTTTGTACTGAAGTACTAAGTCTCCCCATGTATCCAGAAATTTCTTATGAAGAACAAGTTTATGTATCTAAAAATTTAAATAATATTTTAAGAAGTTGTATTAGTGAACTTCAAATTTGTGAGTAAAGATCTTTAAATAGTCTTTGCTGAATATTGTGGTTAACTATAGATCCTGAATAATTATTTTTTTCCAGATCAGGTATTTCATTATTAAGAATATCTGTATTAGACACCTTGGATAATTCAGGTATCCAAAATTTAATATATTTGCAAATAGGATCGAATTTTTTAGTTTGAGTATATGGATTGAAAATTCTTAATGGTTTAGGATCCATACCACTACTTGCACTCCACTGCCAACCGCCATTATTTGCAGCTAAGTCACCATCAACTAAAACCTTCATAAATTTTTCTTCACCCATTTGCCAATTGCAAATAAGATCTTTTACAAGAAATGAAGCAACTATCATTCGACATCTATTATGCATCCAGCCAGAGCTATTCAGTTGTCTCATCGCTGCATCAACAATAGGAACTCCAGTCTCTCCATCGCTCCATCGAGAAAACCATTCAGAATTATTTTGCCAAGGGAAAAGGCTCCATTTTTTTCTATAAGGTCCTTTTTCTAATTCTGGGAAATTAAATAAGCAATGTTGGTAAAATTCTCTCCAAACTAATTCTTTTTGCCAAGTTTCTATTGATACTTGATTGTTTGTATTTATTAGGTCAGGAAATAATGTTGCATTCCAGACTTTTCGTATACTTATAGTCCCAAATCTTAATGAAGCACTAAGAAAAGATGTTCCATTCAGAGACGGAAAGTCTCTTGTGGATTCGTAAGATCCAATTTTATCTTGGTAGATAAACTGATCTAATAATTTTTCTGCCGCTTGTTCTCCGGGTCTACAAGGACATAAATCAACACCAGCAAAATTTATATTTTTTTGAAATTTATCCAAGATTAGTCTTGATGAATCAATTTTCTTAATTACTTCAATTCCTTTGTCTAAATCTTTTAAGTTCGCAATATTATCAATATTTTTAGGTAAATTTAGCAGATTAATATTCGACTTTAATTTCTTATAAAATGGACCATATACAGAATATGGTTTGTTATTACCTGTAAAAATTTGAGAAGGTTCTACTAATAAATGATCCCATAATTCTAAATACTCAATTTTAAAATTTTTTAAAGTATTTTTTATTTCTAAGTCGCGTTGAACTTCGTAAGGTTCTAAGGCTTTATTCCACATAACAAATTTAGCATCAATTAATTGAGCTAATCTAGGTATTAAAATTAATGGATCACCCTCATCTACAATCATTCGACTTCCAAGATTTTCCCAATTTCTACTTAATTCTTGAAGTGAATTACTGAGAAACCATGCTCTAGAATTAGCGTTGAAGTCTTGTGAATAAATTTGATCTAAGATGTATGTTGAAGTTATAGCACTTGATAAAGAAAATGCTTTTGATAACGCATTATTATCATTAATTCTAAGATCTTTTCTATGCCAAAAAAGTATTCTGGGATTATTCATTAAATTCCTAAAAATTGCTTTGCTCTAAACCAAGCAGTTACTGTCTTTGCATCCATAATTTCATTACCACTAGAAATTAAATCATCTAAATTTTGGGGATCCATCATTAAAACTTCTATATCTTCATCTAAATCTCCTTTTACCTTATTTTTTAATTTGCTTAAATCGCGGGCAAGAAATAAATGGATCACTTCATCTGAATATCCTGGAGCATTCACTAAAGCCCCTAATTCGTCCCATTTTTCTGCTTTATATCCAGCTTCTTCCTGAATCTCTCTTTTAATTGAGTTTATAGGTGTCTCTCCTATTTCTAAAGTACCGGCTGGAAATTCAAGTAGGTATCTAGATACAGCAAATCTATATTGGCGAAGAAGTATAACTTTATTTTCTTTTGTTATGGGGACAGCTAATGCAGCGTTTGGAAATATTATTTGTCCATATTCATCCTCATGTCCATTAGGAAGCTCAATTCTATTAATTTCAAAACTAAATTTTTTTGTTTTTAATTCAGAAATTTTTTCTTTTAAAATAGCTTTTTTGAAGTATTTTTTATCGTCCATAATATTAAATGAATTTACCTTAGCAATTATTTTCAAATTTTGTAAATTAATCTACAAGCCATCTTGGATCTTCAATTTTTTTAACGCTTTGCGTTCTGCTTAGGACCTCCGATAATGGAGATATTACAAAATTACGATTCATGAATCTTGGGTGAGGCAATGTTAATTCTTCATCTTTGAAACAAAAATCTTCCCACCATAAAATATCTAAATCTAAACATCTAGAAAGCCATTTCATATCATTGAGGGGTTTCTTTCTTCCGAAATTTTTTTCTAAATTTTTAAATTCTTTTAGAAGGACTTTTGCATTCTTTGTTGTTAGATTTGGAAAAAAGTTACTTTTCACCAAAAGTAGGGTATTAAGGTAATTTGGTTGTTCTTCCTTAATTCCATGTGGACTTGTTTCATATATTGAAGACCAATAAAAAATTGTTTTAGATAATTCTCTTTCTTTCTTAAAAACATGAGATTGATTTATCCAATCCTTGATAAGTTTCTCTACTTTGGGTTTGCAAATTATTAATGATTCGATGGGTTTACCAAAATAACTATCAATATTTGCTCCAAGAGATATACATAGTCCATTTTTGATATTAAGATTTGATAATTCCACTACAAAAAACTACGTTATTGGATAAATTCTATATCAGGGATTTTTAAAGTGATTTTGGAACAAAAGTTGAAAGGAAAAGAAGACATAAGAGATTTAATGCAAAAGAAGGATTCGTTTAGAGCATTTCCATTAGCCGCAATTACAGGACATAGCTTATTAAAATTATCTTTACTTTTGTCAGCTGTTGATCCTACTTTAGGAGGAGTTATCATCGCGGGTGGGAGGGGGACTGGAAAGTCAGTTTTAGCAAGAGGTTTACATTCCTTAATCCCACCGATAGAAGTTGTAGATAATGAATCATTGTTTGAGAAATTGAGTGATAATAAAAGTTCTTTAAGGCCTATTAGTAGAAATTTAGATCCAAATAAACCTGAAGAATGGGATGAAAATATTAACCAGCTAGTAACAAAATTGATTGGTGATGATTACCTTTCCAAAATTGAAAGTATTCCAAGAAAGGTTGTTCAGGCGCCATTTATTCAAGTCCCAATTGGAATTACCGAAGATAGGCTTGTCGGATCCATAGATGTTTCTGCTTCATTAAACACAGGAGAACAAGTTTTTCAGCCAGGCATTTTAGCTGAGGCTCATAGGGGCGTTTTATATGTTGATGATATTAATTTATTGGACGATGGGATTGTGAATTTAATTCTTGAAGCTACTGGGAGAGAACAAAATAATATAGAAAGAGATGGATTAAGTCTTTCGCATCCTTGTAGGTCAATGTTGATCGCAACTTACAACCCTGAAGAAGGAGCTTTAAGGGATCATGTCTTAGATAGATTTGCAATTGTTCTCTCTGCAGATCAATCCATAGATAATAATCAAAGAGTTGAAATAACAAAATCTGTATTATCTCATGCTGAAAATAACGTCAAGTTTTCAGAAAAATGGTCTGAAGAATCTGATAATTTATCAACTCAACTAATTTTGGCTAGACAATGGTTAAAGGATATAAAAATAAGTAAAGAACAAATAACTTATTTAGTTAATGAGGCCCTTAGAGGAGGAGTTGAAGGACATCGATCTGAGTTATTTGCTGTAAAAGTTGCCAAAGCAAATGCAGCTCTTCGAGGTGATGAGAATGT
>Ga0209503_10001704_pt1 | contig 11086 bp, 12 predicted proteins | sample SouAtlMetagenome_2_FD_187448 | JGI IMG/M metagenome (GOLD analysis project Ga0209503, IMG submission 187448) | Marine eukaryotic phytoplankton communities from Atlantic Ocean - South Atlantic ANT15 Metagenome (SPAdes) (version 2) | ecosystem: Environmental > Aquatic > Marine > Oceanic | place...
CACCAATCCCTCCAAGGCATCGGCCAGTTGGATCTGGCACCCCAACCGGCTCTCGTCTTCTACGTGGAAGGCCTCGTCAAGCATGTCTTCCTCGTCATCGGACTTTTCGGGCATGGTCTCCACGTGGGCACTCTCCACATAGCAATGACAACTCGCGCACATGGCCATTCCTCCGCATGTGCCCTCCACGGGCAGCTCCGCACTCTTGCAGAGCTCCATGATGTTCATGTTCATGTCGGTCGGGGCCTCCAGCTCATGAGAGACGCCCTCTCGGTCTATGACAGTGACGCGAATGAAGGTCATGGTCAGAATCCGTTGACCCCGTTTACTGTTGTGTACTTCAGTACGAGGTTTTTGTCAGGATAGATTCGCTTGAAAGCACTCTGAACCATCAGGGTCGCCTCATGAAAGCCGCACAAAATGAGCTTCAACTTGCCTGGATAGGTGTTGATGTCTCCGATGGCATAGATGCCGTCGACGTTTGTGCTGTAATCGAAGGTGTCGACCTCGATGGCGTTCTTGGATATGTTCAAATTCCAGTCGGCGATCGGCCCCAGCTTAGGACTGAGACCAAACAGCGGCACCCAATGGTCTGTTTCCAACCGCAGGTTGCCCTCGGTTTTGTGCTTGACCGTCAACGCCTCGAGACATTCGTCTCCTTCAACGCCCATGACTTCCCCATTGGTCAACAAACGAATGCGGCCCTCTGCTGCGAGGTCCAGCACCTTTTGTACGCTGTCCGGATGGCCTCGGAAGCCATCGCGTCGGTGAACCAGCGTCACCTCAGAAGCCACACCATCAGCCAGGAAGTTGGTCCAATCCAAAGCGCTGTCTCCACCCCCACTGATGACCACCTTTTTGCCCCTGTAGAACTCAGGATCTTTGATGATGTATTCCACACCCCGGTCCTCGTATTCCGCGAGTCGCTCCACGGGTGGCTTTCGAGGCTCAAAGCAGCCCAATCCTCCTGCAATCGCAATGATGGGTGCGCGGTGGACCGTGCCCCGATTGGTGGTCACAATGAATTGATCTTCATCGTCTTTGACGATGGTCTCGGCACGCTCCCCCAAGGTGAAACCCGGCTTGAAAGGCGCCGCCTGTTCCATGAGCCGGTCCACAAGGTCTCCAGCGAGGATATCGGGATACGCCGGGATATCGTAGATGGGCTTCTTTGGATAAATCTCAGCGCACTGACCTCCAGCTTGAGGCAATGCATCGATGAGATGGCACTTGAGCTTGAGGAGCCCGGCTTCGAAAACGGTGAAGAGGCCGCAAGGTCCGGCACCGATAATGAGAATGTCCGTCTGAATCATGAGTCTCAGGAGGCGAATTTAGGAGTCACGGCTTTCTGTGCGTGCAACAACATCAAGTCCAATGTGTTCAACCCTTTGCGCTTTCAGGCATGTTGACCGCCAGCACCTGCGTCACCTCAGGAACAGCGCGTCGAACCGCTTCCTCTACACCCGCGCGCATTGTCATGGCCGCTTGAGCACAGTGGGCGCATGCGCCCTGCAGTTCCACTTCTACCGTCAGGTCATCCTTCACGGCCAACACGGTGATGTCTCCGCCGTCGGAACGCAAAAACGGACGCAATTCATCCAACGCGCGGTCGATGCGCATGCGAAGGGCGTTGAGATCCGGGAGGGCTTCAGCCATGGTGCAATTTACGCCGGGAGACGCTCCAACTCCTCAACCAGCCGATCGGTCAGTGCCGCAATGGCCTTCGCCGCATGCGTGCCCTCTTGGAGCGCGGCTGGACGACCCGCGTCTCCCGCTTCTCGAATCGCCTGCACGAGGGGAAGTTCTCCGAGAAAGGGTGTTCCAGACGCCTCCGCATACCGCTTGACCCCGTCCCTGCCAAACAAGTGGTATTTCCGGTCCGGCAAGTCGGGAGGCGTGAAATAGGCCATGTTCTCCACCAATCCGAGAACCGGTACGTTGATGTTGTCCAATTGGAACATGCTGACCCCCTTCCGGGCATCGGCGAGGGCGATGTCCTGTGGTGTGCTGACCACCACAACCCCGCTGAGCGGGGCAAGTTGAACCAAAGAGAGGTGGATGTCTCCCGTGCCCGGCGGCAGATCGATGAGGAGGTAATCCAAATCTCCCCAGTCCCCATCGGTAAACAGCTGCCCAAGCGCCTTGGATGCCATCGGGCCCCGCCAAACAATGGCCTGATCGGGGTCGGCAAAAAAGCCAATACTGAGCAGCTTGACACCATGTGCCTCCACGGGCCCGATGAGGGGCTTTCCATCCTTCTCAACTGGCTGTGGCTTCTCTCGGACCACGTCAAACATGGTCGGCATACTGGGACCATAAATGTCTGCGTCAATGAGGCCCACGGCATGGCCACGGCGAGCCAACTCCACGGCCAAGTTTGCCGCAACGGTGCTCTTGCCTACCCCCCCTTTGCCGGAGGCAATCGCGACAACGTGCTTTACACCGGGAAGGACCTTTCGGGTTTCCATGGTGCGTTCTTCTTCCGCCAAGGGAACCACCTCAACATCAGCGTTCACGTTGACACCCAGTCGGGCTCCTAGCTTTTCAAGCGCAAACTCCACTGCCTCCCGCATGCGCTGACGCGCGTGCATGGCCGGACTTGACGCCTTGACCCGAAGGCGAAGGGCCCAGCCCTCCTCCTTCTCTTCCATCAGCAATATCTCAACGAGATTCAGCGATACGAGGTCCTTGCCTAAATCCGGCTCCATCACCCCGGACAGGGCTTCAATCAGGTGTGCACGTGTCAATGTGTCCATGGTTCAAAGTTCGGTTGATGGATTCCAGAAGTGGGCATTAAAAGTCCACCACTTGATGATCGCGGATCCGAGCGGTGGCTTGTTCCTCGGTCATGCGCGCGTTCTGAGGTAGTGAATCTTCTTTCCCTCATCGAGCCATCGCGACTCGTAATACGTTCGAATCTTGAGGACGTCTGCAAAATCAGGTGCCACGCGGTGGACAAGATCGCCGTATACATCTTGGCTGTCCTCCAAAACAGGAAACCCCGCTTCCAGCCAGCCCGCCTTTGAGAGTGCATAGAGCAATGGACTGTCGCTCTTGACATGGATTAGCCCCCCTGGCTCCATGAACTGCTGATACCGGCGCAGAAAGACTTCAGACGTGATCCGTTTGGTGCCCTTCTCGTCTTTGGGCTGAGGATCAGAAAAGGTGAGCCAGACCTCGCTGACCTCCCCTTCTGCAAAGAAGTTTTGGACAAACTCAATCTTGGTTCTGAGGAAGGCGACATTGGACAGCTCCTCTTCTTGAGCGGTCTTGGCTCCGCGCCAAAAACGATGCCCCTTGATGTCCACCCCAATGAAATTCCGGTCGGGATGGCGACGCGCAAGGCCGACGGTGTATTCTCCCTTGCCACAGCCGAGCTCGAGGGTGATGGGAAGGCTGTTGCCAAAGACATTTTCAGCCCAATGCCCGCGGTTCAAGGTCGCCCCGTCGACAATGGACTTGAGGTCCGGTTCGAACACGTGGGAAAACGTGGCGTTCTCCTTCCACTTGCGGAGCTTGTCTTTGCCCATGAAATGCGAAATTACAGCGCATGCGCGGCGACACCACCCAAAACCCAAAGGACACTCCAAATGTGCTGTTTGCCATACTGGACTGGGGCTTGGGGCACGCCACGCGAACTTGGCCGCTGATTGTGGCCGCCAGACGCCTGGGCGCCAAAGTCACCGTCGCCTCAAGGGGCACAGCTGGAGCCTGGCTCGATGCCCGAATGGCCGAATGGGACCGCTGTCACGCTGATTCCAGCTTGGCGCCTTGGTCACGGGTTGAAAAGCCCGGGGTGACCATCCGATATGCACACGGCTTTGGCACACTCGCGCGCATTGCCCTGCAAATGCCGCGGTTTATCCGCAGCATCTCCAGGGAAAGGCGCTGGGCTTCCACATTCGTCCGCGAACAAGGCGTCACCCATGTCTTCAGCGACAACTGCTACGGCGCTTGGTCAGATGCACCTGGCGTGTCCAACGTGCTGATGTCACACCAGCTTCATCCACCCGTCCCCTTGGTGGCGCGCGACATGGCCGTGCGCACCCTGCAACACTATGCCCGCGCCTTCGATGCCATCTGGGTTCCCGACTCAGAAAGTCAGGTTCTTTCGGGCCCCATGTCTGCACCCATCTCCTCCTCCACCCGGTACGTCGGCCCGCTGAGCCGTTTCCAACTGGAGCAGCCAGAGCACAGTGGCAGCGACCTTGCAACGGACAGCCCTGTGCTGCTCGGCTTGGTCAGCGGACCAGAGCCCCAGCGAAGCGACATGGAAGCAGCACTCAAGTCGTGCTTTCTGAAGGATGGGCGCCCCGCATTGATTCTGGCGGGAAGGCCCAATGGCGGCGAACAAAGAGACGCCAATGTCCTGACCGTGAACGACGCGGATGACCAACGCTTCCTGGCCGCCATGCGCTCTGCAGAAACCATCGTGTGCCGAAGTGGCTACAGCACCCTGCTCGACCTCGTCGTGCTCGGCCGAACTGCGGTTCTGGTGCCCACTGTGGGGCAACCCGAACAAGCGCTTCTCGCAAAACACTGGAACCGCGTCCACGGTTGGACCACACTCCGCACATCAGACATCGCAGATTTCAAACCCGACGGGTCGCGAGGACGCCAAGTCCAAGCAGAAGGTGAAGACCCCATGGACCTAATGCAAGATTGGCTGCAACTTGCGCCAGTGGAAGCTCCACTCTCAATAGCATGACCGACGAAGACTACATGCGTCAAGCATTGGACCAGGCGCATTGGGCCGCCGAGGCCGGTGAAGTTCCCGTGGGGGCTGTCATTGTCGCTGGCGGGCAAATTATTGCCCGGGCCCACAACCTCTGTGAGCGGCTGCGGGACTTCACAGCCCATGCCGAAATGCAGGCTTTCACGGCTGCAAGCGAGTACCTGGGTGGCAAGTTCCTTGATCAGTGCACACTCTACGTCACACTCGAACCTTGTCCGATGTGCGCGGGTGCGGCCTACTGGACCCGGGTGGGCCGCATCGTCTATGGGGCGCGAGACGACAAAAGGGGAGGACTGGGCTTTCACGGAACGCGGGAAGAGGGGCTTTTGCACCCAAAAACTGAGATCGTTGGGGGTGTACTGGAAGCGGAGTGTGCGGAACTCCTTACCACGTTCTTTCGATCGAGGAGGAAAAACTGAGCAGCCGGCGCCACCTTTGTCCTGTGGAGGGCATTACGCGCGAATACTTGCAGACACTTGGCGAGAGCATAGCCGCTCGTCGCGACGACGCACTCGTGTCTCAGTTCGAAGAACTGCACCCCGCCGACATCGCCGAGGTCTTCAACCGATTGGATGAAGAGCAGGTTCGGTATTTGTGGCGGCTCATCGACATGGAGGAGCGGGGAGACGTTCTCATCGAATTGGAAGATGACGTGCGGGAAGCACTCTTGGCGTCTCTGACCAATGAAGAAATCGCAGAGGAGGTGCTCGAAAATATCGAGTCAGACGATGCTGCAGATGTCGTTGGTGAATTGCCGGAAGACCGCGCAGAAAAGGTCATCGCACAACTCGACACCGAGGACCGGGAAGACCTGCTCACGCTGCTCCGCTATGCCGAAGGAACCGCTGGTGCGCTCATGGGCACCGAGCTGATTCGGGTGGAGTTGGACTGGACGGTAACCCAAGCCATCCGAGAGATGCGCCGCCAGGCTGAAGACGTGGATACAGTGCACAGCGTGTATGTGGTCAATGCCGCAGGCCAATTGCTCGGTCGGTTGTCCTTGAAGCGCCTTCTGTTGGAGGCGTCGAGCACGCGGAGCACCATTGGCGACCTCTTTCGAGAGGACGACACCCGAGCTGTCAAGGTGGACGATCCCGATGAGCTTGTGGTGCAAGTGATGAAGAAATACGACTTGGTTGCCCTGCCTGTCGTGGACGACCACAATCGGCTGTTGGGCCGCATCACCATCGACGATGTTGTGGACCTGATGGAGGAGGAGGCGGAAAAAGACTACCAACTCGCCAGCGGTCTGAGTGACGATGTTGAGAGCGACGACTCCCTCTGGGAACTCACCCGGGCGCGACTTCCCTGGTTGCTGATCGGTCTCTTTGGCGGACTGGCCGGAGCGTATGTCATCGGTGCATTCGACATTGAGCGTTTCCCTTCTATGGCCTTGTTCATCCCTCTCATTGCGGCGATGGGTGGCAATGTCGGCGTCCAATCCGCAGCCATCGTTGTGCAAGGCCTTGCAGGTGGCAAAACCCCTGCAGACGCCCGCCTCGTTCCCCGTCTATTCAAAGAATTGTCCGTTGCGCTGCTGAACGGCGCCATCTGCTCTGTGGTCATTCTAGGAGCGAGCATGGCCCTCGGATACGGTTGGAACTTGAGCGCCACCGTGAGCCTCTCCCTCATCGCAGTCATCGTTTTTGCCGCCCTCTTCGGCACCTTTGTCCCACTGACCCTCGACCGATTCAAGATTGACCCAGCGCTCGCGACCGGACCGTTCATCACCACCGCAAACGACATCATCGGGTTGATCATCTACTTCGGCATCGGGATGCTGATGGCTGCCTGACCACATTCCTTGCGCCATGAAGGTCCTCTTCCTCGAAACGGTGCACCCCATTCTCGCCAGAAGACTCAACCAAGCGGGAATGGTCTGCATCGACGCTGCGGACACAACTCCATTGGAGGCCACCCGAGAACACCCAGATGCGGAAGGGGTGGTTCTGCGCAGCAAGGTGAACGTGGACGGCACACTGTTGGATGCATTGCCCGCCTTGCGCTTCATCTGTCGCTCAGGTGCCGGAATGGAAAACATCAACCTCGACCTGACCAAGGACCGTGGCATCAAGGTCTTCAACAGCCCCGAAGGAAACCGGGATGCCGTCGGAGAGCACGCCATGGGCATGCTGCTTTCACTGTTGAATCTCCTCCGGGAGGCAGACGACTCTGTCAAGGCCGGACAGTGGGACCGCGAAGGCCACAGGGGCATGGAAATCCGAGGGAAATCAGTTGGCATTCTTGGATACGGACACATGGGAAGCGCCTTTGCCGAAAAACTCAGTGGGTTTGGTTGCCGCATTCTGGCATTCGATCCCCATCGCGAAGACCATGTGGGGGCCCTTGGCGGAAAGGTGGAGGCCGTGGACCTCGACACGCTTAGAAATGAGGTTGACATTCTGAGTCTGCACTGCAACCTCACGCCTGAAACCCACGGCTTAATCAACGGCAAATTCCTCGCTGCCTTTGCCAAGCCCATCATTCTCATCAACACGTCTCGGGGCCAGGTCGTGCACACAGCAGACCTGCTTGACGCCCTGACCGAGGGCAGCGTCATCGCGGCAGGATTGGACGTCTTTGAGCGAGAAGCACACGGCTTCGACACCATCGCATCAGCTGGTGAAGATGCCGTCCTGTGGGACCGCTTGATGGCCCACCCTCGGGTACAGGTCAGCCCGCACGTGGCGGGCTGGACCGAAGAGAGTTACATAAAGTTGTCGTCTGTCTTGGCAGACAAGGTGCTCGCCGAATTCGGCGCCTGACTCAGTTGGTGCGCTCGCGAGAATTCGCAGAGTACAACACCTTGAGTGCGGAGGCCTTTCTCAATTCCTGCTTGACGTCGGTCACCACCCCCATCTTGGTGTCCTGGTCGACCTTCATGGAAACCCACATTTTGGTCTGCTCGGCTTCGGCCAAGGTCAGGCGTTCGTTTTCCACCCAATCCCGAATCTGTGCCACATCGGCGAACTGATCATTGAGTTGGATGACCGGCTCAGTGCCATAGCGCTTGTCCTGAGGGGGACCGATGTTGATGTACCGGATCAGGTGCTTCTTTTCAATCTTGTAAATCTCAGAGGCCTCAGGGCGAATGACCCGCACCATTTCCTCCTCTGTGCGCAGCACGGTGGCCACCATGAAGAAGAAGAGGAGCATGAAAACGATGTCCGGCAGCGAGGCTGTGGAAATGGCCCCCGTCTCACGCTTCTTTTTCTTGAACTTGCTCATCAGTAGTAGCCTTGGCTTGCGTCACGAGGCTCTGCTTCGGAAATCCGCTGGGGGAACACAAGGCGAATGGCCTTGATTTTGTCGAGCAGGCTCTCCTCCTTGGTGCGACCGTAGCGCTCCTCAAGGGACCCGTATGATTCGTTGAATTTGGCAATTGCCAACTCATCCCGAAGCTCATTGACCGCGGCTTCCAACTCGTTTTGGACCTGCAAATAGAGATCGTAAGACGTGTTGCGGTCTGTCTGAAGGCTGATCAAGGCCGAACCGGGCAACTCACGATAGTCGCCACCAAATAGCGCAATGGCCTTGAGCTTCTCTCGGACCTTTTCTGCGCGCTTGTCCTGCCCTGCTGCGAGAAGACTCTGCTCCAGCACCACCAGGTCGGCCTTCCGCACCCATTGACGCTCCGGGTACTTCATGTTGTCGTCACCGAGCACCACGTTTGGACGCTCAGGGTGAATCAAACCTGTACCCGTGGCAATCAAGAAATCCTTGGCGCCGTCTTTGAGTTGATCAATAGAAAGCACTTCCTTTTCGACGAGCAACTCATCGCGGAAGTTGGTTCTGACATTGTAGACATCCCCGTCCTTGACCTCCTGCTGCTCCATATCCGGCGGAACCGGTGGGGGAAGCTGGCGCTTCACACCCTCATCGCTGTCGATGGTGGTGGTGACAAGCCAGAAGATCAACAACAGGAAGGCGATGTCCGCCATCGACCCGGCATTGATTTCCTGAAGTTCTCTGCGTGCCATGGTCGTTTAGAGCCAGTTTTTGAGGATGGTCTTGCCTTCCACCACAATGATGGACACAATGGCCAGAACCCCCAAGATGTAGATGAACTGAATGCTCGCGTCGGCGATTTTGACGTCCTGCTCGGTGACGGCGGAGCCGCCCATGAGCATGGCTTCAGTGACGGTGGTGTCCGCCATGACCCAAGCAATCAGGCCAGCAAGGAAGAACACAGCGAAGCCGATTAGGGCGCCCATCGCCCGCTTGGGATGGGTCATGAGCTTCTGGACGAAGTGATACAAGCCGAAACCAAGGATGGCCACGACACAAACCACACCTGTGTACAGGTTCAGGCTGACCAGACTCTCGACGGGTCCATTGGGATCGTCACTGTTGATGGCTGACATAACCCAGACACAACCCAAAACAATGATCAGGATGCGAAGGGCAATGAGGGCCGAACGGATGGAGATGGCTTTCATGGTGCTGCTGTTTTGCGACCGCAGAGCCGATCAGCCGTTCAACTTCTTCTTGTACACGAGGTCCACGAGATCCATGGACGCCTCTTCCATATCGAAGACGATGCCGTCGATTTTGGAAAGGATGTAGTTGTAGAAAATCTGCAAGATGATCGCGACGACAAGACCAGAGACCGTCGTAATCAAAGCCACTTTAATACCGCCAGCAACAATGGATGCATTGATGGTGTTGGCCTGGGCGATTTTGTCGAAGGCCTCAATCATACCGATCACCGTTCCCATGAAACCGAGCATGGGAGCCAAAGCAATGAATAGGCTAATCCAGCTCAGTCCGCGCTCCAACTTGGTGCTCTCGAGACTTCCATAGTCTTCCACCGCCTTGGCGAGCTCCTCATAGCTTCCGCCACTGCGGTCGAGCCCTTGGTGGAAGATGGCAGCTATCGGGCCGCGGCTGTCGGCGCAAACCGCCTTGGCAGCGTCGACGCCTCCACTGTTCATGGCCTCTTCGACCTTGGCGAGCAAGGCCTTGGTGTTGGTCGTGGCCATGTTCAAGTAAATGATGCGCTCAATGGCCAAAGCCAATCCGAAAATGAGACAGAGGACAACGAAGCTCATGAAGAGCACGCCACCCTCGATGATGCGAAGCTTAATCTGCTGACGGGCTCCCGTCACCTCCACGGTTTCTTCCGGCACAGCGGCAGCCTCTTCGGCCACCGAAGCATCTGCCGGAACGGCTGTGGAGTCCAGCATAGCGGAATCAGCCATGGCGCTGTCAGGCACCATGACGATCATGGAATCCCCTGAGTTGAAAATGGTGTCTCCTTCCTGGGCGGAGACCGGAGCGGCGAACAAGAGGGCCGCTGCGAAGAGGGCGAACAACTGCTTCATGGTGAAGATGTGGGTCGTGGTTGTGTCGTTGTTTGAGAGTCGAAGGACTCACGAGGGGCGAATTTAGGCAAAGCCAAGCGCCCGTCCACCATCCAAGAAATTAGACATCGAACCGTTTCCTCTGTCCCTCTATTAAGTCAGGGCCTCCATGTGTTTTCACTTGTCCCTTGAAACGGGGTGAAATGCAATCAAGGCCTTGAATCAGGAGTGGGGCTCTACGAAAAATCAAGGGCCCTGTCTGCGACACGCAGGAAGCATGCCATAGAAGGGGCAGAAAAAAGAAAACCCGCCTCAATGACGGGTCTTTTGCGGAGAGACGGGGATTCGAACCCCGGATACCCTTTTGGAGTATACACGCTTTCCAAGCGTGCGCCTTAAGCCACTCGGCCACCTCTCCTTCTCGCCCGGATGCAGCCGGGTCGAATGGGCGTGCAAGTTACCCCATATTCCAACACGGCAACAAGCCGATTTGCATCGGGGTTCGAGCCCTTCGAAATCAAATCAGCGAATGGCCTCCGCCGGGGTCTGCTCGCCGGCAAGCTCAAGCTTGAACGCCGATCGCAAGTCCTCCCGCGAAGGCGCCTTGGCCGCCAGCACCATCAGCTTGGTGACGGCGGCTTCTAATGTGATATCTAGGCTGGGCTCCACCCCAATCCGGGTCAGGCCCGCCCCAGTAACGTATCGATTCGCATCCACAGAGCCAACCGTGCATTGCGTGACGTTGACCAGAAACACCCCGCGCTCTTGGGCTTCGGTAAGCGCCGCCAAAAACTCCGGATCCTTCGGTGCGTTGCCCGAACCGTAAGTACGCAAAACGGCCGCCCGAAGCCCGGGCTGCGACAATTGGTGCCTCAATGCCCCCGCGGTCAGACCGGGAATCAGGTGTACAATGGTCACATTGGTGTCAAGGGCCTCATTCAATCCAGCATCTCCCTGGGGCCTCAGCAGCAAGTCTCTTCGGAACCGGACATGCACCCCCACCTCTGCAAGGGCGGGGAAATTTGGACTAAACAACGCTTGAAACCCC
>Ga0209503_10001705_pt1 | contig 11083 bp, 11 predicted proteins | sample SouAtlMetagenome_2_FD_187448 | JGI IMG/M metagenome (GOLD analysis project Ga0209503, IMG submission 187448) | Marine eukaryotic phytoplankton communities from Atlantic Ocean - South Atlantic ANT15 Metagenome (SPAdes) (version 2) | ecosystem: Environmental > Aquatic > Marine > Oceanic | place...
TACAACTTTTGCTCATTTAGATGCAACGACAGTACTTTCGCGTGGCTTAGCATCAAAAGGTATTTATCCTGCTGTAGACCCTTTAGATTCAACTTCAACAATGCTTCAACCTGAAATTGTTGGAGATGTACACTACAATACAGCACAACGTATTAAGGAAACATTACAACGTTACAAAGAGCTTCAAGATATTATTGCAATTTTAGGTCTAGATGAGCTTTCAGAAGAAGATCGTCTAACAGTTGCACGAGCTCGTAAAGTTGAGCGTTTCTTATCACAACCATTCTTCGTAGCAGAAGTATTTACAGGTTCACCTGGTAAGTATGTATCGCTTGCGGATGCTATTACAGGATTTAATGATCTTCTAGATGGTAAATATGATGATTTACCAGAGCAGTCATTCTACCTTGTAGGTGATATTAATGAAGCTATTGAAAAAGCTGAAAAGCTAAAAGGATAATAATACCATGAGTTTAAATGTTCGTGTAATCACACCAGACAAAGTAGTTTGGGATGCAATGGCCGAGGAATTAATTCTTCCTAGTAGCACAGGCCAACTTGGGATCTTAACAGATCACGCACCTCTATTAACAGCACTTGACATTGGCGTAATGCGCTTAAAATCAGATGCTGGATGGACTTCAATTGTTCTAATGGAAGGTTTTGCTGAAGTTGAGGATAATAAAGTAACAATTCTTTGCAATGGTGCACAAGAAGGAAGTTCAATTGACTTAAAAACTGCTCAAGAGGAACTAGAAAAAGTTACTTTATTAGTTGACGAAGCGACAACTAAAAAAGAAAAAATTGAAGCAACGATCGAATTAAGAAAAGCTAAAGCTCGTCTTCAAGCTGTTGCTTAATTAACGATTTAACAAAAAAACCTATCCTTAATATATTTTAAGGATAGGTTTTTTTTTGAAAATACTTAAACAGGTTTCTTTAGTAAAAATTTATTGTTCTTGTAATACCTCGAACTTTTCACCAAGTAAAACTTTAACCTTATTATCTTCGCCAACGTCAACAACTGCTGTATCGCCAGCTTTAATCTTTTCTGATAACACTTCTTCCGCTAAACTATCTTCTAGTAGTCGCATTACTGCACGACGAAGTGGACGAGCACCGTAACTTGGATTGTATCCTTCATCAATTAAACGTGTTTTAAAACGATCTGTTACTTCTAATTGAATACCTTTAAGTGAAATACGTTCGAAGACTTCTTTTAACATAATTTCAGCGATTTGCGCAACTTCGTCTTTTGTAAGTTGACGGAATACAATAATTTCATCTAAACGGTTTAAAAATTCAGGTCTAAAATATTGTTTTAGCTCTTCGTTAACTAACGATTTTATACGGTTATAGTGTGAACTTGATTGATCTTCCGAAAGTTCAAAACCTAAACCGCCACCACCTTTCTCAATAACTTTCGAACCTACATTCGAAGTCATGATTAGTAACGTATTTTTAAAATCAATTGTACGACCTTTGGAATCTGTTAAACGACCATCTTCAAAAATTTGAAGCATTAAGTTAAAGACATCAGGGTGAGCCTTCTCAATTTCATCAAATAATACAACAGTATATGGGCGGCGACGTACTGCTTCTGTAAGTTGTCCACCTTCATTGTACCCTACATAACCTGGAGGTGATCCAATAAGTTTTGAAACAGTATGTCTTTCCATATATTCAGACATATCTAAACGAACCATTGCTTCTTCTGATCCGAAGAAATAAGTTGCAAGCGCTTTAGTAAGTTCTGTTTTACCAACACCTGTTGGGCCAGAGAAAATAAAACTTGCAATAGGACGATTTGGACTCTTTAAGCCAACACGAGCTCTTCGAATTGCACGAGAAACTGCAACGACAGCTTCATCTTGACCAATAATACGTCCGTGTAAAGTTTCTTCCATTTGAAGAAGTTTTTCTGACTCACTCTTTGTTAACTTATTAACAGGAATACTTGTCCAAGCTGCAACAATCTCTGCAATATCCTCTTCAGTTACTTGCGGTGTTTTATTAACATCTTCAGTTGCTCCTTTTTTACTTTGAGCAATAGCATTAATTTGGGCTTTAATTTCCATTTCACGCTCTCGTAACTGGCCTGCTTTTTCAAAATCTTGATTACGAACAGATTCGTCCTTTGATTTTAGAATTTCTTTAAGTTCTTGATCTAATTCCTTTGCAGCAGCAGGTAATTGAGAATTCATTAAACGAACTCTAGATCCCGCTTCATCGATTAAATCAATCGCTTTATCTGGAAGAAAACGATCAGCAATATATTGGTCAGCAAATTTAGCAGCTGCGGCTAAAGCTTCATCCAAAATTACAAGTTTATGATGCTTCTCATAACGTTCACGTAGTCCGTATAAAATCTCAATTGTTTCATCAACTGATGGTTCACCTACCATTACAGGTTGGAAACGTCTTTCAAGAGCAGCATCTTTTTCAATATGCTTTCGATACTCTTCCAGAGTTGTGGCACCGATACATTGTAATTCTCCACGAGAAAGGGCAGGCTTCAGAATGTTGGCAGCATCAATTGCTCCTTCAGCAGCACCAGCACCAATTAATGTATGTACTTCATCAATAACAAGAATAATGTTATTAGCAGTACGAACTTCATCCATGATCTTCTTTAAACGCTCTTCGAATTCTCCTCGATATTTCGTACCAGCAATTAATAAACCAATATCAAGAGCAACAACTCTTTTATCTTCAAGCGTATCTGGAATGTCTCGATTTGCTATACGTTGAGCTAAACCTTCAGCAATAGCGGTTTTACCTACACCAGGCTCTCCAATAAGAACAGGATTATTTTTTGTTCGTCTACCTAGAATTTGAATTACTCGTTCAATTTCTTTAGCACGACCTACAACAGGATCTAGTCTTCCTTCAGTAGCTTTTTGAGTTAAATTTGTCCCGAATTCTTCAAGTGTTGGAGTTTTGCTTCGTGTTGTCGTATTACCTGTTGAAATTTCACTGTTTTCACCAAGGAAACGAATAATTTGACTACGTAGCTTTGACGAATCTACGCCTAAATTTTCAAGAACTCTTGAAGCAACACCTTCACCTTCGCGAATTAAACCCAATAATAAATGCTCAGTCCCAATGTAATTATGACCTAGTTGGCGCGCTTCTTCTAGTGAAAGTTCAAGAACTCTTTTAGCACGAGGCGTAAATGGTATCTCGACTGCAACGAATCCAGAACCACGTCCAATTATTTTCTCAACTTCTACACGGGCATCTTTTAATGTTACACCTAACGCTTTAAGTGCTTTTGGTCCAACACCAGTTCCTTCACCAATAAGACCTAAGAGAATCTGTTCTGTACCAACAAAATTATGACCAAGTCTTCGAGACTCCTCTTGGGCCAACATAATAACTTTAATTGCCTTTTCCGTAAAACGTTCAAACATCCTTCGATCGAGTACCGAAATGATTATTTTTATCTAAATTATCTTTGATATCTTTATAATAACACAGAATTTATAAACGTCACATTAAGGGATCTTGATAAACTAAACTAAATTTATGACATAGTTTAGATAAACTGAACTAAGGTGTAAAATTATGTTCAAAGAAAATCCTTCCGTAAAGTTAGTGAAAGAACAATACGAGGACATAATGTATCAAGGGTTACCATTTCTGAAGCTCTTTTCACAAATGTTTCAGGAACAAAACTAAAGGGTTTTTAAACGCAATAGCTAATATTTAATGAAAATTAAAAACAAAATAGATAGGTAAATACCATTCTGTAAACTTAGTTTTAATATAAAAACCAGCTTAAGCTTTGATTTATAAAATAGAGCAATTTAAATTGGTTGCTTTAATAAAAATTTGACGTATTAAAGTTTACGAAACTATAATAGTATTATGGAATATTAAAGCGCTCTTAGTTCAGTTGGTAGAACGTAGGTTTCCAAAACCTAATGTCGGGGGTTCAAGTCCCTCAGGGCGTGTTTAGATTAACACTTTATTATTATATGATATAGTGTTATTATTAATCTAAATTCTATGATTTCTGGAGAGGTGGCTGAGTGGTTGAAAGCTTCAGATTGCTAATCTGATGTACGTTTTTAATGTACCGTGGGTTCGAATCCCATCCTCTCCTTTTTTAAGTAAAGTTTATATTTACCTGAACTTTATAAATATTAAACACAAGAAGAGAATAAATAGTTTTAAACTAAACTCTTGAAATAAATGTTATAATTTTATAAGTTATCAATAAAATCTAGTAAAAAGAATGGATATTTTAAGCCTTGGATGGTCTTCTTTGATGGTAATGTTTAGTTTTTCATTAGCACTTGTAGTTTGGGGTCGAAACGGCTTTTAAAAAACTTATAAATAAATATTAATAATTTAAAAAAATGGCTAAAGAAATCTTTACTGTTGCTGGTGTTATGTGGGCATTAACTTTAACAGGTTTAAGTGTCGGTTTTGGACTATTAAAAATTCAAGGAGAATAGAAGTTTTTCAACAAAAACTTTAAAATAGATATAGCATGATATTAGAGAGTATTTGGTTTATTATAGCGCTAATCGTTATTGCAATAGTGTTATTAGTAGATCCGAAAAGTTCGTCCATGGGATCAGGAAACAGTTCTGTTTTACGTGCCTTTTCAAGTCCACGTTCAGGGCAGAATTTTATTTATCGCTTTAGTGCGGTGCTTATATCTTGCTTTCTAATTTTAACAATTGTACTAAGCTATATTAACTAGTTATGCGAATTACAAAAAAGGACGAGAAGAATTAAAAATTCTTCTCGTCTTTTTTTAAGCAAAAAATGCAATATTTGCTAATAAAAAATAAGCAACTACATCTCCACCAAAAGCACCAATAAAGAACCCACTTGTAAATTCTCGCCACCCTTTTGAACTTTCTAGTCCTTCCACTTTACCATCATCTTGAAATGATGCTAGCCCATAAATTGTTAAGCCAAGTGTCAAAATTAGAATTAAACCCAGAGCTGAAAAAAGACCAACTATTAGGGCATTTTCAGAATTACGAAGGGGTCCTAAAATATAGAATGGGCCAATTAAAAAATAGCCGTGTGCCATACCAATTTCAAGACCTCGTAGAAGAGGAGTTAATCCCTTTCTATAAATGGGAAGGTTTCCAAGGTAAAGTTTCGTTGCAGTTGAAGTCGTTACCGGTGTAGATAAATTTCCTACAAACGGATCATTGTTATACGGTTTAACAAATTCAGCCATGTATTAAATTTTTAGTAAAAATTTATTTAGTGTCCACTAACTAATAGTATATTCTATTTTTCTTGAAAAATTTTATAAAGTAATTCAAGAATATTTTTCAGTTTTTTATATAAAAAGTTTAATGTTTAAAAAAAATTTAAAAGGCTAAGAGGGACTCGAACCCTCGACATCCAGAATCGGAATCTGGCGCTCTATCCGCTGAGCTATAAGCCTAATTACTAAACTTATCAAAAGTTACTTCTGTAAAACGCTTTTTAACAACTTCTATGGATTCTGTACTACGATATTCTTGCATACAAAAATTCATTAATTTTGCAGCAGAATTTAAAACTTTAATTTTTTCTTCCTTTGGGATCCATGATTTTAAATCTAACTCTAATCTTAATTGTTCCCAAGCTTCAGTCCGTGGCCAAAAATAATAAGTAGTTATAGGTAATTGGTACGTATCAATAACTTGATCAATAGCTAAACCAAGAAAATTTCTACCCCAAATAGCTTTTAATTTTAAATGTCCTGAACTGACCATATTTTTATAGTTGTGTGTTAAAAAACTTCACTGAGTAGTTTTTATAAAAAAACGCAAAAGCGTGAAGTTTATTTAATTTTGATATTAAAAAAAATACTAATTAAATTAAGAACATTAAGCTATTATACCTGTTCAAAAATTTTAGCTTTTGTGAGAATATTTAAAACAGTTTCCGTTGGTTGTGCACCTTGTTTTAAGCGGTTTACAATCTTAGTAAAGTTTAAATGTGTTTCATCTGTCATTGGGTTATAAAAACCTAATTCTTCAATTGCGCGGCCATCCCTTTTTGTACGACTATCCATTGCAACAATTCTGTAACATGGCTGTCCTTTTCGGCCGTATTTTTTAAGTCGAAGCTTGATCATTTTAAATAAGAATTAAACTGTTAATCTTTTTCTTCCTTTTTTTCGTCTTGCATTAATGATTCGACGTCCAGTTTTTGATTGCATTCTAATACGAAAACCAGACGTTTTAATCCTTTTTAAATTGGTACCACGCAGCGTTCGTTTTGTCATAATAGATAATTATTAAGTATTTTTGTTTGGTATTACCAACTTGCTTTCGTTAAACCAGGAATAAGACCTTCGTGTGCCATTTCTCGTAAGACGTGTCGCGATAAACCAAAATCTTTGTAAAATCCACGGCTACGCCCTGTAACCCAACAACGGTTTCGATTACGTGAAGGTGCTGAATTTCTTGGTACTTTTTCAAATTTCTTGTAAAGTGCTAAACGTTCTGGAAAAGAACTTACAGTTGTTAACTCAGCTTTGAGAGAACTGCGCTTATTAGCATATTTGCTAATTAACCTTTCACGCTTTCTTTCACGCTGTATCATACTTTGTTTTGCCATTGACTACTACATAACGTTAAAAGTTTTAATTATTGCCTAATAATAAAAGATTCCAGTATCTTTGTCAATTACAGAACATATTTCTTACTAGACTTTTTAATTAGAAAAATTGTGCAATAATTTAAAGTAACCAATTCACCTTACTCATTTATTAAACTTTAAATTTAAATTCAACAAAAAAACATTTTTAATGAGTCAAAAAAACGATAATTTTATAGACAAGACATTTACAGTTTTAGCTGACATTTTATTAAAAGTATTGCCAGCCACCAAAGATGAAAAACAAGCATTTTCATATTATCGGTATGGTATGTCAGCCCAATCTAGTGGTAATTATGCAGAGGCCTTAGAAAATTACTATGAAGCTCTAAAACTGGAAGAAGATCCTTTTGATCGCAGTTATATCTTATATAATATTGGCCTGATTTATGGTAACAATGGAGATTACTCAAAAGCCATAGAATATTATCAACAAGCACTTGATTTAAATAAACGTTTACCTCAAGCATTAAATAATATTGCAGTTATTTATCATTATCAAGGTACAAAAGCATCCGAAAAAAAAGAGTTTGAGCTTGCTCAAAATCTATTCGAAAAAGCAGGTGGATTTTGGAAAAAAGCAATTAGACTAGCACCTAATAATTATATTGAAGCCCAAAACTGGTTAAAAATAACTGGAAAACTCGATGAAAACGACATGTTTTAGCCATGATACTATTGTCTATTTTACTTAGTTTGATACTATAATGTACATAGACTGTTAAGACAAGTGTTATTGTCTATCTGTTTTGCATAAATTATCTATAAGGCAGATAAAAAATATACTTTAAAATAAATAAATTAAATAGTTAATATGACTATCGCAATCGGGCAAAAGCAAGATCGTGGTGTTTTCGATCTTATTGATGACTGGCTAAAGCGTGATCGTTTCGTTTTCGTTGGTTGGTCTGGTCTTCTTCTATTCCCTTGTGCTTTCCTAGCAGTAGGTGGATGGTTAACAGGTATTACATTTGTAACTTCTTGGTACACTCACGGTTTAGCAAGTTCATTCCTAGAAGGATGTAACTTCCTTACTGCTGCTGTATCAACTCCAGCTAACAGTATGGGTCACTCACTACTACTTATCTGGGGACCTGAAGCACAAGGTGATATCGTACGTTGGTTCCAAATTGGTGGACTTTGGACGTTTATTGCATTACACGGTTCATTCGGTGTAATTGGTTTCTGTCTAAGACAGTTTGAAATTGCTCGTCTAGTAGGTATTCGTCCTTACAACGCAATTGCATTCTCTGGTCCAATTGCTGTATTCGTTACAGTATTCCTAGTTTACCCTCTAGGTCAAGCAAGTTGGTTCTTCGCACCAAGTTTTGGTGTTGCAGCGATCTTCCGTTTCCTTTTATTCCTACAAGGTTTCCACAACTGGACACTTAACCCATTCCACATGATGGGTGTTGCAGGTATCCTTGGTGGTGCACTACTATGTGCTATTCACGGTGCAACTGTAGAGAACACACTATTTGAGGATGGTGATGCAGCTAACACATTCCGTGCATTCACTCCAACTCAATCAGAGGAAACTTACTCAATGGTAACAGCAAACCGTTTCTGGTCTCAGATTTTCGGTGTAGCATTCTCAAACAAGCGTTGGTTACACTTCTTCATGTTATTCGTACCTGTAGCAGGTATGTGGACAAGTGCAATTGGTATCGTTGGTTTAGCTTTAAACTTACGTGCTTATGATTTCGTATCACAAGAGCTTAGAGCAGCTGAAGACCCTGAATTCGAAACATTCTACACTAAGAACAACCTTCTAAACGAAGGTATTCGTGCATGGATGGCAGCACAAGATCAACCTCATGAAAACTTCATTTTCCCTGAGGAGGTACTACCACGTGGAAACGCCCTTTAACACAGTAATCGCAGGCCGTGATATTGAATCTACAGGATTCGCTTGGTGGTCTGGTAATGCCCGTTTAATTAATGTTTCTGGAAAACTACTTGGTGCACACGTTGCGCACGCAGGTTTAATGGTTTTCTGGTGTGGTGCTATGACACTTTTCGAAGTAGCACACTACATCCCTGAGAAGCCTCTTTATGAGCAAGGTTGTATTCTTATTCCACACCTTACAACTTTAGGTTGGGGTGTTGGTCCTGGTGGTGAAGTAACTGATGTATACCCATTCTTTGTAGTTGGTGTACTACACTTAATTTCATCAGCTGTATTAGGTTTTGGTGGTGTTTACCACTCACTAATTGGTCCTGATACACTTGAAGAAAGCTTCCCATTCTTTGGTTATGACTGGCGAGATAAGAACAAGATGACTACAATTCTAGGAATTCACCTAATCCTTCTAGGAATCGGTTCTTTCCTTCTTGTAGCTAAAGCTTGTTTCGTTGGTGGACTTTACGATACATGGGCTCCAGGTGGTGGAGATGTTCGTGTTGTAAGTGCTCCTACACTAAACCCACTAATCATTTTTGGTTATGTTCTTAAATCACCTTTCGGTGGTGACGGTTGGATCATTAGTGTAAACAACTTAGAAGATTTAGTTGGTGGTCACATTTGGCTAGGTTTCCTATGTGTTGTAGGTGGTATCTGGCACATTCTTACAAAGCCTTTTGCTTGGGCACGTCGTACGTTTGTTTGGTCAGGTGAAGCTTACCTATCATACAGTCTTGCTGCTCTAGGTGGAATGGGTCTAACAGCTGCTGTTTTTGTTTGGTACAACAACACAGCTTACCCAAGTGAGTTCTTCGGTCCAACAGGTCCTGAGGCATCACAGTCACAAGCTTTCACATTCTTAGTACGTGACCAGCGTCTAGGTGCTAACGTAGCATCAGCACAAGGTCCAACAGGTCTAGGTAAGTACCTAATGAGATCACCAAGTGGTGAGATTATCTTCGGTGGTGAAACTATGCGTTTCTGGGATATGCGAGCTCCATGGGTAGAGCCACTTCGTGGTCCTAATGGACTTGATCTAAACAAGATCCGTAACGACATTCAACCATGGCAAGAGCGACGTGCAGCTGAGTATATGACTCACGCTCCACTAGGTGCTCTAAACTCTGTAGGTGGTGTAGCTACTGAGATTAACTCAGTTAACTACGTATCACCTCGTTCATGGTTATGCTGTTCACACTTCTTCCTAGGATTCTTCCTATGGGTTGGACACCTTTGGCATGCGGGTCGTGCAAGAGCTGCTGCTGCTGGTTTCGAGAAAGGTATTAACCGTGAAAACGAGCCAGTGCTATCAATGCGTCCTTTAGATTAATATCTAGACGTTAATTTTAATGTAAATTAGAATTATTATTGTTAGTTAAAAATCGCTTCTTTGATTCAATCAAAGAAGCGATTTTTAGTTAGAAAATTCAAAATTTAGTTCAATGCTATTAATAATAGGCTTAATCGTAATAATAGCTTAAGGTTGATTATAAATAAATCTCGTCCTAATTCTAGATTTAGAAAAATTAAAACTTTTTTATATTTTATACGATAATCTAACACTCCCTTAGGGAGCATTTTATATAATAAAAAAAATCCGTTCTTTCTTTTTAAATTAAAAATTTAAGAAAATCATGATATGAAATAGAATTCTTATGTATTCGCGACTATTTAGGTACCATTACTGTAATTTTTTAGAAACCATTAATCGGAGAAGGTGGGATTCGAACCCACGGAAGCTTGCACTTCATCTGATTTCAAATCAGACGCAATCGACCAACTCTGCCACCTCTCCTAATTCATTTATTATAATAAACGAAAACCTTCTATTTTGTCAAGATTGTGATGAATTGGAAATTACCAAATAAAATTTGACAAATAAAGAGTTCTATTTTTTCAATTTTATTTAAGCTTTATATACTTAAGCTAGATAGTACAAACTATTAAAGATCTTCAAAATTTTTAATATAACTAATTTCATAAGTCTAATAATTATAGACTTACAACTATTGATAGAAATCTCCAGTTCCAACTAAAAAAACGGGCAAGAAGGGATTCGAACCCCTGACACCATGGTTCGTAGCCATGTGCTCTAGTCCACTGAGCTACAAGCCCTGTTATAGATATAACTTTACTCGACAATAAATAAAAAGTCAAATAATTATTTAATACTTTTACCAAAGTTCTAAATATAGAAACTTAAAACAAGCATTACAATAATACAAATAAACTAGCTGGGGTAGTAGGGATCGAACCTACGAATAGCGGAGTCAAAGTCCGTTGCCTTACCACTTGGCTATACCCCAAAGATTGGAAGAATAATCTACATACACAAAATTTAGACGCTTCTCACTAGATTGTCAAGCAATTCACTATTTTTTATCTGACTAAATAAAACTACTATTAGAAAACCTTTTTTATGAGTAACCAAAGGGATTTGGTTACTCAAAGAAACATTAGAAGAAACCTAGTGTTAATGCTTGTGTAATTGGCATTGTTGCACCAATACCTAACCAAAAAGCAGTAAATGTACCAAAAAGGAAAACTAGAGACGCTAAA
>Ga0209503_10001708_pt1 | contig 11073 bp, 14 predicted proteins | sample SouAtlMetagenome_2_FD_187448 | JGI IMG/M metagenome (GOLD analysis project Ga0209503, IMG submission 187448) | Marine eukaryotic phytoplankton communities from Atlantic Ocean - South Atlantic ANT15 Metagenome (SPAdes) (version 2) | ecosystem: Environmental > Aquatic > Marine > Oceanic | place...
ATTAGGATATTTTATATCCATAATTAGAGCTAAATAGTAGGGGTATAGATATAGCTATTAAAACAATGAGAGGAAGGAAAAAAACACCAACAAAATTAAAGGAGCTAAAAGGTAGCCTTAGAAAATGTAGAGAAGTTTCAAATGAAATGCAAACTACAAATGTTGTAAGTATGCCTCAAGCTCCATCCTTTCTCAATCAACACGGAGCAGATGAATGGAACTTAGTTACAAACGAACTAGCCAACATTAAGATGTTACACTTGACTGACTTATCAATCCTTGCAGCGTACTGTAACGAGATAGGTATTTATAGACAGATAGCTCAAGAGTTACAAGGCAACTTCACAGAGCAAACCGTTGACAAAGACGGAAGATTAAGAGCTAGTAAGATTGCTCCTAAGTACAAGGTAATGCAGAACGCTTTACAAAATGCGATGAAAATTTCTAGGGAATTTGGTTTCACTCCTTCGAGTAGAGCATCCCTTAGTATGCCTGAACAAGATGAAGAAAGGACTGACGATTTTAATTTCTTTGACTAATGATAAATATCTATAATAGAGATTGCTTAGAAGCTATGAGAGAGATGTCCGATAATCAATTTGACTTAGCAATAGTAGATCCTCCTTATGGGATTGGTTTAGGTTTCAGCAAAACTAAAAAAGTTAAAAATGGAACACAAACTAAAGGACATAAGCAAAAAAATTGGAATAATAATATTCCTAATATAGATTATTTTATAGAATTATTAAGAGTTTCTAAAAAATATATTATTTGGGGAACAAATTATTATGTAGAGGCTCAACATTTATTTGGTCAGGGAAGAATAATACATAATAAGTTAGTAACCCCATTTTTAAAAAGTACTTATTCTCACGCAGACATCGCTGCAACTAATCTTCAAAAAAGGATTACTATGTATAATTTTCAATGGTCGGGCAATGTTCAAGGTGGTAAAATGAATATTAAAATGCAAAATGATTATGGTATAGGTATAGAGAAAAGAATACATCCAACACAGAAACCAGTCAAGTTATACGAGTGGCTGCTGATAAACTATGCAAAGGAAGGAGATAAAATATTAGACACACATCTAGGCTCTGGAAGTATAGCTATCGCTTGTCACAATCTAGGATATGACTTAGAAGGTTATGAGTTAGACAAAGAGTACTATGATAATGCTTTAAAAAGAATTAAAGAACATCAATCTCAACTGAGGCTAATATGAAACTTAAAGAGGACAAGACTTTTTACTTTGATGACAAGGCAGCAGATAGATGTGTTTACTTTATAGAGAATCACATTAAGCATATCAAAGGAGAGTTAGGAGGTCAGCCATTTAAGTTAGAGCCATTTCAGAAAACAATAGTTAGAGATTTGTTTGGTTGGAAGTATAGAGATAGTGGTCTAAGGAGATTTAGAACTGCTTATATATGTCTACCAAGAAAGAACGGAAAGTCAACTCTTATAAGTGCAATAGCTTTGTATATGTTACTAGCCGACAACGAGCCATCTGCTGAATGTTACATTGCTGCTGGTGATAGACAACAAGCTGGTATTATATTTGATGTAGCAAGTGGAATGGTTAGAGCTGACAATCAACTAAACAAGAATCTCAAAGTATTTAAGAACTCTATTATCCACGAAAAAAGTAACTCTGCTTTTAAAGCTATTAGTTCTGAGGCAAGTTCTAAGTTTGGATATAACGCTTCATTCATTTGTATGGATGAGTTCTTTGTTCAAAAAGATTCTAGCCTTTGGGATGCCTTGACTACATCGGTAGGTAGTAGAAGGCAACCTATGTCAATAGCAATTACAACGGCTGGATATAATCGTGAGTCTATATGCTACAAAACAGAGGAATATGGAAGGAAAGTATCTGAGGGTATAATCAAAGACTCTAGTTTTTATTATGTTAAATACGCTTGTGATTTAGAAACAGATTGGACAAGTGAGGAGGCTTTGAAGATTGCAAATCCTGGACTTGAAAGTGGAGTCGTTAAGTTAGACTATCTCAAAAGAGAACAAGAAAAAGCAATCAAGTTACCAAGCTATGAGAATACTTTTAGAATGTTACACCTCAACCAATGGATGTCCTCAGCTAGTAAGTGGCTTTCAGATGCTCAATGGATGGAGTGCAACAAAGCTCCAATTAAGTTAGAAGATTACAAAGGGATGACAGCTTACGCTGGATTAGATTTAGCTTCGGTTAGGGATATTTCTGCTTTTGTTTTAATCATTCCTGAAGATGATAGGTTTACTGTAATACCTTACTTCTTTGCTCCAAAGGATAACGCTTTTATTCGTTCAAGACGAGATCAAGTAGATTATATTTCTTGGGGTAAAGAGGGACTTATGATGCTTACAGATGGGGATGTCACCGATTACAACTTTATAAAGAAAAAAATAAAAGAGGTTGCTGAGGTTGTAAACATTAAGTCTATTGCTTACGATCGTTGGAACTCAAGCCAATTAATAATAGATTTATCTGAGGATGGTTTGCCTTGTGAGCCTTTCGGACAAGGCTTTGCTAGTTTATCAAGTCCAACTAAAGAGCTGGAAAAGCTCGTTCTAGGTAAACAAATAAATCACGGAGGCAATAAAGTTTTGAGGTGGATGTGTTCTAACTTAGCTATGAAGTCTGATCCAGCAGGTAACATTAAAATGGATAAATCTAAAAGCTCAGAGAAGATTGATGGAATGGTTGCACTTGTTATGGCTCTTGGTTGTTATATGAATAACGATTCTAGCGACTCATCTACCTATGATGACAACGATATTATTTGGATTTGACTTTTGACTTTTCTCTTATCTTTGTAAATGTAATTACAATTTTATGGGACTATTCGACTTCCTCCGTTCTGAAAAGCGAGGAGATAATTTTTTAAGAGCTATCTTTGGTGGGCAAGGTGCAGCCAATAGGACAGCCGTTAATAGAGATACATCATTAACATTCAGCGCAGTCTTTGCTTGTGTAAGAGTTATTAGCGAATCAATCGCAAGTCTACCTATAAAAGTTTATAAAGTTGAGGTTGACGAAGATAAAATCACAGACATCAGTCATCCAATCTACCGACTTTTAGCTCGTAATCCTAACGAGTATATGACACCTTATACATTCCTGGACACTTTAATGACTAACTTATTGCTTGAAGGTAACAGCTATTTTTACGTAGAACGAGACTCTAGCGCAAGGCCAATGTCTTTAATACCAGTAAATCCTCAAGATGTTAAGGTGGTAAAGCACGAAGGACAGATTTTCTACGACATCAAAGACTATGAAATTGGTGTAATGAAAGAAGATATGCTTCATTTTTTCAATTTATCTTTTAATGGTTATGAGGGTGTAAGCGTATTAAAAGCACAGAATACAACAATAGCAACTTCAATAGCTGCAAATGATACTGCAAATAGTTATCTAGGGAACTCTGCTCAAGTTGGTGGAGTCATAAAACATCCTGGAAAATTAAGCAAAGAGGCTGTCGCAAGATTGAAAAACTCTTGGAATCAAAACTACTCAGGATCTTTTGTAGCTGGTAAGACAGCAATACTTGAAGAAGGTATGACATTCGAGCAGACTAATATAGATGCTAACAAGTATCAACTTTTAGAAACGAGAAGATTTCAGATAGAAGAAGTAGCTAGAGCTTTTAAAGTTCCTTTATCTTTGATAGGACATTTAGAAAAAGCCGCTAACTATTCTAGCATAGAAGCTTTGTCAATAGACTTTGTAAGATTTACTTTAATGCCTTATATGGTAATGATAGAGCAAGAGCTAAATAGAAAGCTTTTTAGAGATAGTGAGTTTGGTTTATTTACAATTAAAATTGATGCTAAAGGACTATTAAGAGGAGATAGCTCTAGTAGGGCGCAATATTACAGAGAGATGACTTCCATAGGAGCTTTATCTATCAATGAAGTAAGAAGAATGGAGGACTTGAACAGAGTAGGGCCTGAAGGCGATCAGTTGTTTATGCCATTAAATTTTGCACCTATTGGTGACATAGAAGAAGAAGATAATGCCGATACCGACTAAAGAAACAGACGAAACAAACGAGGAGTTCATTGAGAGATGTATGTCTGATGAATTTATGAAAGAGTATGATGACAACTCTCAAAGACTTGCTGTATGTTATGCTCAGTTGGAAGATGATGAAGAAAGACAAACAGACTTCCCTAATAAAGGGGATGATAAAAAAATAAGTTTAAGAAATAGTGATGAGCCACAGTTCGACTATGACTTTGCTAAAACTATAAAAGAACAAACTCCAGAGATATGGAAAGCTGGAGGTAATATAAGAGGGAATGAAGCTTTTATGTTATGGGGTAGAGCAAGAGATGGCCAAGATACTGAAGCCATCAGAGAATGGATAAAAGAGAGAGAGGCTTGGATAAAAAGACACTTTGAAGATGGTAAGCAATTCAAAGGCGATACAGAGCCAAACCTTTCAAATGTTGGTGGTGTAGTAGCTCAGATTAAATGGGGAACGATTGGAACACTAGGAGAGCAAGGAATGAAAGATGTAATTTTAGAACTAACTAAAAAGCTAGAGGGTAAAAAAGAGGAGAATCAAGTTAGCGCTAAAATAAAAAAGGCTTTAGAAAATAAAGTTGAAAAACATAATGAAGAAATAAAAGAGCTTGATTTAGCTTGGAATGGGCGTACGACTTACGCTGAACTTGTAAAAGTATTTGATAGAGGAGTAGGAGCTTTCAATACAAATCCAGGCTCGGTTAGGCCAAATATGACTCCTGAGAGTTGGGGTTTAGCAAGAGTAAACTCATTTTTATTTGCTCTAAAAAAAGGTAGATTTCAAGGTGGTAAGCACGACACAGACTTACTTCCTGACAATCATCCAGTAAAAAAAGAAATGGAAGAAAATAATAGATTTATGAAAAAGCACGATTTAAGACACATTCAAAAGATTGAAGAAACAGATGATTCAATAATTATTTACTATGGTAAAAATGTTGATGATGTAGAAATGATTGATGAACAAGACAAAGAGATGGATGAATCAGAACACACTCCATACCACGATGAAGAAGAAAAGTCTGAGATTAGAACAAATCCTAATAAAGAAGTAAGGACTTTTGATGTTCAAGACTTAGAGCTTAGAATGGACGGAGATAAGCCAACTGTTGTAGGTTACGGAGCTGTCTTTAACTCTATGTCAAATGACTTAGGAGGTTTTAGAGAGTTTATATCGCCAAACGCTTTTGAAGGTAGATTAGAGGATGATGTAAGATTTCTAGTTAATCACGATGCTAATTTAATACTAGCTAGAACTACTAACGGAACTCTAAGACTTTCTGTTGATGAGAAAGGTTTAAGATACGAGGCTGATATGCCTAATACTTCAACAGCTAGAGATTTAATGGAACTATTAAAGAACGGAACTATAAGTCAGTCTAGCTTTGCTTTTACTGTTGAAGAAGATTCTTGGGAAGTAAAAGACGGAATGAATATAAGAACTATTGACAAAGTTTCTCAATTATATGATGTAAGTTCAGTCACTTATCCAGCATACAACCAAGCAAGTAGTGCTGTCGCTTTACGCTCACTAGAAGAATGGAAGTCAAAAGAAGAAAACACAGAGGGTATAAAAGAAGAAGATTTAAAGAAACGCTCCCTCAATGAAATGCGTTTGAAAATCTTAAAAAATAAATATTAATATTAATTTTCTATAAAATGAAAACATCAAAACTTTATAAAGAAGAAAGAGCTGAGGTTATCGAAAAGATGGAAAGTCTTGTATCTTCTGCTGAAGGACGAGATATGACTTCTGATGAGCAAGTAAGCTTTGATTCTTTAAATACAAAAGTAGAGGAGTTAAACGGAATGGCTCAGAGAGCTGAGTCTTTCGAGAAACTTCAAGCTACTAAAGCTGTTAAAGAAGTAACAGAAAACACTCCAAAAGAAGTTAGAGAGTATTCTTTCCAAGATGCTATGAAGGCTGCTTATTCTGGTTCATTAACTGGATTAGTTAAGGAGATGGACCAAGAGGCTCGTAATGAGGCTCGATATACTGGACAAATGTATAAAGGTATAGCAATACCAAGCTCTGTATTAGAAGCAAGAGCAATAACAACTTCTAATGTTAACGAAGTTGAAACAATGAGTTTTACAGATCAGTTACAAGCTAATTTAGTTTTAGCTAGTGCTGGTGCAAACTTCTATTCTGGAGTAAAAAATATGAAGTTTCCAGTTATAAGTGGTATCACTACTACTTTCGTTGGTGAGACGAGTGGTTCTGTTTCTGCTGCTGGTTCTGCTACAAGCGAAACATTATCTCCTCAGAAATGTATCTCAATTGTTGAGATTTCTGCTGAGGCTATGACTCAAAACGCTGGTATAGAGGCTGCAATCCGTAGAAATATGGCTGCTTCAGTTGCTGCTCAATTAGAGAAGAACTTATTAGCTGCTGCTGATAACTCAGATGGTGGTCCTCAGTCAATCTTAGCTGATGCTGCTGATGGTGGTGCTACTCTTGATGCTGCTGCTCTTTTAGCAATGGAATCAACTGTATTAGGTAACAATGTTCCTTTATTAGGTGGTAGATTTGCTTACCTTTGTAATCCTGACGCTTTAGCTGTTATTAAGGGTTTAGCTCAAGTTGCATCTGTTTCTCCTATCTATGATAACAGAGATAAGACTATCAATTCTTACTTTAGCTTTGTATCTTCAAATGTAGGTAATAAAGCTAGTAACTTTGATAGTGTTTTATTCGGTGATTTCTCAAGAGTACACATTGCACAGTTCGGTGGATTGGATGTCTTATTTGACCCATATACTTCTGCTGCTTCAGGTGTCGGTAGAATGATTGCTACTTCATTAGTTGATGGTAATGCCGTTGACAATGGAACTGCATTTGTAGAAATACAAACAACATCATAATTGATTATTTTAACGGAGGGGTTTAATCGCCCCTCCATTAATTTTTTTTAAATGGAATACTACAACTATAACTTTAATGCATTTACATATTCAGATTATGTGACTTATGGTAAGCTAGTTTTAAAAACTGCGCCAACTACTACTCCTATATCTTTGGCAGAAGCTAAGTCATTTCTAAGGATAGACTCAGACTATGATGATGATAATACTTATATCACCTCATTGATTAATGTTGCGACAAGTATGGTTGAAGAATTTACAAGAAGAAGACTTATAACACAGACATTTAACTTATTTCACGATGAGTTCCCACCTTATATTGATTTACAAATAGGAGAGGTCGCTAGTGTTACACATATAAAGTATTATGATGAGAGTAATGCTTTACAAACTTTAGCTGCATCAAATTATGATGTAGATACTAAGATAAAACCAGGAAGAATATATCAATCTGAAGATGGGGACTTCCCTAATACATACGAGAGGCCTAACGCTGTTGAGGTTGAGTTTATCGTGGGAGCTGCTGCAAGTGATATTCCAGCTCCAATAATTCAAGCTATATATATAATAGTAGGAAGATACTATGAAAACCGACAAGATGTAGTAATGGGAACACAAGTAAATGAAGTTCCTTTAATGGTTAATCACTTATTAACTCCTTATCGTTTGCTTGAACTATGATAATAGGCAAACTAGATAGAAAACTTAAGCTCTTTAAACAAGTATTCACGACTAACGAATACGGAGAGAGAGATGTTTCTTCAAATACATTTGTCACCATATTGGGCAATTTTGACTTCAAAGGTGGGAAAACCTCTTTTGATGCTGATGCTTTGATAAATGAAGATACAATCGATTGTCTTATTAGATACAGAACAGACATAGGTACTTCACCACAATACTTTATAAGTAACGGCACAACCAACTATTCTATAAAAAGTATTCAAGAAATAGGAAGAAAAGATGCAATGCTTTTGAAACTAGAACAAAATGATGTTATAGATTTAAGTGCTGTTAATACTTTCTTTGAATATACAATCAATACAAATAATACTGGCTTAGCTAGTTCAACAGCTACACAGTACGGACTACCAACAAGAGCAACAGGGACTTATGACTTTACTGTAGATTGGGGGGATGGTAACACCAACACAATAACAACCTATAATGATGCAAACGGATTGCATACTTACGGAAGTGCTGGAACATATACTATAAAAATAAAAGGCGTGTTTAGTGGTATAATAACAACATTAGACACTGGAGTTTGGAACGCTAACAGAACTGATCCTTTAAAAATTTTAGATATTAAATCTTATGGGCCTTTGATTATTCAAGATTCTGCGGCTTTTAAAGATTGTACTAATTTAACTTCTAGTGCGACTGATAATTTACAATTTAATACAACTGATGCTAGTGACACTTTTCAAGACACAAACTTTAACGGAGTCGTTGATAATTGGGATGTTAGCAATATTACTAATTTTAGTGATTTCTTTCACGGTAGCCAATTTAATCAAGAATGCAATAATTGGAATATAAGCAAGGCAACTAACTTATCTAATATGTTTGATGATTGTCCGTTTAACAAAAGTTTGTCTAAATGGGACTTGTCATCTGTAACAACTACCTCATCAATGTTTGGGGGTAATACTGCATTTAATCAAGATGTATCAATGTGGAATGTAAGTAGTTTGACAACGGCTGTAACTATGTTCTCAGGAGCAACGGCATTTGATCAATCATTGGCTTTGTGGGATGTTACGTCTTTAAGTAGTAATCAATTGACTTTCTTTGGTAGTGGCTCAGGTTTATCAACTGCAAACTATGATGCTACTCTTATTGGATGGGCTGCTCAGAATGTAAATAGTGGAGTGAGTATAAACTTCGGTACTTCTCAATACACCGCTGGAGGTGAGGCAGCAGCAGCTAGAGCTACTTTAGTGAGTAATGGTTGGACAATAACAGACGGAGGAACAGCATAATGAAAGATATAGATAAAATAAAAAAACCTGAAGTTGATACTTATTGGATTATATTTGATGAGGATGACAAAGTTTTAAGCTATGGAATGGTAAGTCCTATTCAAGTTTTATCAACAAAGGAAACTAATATAGAGATGTATTTAGATAAGGAAGAATGGCAAAAGGTTTTAGAATCTCATAAAATAGAAGTTGACTAATGGCTACAGTATTCACAGAAAAAAATTTAAGAGGTAATCAAGGAGGGCATCAGGGATTAGTTGGTTATTCAATAAATGAAACAGAATTAAAATCGTTGATTCGTTTTATGGAAAAACTTAATTTGTCTGACAGTCAAACTAAAGTAAAACTTAGACAAGGTATGCGCAAAGCTGCCACACCTTTAGTTAAAGAGTTAAGATCAGAAATTAAAAAAATAGAAGGTAAAGACAATGTCGGTAAAAGAAATAGGGCAACTGGTAGACTAAGAAAAAGTATAGCTGTAATAAATGGTAAAATGAGAAGGGGCGCACAGCCAGCCGTTTATGTTGGTCCTAGAGTGAAAGGAGCTTTTGCTGATAAGGAAAGAAGTGGTTTTCATTTTTTCTTTTTAGAGTATGGATTTAAAGGTAAGCCAGGAGCTAGGATGTTAGATAAAGTTCATAATAGTACAACTGCAAAAATGGCTCAATCTAATGTTGTAAATGAAATAAAAAAAGTAATAGATAAACTTGTAAAAAAGAAGTTTTAGAATGGAAGTAGGCAAAGTCATATATAATATATTAAGCAATAATGCAACAATAAGCAATTTATTGACTACTGATTCTAACACTAGAATATTTCCTAGTAGATATAACTTTCCTAAGAATGTAAAGCTCCCATATATTACTTATCAGATGGTTTCTGATGAGCCAAACAATACAAAGAACGGAGCTTCGACTTATGACTATGTAAGAGTGCAAATAAGCATATATCATAATAGTTATAAGGATATGACTACTCTAGCTGGTTTGGTTAGAACTGCATTAGATTATGCAAGTGGTACTTATAATGGAGTAGTAGTTGATAAGATATTTTATCAAGATCAAAACGAACTTTATGATGATTCGGCTGGTACAGTAGGATTATATGGTTTAGCACAAGATTATAGATTTAACATAAATAGATAGATATGTATAAAATAAAAGTAAAAAAAGATATTGAATGCAGAGGCGTAGAATACAAAGAAGGCGAATCTTACGAAGTAGGTAGAGTCGTAAGAAATTTTCTACTAGCAAATGATGCAGTCGATATAAAAACGAAAAAATCTAAGAAGAAAGAAACTTCTAAAGATTTGGATATTAGCTAATTATAAATTTTAAAATAAAACACAATGGCAATTTTTAATGGAACGGATTTAATCCTAAAAGTCAGTCCATCTAATGGTGGAACGGCTGTAAAACTGATGCATTCTCAGACTGTATCATTGTCGGTAAATACTGACACAATAGACATCTCAACTAAAGACTCTGCTGGTTTCAGAGATTTAATAGGTGGACAAAAGTCTTTCAGTCTTTCGGCAGATGGACTTATGGACTTTGCAACTGGTGGCTCTGATACTGAACTAGATGAATTATTCACTCAAATGTTAGCAAGAACTGCAGTCACATTTGTATTTGGTATTGCAGACGCTTCTGCTTATAATATGAGTGGCTCTGGCTTTATTACTTCTATTGAAGTGAGTGGAGGAACTGAAGATGCTCCAACTTATTCAGTAGCAATTGAAGGAACTGGAACGCTGACAGTAGCATAATTATTACTTTTTGTTGGTTGGGGATTGAGCTTCGGCTCGTCTCCCAACTAGCAAACTTAAAACCAACAAAATATGTATGAAGTAGTTTTAATAAACGGAAAAGATTACGCTGTAAGATTCGGAATAAATAGTCTTAGATTATTTTGCCGAGATACTAACAGAAGTTTAGCTGACTTAGATAAGCTAGGGGAAGGAATAAGCTTAGATGATGCTTGTTATTTAATTCTTAACGGAATAAAAGACGGCTCTAGAGTAAGTGGACAAGAATGTTCTTTAACAGTTGATGATATAGCAGATATGCTAGATGAAGATTTCGAGGCTTTAAATAAAGTCTTAGAGATATTTTCAACTCAGTTTTCTGCTAAATTCGAAACGGAGGGAAACGACAAAGCCACGAAGAAGGTGGCGAAGAAAAAGAAATAACT
>Ga0209503_10001711_pt1 | contig 11065 bp, 18 predicted proteins | sample SouAtlMetagenome_2_FD_187448 | JGI IMG/M metagenome (GOLD analysis project Ga0209503, IMG submission 187448) | Marine eukaryotic phytoplankton communities from Atlantic Ocean - South Atlantic ANT15 Metagenome (SPAdes) (version 2) | ecosystem: Environmental > Aquatic > Marine > Oceanic | place...
TTGGTTTTGAAATCCTAGCATCGATACTTTCTGTTGGCAGAAATAGCCGGCTAGTAAAAACTTTAAAAGAAGAAAAGAATCTAGTTCAATCAATATATGTAGATGTAAATGGTGGAGAATTAGGAGGTTTATTAATAATTGAAGCTTGTTGTGATGAAATTAATTTAAAAACTGTAGAGATTGAAATTAATGAAACAATCCAAAAAATTATAAGTTGTAAAAATCTAACGCTTGATGAGCTAAGAAAAGCAATTAACATAGTTAAAAGCAATTATCTTTTTAATCTAGAGACTCCAACTCAATTAACTTCCTTTTATGGGAACGAGTTTTTGTGGGGTAGAAAAAATTCTATAAAAAAACTAAATAATCATCTAGATTACTGGAATAATTTAAATAACTTTAAGGAAGTAATAAATTATTTATCAAAAGATAAATTCACTTTAATTGCATCCAAAAGAAAATGATACAGAAAAATATCCAAGGGGAGAATAATAGAAACTTTTCTATTGCGATGATATGGATAAATGGTGGAAGCAATAAGGATAGTGAGGGTAAAAAAGGGATAAACCAAATTCTTTGCTCATTATTAAGCAGAGGCTGCGAGGGTTTCGAAAATTTAGCTTTTTCGGAGTACATCGATTCTCATGGAGCTGAACTTAATCTCGAGACATTAGATGATGGAATCTTAGTAAGTCTTAAATCATTAAATGAGTATTTTTATAAATTATTTCCTTTACTAGATTTAACGATTAATAAACCAGCGCTTTTACAGAGCGAATTCCAGAAAGTTAAGAAATCTACAATAGATTCCTTAAAAAAGGACAAAGAAAATCCTTTCAATATTGTATTTGAAAAATGGCGGAAAATTGTTTATCAAAAACATACATATGCTTATAATTCTTCCGGATATGAATTAGATCTTTTAAATATTACTCATGACGATATTTTATCTGAATATGAGGATTTTAAAAAAAGAAATAAGTATCTAATTTCTAATAATTCAAGAATCAAAAATAAAAGTTTTAAATTATTCAATAACAACATATGTAAAAATAGTTATGTTTCTCCCCACTTGGATTGCCATAACTTTAATAGATATGTAAGTACGCATCAAAAGTCTAATCAAATAATTTTGATGATTGGTAATCAAACATGTCCAATATCAAGCAATGAATACTTACCCTTAAAAATTTTAGAATCATACCTTTCTTATGGGATGAGTTCTCTATTGTTCAAATTGTTCCGAGAAAAAAATGGTTTAACTTATGACGTTGGAGTATATAACCCTTTAAGAAAAGCAAATTCTCCTTTCTTAATTTACCTATCTGTCTCAAATAAGAATGCGCTTTTAGCCTTTAAAATTTTATCTGATTTATGGCAAAAACTATTGTGTTCTCCAATACTTGATGAGGATATTTATTTGTCGAAGGTTAAATTAGAAAGTTCATTTCTACTATCTAATCAAACATTAGAGGAGGTTTTACAGAGAAAAATAAGATTATTAGGATACGATTTAGATCCTAATTTTGATTGTCTTACAAAAATTAGAGATGTAAACTCAAAGGATATTTTAAAAGTAATAAATAAATACTTAGCAAAACCTTTTTTGAGTATTTACGGACAAGAGAGCATATGTAAAGAAATTAATAAGCTATGGATAAAAAATTTTTAAATTTAGATTTTTTCTATCTTGTCAGTATCTATTAAAAAAGACCCTCTTCTAAATTTTACTTCAACAGTAATTGGAGATTTAATAGAAATTATTTCTCCAACCTCATCAATAGCAACTAAGTCAGGCGGCCTCAACATAGGCATATTGTCTGAAGTTTTTAAATAAGACAAAGGATTTTTTAACTTGACCTTATCTTGAATATTAAATTTCATTATTAAATAATTAATTTAGATTTAATCTACTACAAAGAATTAACTAAGGTAAATTTCAACGAAATGGCTCTTTTCATTCTAGAATCTAAAAAATTTATATATGAAATAAATTAATGAATCAAAAATTCAAAACTATAATTTTATGGGCTTTACCAATAATTTTGGTTATTGCCCTTTCATATCAATTTCTTACAACTAGTAATATTGATTCAATAAAACCAAACGGTACAACAATAGCTCCTAAGAATTCAGCCGTAGCAAGAGTAAGTTATGGAAGATTTTTGGACTACATAAAATCAGGCCGAGTTACGTCAGTTGATATTTTTGATGGTGGTAGAAACGCTGTAATTGAGACAGTTGATTCAGATTTAGATAACAAAGTGCAAAGATTAAGAGTTGATTTACCAGGCCTTACTCCTGAGTTAATAACAAACCTTAAAAACGAGGGTATAAGTTTTGATGTTCACCCTGTCAAAACTACCCCTCCTGCTTTAGGAATTTTAGGAAATCTTCTATTCCCAGCTATTTTAATAGGAGGTTTAATTCTCTTAGCCAGAAGATCAAATGGTATGCCAGGCGGGCCTGGTCAAGCCATGCAATTTGGAAAATCAAAAGCCAGATTTGCTATGGATGCAAATACTGGGGTAGTTTTTGACGATGTTGCAGGAGTTAATGAGGCGAAAGAAGATTTAGAAGAAGTAGTTACTTTCTTAAAAAAACCAGAAAAATTCACTTCTGTAGGGGCAAGAATACCAAAAGGAGTTTTATTAGTAGGTCCTCCAGGTACAGGTAAAACACTTCTAGCAAAAGCAATAGCAGGAGAAGCAGGAGTTCCATTTTTCTCACTTGCGGGTTCAGAATTTGTTGAAATGTTTGTTGGGGTAGGTGCAAGTAGGGTTAGAGATCTTTTCAAAAAAGCAAAAGAGAATAGTCCTTGCTTAATATTTATCGACGAGATTGATGCAGTTGGCAGGCAGAGAGGCGCTGGAATTGGAGGTGGTAATGACGAAAGAGAGCAAACTCTTAATCAACTCTTAACCGAAATGGATGGTTTTGAAGGAAATAGTGGAATTATTATTATCGCAGCTACTAACCGTCCAGATGTTCTAGACTCAGCTCTTATGAGACCAGGTAGATTTGATAGACAAGTTACAGTTGATGCTCCTGACATAAAAGGAAGATTATCAATACTTGAAGTTCACTCAAAAAATAAAACACTACAGGACGACCTAACTCTAGAAAGTATTGCAAGAAGAACTCCCGGTTTTACAGGTGCGGATTTGGCAAATCTCTTAAATGAGGCGGCCATTCTAACTGCAAGAAGAAGGAAAAAGTCGATCAGTATTTTAGAAATAGATGATTCAGTGGATAGAATTGTAGCCGGAATGGAAGGTTCCCCATTAACAGATGGAAGAAGTAAAAGGTTAATTGCCTATCACGAAATTGGTCATGCAATTATAGGTACTTTAGTAAAAGCTCATGATCCGGTTCAGAAAGTAACTGTAATCCCAAGAGGTCAAGCAAAAGGCCTGACTTGGTTTACTCCTGATGATGATCAATCTCTAATAAGCAGAGCAAATTTGAAAGCAAGAATAATGGGTGCACTTGGAGGAAGAGCAGCTGAGGATGTTGTTTTTGGAGAAGGTGAAATTACAACCGGAGCTGGAGGGGATTTTCAACAAGTTGCACAAATGGCAAGACAAATGGTTACAAGATTTGGGATGAGTGAACTTGGTCCTATTGCTCTTGAAGGAGGTAATCAAGAAGTATTTGTAGGAAGAGATTTAATGACCAGAAGTGAAGTTTCTGATTCTATTTCTAGACAAATTGATGAAAGTGTAAGAGTAATGGTTAAAGATTGTTATAAGGAAACTTATTCAATAATCAGTAAGAATAGAGAGGCCATGGATAAATTGGTTGATCTTCTTATAGAAAAAGAGACTTTAGATGGAAACGAGTTTGTAGAAATCCTTTCTGAATTTACTACAATTCCTGAAAAAGAAAGAACTCCTCAAGTATTGAATTAAGTATTCTTGATCGGTTTTTTGTTCAAAACCAAATCAATTAAACCATATTCAACTGCTTCTCCAGGAGACATATAAAAGTCTCTATCAGTATCTTCTTTAATAGTTTCTAGGTCTTTTCCAGTTCTCTCAGACAATTCTGTATTTAAACGTTCTTTTAAATACAAAATTTCGTTAGCTTGAATTCTAATATCACTTGCTTGCCCTCTTGCTCCACCAAGAGGTTGATGAATCATTATTCTTGAATGTCTCAAGCTACTTCTTTTACCTTTTGTTCCTGCCGCGAGTAAAAAAGCACCCATACTTGCTGCTAAGCCAACACAAACAGTATGTATATCAGGTTTTACATGTTGCATAGTATCAAATATACCTAAACCATCATAAACTGATCCTCCAGGAGAATTTATATACATATAAATATCTTTTTCAGGATCTTCTGCTTCAAGAAAAAGTAATTGAGCAACAATTCTATTGGCAGTATCACTTGTAACTTGTTCCCCTAAAAATATTATTCTTTCTCTTAAAAGTCTTGAGTAAATATCAAATACTCTTTCACTTCCACCAGATTCTTCCAGAACTAAAGGGATCATAATAATATTTTATTTGTTTATAAGATCTTAACGATATTGAGTCAACATACGCTATGGTTATTAAGGTTTACATATAAAAAATTGAAAGAAAAATTGACTGTCTCAGATAGCAAAAAGTTATTTCATGAACAATTCCCTTACGTAATCCCTAGTTTATATAAAAGGATAGTTGATGAAATGCTTGTTGAGCTAAATCTTTTAAATCATCAGAATGATTTCAAGCAAGATAATTTGTTTTGCGTAGGACTGACAGAAACATTCAAAGAATTAACAAAAGGTTATAAGCCAGAAGAGCATTTAGTGCTTCTTTTTGAATCATTATGTAATTCTTCAAATTTTGAACCTAAAAAAATTAAAGATATTTCTAAGAAAACTCTTGAAGAATATAAAAATAAATCCTTAAATGAAATCTCTATTTTATTAGAAGAAAACACAACTACTAATCTATACTCCTCAAGAATTTTGAATATAGGTATTTATTTAATTATCGCTAATGCTAATGATTTAAAAGGGGTTAAAGATTCTGAAATTAATAAAACTATTTCTGATATTGTAAATAAATTAAATTTATCAGTTAATAAAGCGGAAAAAGATATTGGGATTTACAAAAGTACAATTATAAAAATGGAACAAGCTAAAGAACTTCTTCAAGAAGCAAGAATAAAAGATAAGAAAGAAATTAAAAAATAATTAAAAATTATTTATTAATTCTTCTCTTATCTTTCCAAGAAACATAAGAGATATAAACGACGGAGAGAGTAATTAGACTTAATAAAATAAAAGAAGCATAAATAAGAAATGAATTTAAATAATATTCATAGTTAATTGCTTGAACATCAGATATCAATAGAACCGTCACCATTTCTGCCCCATACAACCATAGCAATTGAAAAAGTAAAAATAGCTGCTAAGGCAGCCCATCCTATTTGAAAAATCATCATAATTTAATCATTAAACTAAATATAACAGAACCACTAATAAATTATTTAAATCTATTCAATTTAAAATAAAAATTTATTTCTCAGAAATTCGTTCTAGTAAATACAATATATTTAACTATATTAGAAGATCCCTTGGGAAGAGTTGTATTAAATCATAGTACACATATAGAAGGTTTAATTCCAGTTCTTAAGAAACTAGCGTTAAACATAAATATTAAAACTATAACCCCTGCAATAATTTCAAGAGCAAGAGGACGATCATCTAACTTAATAATAAGAGTTTCTGTAAAGACAATTAATGGTTATAAGGCAATTGCGAGGAAGGGGAAAACGGCTCAAGAAGTTTTTATTTCCACAGACTTAAGTAAAGATGAATTAAAAAAGCTTTTAGATATTTGTAATTATGGTTAATGTTAAAAAATGAGATTTAACCTTTCAAAAAAATATTAATGAAATTATTTTTTAAACCACTTTTGATTTTTTTAATTCTATTTTTATTTGAGAATAGTGCTTATTCATTGTCCAACTATCAAATAGAAGAAATATGTCAAAGAGCGAAAAGAAGATCTGCTTGTATAAAAAATTTAAAATTTAAAAATATAAATTTACTAAAAGGAAATGTAATTGAAATACCTGTAATACCTTTAAAAAATTAAAAATTTAAATTTCAAACTCTGATTCAAATAGAGAAAATGCCTTACTATATTTTTCAATTAGATTTTCAGAATTATCATTAAAGCCAGTTAATTCGTAGTCATTTTTTAATAAATCATAAGAATAAACAACCTCATTAAAGGCAGTCATATATTCTTTTTGTATATCTTCATCGTCAATATCATAGATTTTAGCCAACACTAATTCCACATTTTTTTTTGAAGAATATATTTGTTTCTCAAACTCTTTATTTAACTTTCTTCGTTTTTTAGGCATTATGAATTTATATATTTAAAATACAAATTAACAATAATCAAAAACATGTATAAATAGAATTAAAACTTAAAAAATAAAAATATAGTTTTCAAATCAAAATAAAACCACTATATTCCAAATAAGCTATTTGATGATATGGAGAAAAAAGAATCAAGAAAGGCACAAGATATTAAGGATTCAACCTTTGAGTCTAAAAAATTAAAAGCTTTGAAAAATACAAATAATAAAAAAGAGAAATCTCTTCCTTGGTGGGTAGAATTATTATTTGTTCAAATAGGATTACCAGATAGATGGCTCATTAAAATATTAAAGTCAAAGAAAAAAAGTATAGAGTTGCTTCAAAAGGAAAAAAAACTAATAGTTGCACTTTTATTAGTTTTAGCAGGTATTGCTTATTTTAATCCTGTAGTTAAATATTCTAAAAATAAATTAGAATGTGAGAATATTGCAAGAAATTACATTAAAGAAAATAAAAATCTAATCAAAATAACGAAGAAACAGCTTCGTATGCTATCGACAAATTTTTGCAATGGTGGAGAAGAGATTTATGAAATTGAAAATATCAAAGATTGATCTAATTATTTATTTCAAAAAAAGGACAATAAACAACTATAATTTTATAAATTAAATTTGATTTTCAATTTAATTAATTAATTCTATGAATGACGTCAAACAAAAAAAAGAAAATGTAAAGTTGTATTTAAAAGATCTGAGATCAGATTTAAAAAAAATGCATCTCGCTGTTACTGAAGAGTTATTACTGCCTCAACCAGAAGATGTGAAAACCTTGATGTATAAAATGGATCAAATGTTAAAAATAATAGAATCAAAATAAACTAATAAATTCACAGTTTCACAAGAAATCTCAATTAAATGAAAAAACACATTAAATATACAACATTATTCTTACTATTAATACTTCTAACTTCTTGTAAAACCGTAGTTAATGAAAAGAAATTAAAAAGAGAAAGAGTAGATTCTAAAAGCGAGAAGATAAATGGCTCAAAAAGCAAGATGGAAGTAAGATATTCTTGTGGGAAAGATGATGGTATATCAGAATTTCTCAATGATGGATGGATTATAGTTGAAGAATATTCAGAAGAAAAAATATGTTCATGGAAATCATCCCCTGCCTCTGAAAATTGTGATATGGAAAAAGACAAGGGGTGCAAGATAATTAAACCGGATAAAATAGGTGAAGAAAAAGTTTATCTTTTAGAGAAATAATTAAAAATGCCTAACAATAAAGAATATTTTATGGAATTAATATTAAAAAAATTAAAAAATAAAAATTTAAAAAAAATTAGTTTAGAAAAAGAAGAATTTAATCAATTTATTAACTATCTGTTATTTGATAAGTAATAATTAATGAATATATTTTAGAATTTGTTAATATAAGCCTAAATATAACTAAATGCCTCAATTTTCATCTTTAACCATTCTACTTATAATTTTTTTCATTTTAAGTCTATATTTATTACTAAAAGTAACTTCCAAAGAACAAAATTAATTCAATAATTTTAGACTTTAATTTTAATATAAATTTTACTTTAAAGATAATAAAAACGATTAATAATCATATATTCATAGTGAATTATTTTTATTTCTTTTAAGAAATATTATGTTCAAATTCCAAAATATTTATTCTTAAAATCTAATTATCAATTGCTCGAATTAATACTTTTGATTAAAGGATGGTTTTTTAATAGTTTACTTTTTAATAAACTTTATTAAATAAAAAACACATTTGTTTTTTTTGTATTACAAATGACATTAATAAACAATTACTTAAGAAGATTATCAAACAGTACATATCTATTTTTAGTATATTTATGGTAAATAAATCTTAAAATTATGTCCTACGAAGCCGGAAGTAAAGAATGTAGACATTTAGTTGAAGCAAAAGAAAGTCTATTATTAGCGATGGAATCATTAAGTAAAATCAAGTCAACAGAGGTCTTACAAATACAAATAAAAGAAATTTATAATAAATTAGAGATAATGCACGATAAACGAAAAAAAATAGAGTTCAGCTCTTGAATATTTATTAGTAGTTAAATCCAGAACTTTTAAAAATTTTCAAATTCATTTTTTAACTTCTTTTTTCTTTTATCAGATAACAATTCGTATAAAGCATCTAATTGTGCATGTACTTCTTTGGCTTCATTTAGATCTGGCAATAAATCATCCTTTATAAGCATTTGATGCATCTCTCTTAGCTCTAACCTTATATATCTAAGATGGGAGCTTACTTCTTCTCTTTTAGATGCACTCATATAAACCAATTATCAAAAATATTATACAATATTGAGTCTAAATCTAATTTTATAGGATATATCAAGCGAATACAAATTAACCAAAACTTAAATTATTTATTAATCATCGCGATTAATATGATGTAATATAAGCACTATGAAGAAAAAAAAATCAAAAAAGAATACAAAAATAATAAATAAAAAGGATAATAATGAATTAGGTCAAACAAAAAATTCAGCTAAACTCATTTTATTTATATTTGGGATAGGTCCAATAATCGGAATAATAATTTTTTTATATAGCAAGGGATTTTTTAATTCTCCCAATATTTAATTTAAAAACTAAAACAATGAATATATTAGTTTATCTAAAAGAAATTTCTTTATAAAATTTGGTATTACTTATACTTTTTAAGGGAATAAATTCTAAATTTAGCAATATGCTTGGCATTTTCTGGATTTGAAATAACAAAAGGATGATCAGACAAAATTTCAATTACTTTATCTATTTTTTGTTTGGTATCATTGCAATTTACTTTTTGCCATTCCTCATCAAAAGAGATAGCAAAACTGTCCGCGTTATTATAAGTTTTATCTTTCATAAGAAACTGCATTTGAAAAATTTAAATAAAAAAACTTTCTACGAAATAAAAAATGATAATGGTATAAACAATTAAAATTAATTCTAAAACCAATTATTTTCATAATAATTTAAAATAACAACTTTTTAAAAATCATATTAAGAAATTGCTAAATTATAAATATTTAATATTATTATCAATTTAAAAGTTAATTGACAGAAGTGTTACAATAATGACAAATAGTTTATTAAAATGGAAAATACAGTTAAACGAATCGGATATTTACCAAGGAAAAGAGTTCTTGAAATTATTGATCAAATATCCAAAAGTGAATCTATAAGTAGGTCAAAAGTTGTAGGGATACTAGTAGAAGAAGCCTTGGATGCAAGAGGTATAGCAAATTTTGGATATAGTAATTTGAATAAAATGAAATCATTTAATTCTGAAAATTATCATGACAATCAAACTACCAAAAATATATCCGATTCCGAGGATGAGTTTGTTGATGATAGCGGATATACAATATCCTCCCATAAAACATTAGATAGATCTATTTCAACTGCAGATATTGAACTAGCAAATAAAATTAACATCTTAAAAGAATCAGGTTTAATTTAAAATTAAAAAAAATTATTTTAATTTTTGCATAATTAATGCCTATTTTCTTTTCAAAGATTAATTTAGATCCATTAGAAAAAAAATAATTAGAGTATTATTTTTTTCTAATTTAAAAATATAGATAACATAAAAAAAATGAAAGATATTAAATGTCCATCATGCGGGAAAACATTCAGAATAGATCCAAGCAGCTTTGAAGAAATACTTCTTCAAATAAAAGATGATGAATTTAACAAGCAAATAGATGAAAGGCTTAAACTTGCTGAAGAAGATAAGAAGAAAGTTATTGAAATTGCTAAACAAGAATTAAAAATAAAGTTAATGGAGGAAAGACAAAAAAAGGATACATTAATAAATGACCTTGAGTCTAAGTTAGAAATTGCGGAAGAGAAGAAAACGAATGCCTTAAACGAATTAAAAAACAAAGCCTCAAACAAAATAAATTTACTTAATAATGAAGTAAATAAATTAAAAGAAGATATTGAAAGGGAGTCAATAATTAGTAATTTATCTTTAAAGAACAAAGTAAGTGAAGCTGTAAATAATTTAGAGAAAGAAAAAACTTTATTAAGAAACTCGATTGAAAAAATGAAATTAGAACAATCTATTAATGAGAAAGTGATAGAAGAAAAATTTAAAAACAAAATTACTGAAAGAGATTTGACCATTCAGGAACTAAGAGAGATGAAATCCAAACTATCCACGAAGATGGTTGGAGAAACATTAGAAATTCATTGTGAAAACCAATTTAATCTAAACCGATCAACCTCATTTAAAAACTCTTATTTTGAAAAAGATAATGATGCAAGTTCAGGAAGCAAAGGCGATTATATTTTTAGGGAGTTTGATAATAATAAAATTGAGATAGTCTCTATTATGTTTGAGATGAAAAATGAAACTGAAGGTGGATATAATAAGCGCAAGAATGAAGACTTCTTTAAAGAATTAGATAAAGATAGAACTCAGAAATCATGTGAATACGCAGTTTTAGTTTCATTATTGGAACCAGAGAGTGAATTATATAATTCTGGAATTGTTGATGTCTCTTATAAATATCCAAAGATGTTTGTTATAAGACCACAATTCTTTTTACCAATTATTTCTCTACTAAGAAATGCCTCTTTTGAAACAATAAAATACAAAACCCAAATAGATTTAATGAAACGAGAGAATTACGATATCACAAAATTTGAAAGTACTCTTGATCAATTTAAAAATGCAGTTGGGAAAAACGTTTCTTTA
>Ga0209503_10001713_pt1 | contig 11062 bp, 5 predicted proteins | sample SouAtlMetagenome_2_FD_187448 | JGI IMG/M metagenome (GOLD analysis project Ga0209503, IMG submission 187448) | Marine eukaryotic phytoplankton communities from Atlantic Ocean - South Atlantic ANT15 Metagenome (SPAdes) (version 2) | ecosystem: Environmental > Aquatic > Marine > Oceanic | place...
CCCGCGTGAGCCTCGTCGCGCGTTGCCAAAAAAAGTGCAGGTTGTCCTGGGGACAACCAGAGTTGCCAACTCCGCGTTAACGCAACGTTGACGCGCGGGTCGAGTTGCCAACTTTTGGTTGGTGTGCACATTTTAGAAAAACTCGTGTTCTTCAATCGCCAACTCCGCGTTAACGCAGAGTTGACGCGCAGCCCGAGTTGCCAACTCCCGATGTTCAAAAAGACTCCTGGCCAGCTCAGGAGGCTGGCACGCCAAGTCGCTGCGTGGCACGCCGCCGGCGCTGCGTGGCGATGCTCGCCGGCGTCTGGATGCGCGAGACGGAGACAAACGGGGGCGAGTAGGCGCAGTAGGTCGCGACGGGCGTCGGGTCGTCCTGATCCGCGCGCACCACGCGCGCGGTGATGCGCAGCCTGAACTTGCGCTGGCCAAAGTGGCTCGACAGGCGCCGCACCGTGATCAGGAGCACGGGCAGCGCGCGCCGGTCCTTGTCCGCAAAGCTGCGCGGCACGTTGTGCGCGTAGCGCCACTCGAGGTCGGCGCCGCTGGCAGGGCCGAGCAGCGGCACCGGCGTGCGCGCGTCGTCGTCGAAGACGAGAGCCACGCAGATGTCGCTGCGCTCCGCGTCGAGGGCCCCGCCCCACGGGATGCCCGATTCCACGCACATGGTGAGCGCGTGCGGGTCGTGGGAGTGTGGCGTGTGGCACAGGTACTGCGACTGCATCTCGGGCAGCACGCGCAGGATCTGGTTTGCGACGACGGCCGGCGCGCCGCCGACCACCCCGTGCGCGGAAAACCCGGAGGCAAAGGTGCCGCGCGCGCGCCCGCGCACGGCCGGCCTGGGCTCGTTACGCTGCAGCGCGTAGAGCAGCTCCAGCGAGAGCGTGCGCGAGTTGAAGTGCGCCCACTCGCGAAAGGCGGTGCACGTGCACACGAGCGCCGCGAGCGTCGCCGCGTCCACGTAGGGCCCAAAGGTGTGGGCCAGCTCCATCCCGTGCGCGCGGACCACCGCCAACGCGCGCGCCGTCTCCGTGGCGCTGGGGCATGGCCGCTTGCGCGCGTACATTGGCAAGGCGGCGCGCCGGTCGGGCGCTGGGCGGAGACTCGGGCCCGTCGTGGTCATAGCGGCGAGTCGCCACGCGGCGCCTGCCGGTGGCGGTGGCTGATTATCCCCCCTCAAAATAGGAACAGATAGGAACAGATAGCTATTTCCGAATTCCGGGTGGTGGCTGTCCTGTTGCTATTCGGCCGGAGCCCGGCTGGCCGCAATTGGATCTCGCAGCGATCTCCACTCGCCACTATGTCCGGTCTGCACCCACCTCGAGATATGGCAAAGATCCAATTGCGGCCACCCGGGTTCGGGCCGAATAGCAATAGGACAGCCACCACCCGGAATTCGGAAATAGCTATCTGTTCCTATCTGTTCCTATTTTGAGGGGGGATAATCAGCCACCATCCGAGCAAATGGCCCGCGGTCGCCAAGCATCTGGCGAGCAAAAACGGCCCGCTTGTCAGGAAAGGACCCGTTGTGACAATCCATTTTAGGGATCGGCCGATCGCTAAGCGGGTGCGCGCCACACGCGCTCCGCTTCGTGGCGTTTTCGTTGGCGGCAACTGGGCATGGAGGACGTCGATGCGGAGCTCGACATCGAGGCCGAGATGATGCAGGAGCAAGGCGCGCCGCAGGAGGAGGAGCCGCCGGAGGAGGAGCCGGCGCCGGCGCCTGCGCCCGCTGCCGCTGCCGCTGCCGCGCCGTTGGCACCGACGCGCGCGCCCAAGCGCGTCCGCGAAGCCTCCGATGACGACGCGTCGGATGCCGCCTCGGAAGGCGGGTCGGTGGAGATCGAGATGGACGGCGAGGAGGAGGAGGGCGAGGAGGAGGACGAGGATGAGGACGACGAGGATGAGGACGACGACGAGGACGATGAGAGCCTGTGGGAGGGCGTGAGCACGCGCGGCAACGACGAGGAGGACGAGGGGCAGTCGGCCGTCGGCGACAACCGCACGGTGGCGACGAGTGCGCACTCGTCGGGCGAGCGCCTGAAGCAGACGCTCGACCACATGCCCGGGTGGGCGGTGCACATCCACGGCAAGGGCAAGGTCCCGCGGGCGCCCGTCTTCTCGACGGGCAACAGCGGCAGCTGGCTGCCGTGGGACGAGCACGGGCCGTTCGCGCCGGGCGTCAAGATCTGCCCCGTGCGCACGCTCTCGCTCTTCGTGCACCTCGACTTCATGGCCAAGGGCGCGCGCACGCTCGGCGAGTGGGAGACGCTGAGCGACCCCACGGCGCGCGCGCGCTCGGTGGCCACGGCGGCGCTGATGGGCATGATGACCATCGGCACGGCCAAGGGCTGGCTGTGCTCCGACAACCACTGCGAGCTGCGCACGCCCGCGGCGGCGGACATGGACGAGGACGAGTATTCCAAGCACAAGAAGAAGCTGCACGGCATGCTCAAGACGTACACGTGGAACCCGAACCGCAACGGCGGCAACGACGCCGCCGACGTGGCGATGCAGTACACGTGGGTCTTCGAGCTCGCGTACGACGTCAACGAGACGCTCGTGGGATACTGGGTGCGCATGCTCATCTACGACCCGTCCTTCTCGCCCGACGAGCACTGGGCGCTGATCATGAACGAGAACAACGAGCTGGCGCGGCACGGGCTGATCAACTCGGTGCCCGAGGCGCTGCGCAACTCGCGCATGGAGCGGCAGAACAAGCTGCAGCGCGCGCAGATCGACGACAACAACATGGAGACCACGGCGTGCACGCAGTACAAGCGCATCCGCTCGCCCTCCGACCTGATCAAGATGTACCAGTCGTACGGCGGCGCGTCCGACGGCAACCCGGGCCGGCCGCTCTACGCCGACATCAAGCGCGACACGCCGCCCGGCTGCGAGACCAAGCCGCTCGCGCGGCACCCGAGCCTGGGCGGGCTGCACCCGCTGGGCCCGAGCGTGGCGCTCAACGACCTGCGGTACCTAGAGCCGGGCAAGCTCTCGCCGGATCACCCGGGCGTCAACGTCTCGATCGCGGGCACGGTCGACACCAAGGGCGTGCCCATCAACATCCACCCGGAGCAGCGGTACCCGGCCAACCGGTACGACGCCCAGGGCAACTACGAGCCCAGCGAGTGGGCCAAGCAGAAGCGCGCCGTGTACATCTGCCACGACCCAAACAACAGCTGCAACCTCTTCCGCATGCACCTGCCGGTGCCGCTGCACGGCGGCGTGACGCCCGAGCGCATCCTGCTCGAGATCTACTGGGACACGTACAAGGACACCAACCCGGTGCTCAAGAAGGCGCAGGAGCAGGGCAAGACCACGCTCGACGCCAACTACGACGCCGTCGTGGCGCTCTTCCACAAGAGCACCGACTCCGCCGACCCGGAGCAGGAGAAGCTGAGCGCCGCCGTCTTCGAGACGGACATGCTGGGCACCGACTCGCTCGACCAGTCGCTCGGCGAGGCCGAGCGCATCGAGCACCGCAGCTACGGCAAGCGCACCTCGGAGAAGCAGGGCAACCTGGTGATCATGGAGCCGCAGCAGCGGCTCAAGGACATCTCCATCGAGCAGGTCAAGACGCACGAGATGATCGACAACTGGGACAAGCGCAAGCGCGCCAAGATCAGCGCGGACGACTACGACGCGCGCAACACGGCGGAGGCGCCGGCACCGGAGCCGGGCGCGGCGGGGCCCTCGGACGCGCCGCCGCCGACGCCCCCCGCGGCGCGCGCCTACGCGAACACGGCGCAGGCCATCGCGAACCGGCGCGTCAAGCACGAGGCGGCCGTCTCGGCGTGCATCCGGCTCGGCCTGCAGCGCTTCCAGAGCGCGTACGAGCGCAAGCGCGACCGGCGCACCATCCCGCCCGGCTGGTACGACGTGGCGTACACCGGCCTCCGCGACGCGCTGCGCGAGGCGGGCGAGATCGGCGCGAAGCGCGCCGCGGTGGGGCTCGGCCGCGTCGTCGACCCGGACGACTCCAACGCGGGGATCGGCACGGCCAACATCGGCTTCGCGCACAAGCAGAACCTCATCTCGCGCGACGTGACGCCCCTCGGCCACTGGCGCGCCTTCCTCATGGAGCTGCTGTCCTCGGGCGTCAAGATCTCGGGCGGCGACGTCAAGATCATGCTCGAGTGCTGGATCCACGGTGCGCCCTTGCTCCCAATCCTCCCACTCACCACCGCCCGTCGCACTCACACGCGTGTGCCCTGCCGTGTGCGCAGCTTTTGAGCCGTTCCAGGAGGTGAGCTTCTTTTTCCTCATGTGAGTTACGCATTTTGAACGAACGCGCCGTAGCGCCGTGCACTCACCACCCGTGTCCTTTGGTGCACAGGTGCGGCGGCCCGGGCGCGGGCAAGTCGATGCGGGCCAAGCGCCTGCAGCAGCTGCTCTGCGAGGGCTGGGTCAAGAACTCGGGCTCGGCGAGCAAGATGGCCGGCATGAACGGAGGTATGGATTTTCTGTGCGGCCGGCTCGTGTATGCACCCCAATTCGAACCACCGGCCCTTCTTAGCACGCTTTGCACTCTACACAGCGATGCCGTGCTTGACAGGTACTACGACGAGATCACCAACGACTTCGGCAGCAACGACTCGGAGCGCATCGAGTACCTCAAGTCCATCACGATGGAGAACTGCGTCTCGAACACGCGCACGGTCAAGGTCATGGGCGAGGGCGGGGCGGAGAGCTTCACGACGGTGGTGCTCACGTCGCTGCACTACGAGTCGCACCTCATGGCGACCAACTGCGGCCCGCTCGGCCTCAAGGCCGACGTCGAGCCGGGCACCAACCGCGCGGCGCTCTCGGACCGCTCGTGGGCGCACATCACGCACGCGGCGCCCGAGGACGAGGAGGGTGCCGAGGTGGACTTTGACGTCAAGAACGTCTCCGTGGACGTGCGCGCGCAGATCAACAAGCTGCGCGTGCTCTCGTGCCTGACGGCCGCGACGCTCATCTTCATCAAGCACATCCCGCAGTGCCAGCCCAACCTCACCTACGCGAACATGCTGTCCAACGAGTGGGACAACATCCTGTGCCGCGAGTACAACCTGCCCAAGCCGTCGAAGCGCAAAAAGATCAAGCGGCGCATGATGTTCAACCTCTTCGCGACCGAGAGCGCCGTCTTTGAGAAGTTTGCGCTGCCCGAGGCGGGCGTCACGTACCAGGACATGCTGCCCGACGCCAACGGCAACCTCTCACCCTTTTGCATCGAGCAGCTCGTCGACGTCGTGCGCAGCCTGCAGCGCTGCCTCGACCACGAGGCCATCCTCACGGCGTGGTCGCACAGCCTCGACCACTCGCCCGCGACCTCTGCGCACGTCTTCCAGATGAAGACGGTGCTCTCGCAGCTGCACGGCTGCGACCTCGACCGGCGCACGCTCGTGGGCGAGATCCCGGACGAGCCGTCGAAGAAGAAGCAGAAGCAGGCCGCGGACGAGAGTGGTGACGGCGGCGCGCAGGGCCCGCAGGGCAAGGCGAACGAGCACGACCAGTTCGAGGACGAGGCCGAGCGCCTCGACCGGATGTGCGCCGAGGCGGAGGCGCAGGCGGAGGCGGAGGCGGAGGCGCAGGCGGAGGCGGAGGCGCACCAGGCGGCGGCGGCGCCGCCGGCGGTGGCCACCGGCTACCTCGTGCAGGACCCGCCGCCGCCCGGCGCGCCGACCGTCACGGCGGAGCTGCCCTCGACGAGCGGGGCGGGCGGGGCGGGCGCGGCGGCGGCCTCGCCCAACGGACCGCTCTCGCGGGGGGCCAACGAGGGTGACGAGATCGTGCCGCCCAAGAGGCCGAGCGGCGAGTCGACCAACACCATCTGCTACACAAAGGGCGTGATGCAGACGGGGCTCACGCGGCGCGGCGCGTCGCAGCTGGCCAGGGAGCTCGAGGTGCAGCGCATCTGCCGCGCCGAGATGAGCAACCGCGCGCTCGTGAAGAAGGTCGACGTGGGCGACGGCACGAGTGCCTCGAAGCCGCTCGAGAAGCTCTTCACGGACGGCAAGGACCGCAACGGCAACGCGATGCACAAGATGGGGTCGACGGGGCAGGTCATCGGCGCGAAGCGCGCCGCCGGCGCGTGCATGCCCAACGCCTCGGACGCGATGGCGCTCGGCGTGTCGGAGCAGTTTTTGAAGGAGGTGCTCTCCGGCAACTCGGCCAAGGTGAGCGACACCGTGGGCACCCACTGCCAGAAGCTGGGCATCAAGCCCGTCGGCTGGCACTACGAGGTCATCGGCGACGAGGACGGCATGCGCGGCCCGGCGAGCTACGACTTCAACTGGGCGCAGCTCGACGGCTTCAAGAAGGCGTCCGAGGCCGCCGGCGGCGCCGGCGGCGGGGGCGACTCGAAGCGGATCAAGTCGACGTGGACCAACGCGGCCAAGGTGATCAAGAGCGCGACCAAGAACAGCCGCGGCGGCAAGCGCACCTTCTCGATGATCGAGCGCAACTCGATGACCTTTGAGTCGATGCGCGACACGATCTTCCTGATCGCGCAGCCGCAGCCCGAGAACAAGATCCGCATCCCGCAGTACAACCACTCGCGGCGCGCCACCATCGGCAAGGCGTCGGAGATGCGCTCGCAGAACCAGGAGCTCAAGTCGGACGCGCCGCCCGAGTTCGTGCACCCCGTCGGCATGTTCAAGACCACGGCCGACACGGTGGGCGTCGACGCGCTCGTCGACGGCTTCAAGAAGCCGGCGGGCCTCGAGCGGCCGGTGGGCTCGACGGTCGCGGTCTCCGACTACCAGAAGCGCCTCGACCACCTGACCGAGAATCGCGCGCTGCCGACTTGCATCGCGCCCGACTCGTTCGAGAAGGGCGTGCCCATCAAGGAGTCGGAGGCGACCAACGGCATCTACTTCAACAAGAACACGGCGAGCGAGCACTCCAACCTGGTCCTCGAGATGGGCTCCTACCTGGCCGACGTGCCGGGCGTTGCGGGCGGCGACTACACCGCCGTGCCGCCGTCGTTCCGTCACCCCGACGCCGGGGCGGGCGACGCGAAGAAGCAGGCGGAGGAGCTGCTGCAGGAATGCCAGCACCTGGCCAGGCAGGAGGCGCTGCTCGCCAGCGGTCGCGAGACGCCGAGCGACGGCGAGGGCAGCGAGGGCCCCGAGCTCACGGACGTTAGGGAGGACCCCATGGAGCAGGCCAACCGCGAGGCGGAGGCGGAGGCCCGGCGGCTCGAGGACGCCTCGGAGGACGAGGAGGACGAGGATGAGGGCTACGCCTCGGAGGACATGGCGGATGCGCCGCCGCTGCAGGGCGACGCGCCCTGCCGCGGCACGTCGCCCGATCTGCTGCCGATGGAGAGCGCCGTGCGCGACCCGGCGGGCGAGGGCAGCGGCATCGAGGCCGGGCCGGGCGCGGCGCAGGCGTCGGCCGCGGCGAGCGTGGACCCGGACACGCCGGTGAAAGCGCTGCCGTTCCACTGGGACATGTCGGGCATGTTCTTCACGTGCAAGATGGCCAGCACGCTGCACAACGACGTGGGCGACTACGCCGACAAGTTCCGCGCCAAGTTCCCCGACGTCTTCGGGAACGAGACGCGCGCCGAGACGCTGCGCGACCTGCCGCAGATGTCGCTGCGCTTCCCCGCGACCCACGAGGGCGACAAGAAGCTGGTGCCGCTCACGCGCCCCGTGCCGCTCACGCAGTCGCGCGTCTCGGACATCGCGCGCAAGGCGACCGGAACGAGCGTGTCGCGCGAGCTGACCAGGCTCGCGCACAGCTACGCGCAGGGGCGCTCGATCAGCTACAACGACCCGGTGGTCGCCGAGCAGGAGGCCGAGGCGCGCGGCATCGACTCCGGCTTCGTCCTCGAGGGCAACCTCTTCGCGCGCTCCACGTGGCAGCGCTTCACGCTGAGCGCGCTCGACGCGCGCGGCATGCTCAGCAAGGAGGAGCTGCACCGCGTCAACGACCAGGGCCTCGGGCTCGCGCTGCGCGTGCGCAACGCGCGCGCCGCGGCCAACCACCCCCAGGCCAACCCGCACCTCAAGGGCGGTCCCAAGGCGCAGCTGGGGTCGTTCGAGGCGCAGGAGCGCCACAAACGGCTGCGCGAGACGACGGGCGTCCTGGACGAGGAGGACGTGGCCGACCAGTCCGAGCCCGCAAAGCGCAAGCGGCTCGAGAAGGAGCGCAATAGGGAGGAGCTCAACAGCGCGATGGACTGCGACCCGGAGATTTGACGCCTCTGGGCCCGTACGATAACCAGTGTGTGCCTCGTACTCTTGTTAGTGTGGCGTGCGCGTGAGCGCACGTCCGGGGGGCGGGTGCATGTTTTTAATCGCCGCGGCAGTCGCGGCCGCGCGCGAGTGCCCCGAGGGGCGGCTCGTCGCGCAGTTCACAGTGCCCCGGTACGCGCCCGGGTGTTGCGACGACGACAGCTCCTACTTTTGGACCGAGGACCTGACGCCCGCGCAGACGGAGTCGCTCAACAACGCCTACGTGACGCTCGCGCCCGAGAGCGATCCCACCCGCGAGCTGCCCACCTCGACCTACCTGCTCGAGAACAACATGACGCTCACGCTCACGCCCAAGCACGCCGACGGCGACTACATGCACCTGGCCTACAGCGCCTACCCGGCGACCTACCCGGTGGGCGAGCCCGAGGGCGCGCCCACCAACTTCTCCATCGGCGGCAACCGCAACCAGGGCGTGTACGATCAGCACGCGTGGGTGCCGAGCGCGGCGATCGCGCGCATCTACGCGGACGAGTGCCCGCACCCGCCCGCGACGCCGCCGCCGCCGCCCAACCCACCGCCGCCGCCGCCCACGCCCAGCCCGCCGCCCTCGATCCCCGCGCCGCCCACGCCGCCGCCGCCGCCCGCGCCCGCGCACCCGCCCAGCACGCCGCCCGAGCACAAGATGTCGGTGCCCGTGCGCGTGCTCCTGCTCACGATGGTGCCCTCGCTCATCGTCGTGTGCCTCATAGTGATGCTGCTCTACTGGTGCATCTGGTGGCAGAATGACGAGATCCGCGCGCGGCCCACGCAGCAGGAGCTCGAGGCGGCGCGGCTCAAGCAGCGCTCCAAGTTCCAGACCGTGCCGAACGCGCGGCCGTGGGAGCGTGGCGAGGCGTGGATGGCTCCGTGAGGAGGGTACAAGGGTGGAGGCGTGTGTGTTTTCGTGCATGCGTGTGTGGTGATAGTGCAGCCGTGTTTGCTTTTAAAAACCACACCGCTACACGCGCGCTGCATCAGGCCATCTCGAACGACAGCGGCCCAGTGGTGGGGCAGTTGTTGTCCAGCGCGTACTTGGCCATCTTCTTGTCCTTGTTCTGCTCGGCCCAGATGCCCACGCGCTGGTCCCACGGGCAGTTGTTGTCGCGCATGTACTTGAGCGTGTCGAGGTGGCCGCAGGCCGCGGCCGCTGCGCAGGCCTCGGCGCTCCATGGGCTTACCTTGCCCTTGTACGGGGTGCGCAAGAAGGCGAGCACCGCGATCTGGCCGCGCGAAGCCGCCTCCCGACAGAGCGACCCGTCTCTCTCCGCCCAGCCGTCTTTGGTGGAAACCCACTCGCGCAGCCAGTAGATCACGGCGATGTGCCCGTGGCGAGCGGCGAGCCGGTACATCGTGGGGGATTCGAGGCTGAGCTTGCAGCCCTTGTTTACCGCCCACGTGAGGATCTCGAGGTGCCCGCCCTCGGCGGCGCCGCGGAGCGTGCCGGGCTTCCAGCAAAAGTTCTTGCTCCTTGCGAGCTTGAGCATGTTGAGGCGACCGTGCTTGGCCGCGGCCTCGCTCATATTGGTGTTCCAGGTGATCAGGTCGCGGTCCCACAGCTCCTGCAGCACCGAGTAGGTGCCGCGGGACACGGCCGTGATCGCTACCTGCTCGCTGCCCGTGGGCATGCCGCACTCGTCGATCGCCCACCGGAGCAGGCTGACCGAGTGTGCGATCTGCGCGAAGGACGACTTGGTGTGGCGCGGTATCAGGGCGCGCATCGAGCGGCACGTGAGCTTGAGCGCAAAGCGCAGCTTGAGGCGGGGAATGATCTTGCGCAGCAGGTCGTCGGGCATCTCCCAGAGCTGCATCTTGGCGTTGGCGTTTGGTTGGCGAGCGTGGCGACGGCTGGGCCCTTGGACCCGCGGAAGGCCCAACGGCCGCGCGCGTTGCGCCCGTTCCGTCCGTATACCCCCCCTTGCCGAAGATGGATCCGGACCGGCACCCCGCCGCCAGCACCGCCAGCGCCACAGATGACTGCCGCCTGAAGGGGGCAGCAACGGAGGAACCACTTCCCCGTAACGTCCAGCAAGCCGCCATGTCCGCGCCGACCGCCACCGCCACCGCCGCCACGGGGCTGGCCGCTGCCACCGCCGCCAATCCCGGCGACGCCAAGTTGCTGAACCAGGGCTTCCACGCCGACCCAAGCTGCGCGCCCGCGCCCGTCGACGATCGGCGCGCGCAGGAGGAGCAGGAGATGATGGATGCGCAGGAGGAGATGGAGAACGAGGCGGCCGCCGCTGGGGTGTTCCCGACGTCCGAGGAGGAGGTGCCCGAGATTGCGCCCGGCAGCGTCGGCGAGAAGACCCACCCCATGCCCGTGGACAAGGAGTTTGCAAACACCCGCGAGGAGGAGGACGAGGACGAGGGGGGAGGGGAGATGGAGGAGGAGGACTGGGAGGAGCTCGAGCAGATGCAGCGGGAGGAGCAGGCGGCGAGGCCCCTCACCGCGGAGGAGGCGGTGGCCCAGTTTCCGGTCGTGCCCGACGACCTCGAGGAGGAGGACGAGGAGGCTGAGGAGGAGGAGGAGGAGGAGCCCAACCAGGAGGAGATCGACGCGCGGCGCAACTCGTTCTGGATGGGCGTGCACAAGCGCAACCAATCCATCGCGGCCGTCGCTCGCGAGTCCCCGCTGAAGCTGAGCAAGGACATGGACACGGATGTGGACTCGGATGCGGAGGCGGAGAAGAAGGAGGTGATCGCGCAGGCCAAGGCGGCGGTGCTTGGGGCGGCAGAGGCGATGGAGGAGGAGGAGGAGGAGGAGGAAGAGGAGGAGGAGGAGGAGGAGGAGGAGGAGGAGCAGCAGCAGCAGGAGGAAGCGGAGGAGGTGGAGGAGG
>Ga0209503_10001714_pt1 | contig 11056 bp, 12 predicted proteins | sample SouAtlMetagenome_2_FD_187448 | JGI IMG/M metagenome (GOLD analysis project Ga0209503, IMG submission 187448) | Marine eukaryotic phytoplankton communities from Atlantic Ocean - South Atlantic ANT15 Metagenome (SPAdes) (version 2) | ecosystem: Environmental > Aquatic > Marine > Oceanic | place...
ATATACGCTCTTGTTAAAGATAAAAAAATTGGTATTTCATCTATTAAAGAATTTTTAACAGATTACTCAAGAGTAGATTTTGAAGAGTTAAATCCGCATCTTTTCGATTTTAGACAAGAAGAAGCTGTTTTACATTTAATGAAAGTCTCAGCTGGATTAGATAGCCTAGTTTTGGGTGAAGGGCAAATACTGTCGCAAGTTAAAAAGATGATGAGATTAGGACAAGAGAACCAATCTACAGGACCGATTCTTAATAGGTTATTGAGTCAATCAGTTAGTGCGGGAAAGAAAGTAAGATCTGAAACAAATTTAGGGACTGGTGCTGTATCTATTAGTTCAGCCGCTGTAGAACTGGCTCAATTAAAAATTGGACAAGAGCATGGTGTTGATGGGCTTGTAAGTTTGAAATCAGAAAAAGTTCTTGTGGTGGGTGCTGGAAGGATGAGTAGACTTTTAATTACTCATTTAAAATCAAAAGGCTGTCAAAAGCTCACTCTTTTAAATAGAAATATTGATAGAGCGATAAATCTTGCAGGGGATTTCCCGGATATTGAAATTAATTGTAAAAGTTTAAATGAATTGGATGAAAATATATCTTTATCCTCTCTTGTTTTTACAAGTACGGCCTCTGAAAAACCTTTTATCAATTTAGAAAGAGTTGAGAATATAACTTTAAATAACAAACTTAAATTTATTGATATAGGTGTTCCACGAAATATTTCTAATGATGTAAAACATCATGCTTTCATAGAGTCTTTTGATGTAGATGACTTGGAGGAGGTTGTTTCTAGAAATCAGGAATTCAGACAAAAAATTGCGCAAGAAGCTGAATCTTTAGTTAAAGATGAAAGAATTATTTTTTTGGAGTGGTGGGCGAGTTTGGAAGCAGTTCCAGTTATAAATAAATTAAGATCAGATTTGGAATTAATAAGAAAAGAAGAGCTGCAAAAAGCATTAAGTAGAATGGGACCTGATTTTTCTGCAAGGGAAAGAAAAGTTGTAGAGGCTTTAACTAAAGGAATTATAAATAAGATTCTTCATACTCCAGTAACTAAATTAAGAAGTCCACAGTCAAGAGAAGAAAGACAAGCATCATTAAAAATCGTTGAGAAATTGTTTTCTTTGATAGATGATGACCAAAATAATTAAAAATAACTGACTTTATATTAAGTTTTTCATTAGATTTTTCTAAATACCTTTGTAAAGTGGCCATTTCCATTTTTAAATTTGCACATAATCAGTTAATTTTAATAGTTGAGTATATCTCTATTAAATTGAATGAAGCGTGTGTTGGCAATCATCCTCGGAGGAGGAAAAGGTTCTAGGCTTTATCCCTTAACAAAAATGAGGGCAAAACCTGCCGTCCCTTTAGCTGGTAAATACCGTTTGATTGATATCCCAATTAGTAATTGTATTAATTCTGGGATTAATAAAATGTATGTTTTAACTCAGTTTAATAGTGCTTCTCTTAACAGACATATTGGAAGAACATATAATTTAAGTGCCCCTTTTGGTCAAGGCTTTGTTGAGGTACTAGCTGCTCAACAAACTCCAGACAGTCCAAAGTGGTTTGAAGGTACTGCTGATGCAGTTAGAAAGTATCAATGGTTATTCCAAGAGTGGGATGTGGACGAATATCTAATATTGTCTGGCGATCAACTTTATAGGATGGATTACAGTTTATTTGTACAACACCATAGAGATAATGGTGCTGATTTAACAGTTGCGGCATTACCTGTTGATGAAGGGCAGGCTGAAGGTTTTGGACTTATGAGAACAGATGATTTGGGTAATATAAAAGAATTTAGTGAAAAGCCAACTGGTGAAAAATTAAAATCAATGGCTGTTGATACCTCTAAGTTCGGATTAACCAATGAATCAGCATTAGAGAAACCGTATCTAGCTTCGATGGGTATTTATGTTTTTAGCAGAAAGACTCTTTTTGACCTATTGAATAAGTTCCCTAGTTATACTGATTTTGGTAAAGATATCATACCTGAAGCATTAGGTAGAGGTGATACATTAAAGAGTTATGTTTTTAATGACTACTGGGAAGATATCGGAACTATTGGAGCATTTTTTGAATCAAACCTAGCATTAACACAACAACCAAAACCTCCCTTTAGTTTTTATGATGAAAAATTCCCAATTTATACAAGGCCTAGATATCTTCCTCCATCAAAACTCGTAGATGCTCAAATTACTGATTCAATAGTTTGCGAAGGAACTATTTTGAAATCGTGTAGTATTTTGCATTGTGTTTTAGGAGTGAGAAGTAGAATTGAAAGTGATTCTGTTATTGAAGATACATTAGTAATGGGATCTGATTTCTTTGAATCTCCAGAAGAGAGGATTGAATTAAGAAAAGGTGGTGGTACTCCTCTAGGGGTAGGGGTAGGTTCAACTATAAAAAGAGCAATCCTCGATAAAAATGCAAGAATTGGAGATAATGTAGTTATCGTAAATAAAGATAGAGTAGAAGAAGCAGATAAACCCGAGCAAGGATTTTATATAAGAAATGGAATTGTTGTTGTAGTTAAAAATGCAACTATCGCTAACGGAACAATTATTTAATTTAGGTTTTCGATCATTTTTCGCTGACATAAGTAATGTTTTTTAAGCAATTTCTTTAAGTTGCATGCAATATATGATTATTACGTTTTTTATTTTTTATGTCCAAGGCACATTTTGGTTTAATCGGTCTTGGAGTTATGGGGGAGAATTTAGTTCTTAATGCAGAAAGAAATGGATTTTCTAGTGTTGTTTTTAATAGGACCTATTCAAAAACTGAAGAATTCTTAGAAGGTAGAGGTTTTGGAAAGAATATAGAAGGAGCAAAAACACTTCAAGAATTTGTAAATAAATTAGATAGACCAAGAAGAATTTTAATGATGGTTAAAGCCGGAGCCGCTACAGACGCTGTTATTGATAATATTTCTGAATATCTTGAAGAAGGGGATCTATTAATTGATGGAGGCAACTCTCAGTTTAAAGATACTGAAAGAAGGGTTGAAACACTTGAAAGTAAAAGCTTTGGCTATATAGGAATGGGGGTCTCCGGTGGTGCTAAAGGTGCTCTAGAAGGGCCAAGTATGATGCCCGGAGGTACCAAAGCCTCTTATGATGCCATAGAAAGCCTATTGACTAAAATGGCTGCAAAAGTTGAAGATGGCCCTTGCGTTGCGTACGTTGGTCCAGGGGGGTCTGGTCATTTCGTTAAAACTGTTCATAATGGAATCGAATATGGAATTGAGCAAATACTTGCAGAAGCTTATGATCTCATGAAGAGAGTAAAAAATATGGATGGATCCAAAATGTCAAAGGTTTTCGGTCTTTGGAATAATACTGATGAATTAGCGTCTTATCTCGTTGAAATAACAGAGATATGTCTTAATACTAAAGATGAATTAACAGGAGAGGATGTTGTGGAAAAAATATTAGATAAAGCTGGTCAAAAAGGAACTGGATTATGGACTGTCGTAAGTGCCTTAGAACTTGGTGTATCAGTTCCAACTATTTATGCATCTTTAAATGCAAGGGTTATGAGTTCTTTAAAAGATCAACGAAATGATATTGAGAAGACTATTCCGAGGGAAGCTATAGAAGATTTTGATTTAGGAGATATTTCTAATGGTATGAAACCTTTGTTTGATGCAGTTGTTCTTGCTACTATCGCAAGTTACGCGCAAGGGATGGATATATTAAGTGAAGCATCGACTGTATATAAATATGAATTGAACATGCCATCAATTGCCCAAATATGGAAGGGCGGTTGCATTATAAGATCAAAATTACTAAGAAAAATTCAAGAAGCATATCAAAAAGATCCTAATTTAAAAAATTTAATATTTGATGATTGGTTCAAAAACGAAATTTCTACAAGGATTGATAATTTAGCATATGTTGTCTCTTCCTCAACAAAAGCTGGAATCCCTGTTCCTTGCTTATCGAGCACTTTAGATTACTTAAATAGCTACAGAACAAATAGACTTCCTCAAAACTTAGTACAAGCGATGAGAGATTGTTTCGGTTCACATACTTACGAAAGAATTGACAAGGAAGGAAGTTTTCATACTGAATGGATAAAATGATTGAAAAATCTTTTGGTGGATACAAACTACACATATATAAAAATAAATCAGAACTATCGTCTAATGTTCATAAGTTTATAGAAACTCAAATTGTTCAAACATTAAAAACCAAAAGTAGATTTCAATTTTGTGTATCAGGTGGGTCAACTCCTAAATCTGTTTATCAACTTCTTTCGAAAAGCGATATTACATGGGAGAAAGTTGATATTTTTTTAGGTGATGAAAGGTGTGTTAATCCAATGTCTGAATTTAGTAACTCTCTTATGTTGAAGAATTCCTTGCTAACTAATTATGGGTCTAAAGCTTTTTTTTATGAGATTTTTAGTGAAAAAAAAGTTGATGATAATATCTCAAAAAAATTATTAATATCAAAATTATATGAAAGATGCACTAGTAATCCTCCCTCTTTCGATTTGTCTTTATTAGGTCTTGGAGATGATGGTCATACTGCTTCATTATTTCCATATCAGAATAATAATCCAGATGATATAGTAATTTTTAATGAAGGGAAAGGTCTTAAAAGAATTTCTTTAACCCCTAAATTGCTTTCTGCTTCCTCAAAAATAATATTTTTAGTTAGTGGTTCTTCTAAACAATTAGCTCTAAAGAGGTTATTGGATAAAAACGAATCTGAAGAAAGGACGCCTTCAAAATTAATTAAATCTAGTAACCAGATATCAATATTTTGCGATGAAGAATCCTCTAAAGATTTATTAACTTAGTTAGAGTAAATTTTCATATATCAGCTGAGAAATGAGTAATAAAAAATTTTTATTCCAGAAAAACGAGTTTGAAGGATGGGAAACCCTAAATGATACTGTTATGGGGGGATCAAGCTCAGCTTTTTGTGAAAATACAAATTCTGGATTGTTATTAAAAGGAAATATTATCGAGAAAGCTGGAGGGTTTGTTAGTTGTAGATCTCCAATATACAAACCTGTATTAGATATTAATGAATTTCAATTTTTTGAATTGAAAATAGATGGTCAAGGTAGGACTTTTAAATTTGCAGTTGCATGTGAAGATGATCTCCTTGGACTTACTGAATTTATTCCAGGAGGACTGAGATGGATAAAATCGTTCCCAACAAAAAAATTTGGAACAACTAATATTCAAATTCCTTTTATTAGTCTTCTTCCCTCAGTGAGAGCTAATAAGGTGAATTTTCCCTTCAAATTTAAACCATCAAAAATTAAAAGGTTGCAGCTTCTTCATTCGAAGTTTGGGGATGAGGGTCTTCTAAACAATGAATTTAAATCTGGACCCATAAAAATTTTAATTAAATCAATAAGTGTTGTTTGAAAATTTTCATGGAAATTTTAATACTTTAATTGCTAAATCTGCTGATTTAACAAACAAACCTTTTTTGCATTCTGTCGTAAAAATTAATGGAGAATTTGAAATAGATAATGATGATATTGATTTAACTGTAAACATTTTATGCAGAGACATTAATGGGAAAAGATTAGATATTTATGATCTTGAGTTAGAACTTTTCAGATCAAATAGGGAATTGGTTTTGGTTATTTCTAAGCTGAAATTTCCTGATGAACCTATGTTATGGAGTGGTGTAAAAACAATATGGATGAACAGTAATAATGGTAAGATATGTTCCCCTCCTAGATACAGTATTAGATTGGAGAATCTTGCCACCAGAATAAAAAATTTTATTACATAGAATAGTTTTTTTGGATATTATTTTTCAATATCTGTAACTGCACCTAAGCTTGAAGTGCTTACTATTCTTGAATATTTTGAAAGTACCCCTTTTTTATATTTTGGAATAGGTTTTTTCCAGTTGTTTCTTCTTTTTTCTAATTCTTCATGAGATAGTTCAACTTCAATTAATTGATTTATCGCATCAACAGTAATCAAATCTCCTTCTCTTATTAACGCTATATTTCCTCCAACGGCTGCTTCAGGGGCAATATGCCCTACGACAAGGCCGTAGGTACCTCCACTAAATCTACCATCAGTTATTAAAGCAACTTTTTCTCCAAGTCCTTGTCCAACAATTGCGGATGTTGGGGCTAACATTTCTCTCATCCCCGGACCCCCGACAGGTCCTTCATTTCTTATGACAACCACATTGCCAGCTTTTATATCATTATTCAAAATTGATTTAAGACAATCTTCTTCACTTTCAAAAATTCTAGCGGGTCCCTTTAAAACGGGATTCTTTACTCCACTGATTTTTGCTACACATCCTTCAGACGCTAAATTACCCTTTAATATTGCTAAGTGACCTTTTTTGTAAAGAGGATTATTTATGTCCCTTATTACATTTTGATTCTCAGGAGGTTTATCCGGAATAGTAATTAAGGATTCAGATATTGTTTTACCCTCTATAGTTTTACAGTCTCCATTTATTAATCCTGCATTTAAGAGTATTTTCATTACCTGTGGAATTCCTCCTGCATTATGAAGATCTACTGTTACATATCTACCACTAGGTTTTAAGTCACAAATTACAGGGACTTTTTGTCTTATTCTCTCGAAATCATCAATATTGATATCTATGCCTGCTGTATTTGCTATTGCTAGTATATGTAAAACGGCATTAGTTGAACCTCCAATTGCCATGATTACAGATATAGCATTCTCAAAAGATTTTTTTGTCATAAGATCTAATGGTTTTATATCTTTTTTTATTGCATTAACTAATATTTCCGCACTTTTCTGAGCGCTAACTTCCTTCTCATAATCTTCAGCAGCCATTGTTGAACTATGAGGAAGACTTAAACCCAAAACTTCTATTACGGCTGACATAGTATTAGCTGTAAACATTCCTCCACAACTCCCAGCTCCGGGAATGCAATTTTTTTCAACTTCAGTTAATCTACTTTCAGTTATTTTTCCAGATGTCAATTGCCCAACTGCTTCAAAGGCACTGACAACGGTCAGGTCTTCACCGTTTAATTTACCAGGTTTTATCGTTCCTCCATAAATGAATATAGATGGGATATTCATTCTTGCAATTGCAATCATTGCTCCAGGCATGTTTTTATCACAACCTCCAATAGCCAAAACACCATCCATACTTTGAGCATTACAGGCAGTCTCTATTGAATCCGCTATCACCTCTCTTGAAACTAAAGAATATTTCATTCCCTCTGTTCCCATTGATATTCCATCACTCACTGTGATTGTTCCGAACATCTGAGGCATTCCTCCTGATTTTCTTATTGCATCTTCTGCTTTAAGGGCTAACTTATTAAGCCCCATATTGCATGGTGTGATGGTACTAAATCCGTTAGCAACTCCAATAATAGGTTTAGTAAAATCTTCATCACTAAATCCAACCGCTCTTAGCATTGATCTGTTTGGAGATCTTTGAACACCTTGAGTTATTGCAGATGATCTTAATTTATTCATATGATTTGAGAACCTTATTTATTTTATTGTCCCAACTCCTCAAGTTGCCTCCTTACATCAGCAATTGCAGAATTAAGTTCTTCAACTTTCTGCTCTAATTTTTCCCCTTCAACTTCTTTTATGCTTTCGTTACTGTCAATAGCCTCTGATCCATCTTGAATTCTAGATGAATACATCATTGCTTTTTGTTTTTTTTCTTCCTTTCTTTTATCTGCTTCAGATATTAACCACCATGCTAATCCTGCTGCTCCAATAAAAGCCCCACTTATTAATGATAAAAAATTATTTGAAGACGAATCTCTGTATTCAGGCATTGTAAATTTATTCCTATTTACATTATACCTTAGTTCTTATCTATGAATATGGTACTCAAACGCAATATAGGGTTTCCAATTCCAGGTTTTAATAAGTTTGATTTGTCGTCTTCTTCATCAATACAAGAAGTATATATAACTTGTTGAGGAAATATTTTTGCAATTTCATTCAGACCTTTATTGCTACAAATGGAAGATATTAGTAGAATCCTATTAGATTCGACGCCTAATCTTTTCAAGTTAATAAGGGTTTTGAGTGGATTTGATTTCATCATAATATGCGCTGAATAAACAATAACTCCTACATTGCTATCAATTTTTTTTGGTAATTCTTCTAAATAAAGAGTCGAATTGGGAATCACTTCTTTTGCTCCGTACCATAGAGATAGTCCTTCAGGGACTTTTGCCACTACTTTTATAGGATAATCATTATTTATAAAAACCCCTTCTGCTAAACCATTATTTGTGTTTATTGACTCTTTTTTGTATGGAAGCCAATCTCTCAAGGCTTCATATGTTAGCCATTTTCCTATTTGCTCATAACCAGTCGAATATAAAATGTTGGGGGTATTCTTCTCTCTTAAAATCGAGAGCCAATGTTTTATTAATGGATGAGGTGGAACAATAACCTTTAATGACATTGCCATATATTTTCCTTTAAGATAAGAAGATAAACTTTAAACTCTAGATCTAAAATACACTTTATTATGATTAAATCAATCAATTTTCCTTCTCTCAAGAATGCTTTATTAATTATATTTTTTATTGGAATTCTTTTTTTTAATTTTGTAAATTCTGCTTGGGCTAAACGTCCTCCAGAGATAAGAAATCAGCAAGATCTTGATTTAGAGCAAGATATGCATGGCCAAGATCTTAGCGGGAATGAATTTGTTAAGTTTAATTTAAATGGATTTGATTTTAGTCAGAGTAATTTAGAGGGTGCTGTTTTTAATAATAGTAAATTGCAAAACGCTTCTTTGAATGGAGCTAATCTTACTGATGCCCTAGCATACGCAACAGATTTTACAGACGCAGATCTTTCAGATGTTAATTTTACAAATGCTTTATTAATGGAGAGCAATTTTCAGGGAGCTAAAATAGATGGCGCAGATTTTACTAATGCAGTTCTTAGTCGTATTCAACAAAAAGAATTATGTGAAATAGCAATTGGTACGAATAGTTCGACTGGAGAAAGTACTGAATATAGTCTTGGTTGTTAGGTACCTTTAAATGAATAAAAGAATACCCGTTATAGTAATTTCTGGATTTCTTGGTTCAGGTAAAACAACCTTTTTAAGATACTTAATAAAAGAGACAAACAAAAAATTTGGTTTAATAATAAATGAATTTTGGTGATGTCGGAATTGATGGGGATCTTGTTAAAAGTTGTAATGGTTGTGATGATTCCGATGAAGATTGCATTGTTGAATTAAATAATGGTTGTCTCTGTTGCACTATTCAAGATGATTTTATTCCCTCGATACAATCTCTTCTGAATTTTAATTCAGATATCCAAGCAATAATCATTGAGACAAGTGGACTAGCCTTGCCTCTACCATTGATACAAGCACTTAATTGGCCTGAAATAAGATCATCAATATATCTTGATCTCGTTATTGGCATAGTAAATGGAGAATCAATGCTTAAGGGTTCTCCAATTAACAATTTAAATGAAATAATTAATCAGTACGATGATTTAAATAAAATTGACCATAATTCATCCATAGATGAATTATTTGAAGAACAATTAGAGGTTTCTGATCTTATTTTGATTTCGAGAGCAGATGTTTTAAATGAAATGGAATTTAACTCTATCAAAAATATAATTAAAGAAAAGTTTAATTCAAATGTTCCGATTCTTAAATCACTTAATGGAAAAATTGATTTAAAATATATTTTTGATTTTGATTTAATAAAAGATAACTACCAAAAATTTATTTCTGAAGAACATAATCATAATCATGTTGAACTTGTCTCTGATTCAATTAAATTAAATTATTTTCTTGATAAATTGGAATTTGAAAAAGAGATAGTAAATGTCTTAAGTGATATAAATATTCTTAGAATTAAAGGCCGTATATGGATTCCAAATAAATCATTGCCTTTACAAATACAAATAGTTGGAAAAAAAATAGATACTTGGTATGAAGAAGCACCTCCTAATTGTTGGAGGCCTAGAGATAGTGGTGGACTAGAATTAGTTATAATTTCCTTTGATAAAGAATCAATTAATAAATTCATACAAAAAATTAAAGAGAAATTTAAGGTTTCAAACAACCCAAAAATAAGTATTTAATTTTATAGTGAGCTGCCGAAATATTTTTCTGAATTTCATAACTGAAAATGGATGATTCAAAAATTTCTTACAAAACTAATTTCCTGCTTGAAAATGAATTTTCAAGTTTAAAAGTTATTTGCTCCAAATGTTGTGGCTCAGGCAATTTTAAAACCTCAGAGAACTTAAGAAGAACTTGTTTAGAATGTTTTGGTAAAGGATTCATAATTGTTTAATTAATTTCTTTTGTGGAATAATGATAAAAATATTTGTTTATTAATTTAGAGTTCTTTTTTATTAAAATTTAAACTATTCTTTTATTAGAAATTATTTTTTAATTGAATAAATTTGAAGTTAAAGTTTTCATAAGATTAAGACCCTCTGTTCTTGACCCTGCAGGAGAGGCAATAAAGTCTGCATCTAAGAAACTTGGAGTCGAAGGAGTTACATCCTTAAGAATAGGAAAAATGATAGAAGTTAAAATTGAGGGCAAAGGAGAAGATGAAATTAAAGAAAAGATTGATTTATTATGTGATCGATTATTTGCAAATACAGTTATTGAAGACTATGAATATTCAATACAAAAACTATAAATGACAAGTTTTACTGTTGGTATTGTTGTTTTCCCGGGTTCTAATTGTGATCGTGATGTTGCATGGGCTTTGGAAGCTTGTTTAGAGATTAAAACTAAATATTTATGGCATGAATCATCTGATTTGAATGATGTTGATTCAATTGTTTTGCCAGGCGGATTTAGTTATGGTGATTATTTAAGATGTGGAGCAATTGCAAGATTCTCTCCATTAATAAATGCTTTACATGATTTTGTTAAAAGCGGAAGACGTGTATTGGGGATATGTAATGGGTTTCAGATTTTGACTGAATCAGGCTTTCTTCCAGGGGCTCTTGTTGCTAATAAAAATCTTAATTTCATTTGTGACGATGTTGACTTGAGTGTGGTTACCTCGAAAGGGGGTTGGTTTCAAAAATTAGATGATAAA
>Ga0209503_10001716_pt1 | contig 11048 bp, 11 predicted proteins | sample SouAtlMetagenome_2_FD_187448 | JGI IMG/M metagenome (GOLD analysis project Ga0209503, IMG submission 187448) | Marine eukaryotic phytoplankton communities from Atlantic Ocean - South Atlantic ANT15 Metagenome (SPAdes) (version 2) | ecosystem: Environmental > Aquatic > Marine > Oceanic | place...
TAAAAAATTCGTACGTGAACATAAGAAAAGGAGAGGCATGGCTCATAGGAGCAAAAATTGATTTACCTCCGTCTCTTAAATACGAAGACATAGATCTAACAAAATCAAGGAAACTTCTTCTTCATAAAAAGGAAATAGCAAAAATAGAAAAATTAAAAGGTGAAAAAGGTCTTACGTGTATTTTAACAAAAGTCTATTGGAAAGATAATCTCGTTAAATGCGATATAGCTATGGGCAAAGGTAAAAAGCATAGGGATCAAAGAGAAGATATAAAAAAAAGAGATTGGGAGCGTGATCAAGGGCGCATTCTGAAGAATACAAGAAAATTTTCTTAATCGAATCAAAAAAAATATTAATGTATAATGCCATTCCTTATGGGGGCGAATAGGGTTCGACGTTTCTACTGGACTCCGAAGCGCATGCCAAGATTGTAGTAATTCTTGTAAAACATACTACAAAAAAAATAGTTGCAAATAACGACAACTACGCTTTAGCAGCTTAATGCTAACCGATGTAAGAATTGACTGTGGTTTGAAACATCGGCTAAACACACAGTCTAGCCAGGCTATATTGCTTGGATGTAGTTTGGTAAAACTTAATCAAGCTAGCTTTTGTGCCCTGCTCTTCGGGTAATAAAAGTTAAAAGCAATAGAATGAGCTACGCATGTAGAAGTTAGGCTGAAAGATTAACGGACGCGGGTTCAATTCCCGCCGCCTCCACCATAATTTTTGTAATGCGTTTTTATTATAAATCTATATAATTCGCATATATTTTATCTTAATAGACTTAATTTCAAAGGAGGCTTTATGAAAATTATGTCAAAATACTTTATAGCAATTCCTATATTACTACTCATTACTTCATACGTTGATGCGCAGGACTCGAAATCTAATGTATCAAGCAACGTTCTTATTGAAGAAGTTGTCGTAACTGCTAGAAAAAAAGAAGAATCAGCACAGGATGTTCCAGTTGCTCTAACTGCAATGAATCAAGAACAATTGGAAATATTAAAATTTAGAGATTTTAACGATTTAGCTGTTGGAATGCCAAATGTTGCTATGGATGATATTGGAACTACCAAAGGCACACAAAATTTTAGCATTAGGGGCATCGGAATTAATTCTTCAATTGCATCTGTAGAGCCTGCGGTTGCAATAGTTGTGGATGGAGTTTACATGGGTGTTAGTGCTGGAATGGTATTTGATATGTTTGATCTCGAAAGTATTGAAGTGCTAAGAGGACCTCAAGGTACATTATTTGGTAAAAACTCAACTGGTGGGGTGATACTTGTTAACACCGCTCTTCCTGGAGATGAAACTAAGCAAAAGGCTAGACTTGCTGTTGAAGGTGGCGGTCCTGGTGGAAATAACACCATTATGCAATATAGTTATTCGGGTCCAGTTAGTGACACTTTAAAAGCTAAGATTAGCATTCACAGAAGTGATGATTCTGGTTATTTTAAAAATTCATATGATGGATCTAATCACGGTCAATTTGAACAAGATACAGTTAGATTGGCATTCGTATATGAGCCTAATGACTCATTCGATATGGCATTAAGAATTGAAAACAGTGATCAAGACGGAAGTGGTCCTTCTGCCCAATGCCATTTAGGAGCAAATGGTACTGGTTGTCAAGCAGATGATGGCGCAGCTGTTCCTGCACCAAATAGTACTTTTGATAGAAATTCACTAGACTTTAATATTGATAACCCTGGTTTTCAAAAATCTGAGACTGATTTTATTACTGCAACAATGAACTGGCATGGTGAAAATGGAACTTGGACAAATGTATTTGGTAAAAGAGAATATTCTTTAGAAGTAGACCTAGATGTTGATGCTAGATCAATCAGCTTCTTTGACGCACCTGGATCATCTTCTATGGAACAAACAAGTAATGAATTACGTTATTCCGGCTCTCTAACAGATAAGCTTGATATCACTAGCGGATTATTTATGTATGAAGCCGATGTTATGGTTTGGGATAATAGAGCTTTAAGAGGAGCTTTGTATGCTGCTGCTGGTTCACCAGGAATATTCTTGTGGCAATCGGGTGGCGGTCTTCATAGTGTTGAACAAACAGCATTATTTACAACTTTGGACTATGCTATTAATGATGATCTTTCTTTAAATTTAGGTTTTAGATTGACTGATGAAGAAAAAGAAATTCATTTAGCTTCTATAAATAGAAATGTATCGGTTGGCCCTAATCCGCCATGCAGCATCCCAGCTGGAACATGTTCATTTGATTATGTTGATAATGATTCTTGGAAGACAACATCTCCGAAGATAGGCTTTACATATAATGCTGGCGAAAGTTCGATGATGTATGGTTATTGGACAAGGGTTTTCAAGTCTGGTGGTTATAATTTAAGAAATAGTGTTGATTTGGCAACATTTCCAGATGCTTCACCAAAAGCTGATGACGAAACTGTTGAAACACTTGAATTTGGTATGAAAACAGACTTCGAAAAAGGAAGATTGAATTGGGCTTTATTTAGTACAGTTGTTGATGACTCTCAAAGAATGACTAATATCCAAGATCCTGTCAGTGGAGTTGCTCAGGTTGTTAAAAACGCTGGTGATATAGCATATAGAGGATTTGAATTAGATGGGATTTATACCTTAACAGATACTGTAACAATGCTTGCATCATTAGGTTATGTGCATTCTAAATATGAAAACTTAATCTCAGATTTAACAGGTGATTTTGTTATTGATGCGCTTGATTATGCATTAGAAGTTCCAAGAGCTGCTCCGCTTACATATAGCTTAAGCTTTAATATAGATGGTAATTTTGGTTCTTGGAGATCTATCACAAGATTAAGCTACTACCATAGAGATAAATCTTATTACAATGAGAATAATCAAGGCTATATAAATAAACAAGATATTATAAACTTTGGTTATGATGTTTATTCACCAGATGGGAAAATAAATATCGGAATATATGGTAAAAACCTTTCCAATGAAGTTAAACACGGTGGAGACACTAACTTGAGCTTTGGCGGAACTTTTGCTCCATTAGCAAAAGGTAAAATTGTTGGAGTTGAATTAGTATACAAATTCTAGAGCATTTTTTTAAACGGCAGCTATATTATTTAGTTGCCGTTTTTTTAGAAAACAATAGACATAAAGCGTTTAGATAATTAAACTAGCGTCCTAAATTTAAATAAATATGGCTAATTCAAAACAAGCAATAAAACGAGCAAGACAAAATACTGATAAGTATAAACTTAGACATGCTCAAAGATCTGTTGTCCGTACTGCTGTTAAAGCTGTTAGGGCTGATATCGAAATCCAAGATAAAGACAAAGCCAATGAATCATTTATGAAAGCTCAAAAAGTGCTTGATACTGCAGCTTCAAAAAAAGTAATCCATAAAAATGCAGCGGCAAGAACTAAAAGTAGACTATCTAAAGCAATTAAAGATTTAAATTAGTCTTCTAAAGATTTACTTCTTATAACTTCAGTTTCAAGTTTCTTTAGCAGTTCTGAAGTACCCTCACCTGTTGCTGCAGAAATGAAAAAGATTTCACTAGAAATCACTTTAAGTTCTTTTTCTAAATCCTCTCTAATTTTAGATAAATCTGTTTCTTTTAATAAATCTATCTTGTTACATATAATCCATGAAACTTTTTGAGTAAGGTCGTCTTTATACAAATTTAACTCATTCTTTAATAGTTTAATTTGTTTAACTGGGTCAAGATTATCTATTGAAAATAGGTCTGCAAATATCAACAATAAACCAGTTCTAGATATATGTTTTAAGAATTTTATTCCTAAACCAGCTCCATCTGAAGCGCCCTCTATTAAACCTGGTATATCTGCTATTACATAACTAGATTCATTGCCTTTAATGGTTCCTAGATGAGGTCTTAGAGTTGTAAAAGGGTAATTGCCAATCTTAGGTCTTGCTGAAGAAACTTTATTTAAGAAGGTTGATTTACCAGCATTCGGAAATCCAACCAATCCAACATCTGCAAGTGATTTTAGTTCAAGCCTTATAGACCTTATCTCCCCCTCAAAACCTGGAGTAAATTTTCTGGGAGCTTGGTTGGTGCTAGATTTAAATCTAGCATTTCCTTGACCACCATCACCGCCTCTTGCTAATAGATAAACTCCTGACTTATTTGTACAATCAATAAGTTCTTCATCAGTATTACTGTCATAAATTACTGTCCCAAGAGGTATATCAATAATTAAGTCTTCGCCTGCTGCACCAAATTTATTTTTTCCAGCCCCGCGCTGACCATTTTTTGCATTAAAAATTTTTTTATTTTGAAAATCAATTAAAGTGTTTAGATTTAAATTTACTTTAAAATATATATCTCCACCTTTGCCACCATCTCCCCCGTCCGGGCCGCCAAATGGAATATATTTTTCTCTTCGAAAGCTTGATGCACCAGCCCCTCCATCTCCTGCCTTAATTTCGAGATGGGCCTCGTCAATAAAATTCATTTTTGTTATTGAGGAATAACGTTCGCTGTTTTCCTTTTCTTTGGACCTTTGTATGAGAACTGAACCATTCCAGATGCTTTTGCAAATAAAGTATCGTCCTTTCCAATTCCAACATTTAAACCTGGGTGAGTATTAGTGCCTCTCTGACGTATAAGAATTTCGCCCGCTTTTACTATTTGGCCACCGAAGCGTTTAACACCCAATCTTTTAGAATTCGAATCTCTTCCGTTTTTACTTGATCCGCCTGCTTTCTTATGTGCCATTACTTACTCTCTAGCTTAATATTTTTTATTTCTATTTGAGAATGTTTAGATCTATGCCCAGTCTTTCTCATGCTATGCTTTCTTCTTCTAAAACGAAGAATAGAAATTTTATCGCCCTTTACAGTATCTTTGATTTCTGCAGTGACTTTCACATTAGGAAGATATGGTTGTCCAACCTCAACCTTTTCCCCATCAACATATAATAAAACATTTTCAAAAGTAATCTTCTTGCCTACGTCATCTTTTAAAAGATCGACAGACAAAACCATACCTTTTTCAACTTTATGCTGTTTTCCACCTGTTTCTATAACTGCATACATAATATAATCCTTAAAAGCTCGCAAAATATACGCTTTAATGAAGAATTTAGCAATACTTAAGTTATATTTTAACCAATTAAATGAAGTTATATGAAAAATAAAACACTTACAAAAGAACTAAAACTTGTTGAGTCTATGATCAAGCAGGATATAAACAAAGAAAAAATAATTTCTAATCTTTATAAGTATATTTTTAAGTCTAACGGAAAAAAGATGCGAGCAATTTTGAGCTTAATAGCGTCTTCAAAAAAAAAGAATAAAAACAGAATTAAGCTTGCAGCAGTTATCGAATTATTACATACAGCTACTCTAGTTCATGATGATGTTGTTGATGACTCGCCTACCAGAAGAGGGATTAAATCAGTAAACAAGAACTGGTCGAATTCTCATGGGGTTTTAATCGGAGATTACATATATTCAAAAGCTTTTATATACATGGTAGATATTGGTAATAACGAGATATTACAAGAGCTTGCGAATGCAACGAATGATATTTCTCAAGGAGAATTAATTCAGCTCGATGCTGTTCATAACCTTGATATTACCCTAAATAGGCTAAAGAAAATTAGTTACTTTAAAACTGGAAGGCTTTTTGAAGCATCCGCAAAAACAGGCGCAATTATTTCAAATGCTAGTATCGAATATAAAGAAAACATTAGTGAATGTGCAAAAAATCTTGGAATTCTTTTTCAGATTAAAGATGATTTGCTTGATTATGCTGAAGATGTAGAAATTGGTAAACCTATTTTTCAAGATATTAAAGAAGGAAAGGTTACATATCCATTCTATTTTGCATATAAAAATGCGAATTTGAAGCAAAAAAAACAACTCAAAGAATTACTTATAAATTCAAGAAATATTAAGAAAAATGATATAAAGCTAATCAAAAATTTAGAAGGAATTACAAGCACGGACAAATTAGCAAATCAATATTATGAAAGGTCTGTAAAATATGCAAAAAAAATAAAGAACCTTAATATAAGGGAAGAGATGATAGAATTAGCAAATACTGCGCTTAATAGAAAAAAATGAATTTTAGTCCAAAGAACCACTATTCAAAAGATGAGCTCATAGCTTGTTCAAATGGTGAGCTATTTACCAAAGAAGGAGATGGAAGGCTGCCTTCAGACCAAATGTTAATGTTTGATGAAATAAACAATATTGATGATCATTCTGGTGTTTATAATAAAGGCTCTATAGAAGCTACTCTAGATATAAATCCTGATTTATGGTTCTTTAATTGCCATTTTAAAGAAGATCCTGTAATGCCAGGTTGCCTTGGATTAGACGCAATGTGGCAGCTGCTAGGTTTTTACCTTTTATGGACAGGGCTTCCTGGCATTGGCAGGGCTCTTGGCGCTGAAAACATAAAATTTTTCGGCCAAGTGCTTCCAAGTGCAAAAAAAGTTACATATAAGCTAAATATTAAAAGAGTTATAAATAGAGGTGCTATTGTCGGTTTAGCAGATGGTGAGATGTATGTTGATAATAAAAAAATATATACCGCGGAAAGGCTTAAAGTAGGTTTATTTAAAGATCCGAGTAATTTCTAATGAAAAATGTTGTAGTAACAGGTTTTGGTATTAAATCATGTATTGGAGATACATATGATGTAGTTCTTGACCATCTTCAAAATGGAAAATCTGGTATTGCTTTTAATGATACTTACTCAGAAATGAATTTTAGGAGCTGTATCTCAGGCTCTATAAATATCGACCTAGCTGAACATATAGATAGAAAGTTATTAAGGTTTATGGGTGAATCTGCAGGTTATGCATATCTGGCTTGTAAGGATGCTTTAAAAATGGCCCAACTATCAGAAGAGGATCTTGATTCACCTAGAATTGGAATTGTTGCTGGATCTGGTGGAGCCTCTACTAGAATTATGGTTGCAAGCGGAGATATAGCAAGAGAAAAAGGACCAAAAAGAATTGGTCCATATGGAGTAACAAAGAGCATGTCTAGCTCTATATCAGCCATTATTGCAACTGCTCTTAAGCTTAAAGGAGTAAATTATTCAATATCTTCTGCTTGCGCTACAAGCGCTCACTGCATAGGTCATGCTGCTGACCTAATAAAAAACGGTCAACAAGATATCGTATTTGCTGGAGGAAGTGATGATGAACATTGGAGCTCTTCTTGTTTATTTGATGCAATGGGAGCTTTATCGTCAAATTTTAATTCATCACCTGAAATAGCTTCAAGACCTTATGATTTAAATAGAGATGGATTTGTAATATCTGGAGGTGCTGGCATGTTAATACTTGAAGAAGAAGAACATGCGAAAAAAAGAGGTGCGACTATCTTAGGAAAACTATCAGGGTATTTTGCAAATTCAGATGGATACGATATGGTTGCTCCATCTGGCGAAGGAGCAATAAGGTGCATGAAAGGCGCAATAGAAAATTCTGGTACAACCATTGACTATATTAATACGCATGGAACAAGCACACCGGTTGGAGATATTGCAGAATTAAATGCAATTAACAAGCTCTTTGGCTCTGAAGCGCCTATGATCAGCTCAACAAAATCAATGACAGGTCATTCGCTAGGCGCAACTGGTGCGCATGAAGCAATCTACTCAATAATGATGCTAAATGAAAAGTTCATTGCTCCATCAATTAACATAGAGAATCTATGCGAAGAAGCCAAGAATCTTAATATAGTTACTGAACCCCTAGAAATTCAGGTTGAAAATATACTGAGTAATTCTTTTGGATTTGGTGGTACTAATGCTAGTTTAGTTATTAGTAAATATTAATAAAGTTTAAATAGCGCTTCTTTTGAATAAGGAATAACATCTTGAAGTCTCCCCTCTTTCATTTTTATAACCCATTCATGATCTGAAATTAGAGCTCTTCCAACTGCAATCAAGTCATATTTCTCAACTGAAATATCATGAATAACCTTGTCAATACTAGTAGGTCGAGCTGGTGCAGTCATATCAATAAAGTCAGTATCCAAGCCAACGCTGCCGACCCCAATGGTAGGAAGATAAGAAATCTTCTTTGTCCATGTTGCCAAATTATCTTCTGAACCTTCAAATTCGCTCTCCCAGAACCTTCTCATGCTCGAATGGAGATAATCAAGTCCGCTTTTTAAGGGAAATTCTAATACTTTCTCTAGTTCTTCAGGATTGTTTGCCAGTTTTGCATCAAAATCATGCTGCTTCCACTGGGAAAATCTCAATCCAACAATAAAATTATTGCTTACATTTGCTCTTACAGACTTTATTATCTCAGAAACAAATTGAGATCTCTTTTCAATAGAGCCTCCATAAGAATCATCTCTTATGTTGGTACCGCTCCATAAAAAATTATCTATTAAGTATCCATGCGCTCCATGGATTTCAACTCCATCAAAACCAATTTCTTCGCAAAACTTTGCATCAGCTGCATATGCATTAATAGTTTCTTCAATATCTTCATTAGTCATCGCATGGGCTACTTTCTTGCCAGGTTTAACCAATCCAGAAGCAGTATATCCTGGCACTTCAGGATTTGGCTGCATACCCAGCTTTCTAAAACCTCCACAATGCCATAACTGAGCAATAACAGCCCCTCCATTGTTCTTTATTCCAGCAACAACTTTTTTCCATCCCTCTCTAGCATCTGAGCTATCAAGTCTTGGAACATTTGGATAAGCGCTTGAAGCTTTATGACTAACTTCGATACCTTCTGTAATTATCATTCCCACTTCTGCTTTAGCCCTTCTTGTGTAATATGCAATAACATCTTCTGTAGGAATCCCACCAGGCGATTGGTTTCTAGTCATAGGTGCCATAACAACCCTATTTCTAAGCGTAATGTTTTTAAGTTGATATTGATCAAATAGCATATTACTTGTCTTTAAAATTAGAAGTTCTCCAAGGAAAATCACTAGGCATATCAGATGATATTTTATTTTTAAAGTTAGGGCCTCTTTTTTGTAAAAAAGACATCACCCCTTCTTTGGCGTCATCTGAAGCGCCTCTAGAATCTATTAATTTGCTCTCAATAATATGAGCATGCTCTGGATTATCATCTGCTGAAAGAGACCACAGCATGTGTCTTGTCATAGCTATTGATATTGGGGCGCTTGAGTCAAAAAATAAATTTGATAACTCTATAGCTTTATCAATTAATTGATCTTCATCTACAAGATAATTTAAAAGTCCAATATTTAATGCTTCGGTGGCATTAATTATTCTTCCTGAGTAACATAATTCAAGAGCATTTGAAATACCAATAATTTTTGGGAGAAACCAGCTTGCGCATCCATCAGGAACAATGCCCCTCTTAGCAAATACAAAGCCATATCTTGAGTCTTTTGTACCTATCCTAATATCTGTTGGCAACTGCATAGTTGCACCTATGCCTACTGCTACTCCGTTGCAAGCTGAAATAACAGGTTTTAATGAGTTATAAATCTTAAGAGATAAAATTCCACCAGCATCTCTTCTGAAGTCTGATTCGAACTTGCCTTTAGTATCAAAGCTTTTATCAAAAGTTTTTTCGCCTGAAGATAAGTCAGCCCCTGCACAAAATGCTTTGCCAGTCCCAGTGATAACTATGGACTTAATGTTGTCATTATTATTTACATAGTCAATTGCTGAAAGCATGTCTTCCAACATTTGCATATTAAAAGCATTAAGATTTTCGGGTCTATTTAATTTCAGTATTGCAATTGAATCAGTTTCATCCAAACAGATAGTTTTATATTCTTTTAACAAAATAACTATCTAAAAAGGAATATCATCATCCGTTAAGCCTGGTCCTTTATCATCTTCTGGAAATGGTGTGTCTGATGTGGCATTTGATTGCATTGAAGAATCTGAAGAGTTTCTAGAACCTAACATTGTCAATTGATTGCCTAATATTTCAGTTGTCCATCTGTCTTTTCCCTCTTGATCCTGCCATTTTCGTGTTTGTATTTTCCCCTCAACATATACACTAGAACCTTTGTCTAAATATTGTTTTGCTATTTCAGCTAAATTACCGAAGAAAACCACTTTATGCCATTCTGTTTTAGAATCGGGCTCCCCAGTTTCTTTATTCTTCCATGATTCAGTTGTAGCTATAGACAAATTAGCGACTGCTGTTTGAGTTGCCGTATACCTTATTTCTGGTTTTTGCCCAAGATTTCCAACTAAAATTACTTTATTTACTCCTCTGCTCATAATTACCTCTTATAATAAGTAAAAGTTTAACCTAATTTAATTTTTTCATCACGGAATTTTTTTCATATGGATAGTATTTTTATAAAAGGTGCGAGAACTCATAATTTAAAAAATATTAGTCTTGAGATACCAAGAAACAAGATAATTGTAATTACAGGTCTATCAGGCTCTGGTAAATCGTCTCTTGCTTTCGATACTCTTTATGCAGAAGGTCAAAGGAGGTACGTTGAATCCTTGTCAACATATGCTAGAAGGTTCCTATCTATGATGGAGAAACCAGACGTAGATCAAATTGAAGGCTTGTCTCCAGCCATTTCTATTGAACAAAAAGCTACCTCTCATAACCCAAGGTCAACTGTTGGAACAGTAACAGAAATTTATGACTATCTAAGGTTACTTTTTTCAAGAATAGGAACACCTGTATGTCCTGATCATAATGAGCAGTTAAAAGCAAAAACTGTTTCTGAAATATGTGATGAAATTCTTAAATTAAAAAAAGACACAAAAATTATGATAATGGCTCCAGTTGTAAGAGGGAAAAAGGGAGAGCATCTCGGTATTTATGACGAGTTAAGAAAAAGTGGTTATGTGAGAGTAAAGGTTAATGGAAAAGTTTATCCAATAGAAGAATTTCCAGAACTAGAAAAAAACAAAAAACATGATATTTCAGCTGTTATTGATAGGTTAGTGATAAAAACTGAAGATGATATTAGATCAAGAATATCTGAATCGGTTGAAACATCATTATTTCTATCAGATGGTCTTGTTGAAGTAGAGGAAATTGATACAAAGTCCTATACATTATATTCATCAAATTTTTCTTGCTCACAGTGCGGTTATGCAATT
>Ga0209503_10001717_pt1 | contig 11046 bp, 10 predicted proteins | sample SouAtlMetagenome_2_FD_187448 | JGI IMG/M metagenome (GOLD analysis project Ga0209503, IMG submission 187448) | Marine eukaryotic phytoplankton communities from Atlantic Ocean - South Atlantic ANT15 Metagenome (SPAdes) (version 2) | ecosystem: Environmental > Aquatic > Marine > Oceanic | place...
GCTTTGAAATGACACATCAGCGCCAGTTACTCCAATTGCACTTATACCAGTATAATTTGCAAGCAACTCATTATCTCCATCTGCAGAATCAGAAACAACAATCTGTTTTGGTCTTAATTGACTAATCTCTTGTCCATTTAGCTTAACAGAAATCACCTGTGCACCAGCAGTCCAACCTGTATCTCTCAATACCATTATTTTTCCTGAAATTTGTTCACCTGAATCTAATTCAGGTATATAACCATCAGATTTCGCGCCTGTCCCTGCACACGAAAATAAGAATATAGAAACGAAAATTATAATAATTTTTTTCATGGACGAAAGATAACATGAATCTTATTTATGTAAAAATTTTAAACACTTTATTTACACATCAGATAATTCTAGATGTGCTGGGAACCATCTCTCAACAATTTTTCTTTGTTGTTCAGCAGGCAATTTGATAACTTCTTGAGCAAGTCGTTCTGCTTCATCCTGTAATTCTTCATTCGCTAGTAAATCAAAAAAAGTAAAGCTAGGCTGACCTGTTTGCGATAGCCCAAGAATATCTCCTGGCCCTCTTAATTTCAGATCCTCTTCAGCGATGACAAAACCATCGTTTGTTTCAGTGATTATCTCAAGACGCTTTTCAGATAATTCAGTTAGTGAGTCGCTATGCATCAAAATGCAGAAGCTTTCCTTCTCTCCTCTACCAACCCTTCCTCTTAATTGGTGTAGTTGAGCTAGTCCAAACCGTTCTGAATTCTCAATTACCATAATATTTGCATCTGGCACATCAATACCAACCTCAATTACTGTGGTAGCAAGAAGAATTTTTGTTTTCTTGTCTTTAAAATCTTTAAGGATTTGATGCTTATCTGCATCTTTCATTTTGCCGTGAATAATTTCATAGTCTTGAGAATCAAACTCCTTCTTTAGTATTTTTTCTAGATCTTCAATACCAATGAGTTCGCTTTCACTCTCGTCTATGAGAGGACAGACCCAATAAACTTGTGAATTTTTACTAATAGCACTTTTAATCCTGTTGATCAGAGCATCTCTTCTGTTGTTAGGTAGTGTTGTGGTAACTATTGGAGTTCTATTTGGTGGCAAGGACTTAATAGTTGATATATCTAATCCTGACAAGACACCCATGGCCATAGTTCTTGGTATTGGCGTTGCAGACAACAGCAATTGATGCGGATAATCTTCAGCCTTTTCTTTGAGCTTTAGCCTTTGGCTAACCCCAAACCTGTGTTGCTCATCATATATAACTAGAGACAAATCTTTATAAGTGACACCTTCTTGGAAGACAGCATGAGTGCCAATAATTATTTTTGTTTTACCTTCAGCAATATTCTCATAAATTAATCTTTTTTCTTTTATAGGGATTTTAGACGTAAGTAACTGAACTTCTTCTTCACCAAACCACTCAACAAAGTTCTGATAATGCTGATTGGCTAAAATGGTTGTTGGCGCAAGGATAGCAACTTGTTTTTTGTCCTCCACAACATGAGCTGCGACTAAACCTGCAACAATAGTCTTGCCTGAGCCTACATCACCTTGAAGCAGTCTTAACATTGGAGTTTGCGTTGCTATATCAGCACTTATTTCTTCGTAAGCTGAAATCTGATCATCTGTTAATTTAAAAGCTAAGCCTGAATTAATCTCGTTCGCCAATTTATCGTTTTGGAAAGCACTAGTTATTCTGTTTTTGTTCTGTTCTTTAATGGATAAATAGCTAATTTTATTTGCAACCATTTCTTCAAGACCTATTCTCTTTCTAGCATCTGAGGTTCCACCAACTAGAAAATCTTCAATATCACTTTTTGGATCTGGAGAATGAACATTAATAATGGACTCATTCAGATTTGAAAAATTATGTGCTGGCATTAAGTCAGTGACTTCAATTTTCTCTTGCTTTATTAATTCAATAGCTTCTGAGATTAGTTTTCTCATCTTTTGATGAGTAATGCCTTTAGTTAGAGGATATTTTGCAAGGATCTGTGGTTTAAATTCATCGCCTTTTACGATTTCGTATTCAGGATGAACAGTTTCAAGACCATATCTGCCCAAACGAGATGATCCAGAGACTTGTATTAATGTACCTTCTTTAAAGACATTCCTTAATCCAGGAAAATAGTAGAAGAATCTTAAATATAAGTGTCCAGTATTGTCTTTAATTTTGACCAAAAGCATTTTTCTGGGCACAAAAGTTTGTGAAACTTTCTCTATGACACCTTGTACAACAAAATCTTGGTTTGGTTCTAGCTCAGCAATTTTTCTCAGCGTTGTTCTGTCTTGATAGCCAATAGGAAAATGAAAAAGTAGATCCTCGATAGTTTTAATTCCAAGTTTAGATAACGTAGACGATAATTTCTCACCTACGCCTTTAATCGTTGAAACCAATAATGAAGATGCTTCAATCTTTTGATCTGTAGACATATATATTTATTATTATGTTTTAGAGAAAAAAATGAAAATTTTAGTTATTGGTTATGGTGAAATTGCAGAGGAATTTGCAAAATTAAATAAAAATTTTGAATTTATAGGCATCAAGAGGTCAGGTTCTACTAATTTATCGAATGTTGAAATAATCAATTGTGATTATTCGCTGGGTTTGCCAAGCCAAATAATGGGTCTAGCTTTTGATTGGATTCTTTTCTTTCCAAAAACCGATGGCAATGACGCAGAAGCTTACAAAAATGGCTATCTTTCTCAACTAGATACCATAAGAGATAATTTCTCTTCTGCTAAAAGAATTTTTATTTCCTCAACAAGAGTCTATTCAGGTTATTCCAATATTATTGTTAATGAAGATACTCCTGCAAAACCTAGTGATGAGCAGGGTGAGATTATTAAGGAATATGAGCAAGAGATCTCAAGCCATAAAGGCACGACAGTTCTTAGGCTAGGCGGACTGATCACTACCAAATCAAACTTTGTACAACTAGTTATTCAAAAAAGACTTTTTACAAGCAATAAATATATAAATGGAATTTATATCACTGATGTTCTAAATCTAATGGGTAATATCTTGCAAGGTCAAACAAGCGAAAAACTAGTGAATGCAATAATGCCTGTAACTATGAAATATTCTGATTTTGATCCTGCATTTGAGGGCGAGCCTATAAACGCTGCGGTAAAATCTATACACTACAATGATACCTCACAATTTATTTATAAAAGTATTGAGCAAATAAAATGAAAAGCATGACAGGCTTCAGTGAAGCAAGCTTAAACAAAGATGGCATTCAGTTTAAATGCTTTGTTAAATCTCTAAATAGCAGATTCATTGAAGTAAATATAAAACTACCCAACAACCTTAAGAAGCATGAAGGGTGGATAAGGGATCTGATTAAAAAAAGTTTTGCCAGAGGCAAGATTGATATGGACTTGCACTACACATCACCACCAAAGGAACACCTTAAGGTTTCAGACAACTTTATAAAATTAGTTAAACAAAATGAAAAAAATGCAAAATCAAAGGGCTTAGATTTAGTAGGTGCTTCCTATCTAGATTTAGTCAGACTGAGAGACTCAATACAAAGTGATTATGTGTTGAGTGAGACAGCTTTAAAGGCCTTGATTAAAGAATCTTTAGCTAAGTTAGCTAAAACAAGAGAAGCAGAAGGCAAGACTACAAATGCTGACATGAAAAGACTGTCATCTAAGATGCAGAAGTCACTCAATAAAATTAAAAGAATGGAAAAGCAGAATACCCAGCATATGCAAAAGAAATTCAAAAGAATTAAAGCAGAACTTAAACTTAGCAATAAAGAAATCAATATGAATGAGGTATTTTCATCTTTTAGCAAAGCTGACATTAACGAAGAGGTAGTGAGGTTTCAGTCGCACTTAGATTTAGTTACCAAACTCATGAAATCTAAAGATCTTATTGGAAAAAAATTAGATTTTTATACGCAAGAAATGTTGAGAGAAACAAATACTCTAAGTTCAAAAGCACTAATAGCAGAAATTAAAAATGAAGCAGTAGAGCTTAAAAGTTTGATAGAGAAGATGAAGGAACATGCTCAAAATGTCGAATAAACTTTTCATCATTACAGCACCATCGGGAGCTGGTAAAACAACCTTAATAAAAAGAGCTATTGATCATGCAAAAGAAATTAATGAGCTTGTTCATCTAGCTGTTTCACATACTACAAGGAACCCAAGAGCAGGAGAGGTAAATGGCAAAGACTATTCATTTATTAATGAAGAAGAGTTCAAAAACAATATTGCTCAAGATGAATATCTAGAATATGCCCTAGTACATGGCAACCTATATGGCACACCGAAAAGTGAAATTGAATCCAAGCTAAAAGCTGGCAATAAGGTCCTTTTAGAAATTGATTGGCAGGGAGCTGTACAAATTATGGAACACTACCCAGAAGCAGAAAGTATATTTATCTCACCACCTTCAGTAGATGAGTTACGAAAAAGACTGACAGAAAGAGGTTTGGATACAGAAGAAGTCATAGAGAGAAGAATTAGAGGGGCCCAGACGGAACTAGATCAATCTAAGAACTTTAAACACCAAATAAGCAACATTTCACTAGACATAGCAACGAAAAACCTTTTAAATATCATGTTCAGAGAAAACCATGGCTAGAATTACAGTAGAAGATTGTCTTGAAAAGGTCGAAAGCAGATTCGATCTGGTTTTGAAGGCATCAGAAAGAGCAAGAGATCTAATCTCAACAAGTGCTGAGCCCTTAGTTGAACCTGAGAATGATAAGCCTACTATTATCGCATTACGTGAAATAGCTGCAGGTGTATTAGATGAAGACTATGTTTCACCTAGTGACACTGAAGAAGTTTTTCTCGATAATGTTGATGAGGAGTAGATAAAATCATTGTTCGAATCATTAGGACTCTTTAAAAAACCTAAAACTTCACGTCTTAGTGGGGAGTTAGACCAATTATCTAAACTTTATCTAAACCCCCTTTCTAGTAAAAAAATAAAAAAAGCAGTCGAATTTGCAGATAAGGCACATGAGGGGCAATTTAGAAAAAGTGGCGAACCTTTTCTGATTCACCCAATAAATGTAGGCCTTATATTAGCATCACTAAAAATGGATGCTGATACTATTATTGCTGGCTTATTGCATGATGTTGTTGAAGACTGCGAGGTGTCTTTACCAACAGTAAAAAAAGAGTTTGGTAAAAATGTTGCTACTTTAGTTGATGGCATGACTAAGCTATTAAAGCTTGATGATAAGCTGAAAGATCAAAGCCAAGCAGAGTACTTTCAAAAAATGGCATTGGCCACAGCATCTGATGTCAGAGTTGTAATCATTAAATTAGCAGATCGACTCCATAATCTTAGAACAATTGAACACTTGCCAAGAGAAAAGCAGATCAAAAAAGCAAAAGAAACTCTTGATCTATATGCACCTTTAGCTCACCAGATTGGGATGCATAAAATGGCAACGGATTTAGAGAACTATTCTTTTAAAACTATTCACCCGATAAGGCATAAATTAATAATAGAAGCTTTAAAAAAGAATGACCTTAACAGAAAGACATTAATCTCAAAAGTTAAAAAAACACTAAATTCAAAATTTAAACGAGATAAAATCCAAGCCAAGATCACTGGTAGGGAAAAAAGGATATATAGCATCTACCAAAAAATGAAAACAAAACATAAATCATTTTCAGATATTTATGATGTATTTGCTTTTAGAGTAATAGTTGATAAAGGTGAAGACTGCTACCGTGCTTTAGGCACAATTCATAACATCTTTTCACCTATATCTGGCAAATTTAAAGACTATATTGCTGTTCCAAAGATGAATGGTTACCAAGCACTTCATACAGTTGTAATGACCTTTGATGGCGTGCCAATGGAGGTTCAGATTCAAACTTCTGCAATGGAAACTTTTGCTAATTATGGCATTGCCTCACATGGCCTTTATAAAACTAAAGTTAATGATGATCAGGTACAGGCAAAATCTAGACAATTGGTTCAAAGGCTTACAGATATGAGCAATAGAAGCACCTCGTCCATAGAGTTCCTAGAAAGTATTAAAACTGACATGAAAGGCAAAGAAGTTTATGTCTTTTCACCCAATGGAAGAATATTTTCTCTCAAACAAGGTTCTACTAGTATTGATTTTGCCTATGCAGTACATAGTAAGGTAGGAAACTATGCGCTATCTTGCGAAATTGACAAGAAACTCGCTCCCTTATCAACGGTTTTAAAGAGCGGACAAACTATAGAGATTATTAAGAGCAAGAAGAAAACGGTAAACCCTGGCTGGTTAAATTTTGTGATCTCATCAAAAGCTATTACAGAAATTAAAAAGCAACTAAGAAAAATAAAAATTAGTGATGCTCGTGTTTTAGGAAAAGATCTGCTTGAAGACAGTTTACAAGATGATGGTATGGAGCTGAAAGAGTATCCAAATGAACAATTAAAAGGGGTCTTTGACCTACTTGGTGTTCGTTCACTTAACCAATTGCTTGTAGATATTGGTTCAGGTAGAAAAAGAAGCAACATGGTCTCTCAAAGTTTTGCAGAAGGCTTAAGAGGCTCTATAAAATCTAAAGAAGTTGCTTCGGAAATCAAGATTGGTTCTTCAAAAAAATATGGCGCAATAAAATTTCCTGAATGTTGTTCTCCAGTACATGGTGATTCATGTTTAGCTGTGCATAATGAGCTTGGTATTACTATTCATCGAGATCAATGTGAGAATTTAAAAGGATTCTTGAATACACCAGGCAGATGTTCAAACATTATTTGGGAAAAAGAAGAAGATGCAGAGTATTTAGCGGCCTTAACAATGAATTTAGTCAATGAACCAGGTGCTCTTGCAGATGTATCAAAAATTATTTCAAATAATGGCTCAAATATTCAAAGTGTTTTAACTAAGAATCTAGATGAGAACTTTATAGAGCTTACAGCGAAGATTTTGGTTAAAGATATTAAGCACTTAGAATTAATTAATCAGAAATTAATTAAAAACAAGACAGTTACAAGTATTGAAAGAAAGCTAACATGAATAAGATTGCCGCAATTTCACATCTGCAAAAAGACTTTATTGACCAAGTATTTGAGTTAACTTCTGAGGTTGCTAAAAAGTGGCCAAATGTAGAAAAAGTTGGAACTGGCAAAACAATATGCCTGCTTTTTTGGGAGCCAAGCACAAGAACAAAGCTTTCATTTGAACATGCAGCTAAAATGTTAGGTTTTAATGTTCTAGATTTTTCACCAGAGCACTCCTCTCTGAAAAAAGGGGAATCATTTGAAGACACAATCAAAACACTGCTAGCAATGAAAGTCGATGGTTTTGTAATCAGGCACCCTGAAGATAATATTTCTAAAAAAATTGAAAAACTTTTACCAGCAAATGTTTTTTATATCAATGCAGGAGATGGAAATCATGCGCACCCTACACAGGGCATGCTAGACGTGTACACCATGAAAGAAAAATTTAATGAATTGAAGGAGCTTAAGGTTACTATTCTTGGCGATGTAAATCATTCAAGGGTTGTTCCATCCCAAATAGAGCTATTAAAAAAATACTCATGCTCGGACATCAATTACCTTGGGCCGGAATCTCTAATTTCAGAAAAATTTTCTCCTTCTTTTTCAAGTACTGCTGAAAACTGTTTAGCAGATAGAGACATTCTTTTTATATTACGTATTCAAAAAGAAAGATTTAAAGACAGCGACAGCCTTAATGAAGCAAACTTTATAAATGACTTTCAGGTAAACAATAATTTTTTAACGAAAACAGGCTTTAATGGTTACTTGATGCATCCTGGTCCAATGAATATTGGTGCCGAGATAACTAATGACGTTGCAGATAGTGATAAATCATTAATTCTGAGACAAGTTGAAAATGGCTTATATCTTAGGACAGCTCTACTAACTCTTATCGCGTAAGATTCTCTCAGTAGTATCTGTAATTGCAATCGTATTCTGGTCTAATTCTAGATTTATGTTATCTCCAAAAACCAGATCATCAAGATTTGTAGATCTTAAAGTTTCCGGTATTAGATGAACTTTAAATCTAGTTTCATTAACCTGACCAATTGTGATGCTGCAGCCGTTTATGCCAACATAGCCTTTCTCAAAAATATATTTGGACCATTCAGGATCAACTTCAATAACTAAGTCTTTTGAATCTCCAATTATAAGCACCTCTTTTATTAGTGCTGTTTGATGTATATGTCCTGACATTAGGTGACCACCTATTGAACCACCAAATTTTAATGCTGACTCTAAGTTAATTAATGAGCCAACAATATAATGATTAATTATTGTTCTATTTAGTGTTTCATTCACTGCATCAAAACTAATGGAGTCAGAGGATTTTGCAGTAACGGTCAAACAAACCCCATCTACAGAAACACTGTCACCTATTGAAATATCCTTTACAAAATTTTCACTACAACTTACCTCAATAGAAAGAACTTCATTAAGCTTTTGCAGATTTAATATAGATCCTTTTTCTTGAACAATGCCACTAAACATTTTTACCTTGGTATTTGCTCCTGTACTCCTTGATTGCTTCCATAGATGCGCTATCTATTAATTCATTGGCATCTAATAAATCGTCAAGTGAGATAACTGAAAAAATATTCAATCCATCATTTTGAAGTTCTGCTGAAGCACTTAGATCAGAATTTTGCCCAATTTCTTGTCTATCAAGTGTCACTAATGCTCCTGCAAGTTCTACATCAAAAGGTTTTAAAAATTCTAAGCTTTCTCTAATTGCTAAGCCTGAAGAAATTACATCATCAACAATAAGGACTTTGCCTTTTGGCCTTGCGCCAATTAATGAACCACCTTCACCATGGTCCTTCACCTCTTTTCTATTGAAACAAACAGGCACATTCATTTCTTTACTCATTTTAGTTGCAAGAATAGAGCCCAAGAAAATTCCCTTATATGCAGGACCAAAAATCATATCAAACTTTAAACCGGAGTCTTCTATTTTTTGTACCAAGATTTCTGCTAATTCATTTAAAGACCCATGCTCAATTAGTGCAGATGCATTGAAGAAATATGGGCTTTGTCTGCCTGATTTAAGAGTAAAAGTGCCTAATTTAAATGCTCCAGAATCTAGCGCAAGTTTTAGAAAATTTCTTTGATAGTCTTTCACTTATGATTGATGATTTGGTTTTGTAGTTTGAATAAATCTGATATGCCTTGCTCAGCTATTTCCATTAGACCATTGAATTGCTCTTTACTAAAAGCTGTTTCCTCTCCAGTTCCTTGCACTTCAATAAAGTCCATATTGTCATTCATAACAATGTTTACATCGCATTGAGCATTGCTGTCTTCTTGATAATTAAGGTCTAGTACTAGCTCATCTTCATAAATTCCAACACTAACTGCAGCTACTAAATTATTTATAGCATCTGCTTTGCCTATTTTTTGTAATGCCTTGCAAAGAGCAATTGTGCCTCCTGTTATGGATGCTGTTCGTGTGCCTCCATCGGCTTGTATGACATCGCAATCTATTGTGATGGTGTAACCAGTTAGTTTAGTTAGATCAACAACTTGTCTTAGCGACCTGCCAATGAGTCTTTGTATTTCCATTGTTCTGCCAGATTGTTTGCCTCTTTGAGCTTCACGATTCATTCGTTCATTGGTAGATCTTGGCAGCATCCCATATTCAGCAGTAATCCAACCTGTTTTTTTATCTTGCATCCATCTTGGTACTGCTTTCTCAATACTGGCATTACAAATAACATGTGTGTTGCCAAATTTTATTAGAGCAGAGCCTTCAGCATGAATGTTGAAATCTGGGATTATGCTGACTTCTCTTAATTGGTTGTTTTTACGGTTGTCTAATCTTTGCATAGCTAAATTTGTTGTTTACTATTATACAGTCAAGGATTAAATAGATGATAAAGAAATTATTGGTCATATTAACGGCCCTCGTACTTTTTGGTTGCACAGAACAAACATCCACACTTTTTGTAGGTGAAGCAGAAGGTTCTGTAACTAATTACGAAAACGATACCCATGGCACTTATGCCTCTACATATGTTCCTTTGCCTTCAGAAAATACTGTTATAAGAAATGCAACGGTCTTTGATGGTGATGGAAACAAATTCATAAATTACGATATTTACTTTTCAGATGGAAAAATTTCAGCAATGGGAAGAGATTTAGTTGTTGAAAGTGCAATAGAAATAGATGGCACTGGAAAATACGTAACCCCAGGGATAATAGATAATCATTCTCACATGGGCGTATACCCTGCACCTGGTGTGAGAACAAGCAGTGATGGTAATGAAGCTACTAGCCCAAATACAGCTGAGGTCTGGGCTGAACATAGCGTTTGGTCTCAAGACCCACAGTACAAACTTGCTTTAGCAGGTGGAATAACTACTTTTCATGTCCTTCCAGGATCAGCAAATCTTTTTGGAGGCAGAGGAGTAACTTTAAAAAATGTTTCTGGAAATACAGTTCCAGATATGAAATTTCCAGATGCTCCACATTCATTAAAAATGGCATGTGGGGAAAATCCAAAAAGAGTTTATAGCTCAAGAGGACCTTCAACAAGAATGGGAAATGTTGCTGGTTATAGAAATGCATGGATAGGAGCAGAGAATCATAGAGATCGTCTTGAAAGAGACCCTGATCATAGAGACATTAAAAATGAAACATTAGTTGGTGTTTTAGATGGAGAAATCTTGGTACACAATCACTGCTATAGAGCAGATGAAATGGCTACGATGATAAATATCAGCCAAGAGTTCGGGTATAAAGTCTCTACTTTCCATCATGGAGTTGAAGCTTATAAAATAGCAAACCTTCTTGCAGATGAAGGAATTTGTGCAGCCCTATGGGCAGATTGGTGGGGCTTTAAACATGAAGCATATGATATGACCATTGCTAATATAGCTATCGTAGATCAAGCTCGAGGAGGAACAGGCTGTGCAATTGTTCATTCTGATAGTGCAAGTGGTATCCAAAGACTGAATCAAGAAGCTGCAAAAGCACTTGCCGCAGGCAGAGAAGCAGGTTTTGATATTTCAGAAGAGAGAGCAATGACATGGATTACAAAGAATCCTGCCAAGTCTTTAGGTATTCTGGAGCAAACA
>Ga0209503_10001719_pt1 | contig 11027 bp, 9 predicted proteins | sample SouAtlMetagenome_2_FD_187448 | JGI IMG/M metagenome (GOLD analysis project Ga0209503, IMG submission 187448) | Marine eukaryotic phytoplankton communities from Atlantic Ocean - South Atlantic ANT15 Metagenome (SPAdes) (version 2) | ecosystem: Environmental > Aquatic > Marine > Oceanic | place...
TCACTAAACTGCTGTTTCACATCCCATGTAGGATCCACAACGTCTTTCTTGATTTCAATTCCTTGTTCTTTTTTGGCAAAACCATCTATTGGGGGAATTCCCATAGAAATTTTAATATTTTTATTTGTTAGCCCTCTTACAGGAGATAACTTAAGTAAATTAGAGGAATTATCATTCTTTTTTGCTAATTCCTCAGCCTTGATAGTTAAACTTTCTTGAGCAGTTTCAATTTGAGAATTAGCAATCGATATTGAAAAAATTAAAATATATAATGATTTAAATTTATACATCGATTTAAGCTTGATTTATTAGGTAAATATATAAAGATTAAACAAAAAATATACCATACTTAATTCATGTTTCCTTATAATAAAAACAATTAAATATTTATATTTAAATATTGATTTCCCATTTTAGAATTATCTATCAAATTTTTTTTAATTGATTTAAATTATTTAATGAATAATATAAGCTCAAAGATTATAAACGATTTAAAGGAAATTATTGGTAATAATTATCTGTTGACACGGAAGTGGAATAAAAAGGCTTATACTAAAGGTTGGCGATATGGTGAGGGAGAAGCCTTGGCTGTAGTTTTACCATCGTGCTTAATACAATTATGGGAAATACTTGAAATTTGCGTGTCGCATGACGTTATTGTCATTATGCAAGCTGCTAATACTGGTTTAACTGGTGGTTCAACTCCAAACGGAAATGATTATGATAGACCAATTATTATTATAAATACAATACGTATTAATGATATTCATTTAATAAATAATGGTGTTCAGGTAATTGCATTTGCTGGTAGTACTTTATTTGATTTAGAGAGGAAACTTGTTCCATTAAATAGAGATCCTCACTCAGTTATTGGATCAACTTCAATAGGTGCTTCAATCGTAGGAGGCGTTTGTAATAATTCTGGAGGATCTTTAGTTAAAAGAGGCCCTGCATACACCGAGATGGCATTATATGCTAGAATTAACAAAGAGGGTGAATTAGAATTAATTAATGATTTAGGACTAAATCTTGGTTCTACAGCAAAAGAAATATTAAATAATCTGCAATTAAAAAAATATAATTCTGAGAATTTTATAAAATCAAATAAAAAAGCCTCAGATGATATGTATGAAGATATTGTTAGAGATATAAATTCAAATACTCCATCGCGCTTTAATTCTGATCTTAGGCTTTTAAATGGAGTTTCTGGCTCTGCGGGTAAAGTTGTTGTTTTTGCTGTTAGACTTGATACATATAAAAAACCTAAATTCAACAAAGTATTTTATCTAGGGACCAATAATCCAGATACTTTTTGGAAAATAAGAAGAGAAATACTCTCAAAGTTTAAGTCGCTTCCAACTTCAGGTGATTATTTACACAGGGATTGTTATGATGCTGCAAAAAAATATAGTAAGGATATTTTTATAATTTTAGACAAACTTGGAACAAAATTCTTACCTACTTTATTTATGCTAAAAAGAAGTGTTGACCGAATATCCAATAAATTATTTTTTTTACCTGAAAATCTTTCAGATTTGATGATGCAGTTTTTTTCTAAATTATGGATAAATCATTTACCTGCGAAAATGGAAACTTTTAGAAATTTGTATGAACACCATTGGATTGTAGAAATGTCTGATGAAGGAATTTCTGAGGCAAGAAGTTATTTTGATGATTTCTTTAATTGCAATGAAGGAGCTTATTTTGAATGTAATTCTAATCAAGCAAAAAAAGCAATTTTACACAGATTTACTGCAGCAAGTGCTTTTGGTAGATATACGATTTTATATAAATCTCAAATAGGTGGTACTTTGTCAATGGATGTTGCATTTCCACGAAATGAGAAAAACTGGTTTGAAGAATTGCCAGCTGAAATTAGTAACAAGTTTATAATGAAATTATACTATGGTCATTTATTTTGTCATGTCATGCATCAAAATTATGTTGTAAAAAAGGGGGTTGATATTGATAAATTAAAGTCAGAATTATTACAATATTATGATTCCAGAGGTGCTGAATATCCTGCTGAGCATAATGTTGGACATGAATATTCAGCTAAATCATCTTTATTGGGTTTTTATAAAGGATTAGATCCAACAAATTCTTTCAACCCTGGAATTGGCAAGTCATCAAAAAAGAAAAATTGGAAATAAATTTCGTATTTCAATAAATATACTTTGTTATTAATTATTTTTGATAAAAACTTTTTTATGCAAAAGGATTTAGGCGACTACAGAAAATCGTATGAGAAAGGTGTTTTATCAGAATCTGATATTACTAAGTCTCCTTTTGATCTTTTCGAGCGTTGGTTTCTTGAGATGGATAAAAATTTTCCAGATTTGGAAACAAATGCTATGACTCTATCTACAATTGGACTTGATGGATTTCCGAAAGGACGTGTTGTACTTTTAAAGAAATATTCTCAAAATGGTTTTGTTTTTTTTACTAATTATAATAGTGACAAGAGTAAATCTATGATTTCGAACCCAAATGTTAGCTTATCTTTTCATTGGGAGGGTATGGAAAGACAAGTTATTATTAAAGGAATATCAGAAAAAATCTCCTCTACGGAAAGTGATAGCTACTTCGATACGAGGCCTAAAGGTAGTAAATTAGGGGCATATGTATCAATGCAAAGTTCAGTAATAAAAAGTAGAAAAGAATTAGAAGATAAACTTGATAGTTTATCTATAAAATTTGAAAATAAACCTATAACTAGACCTGATTTTTGGGGTGGATTTATTGTAAAGCCAGTAGAATTTGAATTTTGGCAGGGACGGTCTAATCGGTTACATGATCGTATTAGATATAGAATAAATGATAATAAAAATTGGACGACAGAAAGATTATCACCTTAAATTAGTTTTATCTAACCATGAATCGATTCATGGTTACCTAGTTTTTTCATAATTTCCCCTTCATATACTAATAATGATTCCCATTTTTCGTTTACTATTTTTTTATCTCCATATTTTCTTGCTAAATTTAAAAACATAGTGTAGTGATGAGCTTCACTTATCATTAATTTTTTATAGAACTTTGCTAGTTTTTTATCTTTTAAGTTTTCTGATAATAATCTAAAACGTTCGCAGCTCCTAGCTTCAATTAGTGCAGCATAAAGAAGCCTGTGTATTAATTGTGTTGTTCTACTACCACCTTTAGGAAAAAATTTTAGGATTGACGATACATATTTGTCTTTTCGATCACGCCCAAGTATTTGTCCTCGTTCAATTATTATATCATGGACCATTTTAAAGTGACTTATTTCTTCCTCAACTAATGCGGTCATTTTTTTTACTACATCTGTGTATTCAGGAAAGCTGACTATCAATGACATTGCAGTGCTTGCAGCTTTTTGTTCACAAAATGCATGATCACTTAGTATCTCGTTGATATTCATTTCAGCTATATTAACCCAGCGTGGATCAGATGGTAATTTAAGTCCTAACATAAGTTATAATTCTAAGTTAAAACTTTTTTTTAGGGCTTCTAGCGAAGGATTTTTCTCTTTTAATTTTTGAAATTTTTCCTCATTTGTATAAACGAATTTTTTTTCAATTGTTTCGTTTACGGATATGTCTAAATCTATGGCGTAATTGTTCAATGAAATTCTTAAGAATTTTAATAATTCCGTTTTTTCTCTTTCAACTTCAATTTTGTTTGTGGAATTAGGAAATTCAATTCCAATGATATAGTTTTCTTTCAATTTCGGTTCATCAATTTTTAAAATTGCTGCAAGGTTATGACGACCTTGTTCTTCAATTTTTTTAACATAATTGTCCCAATACATTAACAATTCCTCATGTTTAAATGTATTCTTTGGTAAATCTTCAGGTTTTACAGCAACTTCCATTTGCTTAATTTTATGATCTTTTTTTCTCTGAATACTTTTAAGAGATAGTCCTGATGATTGTCGTTTTAATGTAGGTGTATTTAAAGTTTTACCTTTATCAAAATTGATATTTTCAGATATTAAACCAATAGAATCATCTTTTTTAGATGCATTTTTTGATAAATTTTGATTTTTGATATCAATTAGTTCATCTTTTTTTGAAATATTTTCTAATTGTGATGTTTCACTTTTAAAATTTGATGCAGGAATTATAAATTTATTGGTCTTTTTTTTTTCTCCATCAAAATTGATAGAAGCTAATTTCATAAGACAAATTTCGACGAGTAATCTTTTATTTTTACTGCTTCGGAATTTCAAATCGCAATCGTTAGTTAGCGATATAGCTTCTGTTAAAAATTCTGTACTTGTTTTTTTAGACTGCGCCTTGTATTTATCCTTTACTTCTGAGCTGTAATCAAGCAGATTAATGGTTTCAATGTTTTTTGCAACAAAAAGATCTCTAAAATGAGATGCTAGTCCATTAATATAGTGTTGTCCTTCAAATCCTCTCTTTATAATATTGTCATACATTAAGAATAGAGCAGGGATGTCATTTTTAATAATAAGATTTGTTGATTCAAAGTATGTTTCAAAATCTAAAACACTTAAATTTTCTGAAACAGCTTTTCGTGTTAAATTATCTCCACAGTAACTTACAACACGATCAAAAATTGAAAGCGCATCGCGCATAGCACCATCTGATTTTTGCGCTATTACATTTAATGCATCTTCATCTGCTTTAATTCCTTGTTCTTTGGCAATTAATTTGAGGTAATTTTTTGTATCAGAAACAGTAATTCTTTTAAAATCATATATTTGACAACGGGATAGTATTGTTGGGATTATTTTGTGTTTCTCTGTAGTAGCCAAAATAAATATACAATGTTTTGGAGGCTCTTCTAATGTTTTTAAAAAAGCATTAAAAGCATTAGTTGACAACATATGTACTTCATCAATAATGTAAACCTTAAATTTACCCACTTGGGGGGGTATCCTAACCTGTTCGGTAAGGCTTCTTATATCGTCAACCGAATTATTTGATGCAGCATCTAGTTCAAAAATATTAAAAGAATAATCTTCATCAGAACTACCATTTTCCTTACTATTAATCATTTTTGCTAAAATTCTGGCGCAAGTTGTTTTTCCGACTCCTCGTGGACCAGTAAATAACAAGGCTTGAGCTAAATGATTTTCTTTGATAGCTTTTTCTAAAGTTGTTGTAATAGCCGATTGACCTACAACGTCTTTAAATGATTGTGGTCTATATTTAAGTGCTGATACAACAAAATTTTCCATCTAAACAAATTTAAAGATTAATTACTTATTGATTTGTTGCAGTATTATAAATATTTATGAGTTATCAACAATTTATGTAATTTTGTACAAAAGCAGATCGCCTTATCGCTGTTCGGTTAACGAAGAGAGGAAAGTCCGAACACCGTAGTGTATCATAGTGGTTAACAGCCACCAACTGTAAAGTTAGGAAAAGTGCAACAGAAAGTATGTACAGGTTAAGCTGTAGTGAAATCGGGTAAACTCTATGAGGTGCAATGCCATGTATATCAACACTTGAGTGCTACACGTGCAATGTTGAAGGGTAGGCAGCTAAAGTTTGCTGGTAACAGTAAATGTAGATAAATGATAAGGGCTCTTAGAGTACAGAATTCGGCTTATAGATCTGCTTTTTTTATTTAAAAAAACTGAAACAATTTCCACCATATTTTTTTAACTCTTTAAAATTTTCTAATTCTTTTAAGGACTTATGTTTAGAATGCTCTATTATGCAAGTGCCATAATTATTAATTAGTTTATTTTTGAATACAGTTTCAATTATAAGTTTGAGCTTGTTTTGATCAATATCATATGGAGGGTCAGCAAATATTATATCAAAGGTTTTTGTTGTTTTTTCTAAAAACTTAAAAGCATCACTAAAAATAATTTGAATAGGCATAGCTAGTTCCTCTGCAGTTTCTCTAATAAATTTACAGCAATTTCTATTATTGTCAACAGAGGTTATATTATTCGTCCCTCTGGAACAAAATTCATAACTCATATTCCCTGTACCAGCAAACAAATCAAGAAAATTAATTTGATCAAAATTGTATTGATGTGAAAGAATATTAAATATTGCTTCTTTAGCCATATCTGTTGTAGGTCTAACAGGGAGCTTTTTTGGTGCTTTAATTCGTCTTCCTTTGTACTTGCCAGATATAATTCTCAATTGAAGCTATTTAGTAATATGAAGTTTTCAGTATTTTTTTTCTTGTAGTAATTCATTTTATCAAAAGGAAGAATAGATATATTTCTTATATACTTATATGCAATTAAATACAATTCGTCGTTAGAATTTATAGAGCCAAAGAATTCACACTTTAATTTTTCAGGATTTAAATCTAACTGTTCAATTGTGAATAATATAAAGTATATAAAATCCTCTTTGGTTTTGTACTCAAAACGATTGTAAAATATTAAGGAATTTGATTTTAAAATTATAATATCAATTATTGATGAATCAACATTAACATATAAAGTTGTATCCTTAGTATTTTTTTTCAAGTGTAAAACTTTTTCGATTAAAACTGTAGAACTATGTTTATATTCAAAGCTTCCAAATTTATCAAATATGTAATTATTAATATTCACAAATGGTACATATACTAACATTATATCTTGATTTGAAATAGAATCATATGTGATAAAGTCACTTTTAAATATTTTAGCATTGTATTTTATATAATCTGTTAAATTAGCTTCTTCAAACAGAGCTGATGGAACAAGCGTCTGCAGTTCATTATCATGAATTAATTGAATTTTATTAAAATCTTGATTTAGATTTTCATTTGACTCAAACTCCTTAATTATTTTATCTAATAAATCTTTAGGAGTTATTTTGTCTTTAAAAGTTTGATTAAAATGAGCTTCAATATCTTTTGAAAAAAGATCCAAAACCAAAAAAGAAAGTCCATTCAATCCTACTTGAATGGACAGTACTAAATTTTTTTCTGATATGTTATTGTTCGCTTGAATAATTTTTAGGCCAATTCCCGTTAGTATTTACCTCTTCCATTGAACCAACCTTAAGTGTTGGTCCATTAACTTCTTCGACTGACTTCATTTCCTTTTCTTTGTTAACGAGGTTTTTATCTTGATCATAAAGTAATACGCTTTTATCTACTGAAACTTCAAATACAGGAATATTCATTCCATTTTGTGGGACATAACCTGTCTCAAGCTTAAATACTTGATCCTTTTTACCTACTGGGACATTCATCATTGTTTTATATCTATCATCAGCTCCAAAAAGCGAGTCGATTACGCTGACAAATCCTAATGTATCTATTATGACAATGTCTTTAGTTGTATCAACACCATATCGGTTTGTTAATACCTTATCAATAACAGTTGAATCTCTACGTTGAGTAATGGTAAATTTTTCAGTTTCGATAAACTTCACCAGCGAGTCCCAATTATTTTGAAAATTACCATTTACTGTTCTGTGAGCAAGTTGAGAGTCACGAATATCCTTCAAATTTTCAATCACAATTTTGTAGCGTTTTTCTTTTTCTTGGTTGAATTTAATTTCACCATAAATAGACATAAAAGTCATGTAAAAAAGGATGATAATAAAACTCCATAGTCCCAAAAGAATCATACCCTTGTATTTTTTAGGATCATATTTATCTACAAGCCAAACAATAGCTAATGATAAAATAATAACAGTTATAATGAAAAAGATTGCCATAGTATATGTTTATAATGAAATCAGATTAGACAAATCTACAATTTTTTTTTATTCAATAAAGTTAAACCTGCTAAAAATCATCCTTATATTTGAATGTAATATTTATGTAGATTTTACATATGACTTCATTAGAATTTTATAATTTAATTAAATCAAGTTTTCCCTTTTTACCTACATCAAAACAGGATTTAGTATTAGAAAAGCTATCAAAATTTATTTTTGATAAATCAAAAGATAATATTTTTTTGCTTAAGGGATACGCGGGAACAGGAAAGACAACAATTATAGGTTCGTTAGTTAAAAATCTTTGGAAAATAAAAAAAAGCTCTGTTTTATTAGCTCCAACAGGTCGTGCAGCTAAGGTAATTAGTAATTATTCATCAAGTGAGGCATTCACAATTCATAAGAAAATATATGCACCTAGAATAGATAAAAGTGGTAAAATATCATTTATAATTAGCCCAAATAAACATAAAAATACCATATTTATTGTTGATGAAGCATCAATGATATCTGATAGTTCTGTCCAATCTAACTTTTTTGGTTCAGGATCGTTACTAAATGATTTAATTAAATATGTTTATTCAGGTCTACAATGTAAATTATTACTTATTGGTGATACTGCTCAGCTACCACCTGTGCATTTGGATTTAAGTCCAGCATTAGATTGTGATATATTAGAACTGAATTTTAATAAAAAAGTTAATGAATTAGAACTAAATGAAGTTGTTAGACAAAGTCAAAACTCAGGAATTTTATTTAATGCTACCATGATACGTGAAGCTATTGCATACAAATCTTATGATTCATTTCAATTTAAAATTGATGGATTTACAGATATAGTTAGACTTATAGATGGTCATGATATATTGGATGCCATAAATGATTCGTATTCAGTCCAGGGAAATGAGGAAACTACTTTTATTGTAAGGTCAAATAAGCGCGCAAATTTATATAATCAACAAATTCGTTCTAGAGTATTATTTAATGATTATGAAATAACTGCTGGGGACTATTTAATGATAGTCAAAAATAATTACTTTTGGTTAAAACCATCATCCGAAGCAGGTTTTATAGCAAATGGCGATATTATTGAAATATTGGAAATTTACAATATTAAAGATCTTTACGGATATAGGTTTGCAGAAGTAAAAATTCGTTTAGTTGATTATCCAAAAATGAAACCATTTGATACGGTAATAATGCTCGATACTATAACACTTGAAAGTCCATCACTTCCATATGAGGAATCAAATAAACTATATCAACAAGTATTATTGGATTACGAACATGAAAAATCTGGTTACAAAAAGTTTTTAGCTGTTAAGAAAAATAAGTACTTAAATGCATTGCAGGTAAAGTTTGCTTATGCAATAACATGTCATAAATCACAAGGGGGCCAATGGAATAATGTTTTTATTGAAAAACCATATTTACCTAATGGCCTAGATTTAGATTATCTACGATGGCTGTATACTGCAGTTACAAGAGCTAAGGAAAAACTTTTTTTGATTGGATTTAATGATGATTGTTTCGAGATGTAAACTATTAGCTATTATTTAATTAAATGATTAAAAAAAAACTTATTTTTAAAAATTAAAAGCGAAATAAATGAAAGTTATTGCAATGATACCTGCTAGATATGATGCAAGTCGATTTCCTGGGAAATTGATGCAGGATCTTGCAGGGAAGTCGGTAATCATGCGTACCTATCAGGCTACATTAGATACCTCTCTTTTTAGTAAAGTCTTCGTGGTGACCGATAGTGATATTATTTTTAATGAAATTAAAAACAATGGAGGAGATGTTATCATGAGTAAGAATAGTCATGAATCAGGGAGTGATCGAATTGCAGAGGCTGCTTTAAATATTGATTGTGATATAATTGTAAATGTACAAGGAGATGAACCTTTTACAGAAAAAGAGAGTTTAAAAAGCTTAATAAATGTTTTTAACTGTGATTCTAATAATAATATTGATTTAGCATCTTTAATGGTTAAAATTGATAACGAAGAAGACATTAATAATCCAAATTGTGTTAAAGTAATTACCGATACCAATAATTTTGCTCTTTATTTTTCTAGGAGTAGAATTCCATATCAACGTTCAATTACTGATCAGCCAAATTATTACAAACATAAAGGTATATATGCTTTCAAAAAATCGACTCTGCTAGAGTTTACAAATTTACTAATGCTGGATCTTGAAAAATCTGAAAAGATAGAGTGTTTACGCTTTTTGGAACATGGAAAAAAAATAAAGATGGTCGAATCAAAAGTTGAAGGGGTTGAAATAGATACTCCTAATGATTTGGTTAAAGCAAACAAGCTATGGAACCAATAATAATTTTTTCATAAAAACAACTAAATGAATTTTAAAAATTTCCCATTAGTTTCTAAGGTAGTTTTTGGCGGAGGAAGTCTTGGTCAATTATCTGAAATTTTGGAGCCAAAGCGTAAAAACGAAAAAGCTCCATTTATTTATTTGATTGATGATGTATTTGAGAAAAATCATAATATTCTTTCAAACATATCTCTTTCGTACGATGATTACATAATATTCATTTCGGCTAAGTTCGAACCAAAAACATCTCAAGTTGATGATTTAGTTGAAGATATCATACTAAAAACAAAATCTCTTCCATCGGGAATTATCGGAATAGGGGGGGGTACTTTGATGGATTTATCAAAGGCTGTTTCACTAATGTTAACTAACAGTGGTTCTAGCGAAGATTATCAAGGTTGGGATTTGATTAAAAATCCAGCAGTTTACCATGTCGGCATACCAACAATTTCTGGAACTGGCGCAGAGGTTTCAAGAACTACTGTTCTAAATGGTTCAAAGATGAAATTAGGAATAAATAGTGATTTCACTCCTTTTGATCAGGTTATTTTAGATCCTGAGCTGACTAATGGTGTGTCAAAAGATCAATGGTTTTACACTGGAATGGATTGTTTTATTCATTGTGTTGAATCATTAAATGGAAATTTCATCAATACATTCAGCAAGAGTTATGGTGAAATGGCTTATGAGTTATGTAAAGACGTTTTTATTAATGATATGACTGTCTCTGAGATGCAAAATAAGTTAATGATGGCTTCTTGGCACGGAGGAATGAGTATTGCTTTTTCACAAGTGGGTATTGTCCATGCGTTAAGTTACGGATTATCATATGTTCTTGGGATCAAACATGGTTTGGGTAATTGTATAGTTTTTAATCAACTTGATGAGTTCTATTGTGACGATATTAAACTTTTCAGAAAAATGATGAAAAAACACGATATAGTGTTACCTGTAGAAATTTGTAAAAACATAACTCAAGAACAGCTAGATGAAATGATTGATATTTCATTCAAACTTGATCTCCTTTGGGAAAATGCAGTTGGTGAAAAC
>Ga0209503_10001720_pt1 | contig 11025 bp, 4 predicted proteins | sample SouAtlMetagenome_2_FD_187448 | JGI IMG/M metagenome (GOLD analysis project Ga0209503, IMG submission 187448) | Marine eukaryotic phytoplankton communities from Atlantic Ocean - South Atlantic ANT15 Metagenome (SPAdes) (version 2) | ecosystem: Environmental > Aquatic > Marine > Oceanic | place...
TGTGCTACATGGGATTGACATCCTATTTGTTACAGATACAAATAGGGCGCATGCACTGTGCTCTATGCGTTCTTGTGATTGGGATTTTGGATGTCGTTCCAATTCAAGGGAAATGGGAATTCTTGCCACTCATGGTCACATCCATCGCTTGTGCCTTTGGCCTTCTGGGGTGTTGGGGAGTAGCCTTTTATCTCCTTATTCGGAAAGAGAATCCAAGCTCATGAAAACAACTGCCTGGAAGGAATTGTCTTCTATTATTGGATTTGACCAGCTTAACACAAGTGATAACTTGTCAAGGGTTGACAATACAAGGACAAAAGTAGCACTCAGTGTCGTTGCTAAAGTTCAAACTATTTCTTTTTCCAATGAAAATTTTAAATACTTTTCTGTTACGTCATTTAATAGCTATCTTTATTATTTGGTAGATTGTTTCTTGCACTCTGGGCAAAACCATTCTCCCTCAGGAACCTCACTAAGTCCAACGCACTTGGTGTGGTATGAATTTTCGCAACCATCACAAATCAGTAGGTCCCCGTAATTCCCACAAATTGCGCAGATGTCACTTTTCTCCTCCTTGCATTTGGGGCAAAACCAATCGCCGCCAGGAATCTTGTCCAGGTTGACACATTTAGGATGGTACGATTTCTCACAGCCGTCACATATCACCAAATTACCACCATCTAAACAAATTTCACAAATGTCGTCATCGTCCGTACTATTTGCGTCGCCAAGCTCTTTCTCGTTACAGAAATCGGCTTTCGTATCTGCGAGTTCGGTATCACCAGCTGCTGTTGCTGCAGCTCTTACAGTTTTTTTCCACGTACTTATAGATGGTGCGGCACTTTTAAGTTCGGATCGACCTGTTTTTTTGCGATACTTAGCATACAATGTGGCAAGTGTATTTGTTTGAGTAGATAATAGTTCCTTGGCAGAGGTCACACCAATTGATGATAGGAATTCAAAGGGTTCGTTTGCTAGAGCGCGTAGATTGTTCGTGTCTTCAGATTGAAAATTAAGTGACCTCGCGTTCTTACTTCTTTTGTCCTTTTGAGGCGTTGTGGGAAGCTCGTTAGTTTTATCGCTTTTAGGAGGTCGCCCGCGTTTTCGGCCCCTTTTCTTGGATATAATAGGTTTTGTGATGTTATTGCTGTGATTACTTTGAGTATCATCAATTGTAGCCGCTTTTTGAGCATTTCGTGGGCGACCGGGTCTTCTCTTTCTCGGTTCGATGATTTCATGTTCGGGATCAGTTTCCCCATTTTCTGGATCAGTTTCGTTAAGAGTATCGTCTACCTCCTTGAAAAATCCCTTCCGGTACACATTTGATACACGGGGACTAGATCTCATTTCAACTACCTTTTCTGATTCTTTGACACCAGGGACAGATTCTCGCACTCCACTCAGTTTAAGCTTTTTAGAATGTTCGTCTACTTTTTCAGATTCAATACTGTCGTTGCCGGGCTCAGAATCACTACGATTTCTTTTGGATGGTCTCTTAAGTTCGACTTCAGCATTGCAGCTGGTCCTCTTCCTGGTTTTAGTAGCTGAATTAGATGAAGTCGTTTGCACTGAACCCTCTGTTTTATTTCCTGATGTCTTTTCTTCTTTCAATGCAAATGAATCTTCTTCTTCTAAATCGTCGTTATCGATCTCGGTCAATCGAGAATAATACTTTCTCACATCTGACTTCCATTTACAGATGACTTTGCCAGCTCCCTTATCTTTCAAAGGAGGCATTTCCTTCAACTCACGCCAAGTATTGTATTCCTCGTACATGAATTTTGTGCGAGTCTCTTTCATGAACTCATCCAGTGATTTGATGCCTATGTGACGAAGAAATTCTTCTGATGCTGATGACAAAGGACCAAAATCATTCTTCGGCCATTCTATATCCGCGTCCTTATTCTGCTTTCGCGCAGCACTCTTGGGAACTTTTAGCTTTCCTTTATTTACTTGTTGTTCTTCTCGACTTTTAGATCGTTGTTGAATAGTTGCTAACTGTGAGGGTCGCCGCTGTGAAATTTTGGTGCTCCCCGTAACTTCTTTGCCTTTCACTTTGACCACTATCGAAATACTCACAACGTTCGGAAGGTGTCCACGATGTTGACTTTGCCTCAACAGATAGCTATTATCTTTATCGAAGAGATCTGTGTCTATGTCCGCCACTAATCTAACAGCCTTTCCCAAAGCTCCTTTGTACTTATAATCAATTTCAGCAAACAAGCTCACGTCAACTTCTTCACACTTTTCTTGATTTTTGTGCTTCAAAAAATCATCAGGTTCTGATACCGATTCTTCAAATATTTGACCATGCGAAAGAACAGTATTTCCGGGAAGAGGTCGATCACCTAACTCGAACTTCGGTGATTGATCATCTAAGTGCAAGCAGAAAGAGTCATTTGCAACAGGTATTTTGTCTTTTCCGAATCCTAGTAATCTAGATTTTGATCTATACGCCCTTGCTAATATGTCCACAAAAAAGTCAACTTCGTACTCCTGTAATGGGCCAACAAGGCTTTGAGTGTGGAGCAATGCACGTAGTGCCCGCTCTAAAGCTTCCGTGTTGAAACCATTTTCTTTGTCGTAATTCCTATTGCGAAGAGCAGCTCCAAAAGCAGCCAAACGACATTTCCTGGCGTCATTCATCCTGCTATCTTTGGTACTTTCAATGATTCGAAGCTCTTCAGCTGTCATCTCTGCCTCAACTTGACCTGGTTCAAGTAGTGGCTCCCATGTAGATCCATGTTGAACCCACCATTCAGCCCAGCGCCATGCCCATCCCAGTATTCTCATCACCATTATAGCTCCATGTAGTTGTTTGCTTCCTTCACTAAATGCCATTGGAGCATTCGCTCTTGAAAAATCAGTTCCTGCTCGTTTTCTCTCCATTTCAATCAAGTCTTCGAGTCGCGCACGAAGATTGCATTCGTTGTTTCCGTGAACATAACAACGAACTAAAAGATAAAGCATTATTTTTGTGAGCTTGTCGAAATATAACCATATGTGCTTTTTAGGCGTGGAAATCGTGTTGTGGAACTTACCGACAAAGTTGTCATTATCATCGCGCACAACCTCAAAACCAGCTTGCCTTGCGCATGTTGCATGAAAGTGGTACAATTGGTTCTTTTTGCCATAAGCATGACAACAGCCAGAACTACATCTTGCTTTGAGACCACTTCTTAGTCCGCAAAGACCACATCGTTGTCCATTAGAAACAAAATGTTTTCCGCTTGCCGCTATCACATGTGATAAATCAACTGTTCTTGTATTCTCATCGATCGGGCCAACTTTGTCGTGCCAACTTTTAAACGACAGTAAAGATGCAAGCGTTAGATTAATCAATACTGAAAAAAAAAAATTGAAAATATAGATTGTACCAGAGTTCATCTAAGACTTACTATGCACACAATATGTGGACCCATCGAGCTGTCGTGAACAATGACTTTTCAAATTCTCTTGGATTTCTGTCCCACTTATTTTGATGTACCATTGGTGCTGACGTAGTTTTAACCAACAGTCCACCTTTTTGGTTGCACAAGCTGCATTGTGGCTCGGTATCGTTCTCATTTTCTAAGCGGGAACGGCAACCATAACATCTGAATCTGCTCTGGCCAGGGGTATCCGTAAATAGCTCACACGTGTGGCAGATAACACTCCCACACACATCACAACGACATAGATTCCTACCATGAATATCTTCCACAACATCGCAAACTTCGCATCTGACTCCTGATAATTTTTTCCTTAAAATTTCCGTCATGTATTTGTCTTCATATTCTCTTACGGAAAGGGCCATCTTACGTTCTTCACCTGTAAGTTTGTTGTACGGTCGCAAATTCTGTATTAAAGGCGGAGGCATTGGTTCTAGAGGGAATTCTTTCGCAGCACTTACTAGCTCTTCAACACATTTCAAGTTTTCTGGCTTTTTTTCAATCTTTGAATGTTTCGGACAAAGAATTGACCAGGGATTGGAAAGGATGGGATTTCCTTCGACATCTTCTCCGTGTATTACTTCGCATATGCCACTTTCTATTGCACACGTAATATGACAAATTTCGTCGCATCCATCATGCCGACATTTAACGTAGGCACCCCTGATTCCTTTGCAGATACTACATGGCCTATTTAGACGCCGATAATAAGTTTTGAGCTGGGTGACATCCTCGACAAGAGACGCGTCTCCCTTGCTCACAAAATCAAGCCCGTGCCACTTTGCACACGTCATGTGTATCCATTTTGCATCATTTGATTTGGGTACCACTTTGCACACGTCATGTGTATCCATTTTCGTATCATTTGATTTGGGTGCTGACTTCGAAGTATCCACTCGGGTAAAAGCTCCTTTTTTCAAAGGACAGAGCTCGCAGACAACAGGTAGCGGTGGGAGTTTCGCTCGTGCTCTGAGACGAGAAGTATCGCATGTAGATTGGATCATTTTGTCATGTCCATAGTGCCGGCACGCAATGCAATAATAATCGCCATCAGGGATTTTCTCTACCCCGTAACACATTTGATGAACCGCAACATTACATGCCTCGCAAAAGAGTATCTGATTATCCGGTGTGACATCACCGTCATTGCAGATCGAACAGACAGCATCCATATCTTCCTCCTGCCTCTCCTGGAGCACCTGATCGATTTCCTTGCGTTTCGAGAGATATTCTTGAAATGCCGACAATGCTTTTTTCTTGTCTTCCTGCTGCTGTTGAGCTTCAGGCGATTCATATTCCATTCTCTCTCTTATTACAGTGGCTAGAACCCCGCGTGCCTGCTGCTCCAATCCTTCTTCGATGGCAATTAGCTCTTTCTGTTTTTTCATCAGTTCATCCAACATCTCGTTTTGAGGCTCGCTTTTTTCAAGCGCATTTTCGACAATTGGGAAACATCTCAGTACTCTCCATGACACAAGTCCAAGATCACTTTTTTGGCTTATTTCCATAGCTGCTTTGCTTTCGATATCTTTCTTTTTCATTGATTTCGATTGTCCTAGACAATTTATGAAAGATCCATTGCTTGCATCGAGTTTGTAAAAATCCAACTCATCCTTTTTTCCTGCATGTAACTCTGCTCGAAATTTCATCTCAATATTTCGAGCGGCACCAACTACACCAGTAAAAATATTTGACGGAAGCGAAGTTTCCTCAGCACCTCGTTTCGAATGCCGAGGAACATTATTTGTACTGAAGCATTCAAGAAGAGTATGCGCCTCCTCTAAGGATGGCATTTCGACTAGGAGACGTTCTGGCGCTGTCGAGAATATATTAGACGTAGAGTCGTATTGTCGGATTACTTCACCATGTTTTTCTTCCAATAGCTTTAGTATTACCAAACGCGAGCTGCACTTTTTTAAATCGCATATCATTGGCTGCAGGGAACTATATTTTGACGTATCCAATTCTAAAATTTCTTCTTTTCTCTTTCCATCACTTCTTAGAGTGTTGCTTTTATCGCTATGGATAGCATCATCTTTGACTGTTCCGTTACCATCGTTACGCTTTATCTTTACCATGCGGAAGTAGCTTTCGTTCATCTCTACCAAAGATTGAGGTGTTTCCCAAACTCCATAAAATATATCACATGATCGTGCGTGTTCGAGAGCCAAAGCTAACATTATAGCTTTAACTACCTTGTTTGATCGCGCTTCAGTGTAGGTAACAGCAGGATTATTCTGTTTGTTTTCAAAGAAATCTGCACCTGTATCGTTACGTTGTGGTAGACTTGCTACTTCGGATTGTTCATTTCCAGTCATCTGTTTATTATCTGCCACTTTATTTCCACTATGGGATCCTTGCTGGCCGACCTCCTCAGCTATTTCTTTCGCGGTGGCTGATACTATGGGCATCGGGCGAAGGCACTCATGGTCAAGTGCAATTACATTAGAATTATGCTCGACGTCACTAGTGCCTTCATCACCTTTTGTAGCTGCAGGGTTTTTCCTACCATCCCGATTTGCACCAATATCCGTTGACCGATAGGCGATTCCATCTATCAAAAGGATTAATTTATATTCTTCTGTCTTGGATTCATTTTTGTTACCATCCCCGGAAGCAATTGGGAATTTGTACCAAAGAAATTCATATTTAAGTAGTGCTACGGGCTCACCATTGAAAGAGGCCAAAATTCCGAATATGCGCTTCGGTAATTGACCAAACACTTCTTTGCCATCAATTTTCCACTTCGGTCCATCATACTTACGACTACCGACACTATTATGGTTTCGAGGACGGCGATGCTCTTCTTGCTGCAACGAGGTAGACGGTGGTGCTAAAGAGATCAAAGAATTCAGAGTTGTTCCATCCGGATCATTGTTAATAGCTACGCTGTCAACGGCCATACGCTTGTCAACCTCTGATACAGGTGTCTTGGATTTTCCCCTCCCCTCTTGCTGTAGTCGAGATTGAAACGATCCCCAATCTTGAAATGTCCATTCTGTCGATAAGCCTAAAAGCTGCTGTGCCATTTCTACCACTTTTTTCCGAATGGGTTGTTGCTGGTTTTGCTTTGCAATAAACTTTGTTGTTAGATTCTGATTTCTCGAGTCTGAACAACGTTGACTCTCCCAACCGTTTTGCAAGAAAGCTTTATAAATAGGATCCATGTAATCTAATACTCGTTCATCATCCCAGTCCCCTAGCATTGGCTTTGCACCTAATTTACCGTCGTTCCGATTTTTGGGTTTTTGATGTTGTTGGTATCGGAAGTATGTCCCTTCTGGAGGTAGGTTCAGAAACACGGTATCCTTGCGTATAGGCAGAGTTTTAGGATCTGGCATTGGCGTGGGGAATCGCGAAAGGGTCGACAATACGCTAGCATTCAACTGTGATTCCGAAGGATGGGAAGGCTCTTCAACCGTCAATTTGCTCGATTCTTGTTCCCCATTGACAAGCATGTCGTTACAATTCGGAACATCGACATCAAACCCCAGCAAACGGGCCAAGAACGAAAGAGGGTAAGTATCGGGCCTGTTGAAAACGATAGATGCCGAGTTCATGAATTCTTCCACGGGAATTGTTCCAGTAACTTTAGGCACGGGCGGATATATGATTTCCTTTTTTTCCTCATCACTATCTGTATCATTGTTACCGATACAGTTTTCTTTTCTTCTCTTTCCGATGGATCTTCTCCCAATATTACCCCGAGTCACAGAAGTTGCTGCGGTAGCCATCAAATCCCCATGAACACTTTGTTTTTCTCGATGTTCATTAAATTTCCTCTGGATTCGTTTGTTGAGATCATTTTGATTCTTTCTAAAATTTTCTGGAACCATCGCCAAGAGAGGGTTCGTTAGCCTGTCGGGTTCGTCATCATTTGTAATGAAGAATTCTGCATTGGGAATGCTCCGACGTGGTACTCTACGGAGATGTGATTCAATGGATACGAACCCATTGAAATCATCTGTATCATCATCTTTAAGGTTTTTACGAGAGTTCGAAGCCTTTGGTGGGCGTCCACGCCGACCACGAACGACACCTCCCTTGATTTTGTTGCTAACATTTTCCTTTCGCGAAACATCGGTATTGTGATCTCCCTCGACTCCAGAAATAGTATCTTCTTCTGCTTGGAAATGTTCATCGTCTTCGCCGCTCCCAGATGTGTCTGATTGTTTACTGGAGCGGTGCTGGCTATCCTTACCGCTCATATCGGCACTGTCACACTCAAAGCCGCTTTTCTCGTCGAAATTCATATTTTTTGACTTAGATTTTGAACGTCGGCGATTTACAACTTTGCCTCGAGAGTTTTGTTGTTCAGATTGTTGATTTTGTTCATGCTTGCGATGCATCCCGGACGAATGTAGGATCTCGTCGTCGTTCGTAGGCTCAGTTTCATGATCGTTATTGCTACTATTAGAAGCCGTATTTTGTTTAGGTGGGTTCGATTGTAAGAGAGGTAATGGCGAAGGCTTCCTTTCTGTATTTGATTCGGGAAGAACTTTTATCTTCATTCTATCGGGCGTCGGTGGCAAAGGCGTCGGCAACAAAGAATCATAGGGAATATTATCGAAAGCCTCGGTATTTATTGCTCCCGTTGATGGCGTTCCTTCAGCACAACTTTTACTGGTGTTCCGCTGCATAGATTCTGCAATGGCGGCGGTCTTTACGGAATTTTCACCGGCGTTTATGCCTGGTGTTGTAGTCGTCATTACAGTCGCTTCCGGTCCAATCGGAGTTGGCTCAACTTCTTCATTATCATATGCACGAGATGTCATAGCTGCAATACTACATCCCATGCTAGAATTATTACCACCAACGTTGCAGAGAGCCTGTGGATGCTGGCTGGAACGGTGTGGAATATTCCGAGGGTTATTTATAAGATTCATGGCGACCGCTCCTCCCGATATAGTAGTTGTTGATGGCAATCTCGTAGCCGTTGCTGGACTATTCACCATTCCATTGGTAGTATTATTCCCCACTGACTGTGCAGACAAGATACTGGGCGATAGAGCACTGCCTGCTACAGCAGCTTGATTGAAGTATTGAGGATTTTCAAAACGATGATTGATATTTGCTGGGGCTATGGGGTTGGAATTTCTGCTGTTGTCTCCGGTGACAGATGGAAGTTGTTCTTGTTGATCATGTATCGGAACCCTTTGGTTATAGTGCTGTTGGTAGTGCTCAAGATCCTGAACCGGAGGTTCTTCCCCCCGAGGATTTTTCTTTGGTCGTCCTCTCGGCCGTCGTTGCTCCTCATCCTCGCCATCTTTCACGAGCCGAGGCATTGTCGATGGGAATCAGTCATTAAACTTCGTTAAATATCTTTGCCCGTTTTAGTGGCGATGTTGAATTGGCACTGTGCCTAGTAATGATTCTGTATATTTGCTACAAACTTCGCTGAGAGGGCTTCTTGTTGAGAATTGTTGATGCCACTAATTATTTTCGTCTTGAGTTGGGATCCTATCTGGCGCTCCTTCTCTCAATTGAGAGGATTTCACATCAACAAGGGGATTTTAAAATTCCCTACTTCCCCCAAATCGATTGTACCATTTTAGAAGAACTGAAGCGTGATTGGTTGGTTACTCACACTTGCTGTCGACGTGGTAACAAGCAACACATGCGTTTCTGTGTCGCAGATTCACTTTATTGTTCTCTCTTCCAACAGATTCTGAAGTCGCATGAAATCGCTGGAAGGAGAAGTTCAACAGCCATTACTTACGCACTCCACCGAAGCTAGTCAGAATTTGGAGGCGCTTGATCTTATCGGCGTGAGGATTCAGAACACATTATTTTCGAAGAATCTAATCGAGCTGATGGATGCAAGTGCTCCAAACACTGACCAACTGTTTTATACACAATACCTGATCTTTTTGCGCTGTATCAAATAACCACCATAAACCACGTTGTGAACAAAACTCAAAACAATTCAGCCCTCAAACCTAATTCCGATCCAATAGAAAGGCAAATAAATCAAACAGAACTTTGTGTATCTACATTTCATACCTACATCGCAATGATCCGACAGAACGTGCGTCCATTCCTCAAACGAAACTTGCGGTGTCGACAAGGCTTTCTATACCGGCAACACGATGTGTCAAAATTCATTCCTCGTGAACAGCACTCCCTGCGGCCAAGAGTACGTGTCTCTTCGACGACATCTTCGGCGGCCACACGCGGTGCTGGCTTGGTTGCACCCGCAACAGAAGCGTCCATAGCTTCTTCCAGACAACAGTTACAGCGGACAATGAACCTTTTTTCTCAGGACTCTATCCGCGACGTACTACCAATCATTGGGAACGGAGCCTACATGGTGAGTGAATGAAGACGAAAAGCAGAATTTTTGTTCCTTGTAGATTGCAACATTCATCGTATTTACTCAATTTTCTCTTCCAAAAAAAATATTTTTCAATCTATCGTCCGTATTGTTGCTTCTAGGCACTTGCATCTGGGTTTTTAATGACGGACATGTTGCAATTACGACTCATGCTGGTGGGTGGATACGCGGGCCTTGTCACCTTTCACTCCTTGCATGCAAAGCCTCTTCAGATTCCCCTGCGATGGTCGGCACTCTTTGTGGTAGTCAACGCCGGTGCCGCCATGCTATTGTTTGTTGACCAGTGGATCGGTGCGCTCTTGTCCGATGGTGAAAAGGCTCTGTACGAACAGCATTTCAAGCATGGACTGACACCGGGCCAGTTCTATTATTTGCTAAAACTAGCAACAACAAAAGAAATAGAAGACGGCGTCGCTATGACGAAGGAAGGGTGCGTGTCTCCAAATCTTTATTTCATTGAAAAGGGCCAGGCAAAGGTTTACCATCGCGGAACCTTTGCGGCTTACGTCGACGAGGGAGGGTTTGTAAACGATGTAGCATTTCAGCAATCAGACGACTGCAACGATTTCGGGGATCGCGATAGGATACGGATCAGTGCCGATAGCAGCGACGAGATTGCAGCCGTTGGTGCCATTTTGGAAGGTGACACCAAACTATCTGGTGGTGTTGGAGCATACGGAACCGTTGTGGCCAATGGCGATTGCAAGGTTTTGGTTTGGGACCAGGTTGAACTGAAGGAGTACTTGGCAAAACGCCCCGAAATGGATCGCAACATGAAGTACACCCTCAGTCAGCACCTCGTCAGATCATTGCTAAAACAGAGAGAGGTGCGGCGGCGTGCCACTACGTACCAACAGGGAGTCTTGGAGAAAACAGAATTAACAATGCCGGAACGGAGAGACTTTCGCCGAATAAAAACTTCAGCGTGGCCATAGGCGACTATTAATTTAGAGACACTCTCTATGACAATCAGAATTTAAGCTTGGTAATATCTAATAGGCTGTTCAACAATTATTTAATCAAAAGTTGAGTGCACATGTCTGCTATTGTTTGTTGCCATCCAGTAGGTTGGATTGCATCTACTAAGCCTGCATCTGACAATACGAGGGAGTAGCTGCCAGGTATACAAGGCATGTTGTGCACCCCCCTCTCGTTTTGTGCACACAGCCATGCTCCCAGCAATCATCACACTGAGCCATGTCTGAGAAGTTTATGAAGGATGCCCCTTGTTGGTGTTAGTTTGTGACCAAAGTGGCATTT
>Ga0209503_10001723_pt1 | contig 11015 bp, 13 predicted proteins | sample SouAtlMetagenome_2_FD_187448 | JGI IMG/M metagenome (GOLD analysis project Ga0209503, IMG submission 187448) | Marine eukaryotic phytoplankton communities from Atlantic Ocean - South Atlantic ANT15 Metagenome (SPAdes) (version 2) | ecosystem: Environmental > Aquatic > Marine > Oceanic | place...
TTAGGAAGTGATTAGCTTAAACGTTTTGAGAATACTTTATATTTCATCAAAGAGTTTAATTCACAACAAAATTGTAAAGGTTATTAACTCTAAGTATAAATACTTAAAGCCTGTTTTAATGCTGATTACTGCTGCTAAAAAGTTAGATTTAACCTAAATATTTAATGTTTTAACAGTGGTTTGGCGATTTTTTTTGTAAATAGTTTAATTAAGATTTTTAAAAAAATCTCTCTTTGCTGACATTAAATAATCATTTATGTAATAAAACAAATAAATTATTGACCCTCTATGAATCAATTACTAAAAAGGAAATAAGATAATTCTTTTTATGACAACTTCTCAAATAAATTCTAGAAAAATTTCACTAGAAATGAAATCAGAGGGGCATTATAAAAAAGCTGCTAAATCTTACCGAGCATCAGATCAATATATAAAAATGATTAACTTATATCCTGTTCTTCAAACAACTTTGATTGATTGCAAGAATGAAAGTTTAGTTAAATAACATAATGAATTAGGATTTTATGTTTAATTTTTAATGAGTTCAAGTTTATTTAGACAATTAAGCTGCAAATTTTTCATATTGTTTTTTGGAACCAAATTTATCAATAATTTTTTCACACATTATTGTGTTGTATAAAGCTTCTGGATTCCAAGGTTTTTTCTGGCCATAAGGAGAACTTTTCCAATGAATTCCTGGTTTTAAAAGACCATTTTCCCTTAGAGAAGAAAGATTTGTTTCTGTTATGCCTAAGTACTCAGCTGCTGAATAAGAAGAGTGCCATATATTTCCTAACATTAATCAAATTTATATAGTTAATCCTTAATAACGCTTATTTTCTTACTTAGAAAGGGTAATAAAACTTAAAGAATTATGTGATTGATAAAAATACAGTCGTTCTGGGAAGTCTTAATTTAATAATTTCTTATTTCAAATTAAGAAATGTTAAATAAGGAATCTTTTTTAATTAAAACTTTACGAGTTTTTTCTTTTAAATTATTACTTAATTTGTATTCTAAATAATCTTTTGTGATCGATTCAACTTTAGGAAGATTTAACCATCCTTCATTCCAATTCCCACTATTTATTAATTCCTCTTTTGAGATTTCTAAGCTAATTTCTACATCAAGAACAGAAACCATTAAAAAATTAATTTGATCTTTTTCTTTAATCTGATTTACTAAAACAAAATGTCTCAATCCATTTATTGGTTTAATTGACGTCCAAAAATTTTTCATAGACTAATACTCAGCGAAGGTTCTTTTTATCTCCTTCTGAAATGATTTTATATTCTTTTCTTATTTTATCTAATAAAACTTTTCTCTTATTCAAGTAAGAAGCAGATTCTTTTTTTGATAAATCATATCTTTCTTTTTTAGTCAAATTCATCCAATCATATAAATTATTTTTATTAATGGAAATGATTTTTTTATTTTTTATAAAATTTATCTTTTTATATCGTTTTAAAAAGATATATAGAGTTATAAAGATTGTAATTAATAAGAATATAGTCATTAATTTTAAGAAGTTTTTTTAAAAAGCAAATTATTGTTAATCCACTGTTCTAATTTGATAATGTCATCTAAAGATATAGTCTCTTCCATATTTTCCAAACTATCTTCACTAAAGAGTCTTATGAGAAATTCATTTCTAAGTGCTTCATTATTTCCAATTACAATAATACTTTTTGAATTTAGTTTATTAGCTTTTTTGAATTGTTTTGCAAATGACGCTCCACTTATATCTAATTCTGTAAGCAAATCGTAATTTCTTAATTTTCTTGATAAACCTATAGCCAATGTTTCGGCTTCGAGGCCTTTATTCACAATATAAATATCTGTTTTTCTACTTTCTTCAAGGGCTTTCCCTGACAATAGAATGAGTCGTTCTAATCCAATTGCAAATCCAATTGCTGGAGTTTCATTTCCTCCCATTTGACTAATTAAATTATCATATCTTCCTCCTCCGCATACTGTTGATTGCGAACCAAGAGAGGTACTTGTGATTTCAAAGGCAGTATGAGTGTAATAATCCAAACCTCTAACTAAACTAAAATTTTCGATAAAAGGTATTTTAAGGCTTTTTAATTTTTCTTTAATCGTAATATACCTCTCAAGACTTTTTTCAGACAAAAAGTCAAATAATTTCGGTGCATCTTCAAGAATTTTTTTTGTTTGAACATTCTTTGTATCTAAAATTCTTAAAGGATTCTTATTTATTCTCTTTTGAGAATCTAAATCTAAAGAGTTTTTATTAACTTCTAACCATTTTAAAAATGCTTTTTGAAAGTTTGATCTGTCTATATGATCTCCTAAAGTATTAATTTCGAGATTAAGTTCTTTTATTCCTAATTTCTCTAAAATATCCCATGCCAAAGTAATAATTTCTATATCACTTCTTACAGATTCGTAACCGACAAATTCCACACCTAACTGATGAAATTGCCTTTGCCTGCCCGCTTGTGGTCTTTCGTATCTAAACATTGGTCCCATATACCAAAGTTTTTGAAAAGGTTTATTTGAGATTCCATTTTGAATTAAAGCTCTTGCCACTGATGCAGTACCTTCTGGTCTTAATGTGCATGACCTTTCTCCTCTATCTAAAAATGTATACATCTCTTTACTAACAACATCGGTACCCTCACCAATACCCCGCATAAATAATTCAGTCATTTCTAATATTGGAGTCCTAATTTCCTTTATAGATGCTCTAGAAAGTTGTTCTACTATTATTCTTTCAACATTTTGCCACTTTATTAATTGATCAGGCAAAAGATCAACTGTTCCTCTAAGGTTTTTAAAGTTATTCAAAGTTCTAATTAATAATTCAAAATTTTCTAAATTACATAGAAAATAAATCTTGTTGGGATTCTTTATGTCATAATTAAATCTAACATTTAGAGAAAATATTGGGAACAACTAACAATAAAGAGGGTCAGCATTGTGGCACAAAACCAAAAAAAATCGCCTTTGGCGTTGCTCCCTTAGGTATTGTTTCAATTGGAATAGTTCCTATGGGTGTTATAAGTATTGGAGTTGTACCTATGGGCGTTTTTTCTTTTGGTGCTGTGGCTATGGGAATAGTTAATTTATCAGTAGTTGGTATGGGAATAATTTCTGCAGGAATAACAACTATGGGCGTATGGGAATATTCTCCAAAATCAAAAAGTCATAATCATCACTTTCCCTCTGCGAAGATTTCAAATAATGAAAAAGAGAAAATAATTCCAGGACTCTTCAATACAAAAGAGGAAGCTGAGAAAGCTTCTGAAAAATATGGATGTTTCGGGTCTCATAAAATGGGAGAAAAATGGATGCCTTGTAATAAGCACTAAAGCTTTTTCAAATTTTAAAAGCTATGTTATTAACTTAAAATCTGCACTTTAAAATCAAGACTATTTGCTTCTTCTACTGTTAATTTTCTAGCCCAAGCTTTTTCTACAGGATTATTCCAGCGAAATCCAGCCTTCTTAGCTAACGATCTTTCTTCATAACTTACTACTGCTTTATATAAGAATCTTGGTTCAGTGGCTTTAATAAGAAGATCTTCTAAATTCTCACATTTTTTGAATACCTCAGAAATATAAAAGCAATCAGACAGGGCTCGATGTAAACTCCAAACTGGAATTGAGAAAGATAGTGCAAGATCAGTTACTGAAGGACGATTTTTTAATGATTTTTGAAATGACCAATTAATATCTTCAAGACTGCAAATCCATTTTTTCTCAAGTTGAGGCAATCTACCTTTGCCAAACCATTTTTTGTCAAATTCTGCATTATGAGCAACAATTACATCTGAACTATCTACAAGTTTCAAAAAGAAATTTAAGCCATCTTCCCAAGGTTGAATAATATTTGTAACTTCTGCAGATATCCCGTTAACATGTTTTGCATCATTTGAAGTTACAGGAAATAAGAATGAAGCCTGCGAAAGAACAGTTTTTGAAGATACGTGAAATAAAATGCAACCTATCTCAATTATTTCATCTTTATTTTCATCTAAACCAGTTGTTTCTGTATCAAGAATTAAAATTTTCTCTATATTTTTTTCTTGATTAATAATTTTAGGATTTAAAATTGATTTATTTAAAGTTTTTGATTCTTCATTTTCTTTTTTACTAATTTCATTCTGAAGAAAATCCAATTGATTTAATTCTCTTTTGTTAGAGGGTTCCAATTATTAAAAAAATATCTAGTTTATATTGACGCATTTTAAAATTTTTTCTCTTAAATTAATAATAATTAAATAATTAAATAATTAAATAATTAAAAAAGAGTTTCTCTTATCTTTAAAAATATTGAAAAGATCCTGAATAGAATATATATTATGACTTTCACAAAATATCATTTTAATAACTATTGTTATTGGCCAAACAATCCAAGTAAATTAATAGAATTCATAGGGGGAAGCTATCTAGCTTCTAAACCAAATTTTATCTATAAAAGATTTATAGAAAGCTTAGTAAAAAAAAATTATGCTGTACATGCATATGAGTATACACCTCAATTTGATCACCAAGAACTTGCTATTGAGGCATGGAGAGACTTTAAAAGTTGCCACAGGTATTTATCAAAAAGATTAGGGTTTTCAATTCCTACTGTAAGAATTGGTCATAGTCTTGGTTGCAAACTTCACTTAATTTCTCCAGATGGAGGAAGAAATTGTGAAAAGTTTATCTCAATCAGTTTTAATAACTTCAGTGCCACTAAATCCATTCCCTTTTTAAAAAAGATATCTCAAAAGTTGGAATTTAATAGTGAGTTCAGTCCAAGTCCTGATAGAACATTTAAAATAATACAAAATACTTATAATCAAAAAAACAATTTATTAATAAAATTCACCTCAGATGAGTTAGATCAAACAGATAAATTATTATCTTGTCTTAAAAAAAGAAAAGATGACAAGACAACAGGGATAATGCTTAAGGGAACACATACTATTATCGCTAGTGCAGGATTAAGAGAAAATTTCCTCGGTGAATGGGCAGATGATAATTTTAAAAGAAAAACAATAAAACAGATTTCAAAGTTAATTGACAATCAGTATTAAAATCTTTCCTTTAATTTCTCCAAAACAGAACTATCCTCAAGCGTACTTATATCTCCACTTATTTTTTCTCCTTCTGCTAAGGATCTCAAAATTCTTCTCATAATTTTTCCACTTCGTGTTTTTGGAAGAGAATCAGATATTATTATCTTTTCTGGTTTAGCAATTATTCCAATTTCATTGACTACATGTTTTTTTAAATCCTCTTCCAATTCGGGAGAACTTTCCACATTTTTTTCTAAAGACAAAAATGCGACTATAACTTCGCCTTTTAAATTATCTTTTTTCCCAACGACAGCAGCTTCCGCAACTGATTTATGACTTACCAACGCAGACTCTATTTCCATAGTTCCTAATCTATGTCCAGAAACACTTATGACATCATCAACCCTACCCATAATCCAAATATATCCATCTTTATCGATTCTTGCTCCATCTCCAGCAAAATAAACATTCTTTTCCTCCTTATAAGAAATAAAATTCCAGTAACTATCCAAAAATCTTTGTGAGTTTCCATGGATTGTACGCATCATCCCAGGCCAAGGTTTTTTAATAATCAAATATCCTCCCTCGTTCTCCATAACTTTTTTTCCATCCTTATCAACGACTTCAACCTCAATTCCTGGCAATGGGAATGTGGCCGAGCCTGGCTTTGTTGCAACTGCTCCAGGTATAGGACTTATCATCACACCTCCAGTCTCAGTCTGCCACCAGGTATCTACTATGGGGCATTTATTCTTACCTATTACCTCTCGATACCACATCCAAGCTTCTGGATTAATCGGTTCACCAACTGTACCTAAAAGTCTTAAACTTTTTAAGTCATATTGATCTGGAATTTCGCGTCCAGACTTCATAAATGATCTTATTGCTGTAGGCGCTGTATAGAAAATTGAAACTTTATATTTTTGGATAATTTCCCAAAAAGCCCCTACATTACTAGGCCTTGGGACCCCTTCATACATAATTGTTGTAGTACCATTAGATAAAGGACCATAAACGATATAACTATGACCAGTAATCCATCCAACATCTGCTGTACACCAATAGATGTCATCATCTTTTATGTCAAAAATCCACTTAAATGTTAAATGTGACCAAAGATTATAACCTGCTGTAGTATGAACAACTCCTTTTGGTTTACCAGTAGAGCCTGATGTATATAAGACAAACAATCTATCTTCACTATTCATTATTTCAGGTTCGCACCAATCTTTCTGATCTTTTAATAATTCATGCCACCAAAAATCTCTCTCCGAAATCATGGATATATTACTTTTAGTCCTTTTAACAACGATAACTTTTTTAACTATCTTATTAGCCCCACTTTCAATTGCAGCATCAACAGCCTTCTTAAGCTCAATCACTTTGTCTTTTCTAAAGCCACCATCAGCTGTTATGACGAATTTAGCATTACCGTCAATCAATCTATCTTTTAAAGACTCTGAGGAGAATCCTCCAAAAACGACTGAATGTGGAGCTCCAATTCTTGCACAAGCTAACATTGCAAACATCGCCTCAGGAATCATTGGCATATAAATACATACCAAATCACCTTTTTTGATTCCTAACTCTTTTAAGGCATTTGCAGCTTTACAAACTTCTTGAAGAAGTTCTTGATAACTAAATTTCCTATTATCTCCTGGCTCCCCCTCCCAAATCAATGCGGTTTTATTGCCTAGTCCGTTTTTAATATGTCTATCTAAACAATTATAAGTAATATTCAACTTACCTTCAGTAAACCATTTAAAAAAGGGCTCATTTTCCCTATCTAAAACAGTCTTAAAGGGTTCGAACCAATCAATCTCCGAATTAGCAAAAGATTCCCAGAATTTTATTGGATTATCTAAAGATTGTTTTTTTAAATTTGTTAATTCCTTTAAACTTTTTATATTTGAATTTTCAGAGAATTCTTTTGATGGATAAAAAACTCTTTTTTCCTCAAGAATATTGTTGATTGAATTGTTCCTATCTAATGTCATTTATTGAATTAAAAGTATTAATAATCTTATAAATTTAATCTAAATATTTAATTATTCAAAACTTTTAATAGGATTTATTAACTTAAAAGTAATTTTTTCTGAATTTAATAAAGACGACTTAGCACAAATTCGGGTAAAGCTAGTAAAGCTCTTTTATATTCTGAGTCAGGAAGCCATAAAATCGCTTCCTTTGAGTGAATTGCAAAATCTTCAGCTAATTTTCTAGAACGTTTTATAGCTTGTGAGTTCATGACGATGTTCAAGGCATTATTTAAATCTTCCTTTTCTACAAATTCTCTATTTATTAAAACGGATAAACTTTTATTTTCTTCTAGAGCATATAAAACTGGAGCAGTAAGGTATCCGCTAGCAAGATCGCTTACAGCTGGTTTTCCTAATTGCTTATCATTTCCAGTAAAATCAAGAATATCATCAACAACTTGGAATGCTAATCCAATGTTTTTTCCAAATTCATATAAACTGTCCAGCTTCTCATCTTCTAAATTACTCAAAACCCCAGCTGCCTTTGTACTATTCGCGATCAAAGATGCTGTTTTACAATAACTCTTATTGATATACTTTGAAAAAGTTTGTCCAGAATCAAATCTATTTAGATTTTGCTTTATTTCACCCTCTGCCAAATCCATAATTACTCTGCTTAGTAATTTAACTACTTTTACGTTATCTAAATTAGCTAAATGCCAACTAGCTTGAGCGAATAAAAAATCCCCAGCCAAAACAGCTACCCTCGTATTAAACCTACTGTGAACGGTATCAACACCTCTTCTTGTGGAGGCCTCATCTACAACATCATCATGAACTAAAGAAGCTGTATGGATCATTTCAGTGATCTCTGCCAACCTTTTATGTTTAGTTGTCAAATTAAATTCTGGGGAGATAGCCTTTGAAATTAACAACACTATCCCAGGTCTCAATCTTTTTCCACCGGCACTAAATAAATGTTCTGCTGCTGCTTGAAGAATTGGATGACCAGCACCTATTAAATTTTTCAGCTCGAGAATAAGATCATCTAGATCATTTTCAACTGGTTGTAAAAGTTCTGTTACTGTATTCATGATTGCCCTCTTACATATATTAAGGAATCAATCATTACTTCGGAGGTTTGCCAACCTAATTTCTTTATTAATTTCAAACCAATATTTGACTTTTTTAGTAAATTCTGCACTTTTTGCCGTTACAAAGAAATTTATATTATCGAGGTTAAGACCCTCATAGCAGCCATTTTTTGGAATAAAGAATGCATCATTAAATTTATTTACTAAAGCTACAGAAGGATCAATTATTCTAATATTTGAGTTCATTTTATTTTTTATAACATTATAAATCAAAGGGTAATGACTACACCCCAGTATTATTTCTTCAATATTTTCTTTTATTAATGGTTTAAGGTACAACTCCGAAAGATAATTTAACTTTTCTAAGTCTAAGTTGGTTTTTTCTATTTCTGATACAAATTCAGGACATGCTTGTTGAAATACTTTTACATTTTCTTTTTTAGATTCTATTATTTTTTTATAGTATGAAGATTTAATTGTTGCAGGAGTCGCTAAAACACCAATATATTTTTTGGTTACTATTTCTGAAACTGAATTAATAAGATCAAAACAAGGAACTTCTAAATTATTTTCTAAAATATCCAAGGCGCAGGCATTTGTAGTATTGCAGGCTATTAGCAAAGCATCTAATTTTTTATCTTTAAACCAATTACAAATTTTCTTAGCGTAAGCTCTTATTTTATCAATATCTTTATTTCCATAAGGGACTCTTTTCGTATCAGCCAAATAAATAACATCAACATCATTGCGAGTCTTCAGTAAAGAGCGAAGGATCGTAAATCCTCCTATCCCGCTATCAAATATTCCTATTTTGAGTTTCATCCTGTCTTAGAAAGATATTCAAGAATACCTTTTGTAATTGCATAAGCTATTCTTTTACGATGGATCGATTTTTCAAGCCTTCTGGCATCTAATCTTCCTGTTAAAAAACCTATTTCTACTAGTACTGCAGGCATTCTCGTATTCTTAATAACAAAATATCTACCTTGTCTCACTCCTCTATCTGGACTCCCAGGAGAAACTTTAAGTATTTGTTTTTGAATATTTTTTGCTAACAGTCGTCCTCTCCATCCCGCATAATAAAAAGTTTCTAACCCGTTAATATCTCTTCTTTTACCTCTTGAGGCATTCGCATGAATACTTACAAAAACATCTGCATCCGTTCTATTAGCAATTGAAACTCTTGGAGGTAAATCTAAATCAACTTCGTTATTTCGTGTCAATCTTACTTTTACACCTTTTTGAGATAATAAATTTTCTACCCGTTTTGAAACATCAAGTACAACCTCTGTTTCTCTTAAACCACCTATCCCAATTGCCCCTGGATCAGGTCCCCCATGACCTGGATCAATCACGACATAAAACTTATCTCGCTTGATATCCGGTAATTGCAAAAACTCATAATCTGATTTTCTTGAGTTAATTGACTTTTGATTAGTCTTTAAATTGGTAGAGGATTTACTGACAAGACCTTCACCAATTTTCTGAAAAGAATTTTTTGGTAAAGAAAATAATTTAATTTTCCATCTGTTTTCATCTAGGGAAACTAACCTCCATTTAAGAGGCTCTAAATTATTATTTGCGGAAAATTCAACAACTAATCTGGTTTTACCTTTAATTGGTTTACCCAATCGAATTTCTTTTATTGGACCATTACCTTCAATAGTCCTAGGAGTTTTCAGTTCCCCGGGGAAATCTATCCAAAATCTATCCCCAAAAATATTCCCTCCTTTTTGAAAGTAAGCCTTTAATTTTGAATTTGATTTAGTTCTTAATTCTAAAACTCCATTAGAATTTAATACCCATGCAGCTAATGCACTAGATGATTTTGCTTGAGAAATACTTAAATTAAAAAGTAAAAATATCGATAAGCAGCGAAAAAGTTTATTAAAAAAAAACTTTGACATCATTTTGCAAACAATTTCGTTTTTCTATGTTTCAGGCTTGGCATCTGCTCTCTTATCTTTTTTACTCTTTCTTTATCAGCAGGCGCGATAGCTGCACCCTGAGTTTTTCCTGCATCAGATAAAACAGTGCCCCAAGGGTCTATAACCATGGCATGTCCATGACTTTGTCTTCTTCCATAATGAATTCCTGTTTGAGCAGGCGCCACTACATAAGCTGTATTTTCTATTGCTCTTGCTTGAAGTAAAATTTGCCAATGATCTTTTCCGGTAAAAGCTGTAAATGCAGCAGGAATCATAATAAGTTCAGCACCTTTCAAAGAAAGGTGTCTATAAAGTTCAGGAAATCTAACATCGTAACAAATAGATAATCCTACCTTACAAAGGCCTGGCACATCAATAACTGGGGGATGTTCTTTCCCAGACAAAATAGTTGATGATTCTTTGTATAGATTTCCATCGGGCAAATCAACATCAAAAAGATGAATTTTGTCATACTTTGCTAAAACCTGTCCATCTTTCCCAAAAAGAGCTGATCTATTGAAAATATGACGATCGTCTCCAGCAGGAACAGGATAACCTCCACCCAAAAGAAAAACTTGATATCGCTGAGACATCGTTTTCAGGAAATTAGTACATTTAATTGATAATTCAGAAGCCATTCTAAGTTTGTCATTATCTTCTCCCAAAAATGCAAAATTCTCAGGCAAGCCTATTAGTTCTGAACCTCTTCTAGAGGCTAATTCAATCTGCTCCTCAGCTTCAGCAAAATTTGCTTCAACATTAGAAGTACTCGTGATTTGTAAGGCGGCCACTAAAAAATCAGTCAAGTTTTCACTCCTAGAAAATAAATTCGTAAATTAAGAGGCACGAATTACACCTCTCTCAACCTGAGTTGGGACAATATCTAAACAATCAAGTTCAGAACAGCACATAAAATCATCTTCATAATCACCAAGACTTGTCAGTCTTTTTCCGTGAGTAGATGTTTTTAAACATTTTAAGA